>Ga0153915_10003488_pt1 | contig 14438 bp, 11 predicted proteins | sample Opewatmetagenome_2_FD_107003 | JGI IMG/M metagenome (GOLD analysis project Ga0153915, IMG submission 107003) | Freshwater wetland microbial communities from Ohio, USA - Open water 3 Core 3 Depth 3 metaG | ecosystem: Environmental > Aquatic > Freshwater > Wetlands | place: USA: Ohio, Lake Erie... | reverse complement strand
TCGGGTTCCCTCCGTATCCCGATCTCGACATATCCGATCCCGAAAAAGCGGTGCTGGCTCAGCAGCTGGTTTTCTCGCGATCGACGCCTCCCGCCCCGCTCTGGGTGGATATAGAAATGGATCTTGAGGACGCTATAGAATCGGCCATATACCATCATGGCACGCCCGAAAATATTTTCGGGGAGGCGTCGAAAACGATTAACGCCAAATTGAAATCGGCGAATCATGCGGACTAATACCAGGATTCTTCTTTTCACTCTGCCATGGGTCATATACCTGGCCGTATTCTGGATTTATCCGATCTGTTATTCGTTCTACTTGTCGTTGACCGACTTTCATCTCCTCACGGGCGTCGGGAAAAATATAGGATTTGCCAATTATATCAGGTTATTCAAAGATCCCGTATTCTCGAAAGCGCTCACGAACACCTTATATTTCGTTTTCGGCACAATCCCGGTGACCACGATTTTAGCCCTTATGCTGGCGCTGCTTATTGCTGAAAAGATCCCCGGCCATAGAATATTCCAAGCTGCCTATTTTATCCCGTCGATAACGGCCATGGTCGTGGTGGCCTTGATTTTCTACAATCTCTACTCTCGCGACGGCTATATATTCCTGCTATGTCGGCTGGCGGGCTTATCACCGCCGCCCAACGGCTTTCTGCAATCGGAGAAGACGGCGCTGCTTTCCATCATGGCCATGGATATATGGGTAGCTGTCGGATATTATGTCCTGATATTTCTGGCGGGAATAAAATCGATCCCTGCGGAGCTTTACGACGCGGCAAGGGTGGACGGCGCCGGATTCTTTCGACGAAGCGTCGGAGTAACTATTCCTCTGTTGAAATCGACATTCGCCTTCGTGATCGTTCTCAACACTATCAGGTCTTTCCAGATATTCGTCGAGATATTCGTCATGACCTCCGGCAGGCCGTTTAACTCGACCCTGACCGCCGTCTATTTCGTGTTCGACAAAGGGATAAGCCGGGGCGATATCGGCTACGCCTCGGCCGCCGCCTATATCCTATTCCTGATTATCCTGATTTTCTCGCTTGTCCAGTTCAGATTGACGGGCGTCAGGAGGAGCGTATGAAACGTTCCATAGTCAAATGGACTGTATTCTCTTTTTTAATATTGATTCTATTCTCTACGTTGTTCCCCATGATATATATGATAATATTGTCATTTCAAAATCCCGGCGCATTTTCATTGAACCCGGCGAATTTATCTTTCACATTTAAAAATTATATCACGGTATTCAAATCCAATAATTTCGGGCGCTATTTCTTCAATTCCATTTTTGTCGCCGTTGTCGTGACCGCGGGGAACATGCTTTTCTGCGCAATGGTCGGATACGGCCTTTCGCGCGGAATCCGCAATATCACCTGGCCGCTTTTCCTTACGGCGGTGGCCATGCTTATGATCCCCATGCATGTGTTGATCCTGCCGATATTCCAGATGATGCTGAAATTCGGCTGGTTCGATACTTACATGGCGCTGATCGCCCCGTGGCTAGTATCCCCTCTGGGGATATTTCTGATGAAACAGTATATCGATGGTCTGCCTGCGGATCTCGAGGACGCGGCCCGCGTTGACGGCGCCGGGGAGTTGACCATATTTTTCAGAATCGTTTTCCCATTGTGCAAACCCGCCTTGGCGGTTCTGGCAGTTCAGATATTCCTGACTACCTGGAATTCGTTCCTGTTTCCCAAGATTCTGACGAATTCCAGCGAGATGTACACCCTGCCGGTCGGGCTGGCCCTGATGCAGGATCCGCGTTCAAGCGACTGGCCGGTTACCATGGCCGGTTCTACCGTGGCCGCTTTACCTGTAATATTGTTCTTTCTTGTCTTCCAGAAAAGGATTACCGAGGGTATTACGGCGGGCGCTGTCAAACAATGAAAAGGCGAGCATTCAGCGGCCGATATATTCCTTAATTCCTTCGAGAATTGCCTTAGCGCATTTACGCTGGAATTTATCGGTCTTAAGCATCGCCTCCTGCTCGGGAATTATCATAAAGGCGCATTCCACCAGCACTGCCGGCATGGCCGAGGGACGTGTCAGCACCAGGTTTCCGTAATACAGGCCGTGATCGGGCAATCGCGTGGCTTTCACAAGGTGCTTGTGAATGGCCTCGGCCAGCGGCTTGGAATGTGGATGGTAATAGTATACTGACGTTCCATTATGATCGAACGGATTAATGCCGTCGGGAAGAGCATTATTGTGAATTGAAATCAGCAGATCAGCACCCCATTTTTCAGCCATCGACGGACGGTTGTAGAGAGGAACGTTTTCATGCCCGTAACGCGTCATCATGACCTCGGCGCCCGCGCGTTCAAGCATCAGACGCAGCTCATGAGCAATCCAGAGATTGGCGTCCTTCTCCGGGAAACCAGTGGGTCCCACCGCCCCGCTGTCGTGAGAATGGCCGGGATCGATCATGATTTTCAGCCCCTTCAGTGAAGTATAGAAAAATTCGTTTGATTTCGATTTTTTATAAACCTCGAGCTTGAAATCGCCGCCGTCATAATAAGGCTTATACCCACCGATTTCTTCATCGCCGAACTCCACCGATATCCGAAATAAATGATCTCCGGGCTGCGACCAGGTCACCAGGCACTTGAAATCCTCGGCATTATTATACCTGATCCAGTCCACGTCGCCGGTGACCCCGAATAAATCGATATCTAATCTTGATGGTGAGCCAGATTCGTCGATTTCATAGGGGAATTTCTCTCCCGCCGGCGCCGAAATTACAATTCCGTCTTTCGATCCATCCACGGAGATAAATGAAATCACCCCGGTGGGAACAGATGCACCCGGCGGAAGAAGAGTGACGCTGTCGATATTCACATAGCCGTTCACGTCGTCGGCCAGAGATATCTCGTAAAAACCGTCACGCATTGCCCTGATGTGCACTTTTATTCCCGGAGGCTGATAGAGTAACTTATAGCCCAAGCCGGGGCCGGTCCTGACAATCTGCGACCTGCCGGACAAGACTCCGACAAGTGAGGGAAATTCAGGTATGACCGTCAAAACTGAATCGGTATTCAGATAAGCGCTCCTCAAGGGGTTGACATAGCCCTGGCCTTCCGATAGCGGTTGGAATCTATAATATATGCAATGACGTCCAGTGTCAGCCGCCGCGATCCTATAATTACCTGTATAAACGACATAATCCGCGGCCTTGCTGTAATCGTAGGACGATTCGCCGAAGACATCGCCCCAATAGGATTGTTCCGTGCGGGACGATTCGAACATCCTGACGGAATCGCTCTCCGATATGCGAAACCAGCCTGCACCTCCAGGCGGGGCTTCGAATGAGAATTCGAACACTGACCCCACCGAATATATCATTTCTTCTTCCGAAATCAGAGCTTTGGGAATCAGAGGCTTTTGCGTACCGAGGCTATCAACCGGCCCGATCTGGACCGGTAGATCTACGAACGCCGTGTCTTTTCCCCTGGCGCCTGTCAGATGGAAGACAAAGGGGCCCCTCGAAACCGGCAGATATGCCAGCCAACCCCCGCCCTTATGTATCCTGACATCCGTTCCATTGATCTGGAGATGCACTCCTATTGTGGCATGACCGAATATGAACGTCGAATCGACGGACGGGATTTCCTGATCCGGCTTGGGATATATAACTACCAGGGAAACCTCGGCCCGCGAAATCGAGAATGCCGCCGCGGCCAGGAATATAGCGATAATTCGCTTCATTATCTTTCTTTAACGCCTAATCCGGGGCCGTCGGGAAGCTTAAGGCAACCGTTCTCGACCGTTACTCCCGAATATGGATCATCGGAAATCAGGATATTGCCGTCGAGATCGGCGTAATCTACCAGCCCCGCTATTTGCGCGGCGGCGGTGATACCAACCGACGTCTCCACCATGCAGCCGATCATTATTTTCATTTTATGGGCGCGGGCCACGTTTATCATCTTTATTGCTTCCCTCAATCCCCCCGACTTGGAAAGCTTGATATTAATACCGTCGACCAGGCCGACATACTTGGGAATATCGCAGGCGCGGAATACGCCCTCGTCGGCAATTATAGGAAGATCGATTTTGGAACGGAGGATTTTAAAACCTTCGAGATCGTCGCGATTGAGCGGTTGTTCGATAAATTCGATGTCGAGTTTCTCAAGCTCTTTTATCCTGGCGATGGCCTCTTTGAGCGTCCAGCCCTCGTTGGCGTCAACCCTGATCCTTGCTGCGGTGGCCTCTCTGACGGCCGCAACCATCTCGATATCTCCGGGAACACCGACTTTGACCTTGTACACATGGTAGCCCCTGGCTTCCTCGGTCTGTTTTTTCATGGTATCCGGGTCCGAAATGGAGATGGTATACGATGTCGCCAGGTCATTTCGGGGTGTGATGCCAAAATACTTATATAATGGCATACCGAGCCTTTTGCCGACCAGATCATGCAGCGCTATATCTATGGCCGACTTGGCGCTGAAATTGAAGGCGGCCAGTTTATCGAGCCTGTCGCCGATGGATTCGAGTTGGAAGGGGTCATCGCCAATAATCTTCGATGCTTTTTCGACGAAGATTTTGACGGTATTCAGATCCTCGCCGTAATAATGTACCGGCGGAGCTTCGCCCAACCCGCCTTCGATATCCACGATTATTACTCGCTTGGTATCCTCGGCTCCGTGGGTTGTTCTGAACGTATATTTCAGATGTACATTGTGCTCTTTGACATTAATTTTCATCCCCGGACTCCTGTTTCCTCGAATGCCACCGTTTTACTGTCGGCGTCGAGCGAAACCCTGACCCCTATCGGTATAGTAATCTTTTCTCTGCCGTGTCCGCAAGGAAAACCATAAATGCACGGCTTTCCAAGAGCGGAAAAATAATCGAGGATCACCTGTTTGACTGTCCATCCGGCGGATCGACCGTATTTCGATTTAGTCCTGGTGAATTCCCCGATTATGTATCCATCGGCGTGCGCAAAATCAGTGGACTGGAAAAGCTGGCAGAGATAGCCGTCTATCCTGTACGGTTCCTCCTCGGTATCCTCGAAAAATACGATTTTATTTTTGAACGACGGCAGATGTCCGGTGCCGATCAATTTCGCCATCAAACACAAATTACCGCCGACTATTCTGCCTTCGGCTTTTCCGGATGCAATCCGGAAAATCGTATAACCCTCGGGTTTAATTATCTTCCCGATTGGACGCGATTCCAGCATACTTTTGAAAAAATAATCGATGGTGTACGGCTTTAAAGAACGCCCGAATTCCACGGCCGGCATGGGGCCGTGAAAGGTGACCAGACCGGTTTGGCTATATATCGAAAGAAGCAGGACCGTAATATCGGAATACCCTGCGATTATTTTCGGATTGGCCCTTATTATCTCGAAATCGATATAAGGTAATATCCGCAGGCTGCCGTATCCTCCCCTGGCGCAGAAAATGGCGTCGATTTTGTCGTCGGCAAAAGCGGCGTTGACAGCCCCAGCCCTCGATTTGTCATCGCCGGAGAGATACCCGATTCTTTTCTTTACCTGGTCGAATACTTTGACCGCGAACCCGCGATCTTTAAGAAATCGAATTCCCTTTTTCAGCCTTTCGCGATCAGGAGGCCCGGACGGCGCTACAATACCTATTGTCGAGCCCTTTGATATTTTCTTTGGCTTGATGATTAAGGCCATAGGTGATACGCCACGCCCCCGTGGTTTATCCAGACCTTTTCAAGCTCTTTTCTCGGGTAACGGATTATTCCGTCTTCAGGGCCATGACCCGCAGGATCATTACATATGACATTATTGGGGCCGTCGAAACCGACCACGGCGATAAGATGCCCGACCGTAACTTCGTGGACGGGGGAATTCGGAAGCTCGTCATAGCCGTAGGCTATGCTGATGACCACCGGCTTGCCATCGTGTATCTCTTCGTAGATCTCGTCGAATCCGGAGTGAATTTCGACCCAGGTTTTGGACATCCCGGCGATATAGGCCGCCTGGACGTTGTATGGCCAGTTACCGTACATATCATGATAATGATCATAGACCGACCTGCTGAATGTCTCCGGATCGACATTCTTATCGAAATAATTCAGGACCATCGCTACCGACGTCGGCGAACAGCAGTCACTGGAGATATCTCTGGGAAGATTCCGCTGGGCGTAATATGGAACCGAAAGTTTGACTGTACTGATAGGAAACTCGAGCTGCTTGCTTTTGTGATCGCGATAATCGGACCAGCTGGAATTATCGGAGGCGAAGCATAGAGACAGCCTTCGAAGAAAAATCCGGGATGAATCATCGGGAATTGCCGCCTTAGCCGTAACCCTGGCGAATTTCATGGGCTTATCCAATTCAAGCTCATCGGTTGCCATCTGGCCGATATTCGCAATATATGTCGGCAATTGTGCAAAATCGCCGAACCTCGATGAATCGTACAGGCCGTAAACGAGATATTGGAAAACGTACCATGTCTGGCTGTCCGCGGAGACTGCCACCTCGAAATCCAGAGCGGTCTTATCGGGTAATTTCTCCGCGTTCCACGAAAGAACGAGATTTGAAAAGGGAAAACCCGGCTTAATTATCGGAGTGATCAACCGAGATCCTCCCGATTCGCTAAAAAAAACTATCGTTTCCCTCGTTTCGTCGAGCTTACAGCCGGCAAGCAGACATTTTCTCCAACCATCGTTATCCTCAATGAAGATCATTGCGTGAATACGCTTGCCGGAGTCGGAACTCCCCTTTACCGAAGCGAGGAGAATAAAGCAGACAACCGCGATTGCCCCGATTACTGCAGCTTTGAATATCGATTTCACTCTATTACTCTCCTGGCCATGTTAAAATTCTTGTCATAATATTCGCTATATAGGGGATTACCGGGATCAAGGCAATTATAGGCCACTCCACCATTGGAGGTACTCGAATGAATCATGCAGTTGCCGGAAACGGCCAGGGTTACATGTCGCGGGAAGAATAGAAGATCTCCCGCTCGAATCTCGCTGCGCTTTATTTCCTTGCCCCTCTTCTTTTGGTCTTTTGAATCGCGGGGCAAATCGACCCCGAACCTTCTCATAATGCACTGGACAAATCCGGAACAATCAAAGCCGAAAAAGGTCCGCCCTCCCCAGAGATATGGAGCGCCGAGGAATTTCTCCGCCTCGGTTATGATATTTCTGGCGTCAGGCGCGAGTAGAGCCGCCTTCTTATCGGCTTTCACCAATTCTTTAAGGGGCATGAAAAGCACGCCGTATCGATCCGCGGAGATTCTTAAAAAATCGCCTTCGAGCTCCCCATACAACCGGCAGCCGTAGGGAATTGCGGTTAACCTCCGGGAATCCGGATCTGGCCTTTCATAAGCCTTTGCCAGGCTGCATGTTACGAGAAATGAAGTCTCATTTCCGAAAGAATCATGCTCCGTCAGGAAATGATCGGCTATCCAGCCCTCGTAGTTATCTGCCGTCCTGACCCGGCTATAATTATCCCGATTATCGGAAATCTCCACCAGTTCATTGAACAATGCCTGGCTGATCCGCTCCGACCGAAATTTATTTTCACGCCTTATATCGGCTACGTTGATATTGACCCTGGCAATCAAATATAAATCCTCGGCATCCGTTTGCTCCATCCGGATACTATCTCGTAGGCGAAAGAGCCAGCCCACTCGCCGAGCATGTTGGCGTCGATGGATGCCCGGTCCTGGGTACCCATGATTGTCACTTCGTCTCCCGGCAGCGAATTTTCCACATCGGTAATATCAGCCATAAAGGCGTCCATGCAGATCCTTCCGATTATGGGTGCCAATTTCCCTCTGATTATCACCGATCCTTTATTCGATAGAGCCCACGGATAACCGTCCGCATACCCCATGGGAATCACGGCTACCCTTGAACGGCGATCGGCTACGTGCGAAAAACCATAGCCCACACCGTCTCCCTTACGAAGATTGTGGATTTCGGCGATTCTGCTCTTTACCGACATGACGGGTTCAAGCTCGAGCCGGTCCTTTCTGTCGGGCGCGATTCCGTACATCAATAATCCGACCCTGACCAGGGAACCGTCGGCGGCGCCGTTCTCCCACAGAGAACCGGAGGCCTCGTAGGAAAACATAAGGCCGTTCTGTGAGTAACTCATGGCATTTTTCATAAACTCAAAAAAACGATCCATCTGCCGCTTCGAAAGATCCTTCCGGTTCATCGATGGATCGGCGATATTCGTGTTGAATCCGAGGAGTCCGCCATAAGATGACGCTTTGCCTACGATATCCTCGACTTTGCCGGATTCCGGTTCCATGCCGTATCGATTCATGCCCGTATTTATTTTTATAAAATATCTGATTGGATAATTTCTATTTCCAATCGCTTTTCTTATGTTTTCGATTTCGGCGGGAGATGAAACGGAAATATGATAGCCACGCGAAACGGCCTCGACGCTTCTCTCGATAGTTTCCGGGTAGAGTATGGCGATAGGCAATCTTACACCCGCCTTCCGAATTTCGTCGGCCTCCTCAAGCAGAGCCACGCCGAGATAGTCAACTCGCGCTTCTTCCGCCGTCAGGGAGATTTTCGGAGCTCCATGGCCATAGGCGTCGGCTTTGACTACGGCCATCAGCCTGGCCGAGGGTTTTAATAATGATCTGATTCTGCCTAAATTACGCTTTAACGCCTGCAGGTCGATCTCGATCCGGGAGGGTCTTTGCGGTGCGCTCATGTATCCAAATCCTTTATCAACTCAGGTGTAATCCCGATCTTTCGCTGTCCCTTTATAAGATCGGCAAAAGATCCTCTTTCCCTGATAAGAAACAACTGTTTTCCGGCCACAGCCACTTCAGCGGCGCCCGGCCTGGCGTTGTAATTAGAGCTCATCACTCTTCCATAAGCCCCGGCCGTGAATAAAGCGAGCAAATCCCCGGGGCGAAGCGCGGGCAGCCGAATTGACCTGGCGAAAAAGTCGCTGCTTTCACAAACCGGCCCTACGACATCATAGATTTTTCCGGCAGCGGAAGATTTTTTGCTGACCGGCAATATTCTGTGAACGGCGCCGTATAGCGGTGGACGGATAAAGTCGTTCATGCCAGCGTCCACTATGCAAAAGTTCTTCTTCCGATCTTCTTTTGTTCTTATAACTTTCATAACCAGAATTCCCGCGCTGCCGATCATCGATCTACCGGGTTCGGCAACCACGGTCGCCGGAAGCTTGCCAAGAATGCTGGAAACAGCCGAGACATAATCACCGGGGTAGGGTAAATTGACAGCCGGGTCGAAATGAGCGGCCCATCCCCCGCCAATATCTATATACTTCAGGCTTACATTTTGTTTCCATAAATATTTATAGAGATCCGCCACTTTCCGCACCGAGTCATAATAAGGACGGATGGATTCCACCTGGGAGCCTATGTGCATGGAAATCCCTACAAGGTTCAGCCATTTATCCTCGCGGCATGACAGATAGGCCTTTTTTGCCGCTGATTCGCTAAGGCCGAATTTCGACTCTTTAAGGCCCGTGGCAATATAGGGATGGGTCTTTGGATCGATTTCGGGATTGACTCTCACAGCGACAGGAGCGACGATTTTCAGCTTCCGAGCGATTTTCGAGATACTCTCGAGCTCCGCTATCGACTCGGCGCATATGAATAATATTCCAGTCCTGATCGCCAGCTCGATTTCATCGTCGGTTTTGCCGACCCCTGAAAATACAATTCTATCCTTTCTGATCCCGGCCTTCCTGACCAGCCTGAGCTCTCCGCCGGAAACAATATCCGCACCGATTCCGCAGAGCGCGACCGTCTTCAATATCGCCAGATTGGAATTGGCCTTGGCCGCGTAACAGACTATATGGGGAAGATTTCCGAAGGCCTCGGATAATTTCCTTAAATGCCTGACGAAAGTCTTCAGGCTATATATATAAAGAGGGGTCGAATATTTCGCGGCCAGGTCCTCGACAGAAAGATCCTCGCAGTAAAGCCGTCCGCGCCGAAAATTAAAAAAGTCCATCAATACACCGCGAGAAGCAGTCCCACGATAGAATCAAACCGGTTTAAGACGTAATTCGATTCGCAATTGTAATCATTGACCATAATGGAGAATGCCAGAAGATGACCGGTCCGGGGACCATCAATATACCCCGAAAAGGTAAGAGCGTTGGCAATCGAGCCAGTCTTCGAACGCACATGCTCCCTGAATTCGATATTCTCGAGCCTTTTTTTGACCGACCTGTCGACTCCCGGTATGCCCAGCGATTCATAATAAGCCTCAAAATCCGAGCTATGATACATATATCTGAAAAGCCTGATAACCGCGTCGGATTTGACGACGTTATAATGCGAAAGCCCGGAACCGTCGTACATGGCGATATCATCCTCGCCGATACCGATCGAATCGAGAAACGCGGTAACGATTTCAATGCCTTTCTTGAAACTGCCCTCGTCTCCAAGCTCTTTCCCGATCGTTTTTAACGTCTGCTCGGCGAAAAAATTCTGGCTATTTTTATTAATCACGGAAATCACCACGGTCAGGGAATCCGAATACCATGTGAACAGCGGCCTATAAATACCTTTTGAATCGACCGACACGTTCTCTCCGGCCATTCTATCCATTTCCCTGATATTTCCCTTAAATTTAATCTTTTTATTATTAAGGACATTCCCGAAAATATAACCGCAATATATATCAGGCCGATGAACAGAGACGTAATCTACAACACCTACTGTATCGTCGACCGATATGCCGCCAAAAAATTCCACATCGTTGGTGAACGGTATCCTGAAATAATCAAGATTGAACTGCGAATCGGCCGGGATGGTAACCGCGTTATTGGTAATCCTGATATAATCTGTCGATGGGTCAAGCTTGATTATCGCGGGGTCGCCGACTTTTTTCTCCGGCAGGAATCTCAAATCGACACAGTTGTCGTTGAACGATAAGGCCGAAATGGGACAGGCGTACCAGTAGCTGAGATCATCGAGCGACCAGCCGGCGCCGAATTCCGATCCGCTGAAAAAGGAATTGTCCACGACGATATCGCCCTTGATTTCCCTGATTCCTTTTTGCCGAAGGCTATCCGCCCATAACGCCAGAACGTCGGTTACGCCGTTTCTGAATCGTCCGGATATCAAAGGATCTCCGCCGCCGACAATTATGAGATCCCCCTTTAGCCTGCCTTTCTTATCGATCTTGCCGGAAGCGAAGAATCCGGTTTTAAATTTATAAGAAGGGCCCAGAAGCTCGAGAGCGGCGGCGCTGGTGAAAAGTTTCATGTTGGAGGCCGGATTAAACATCTTATTGCAGTCGCGGCAATAAATTCCGCTATCGGCCGTTATATCATAGATATCGATACCTATTTGCGCCGATGCCAGAGCCGTATCAGCAAGGAAGCTGTCGAGACGGGCTCTAAGATCCTGGCCTGCGGCTTCGCGCCGGCAAAAAACGGCCGCCAAAATCAGAAGACCGATCGTGATTTTTCTTATCATCGTCCTTTAAAAAGAAAGCCCACCCCGCCAACGGCGGGGCGGGCTTCAGGTCGTCCAAAGCGTAGAACCTTACTCTCCAAATAGTGTAAGAATCGAACGGAAGGTCAATTGAATTCCTTCCAATGGCATCGAGTAGGTGTCAAAATTGAGCATGGCTGTTCGAGGAGTTCCGATAAAACTTGTGATATGACCGATAGGGTGATTGTACGCGGAAGGCTCTCCGCCATCGATATCCAGACCCCATCTATAAATCACTTCATTGGTTACGGTCGCGTCATCTCTAAGACCGGGGGTTTCGACAGCGTAATCAACCTGATCGCCATTCTTGGCAACGTCGATCTTCATGGAATCTGGTAATACCAGGGTCGTAGAAGAATCCTTGACAACCCAGGTAAAATCGCTCCAATAGTCGTAACACCAAGCCGTGGAATCGATTCCAAACCAATCGAATTCAAAATCACCGGCATTAGGCGTAGGACCGTTATTTGGATCGTAATCCCCTAAGTCGAGCAACACCCATGCGCCCGTTGCAAGCAATTGGCCGCCGTTTTCCAAGTAGTAGCGAAGAACGCCACCCCCGAGATTGCCAACATCCCACCACCACGTACCATCAGATGATCCCAGATTGGTGTCCGAACAGAAGACAATGGTCGAATATGCCGGTACTCCCCCGACAACCAGATCAGCGGAATCGGGCATCCCCTGCAGGGAAATATCCCATTCGGCAATGGCATAACCCTCAAGGGCGTCGCGATAGAATTGCTTCTGATCCCGCTCCTTGACCATATCTCGGTTCCCGTTGAGGTCCAGCCATTCGTAATCGTCGACATAAAGGATGCTGGCGTTTTTTATGATGAACCACACAAGCGCGGGCGCTGAGACGTTTCCGCTGTTATCCATTGCGTAGACCGTAAAAGTATCAGTCCCCGCGGCCACATTAGTCAAAGTGACAGTGGTAGCCGACGACGTATCGGACGTCAAATCCGCGAAGGAATACCAGTACAGCAGGTTATCTCCATCCTGAACATCTGATCCGGCCCAGGTAAATGAGACGTTGCTGCCCGTTGCCACAAATGAGCCTTCGACGGGGGAAGCCGTAATCCCTACAGTGGGGGGCGTGGTATCGGTACCCTGCGCGCCTACCCAGAATTGGCGGGATATTTCCAGTTGGTCCGCTGCGGCGTCAGTGGCTCTGACATAAAATGTATTGCCAGCTATGATATTTGCAAAAGTCACGTTGGTTAAGCCGGTCGACGGAGTAGACCAATTGCCTGCCGATCCCATCCTGTATTCGTACTCGACCTGTCCATTCCCTCCTTTGGAGGTCCAGGAAAACGATATCGTAGCCCCATAGGACACGGTGTCTGCCGGACCGGCCACGAAATTCAATTGAAGAGGCCTGGCCGGATCCGGGCTCCAGGGCTTCTCATTGCCGCAGCCGATTATGAGAGCACCAGCCATCAAACCGGCGGCGAGCAAAAACAACATCTTTTTCATATTTTTAACTCCTTTCTCCGGTTGATGGTTACAATATCCCGAAATAATATCTCAGGATAACGTCGAAATTAGCCTTCAAATCGGTTTGGTTCCAGCGGTAGTTTCTTCCGGCGATAAAGCAGAAACCTCCGCCGCCGCCCGGACCATTGGGTAATGTGATGAATCCGGCATGCGCGCCCGGGGCCACAGCGGCTTCGTAAATCCAGACGTTATTGGGATTGTCGGTCACCGGAATATCCGATAAGGAATTACTCCCAATTGAAGTGATATCTGTCAGGCTGTCCACTTGGGCAGTAAGGGCGGCGGGATTGACGCCAGCATTCCAGTCGGCATCGATAATGCCGCAATAAGTAGCGAGATCGGCAAAGAAGAAGTCTCTGGCGTAACGCGTGGGAAGAATAATATTGCCTCCCATGGCCAGATAGGCCATGATCTCTGTTTGTCGTTCATTCCAGAATGCCTCGTCGCCGCCATATTCATTGGCCATCCATACAATGGCGTCAAAGAACGTAGTATCGAACATCCAGGCTGGAATTGACTTAACTCCGAGCAGACTATCGGCCATCAGCGGCACGTCGTTTAACGGCGTGGTGTCGAACAAATCCCAGGTTTTATAATGGGTCCTGTTGCCCCAGGGAGTCCCGTTTTCCCATACGGGAACGTTTTCGGAACTGTATGTGCTCCAGTCGACGCCATTCACGCAAAGGACGCCATCACCGGCCGGCAGTTCCACGATACTGAAATTGTATTGCCCGGTCGGTGTGGAATTCCCGGCAGCATCGTACGCTGTGACGTCGACCCAATAAGATCCCGAGCCCAGATCACCGAGATTGACTTCGGTTTCCGTCGTCGTCATGCTCTGCCCCTGGCTGGTGGACACGACAAAGCTATCTATTGCTCCGTAATAGAAATCCACCGTCGCGGTAATGGTCACAGTGAAGCCGGTGATAACCGGCTCGGTAAACGGAACTATAAACGACTGTCCATCCTTTATTGAGAGCGAAACCTCCGGGGCAAAACCAGCCTCGCAGTTTATGGAAACGCTCAACGGCGAGGGATCGACGTTGCCCATATTGTCCACCGCTCTGAAAAAGATCGTATGAGCCCCCAGAGTGAGGACGTTCGGACGAAGAATAATCTCTCCGATGGACGAACCAACGGTAATCACGCTCGGGGCGAATTCCGTCCAGGTGCTAGGATCGTCCATAGCCCACTGGAAAGCTGCAACTATGCCGTCGACATCCCTTCCCGAGATAGCGAATGGTACTCCTCGGGACGTGGTAGCCCCGTTCGGCGGCACGGTCAAAGCGTCGGTATTAGGCAGGAAAGTAGGATCAGTCACGTCCCGCACGTCGGTCATGGCGACGCTGATGCTTGCGGGAGAAGGATCCCACCCGTTCAATTCGTCTCTTGCCTGAACGTTGAAAATGTACGAGGTAGAGATGCTCGGGAAGCTGAGCGGAATCGTGGCACTCGTGCTAGTCGTGAACGTGGAATCTCCGTTCCC
>Ga0153915_10003487_pt1 | contig 14438 bp, 10 predicted proteins | sample Opewatmetagenome_2_FD_107003 | JGI IMG/M metagenome (GOLD analysis project Ga0153915, IMG submission 107003) | Freshwater wetland microbial communities from Ohio, USA - Open water 3 Core 3 Depth 3 metaG | ecosystem: Environmental > Aquatic > Freshwater > Wetlands | place: USA: Ohio, Lake Erie... | reverse complement strand
GCTCAATGTTCCGCGGCTTCTGGTCACGCGGGACGGCAAGTCCTATGTCTACGGCACGCAGCGCGTTCTCTCCGAGCTGTACCTGATCGAGGGGCTCCGGTGAGACGCGCCCGACGTCAGCGCCTGCGCTGACGAGCCAGCGGTCTCGTTTCGGAATCGCTCGTGGTCGAAGGGCTCAGGTGACGGTTCCGGGCCTTCCCCAGGCGTCGCGGAACTCGTTGCGGTGTCGCCACAGGTAGACGAGGATAGCCACGTTGACGGCGAGCAGCAGGTAGCGGCCGAAGCCCCGCGGCCGTCGGAGTATCTCGAAGACCTCCAGCGGAATGCCGAGCGTCGCCAGGAAGATCGTGAAGTACGTAGACCACCAGACGCGCAGCGTCAGCAGCGTCCCCTCGGTCCCGAAGACCGCCGACACGAAGAGCGAGGCCAGACCGATTCCCATCGCCCAGCCGGGGGTCAGGTGGGAGAACAGCTTGACGAGCTCATTTTCCGGGGAGGAGCGGAAGAAGTGTCCGACCTCTTGCGCCGTCGGGAAGGGATCGGCACGCGAGAGGCTCAGGGCGGCGATTCCAACCAGCAGAAAGACGACCGCTTTGAAGTATTTGAAGACGATGATGGCGAGGAATCCCGCCGAGAGGGTCTTGTGACGCATCGTCTCCGGCCGCCCGTTACCGACTCACCCGCTAGCGATCCTATCCCGTCCTGAACGGAGGGCGCCGCCCGTAGCCTGGCTTCGTGATTTGATTGTCGCTCTTTTCCGGAGGGACGCATGAGTGGATTTGCGCTGGCTCTACTGCTCGCGGCGGCGGCGGAGCGCCCTGTCCTCGTCTATCGCCCCGCGCACGAAGAGTTGAAATACACCTTCGGAGGGGCGCAGCCGGCGCGGCGGATCAAGCCGGGCACCCGGATCGTCTCCTGGACGGAGGACTGCTACGACGGCGCGGTCACAAACCCGGGGCAGCTCCCCTCGAAGGTGCAGCTTCCGGGACACGACAACCCGCAGACCGGACCGTTCTTCATCGAGGGCGCGGAGCCGGGCGATACGCTTGCGATTCGCATCGAGAAGCTGGAGCCGGCGCGCGACTACGGAATCTCGTCGTCCTTCGCGGGCTTCGGCGCGTTGAACGGCACCGACCGGACGGCGATGCTCGGTGCGGATCTTCCCGAGACCGTCTGGTTCTACCAGGTGGACCGGGTCAAGGGAGTCGCGCGCACGCGATCGCAGGACGGGAAATACTCCTGGGAAGTTCCGCTGGCGCCTTTCCTCGGGTGCCTGGGCGTCGCGCCGTCGGCCGGCGAAGTCCGTTCGACGATCGTGCCGGATAACTTCGGGGGCAACATGGATTGTCCGGAGGTGCGCGCGGGCAACACGGTCTATCTGGGAGTCCGCGTGCCGGGGGCCCTGCTCTCCTTCGGCGACGGGCACTTCGCCATGGGCGAGGGGGAGATCATCGGGACGGCCGTCGAGGGAGCGATGAACGTCGAGCTGACCGTGGACCTCATCAAGCATCGCGAGACTCCCTGGCCGCGCATCGAGAGCGGCGAGTGGATGATGTCGGTCGGCGCCTCCCGGCCGCTCGAAGACGCCGCGCGCGTCGCCTTCAAGGACATGGTCGCCTGGGTGCGGGAAAAGACGGGACTCTCCGAGATGGACGCCTACGAGTTCGTGTCGCAGGCTGCGCGCGCGCCGATCGTCGAGCTCGTGGACCCGCAGTACACGGTCCTGGTCAAGATCGAGAAGAGCCGCCTCCCGGCTCCATCGGGTCCGGCTCCGGGGGGCAAGAAGTGAAGGCGGCAAAGGCGATCCTCGCGCTTCTTGCCCTCGGCTTCGCGGCCGCCGTGGAGGCCGCCGTCGGGACGGCCGGCAGCGATGATCTCGAGCGATCCGTCGCCGCGATGGCGAAGATCGCCTCCTGCTCATCACCGTCTTTCTCCCCCGACGGCCGCTCGATTGCCTTCGTCTCGAACCTGGCCGGCGTTCCCCAGGTCTTCACGGTCCCGAGCGCCGGGGGCTGGCCTGACCAGGTGACCGCGCTCGAAGACCCCGTGGGCTTCGTCTCCTGGTCGCCCGACGGCGCACACCTGGCGTTCACGCTCGCTCCCGGGGGCGGCATGAACGAGCAGGTGTATCTGGTCTCGCCCGACGGCGGCGGCCTCTCCCGGGTGACCGCTGGCGGGAAGGAGACCAACCGGCTCGGACCGTGGTCGCGGGACGGACGGACGCTTGCGCTGGGGTCGAACGAGAGAGATGGCTCCGCGATCGACGCCTACCTCTATGACCTCGGCTCGGGGCAGGCGCGGCTCGTGACGGAGAACCGCGGAGTGGGCGGCTTCTCCGACCTGACGCGGGACAAGGGGCACGGGCTCCTGTACCGACTGGTCTCTCGCGGCGACGACAACCTCTACCTCGTGGAGCTGGCGACCGGCAAGGAGAAGCTCCTGACCCCCCACGAGGGGCCGGGCAGCTTCTCGGGCGCCATCTCGCCCGACGGCCGGACCGTTTACCTCGCCGAGAACGCGGGCCGGGATCTGCGCGCCTTCGCGCGCGTAAAGCTCGCGCGCGGGTCCGAGCCCGGTCCGATCGATGTCCTCGCTTCCCGCGACGACGCCGAGCTTTCCGGGTTCGAATTGAACGACGCGGGGACGAGGGCCGCGCTCCTCTGGAATGCGGCGGGGAAGAGCGAGCTCGCGATCCTGGACCTGCCTTCGGGCAGGACCATCGCGAAGCCGAAGCTCCCCGGCGACATCGCGGGCGGACTCGTCTTCTCGCGCGACGGGCGTCTTCTCGCGATGACCGTCTCGGGCGCCTCGGCGCCGTCGGACGTCTGGGTGCTCGATCTCGCGCGGGGGACCTTCCGGCAGATCACCCACAGCCCGCATGCCGGGGTGGATCTTCGGAAGCTCATCCGGCCGGAGCTGGTGACTTTCCGCGCGCATGACGGTCTGTCCCTCTCCGGCTGGCTCTATCGCCCCTCCGGGCGGCCCCCCTTTCCGACGGTCCTCTCGTTCCACGGCGGTCCGGAGGGCCAGGAGCGGCCCTTCTTCAACGGCACCTACCAGGCGCTCCTCTCGCGCGGCATCGCCGTCTTCGCTCCCAACGTCCGCGGCTCCTCCGGCTTTGGAAAGAAATTCGTCAACCTGGACAACGGAGCGCTGCGCAAGAACGGCGTCCGGGACATCGAAGCGTGCGTGGCCGCGGCCGTCGGATCGGGCGCCGCCGATCCGAAGCGGATCGGCATCATGGGAGGTTCCTACGGCGGCTACATGGTCATGGCGGGCCTGAGCGAATATCCGAGCCTCTTCGCCGCGGGGGCGGACCTCTTCGGTGTCGTCAACTTCGAGACCTTCTTCAAGCACACCGAGCCCTGGATGGCCGCGATCTCGAAAGTCGAGTACGGAGACCCCGACACGCAAGCCGAGATGCTGCGGGAGCTCTCGCCGATACACGGAGTCGACCGCGTGACGGCGCCGACGATCGTCCTTCACGGCGCCAATGACACGAACGTCCCGGTCGTCGAGGCCGAGCAGGTGGTCGAGAGCTTGAAGAAGCGCGGCATTCCGGTCGAGTACGTCCTCTTCCCCGACGAGGGGCACGGCTTCCGGAAGACCGCCAACCGCATCCGCTCGGCCGTTTCGATCGTCCGGTGGTTCGAGAAGTACCTGAAGGCCGAGTCGGGCCGCGCTCCGGCCGCCGACTGAATTGAGCTCGGCCGACCTGATCCTCCCCGCGGCGATCCTGCTTGCCGCGATTCTCTATTCTTCCGTCGGGCACGGAGGAGCCTCGGCCTACCTCGCCGTGATGGCGCTCTTCGGCCTGGCGCCGCGGGCCATGCGCCCTTCGGCGCTCGTCCTGAACCTGGTCGTGGCCGCGATCGCAGCCGTCCGGTTTGCCCGCGCGGGACACTTCCGCTGGCGGCTCTTCTGGCCGTTCGCGGCCGCCTCGATCCCGTTCGCTTTTCTGGGCGGCGCGATCACGCTGCCCGACGCCGTTTACAGGCGCCTGCTGGGCGCCGTGCTCCTCTTCGCGGCCTACCGCCTCTGGCGAATCTTCCGCGGCGGAGAGAGCCTGCGCGCGCCGTCGCTCTCGACGGCGCTCCTCTGGGGCGCCGCGATCGGAATGCTCTCCGGGCTGACCGGCGTCGGGGGCGGTATCTTCCTCTCCCCGCTCCTGCTGCTCGCGCGCTGGGCGGAGCCCAAGCCCACGGCCGCCGTCTCGGCCGCCTTCATCTGGGTCAACTCCTTCGCGGGATTGCTGGCGAAGCCCGCGAGCCTCGCCGCGCTTCCCCCCGCCATCGCGCTGTGGGCGATTGCCGCGGCAGCGGGAGGGCTTCTCGGCGCCACCCTGGGAAGCCGCCGTCTCCCCGGCCTCGTGCTGCGCCGCCTGCTCGCCCTGGTCCTCGTCATCGCGGGCGGCAAGCTCCTGTTCGGCTGACCTACTCGATCGTCACCTTGCGGGCGAGGATGGACCCGTCCGACTGGAGAGTTCCCTCCGCCTCGACCATGGCCCCCATCACGACGTCGGAGAAGGACGCGGCCGATCCCTTCTTCTTGAAGGTGGTCGCCGAGTCGGTCTTCACCGTGATGGGTCCGGAAACCGTGGTGACGACGAAGCTCTTCGCGCCGGAATCGACCGACGCGACGGTTCCCTCGACCTCGCGCTCTCCGCCGACGTTCTCGTCCTGGAGGAGGATCTCGGTCGCGAGGTACGTGCCGTCCCCCTGGAGCATGGCTTTGACGTGTACGCGCATGCCGACCTGGATCTGCGAGAGGGGGATGACGGTGTTCCCGCGGCGGATCAAGGTCGAGGAATCGGCCTTTGCGGTCACGGCGCCGAGGCGCTGATCGAGCACGACGAGAGAGCCGCCGCCGTTGTTCGCCTGGACGAGGCCTTCGATCTCCTCGCCGGCGTGACCGCGGGGCGTGATGACGGCCGTCGAGCCGCGGACGGCGGCCGTGATCTGATTGGTTCCGGAGACGAGGACGACAGGAGCGCGGGCATTGATGTCCGCGCGCGAGAACTGCAGGTCCACCGTGCCCGCGGGCACGCCGTTCAGCGTGAAGTCGCCCGAGGAGTCCGTCACGGCCGACTGGCCGCCCTGGACGACGCGCACCGTCACGCCGGAAAGCCCGATCTCCATCCCCTGCGTCGTCGCCCCGGAAGCGCCGGCGCCGAGGATGACCGTCCCCATGACCGTGGCGGAGCCCGCCGGACCGGTCGTCATCGAATTCGAGTCATGACAAGAAACCGTCAGAACGAGCGCCGCAAGAGCGCCCAACGTGAGAACAACCGCTCTCGAGACTGCCTGTGGATCGGGCATGGGGGACCTCCTAGGATTCCTTGACACCGGAAAACCGCTCGCTTCTAGCACATTCTCGCAGGAATACAAGGCCTGTGCCAGCGGCATCGGCATTCCGACCGTGGTTGATGCGCGCCGTTTCTTACTACGGTAAGATTCAAGGAGGAACGAATTATGGCAAATGCCGTCAAGGTCACCGTGAGCCTGCCGGAAGATCTGCACCGGGCCGTCGAGCGTCGCCGCCGGGCGCGCAAGCAAACCCGTAGTCAGTTCTTCCGCAACGCCATCTTGTCCGTTCTGCGGGCTGAAGGCGAACGAGAGGCCGCGGATCGTTACATCGAGGGTTATCGGAGGCAACCGGAAGAGCGGCTCGAGGTGTCCGCGATCGACCGCCTCGGCCGCGGCGTCCTGGCATCGGAGCCCTGGTAGTGCGCCGCGGCGAGGTCTGGTGGGCCGATCTGCCTCCGCCCGCCGGGCAGCGTCCCGTCTTACTGCTTTCGCGTGAAGAGGCCTACAGGGTTCGCGCTCTCATCACCGTAGCGCCTGTCACGACGCGCATCCGGGACATCCCGGCCGAGGTACCTTTAGGCCGGGAGGACGGTTTGCCAAAGAAATGTGTTGTCAATCTCGACGCGATCGTCACGATCTCGAGGTCCTCGCTCCGCGAACGAATCACTGCCCTCCGGCCGGAAAGACTTCTCGCTGTCGAGGATGCGATTCATTTCAGTCTCGGCCTCACCCGGTAGACTTTTTGGAGCGGAGCGAGCGCTTACAGCCCCGCAGTGTGAGCGTCCTTCCCCGAAAAACTCTGGGGACGGATGACAGCCTTGACGACGGAGAGGCGCTCCATGTCTTGGAGTGCCTGAGTCGCTTCTTCGATGGGATATACCCGTGTAATGAGGTCCCGCCAGCGAAAGCGCGCGTTGTGGCGGGACATCATCTCGATCGCGCGGTGGAGGTGCGTGAACTCGTAGCCCCAGCAGCCGAGGATCGTGGCGTGCTTTCGGTTGATGTGGCGGTGCGGGTTCAGGCTCACGTCGCCGGCGTCCGTGTACTGGCCGACGACGACGTAGCGCCCCGCGTCGCGGAGCATCTCGAGCCCTTCGGGGACCGCGGCCGGGTTTCCCGAGGCCTCGATGACGACGTCGGCGCCGCGGCCTGCCGTGCGGTCGCGGACCCAGGCGATTCGATCGGCGGCGTCAGCGACTTCCTCGATGTTCAGGGCATCCTCCGCGCCGAGCCGCAGTGCAGCGTCCAGCCGGGCCCTGGGCGCGCCGAGGACGAAAACCCGCAGCGCGCCCGAGAGCTGCGCGAAGATCGCGGCATTCAATCCCACGGGGCCGCTGCCCTGGACGACGACCGCGTCACCGAGTGAGACTCCCGCCCGCTCGACGGCGTGAAAGCCGGTCGGCAGGCCGCAGCCCCCTCCCATGAAATCGAGGGCGTCGAGCCCGTCGGGGAGAGGCAGCAGCCTGACTCCGGGGAGGATCTCGATCCGCTCGGCCCATCCGCCGAGGAGCCCGTCCGCGGCCGAGGTCGTGATCCCGTAGACCTTCCGGTGAGGACAGCGGGTCGCGGCCTTCGCGACGAGGCAGTGCCAGCAGTTTCCGCAGGTGCCGAAGACGTCGAAGAACGTGACGAGCCTTCCCGGCTCGAGAGGCCGCCCTTCGACGTCCGCGAGGGATCCATTGGTCTCGAGCACGCGGCCGCAGTTGACGTGGCCCGGAATAATCGGGTACGGGACGCCGGAGAGCCGGCCATGGAAGAGGTGCACGTCGGTGCCGCAGACCTCGCTCGCGATCATCTCGAGGACGGCTCCGCCCGGCCGGGGCCTGGGCGCGGGGAAGCGGCGCGTCTCGAGCGGCCGCCCCGGCCCGGTTATCACGACGGCCTTGACGGTCTCGTTCATGGATGGCGCAGCGAAAGCAGCCCGCCGACCGTGACGGCGATGGCCGATCCGAGGAGTGAATACCACGGCCACGCGATCTTCTGCCCGAGCGGGAGCGGGATCCAGGACTTCGATCCGAGGAAGAGTGCCAGCATAAGGACCGTCGAGCAGGTCACTCCCCACAAGACGTCCGCCTGCCGCGCGCGGCGCGCGTAGATGGCCAGCAGGAACGCCCCGAGGAGTCCTCCCGCCGTCACGGACAGGAGCCCGAGGCCGACCTGGACGGCCGGCTGGGACTGTGACAGCCGGGAGAAACCGACGGCGAGAAGCGCGAGGAGCGCGGTCCAGAAGAGCGTCAGTCCGCGCCCCAGAACCAACCCGCTCCGTCCTTCGAGACGTTTTTTGCCGACGACCGGGCCGACCACGTCGTGGGCGAGCGCCGCGGCGAGCGAGTTCAAGGCGGAGGACTCCGAGCACATGGCGGCGGAAAAGATCCCGGCGACGAGGTACGCCGAGACGAAGCCCGGGAGAGACCGCACGATGAAGGTCGGGAAGATTTCGTCGGGGGCCCGGAAGGCGCCGGCAGCCGAGGGATCGATCGGCCGGCCGTGAAAGAACGCGAAGAGCATGACGCCGATCGAGAGAAAGAGGCTCATCTGGAGGAGGATCACGAATCCGCTCCCGACGAGCGCCTTCTGCGCGTCCTTCAAGCCGCGGCAGGCGAGCAGCCTCTGCACGATCAGCTGGTCCGCTCCGTGGCTCGCCATCGTGAGAAACGCCCCGCCGAGCACGCCGGCCCAGAGCGTGTAGGGGCGCGCCAGGTCGAATTCGAGATGGAAGAGGCGGGCCGGCTGCCCCGCCGCCGCGTTGGCGGCGAGCGCGCCCGCGAGCCCTCCTGGAACCCGCGCGAACAGGAAGCCCACCGCGAGCAGGGCGCCGGACAGATAGACGAAGACCTGGATCAGGTCGATCCAGATGACCGCCTTGATCCCGCCGAGGAACGTGTAGAGTGCCGTTGCCCCGGCGAGGATGACGACGGCCGTCCATATGGGGATTCCGAGGATCAACGCGATTGGAATCGCCGGCACCGCCAGGCGGACGGCCGCCGCCATGACGCGCGTGACCATGAAGAGAAGGGAGGTAAAGCGCCGCGCCGCGGGCCCGAAGCGCGTCTCGAGCAGCGCGTAGACCGTCACGAGCTCTCCCTTGAAGTAAGAGGGGAGGAGGAGAAAGGAGACGGCGATCCGGCCGATGATGTAGCCGAAGACGAGCTGGAGGAAGGCGTATCCGGTGCGGTAGGCGTCGCCCGGGATCGAGAGGAAGGTCAGCGCGGAAGTCTCCGTCGCCACGATCGAGCCCATGACCGCCCACCAGGGCATCGCGTGGCTTCCGAGGAAGTAGTCCCGCGCGTCCTTCTGGCCGCGCCCGATCCACGCGCCCAGCGCGTTGATCCCGGCCAGGTACACTAGGATCAGGAGGAGTGTGGGGAGCCCCACGCGCAGGGATTCCATGGGCGGCGGATTATCCCTTGTGCGAGCCTGTGACCTGCGGCCTCCTCTGGTTCACCAGCCGATGCGCCGCCCGCCGGCGGGAGCTCTCCGGTCAGCGCCGTTTACCGCAGGAGCCGCTGCTAGAATTCGGTGCCTCCTATGACCCTTGCCGCCGGGACCCGTCTCGGCCCGTACGAGATCGTCAAACCACTCGGAGCGGGAGGGATGGGTGAGGTCTACCGGGCGCGGGATTCTCGTTTGAAGCGAGACGTCGCTATCAAGGTCCTGCCCGCCTCCTTCTCGAGCGACCCGGACCGCTTGCGCCGCTTCGAGCAGGAGGCGCAGGCGGCGGGAAGCCTGAACCATCCCAACATCGCCGCCGTCTACGATGTCGGAACCCACGAGGGCGCTCCTTACGTCGTGTCGGAGCTGCTCGAGGGCGAGACGCTTCGGTCGCACCTCGTGGCAGGAGGTCTCTCCCCGCGGCAGGCGATCGACTGCGCGCAGCAGATCGCCCAGGGTCTCGCCGCGGCGCACGAGAAAGGGATCGTCCATCGGGACCTGAAACCCGAGAACCTCTTCGTCACGACGGACGGGCGCGTGAAGATCCTCGACTTCGGACTCGCCAAGCTGACCCAGACCGAGCCGGGAGGAACACGAACGGATATTCCGACGACGCCGGCGACTGGAACCGAGCCGGGCATCGTCCTGGGGACCCTGGGCTACATGTCGCCCGAGCAGGTGCGGGGGCAGCACGTGGACCATCGGTCCGACATCTTCTCGTTCGGCGCGATCCTCTACGAGATGCTCTCGGGACAGCGCGCGTTTCGCGGCGGCTCGGCCGCCGACACGATGAGCGCGATCCTGCGGGAGGACCCGCCCGACCTCTCGGCCACGGATCGGAGGGTCTCCCCGGGCATGGACCGCATCGCGCGCCACTGCCTGGAAAAGAACCCGGAGCGGCGGTTCCAGTCGGCCCGCGACCTCGCCTTCGACCTGGAGGCGCTGTCGGAAGCCTCGGGCCAGGCCGCTATTCCTCCGGCAGTCGTTCTCCCGAGGCCGAATCGCCGGGTGGCCGGCGCCGCGATCGTTTCCGGACTTCTCCTGCTGGCCGCGGCGGCATACCTGGTGGGCCGCCGCGTCGAGCGGTCGAATCGCCCCGGTCCCCCGGCGTACCATCAGTTGACCTACAGGCACGGCGCGATCCAGGCTGCCCGATTCGCGCCCGACGGCCAGACGATCGTCCTGTCCGCGGCCTGGGACGGAGGGCCGCTCGAGCTCTCCTCCACGCGTCTCGAGTTCCCCGAGTCTCGCCCGCTCGGCCTTGCGGGAGGGGCGGCCCTCCTTTCCGTTTCGTCCCGGGGAGAGCTCGCGATCATCGCCGGAGGGCAGCCCCTGCCTCACGGAATGGTCCGGGGAACCGTCTCGCAAGTCGCCCTGGCCGGTGGCGCGCCGCGCGAGATCGCCGAGGACGTCCTCTTCGCGGACTGGTCGCCCGACGGAGAGCGCCTGGCGATCGTGCGCGTGGCGGATGGCCGGTCCCGGCTGGAGTTTCCATCAGGGAAGGTTCTGTACGAGATGTCGGGCGGCGGCTGGATCGCCCACCCGCGCGTCTCGCCCCGAGGGGACCGGATCGCCTTCTTCGAGCACCCGGTCTATCCCGACGACAGGGGCTCCGTCGCCGTCGTGGACCTCTCCGGGAAGGCGCGCACGCTCTCGAGCGGCTGGGAGACCGAGCAGGGGCTCGTCTGGTCCCCCGACGGGGATGAAGTCTTCTTCACCGCAGCTCCGGCCGGCATCGCCAGGGACCTGTACGCTGTGAACCTTTCGGGGCGCCAGCGCCTCGTGGCCCGGGTTCCGGGCGGGATGATCCTGCAGGACATCTTCCGCGACGGGCGCGTCCTGATGACCCGCAGCATCGAGCGGGTGTCGGCTCTGTATCTAGCGCCCGGGGAAACTCGGGAACGGGACTTGAGCTGGCTCGACTGGTCGTTCCCCACGGACTTCTCTCCGGACGGGAAGACCCTGCTCTTCTGCGAGCAGGGTCGGGGGGGCGGCCCGCGCTACACCGCCTGCCTCCGCAAGACCGACGGCTCCCCCGTCGTCCGTCTCGGCGAAGGATGTGCCGTGCAGTTCTCTCCGGATGGCAGGTGGGTTCTCACTACGGTATCCGCCGCTCCCGAGCAGCTGCTCCTTCTGCCGACGGGGCCCGGGGAGCCGAGGCGGCTCGATCGGGGGACCATTCAGAACTACATCTGGACGAACTATTTTCCCGATGGCCGGCGCATCCTGATCTGCGGGCGAGAGCCCGCCGGTCCTTCCGGCCTCTATGTGCAGGATCTCTCCGGCGGGAAGCCCAGGCGCATCGCCGACGGACTTTTCGTTACGTCCTCACATCTGATTTCTCCGGCCGGAAAGACTGTCGCCGCAGTCGACGGGGCGCGGAGGCTCGTGCTCCTTCCGGTGGAGGGAGGATCGCCGCGGCCGCTGCCCGGCTCGACACGGGGAGACTTCCTGCTGCGCTGGGCCGACGAGAACAACCTCTTCATTTCGCGCGGCAGCGTTCCTGCCGAGATCTTCCGCGTGGACGTGACGACGGGTCGCCGGGAGCCCTGGAGAACGGTTGTTCCCTCGGATCCCGCCGGAGTTCGGAGTCTGAGGCCGATCGTCCTGTCGGCGGACGGGAAGTCTCTCGTCTATGCCTGCAATCGCGTCCTCTCGGACCTGTACATGGTCGAAGGACTCAAGTGAATTCGTGATTGGTGACCGGTGATTAGCGCGGGCGCGAAACTCGGCCCGTATGAGATCCTCGCGCCGCTCGGGGCGGGAGGGATGGGGGAGGTCTACCGGGCCCGCGACGGCCGGCTGGGCCGCGACGTCGCAGTCAAGGTCCTCCCCGAGAAGTTCACAACCGACCCCGAGGCGGTCGCGCGCTTCGAGCGCGAGGCCTTCGCGGTTGCGGCGCTCTCCCATCCCAACATCCTCTCGATCTTCGATTTCGGTCAGGAAGGGGCCGTCTCCTTCGTCGTCACGGAGCTTCTCGAGGGGGAAACGCTCCGCGAGAAGCTCGCCGCCGGGCCGCTGCCCGCGCGCAAGGCGGCCGATTACGCGGCCCAGATCGCACGGGGTCTCTCTGCCGCGCATTCCCGGGGAGTTATCCATCGCGACCTGAAGCCCGAGAACCTGTTCGTGACGAAGGACGGTTTCGTCAAGATCCTCGACTTCGGGCTCGCTCGGCGGACCGCTGCCGGAAGCGATGAGACCAACGCGGACACGCTCGTGGCGCTGACCGAGCCGGGAGTCGTCCTGGGAACGGTCGGGTACATGTCGCCCGAGCAGGTGCGCGGCGAGGCCACGGACGCGCGTTCGGACATCTTCTCCTTTGGAGCCGTCCTCTTCGAGATGCTCTCGGGACTCCGGCCCTTCCGCCGTGGCAGTCCGGCGGAGACCCTGACCGCGATCCTGCGTGACGAGCCTCCGGAGATGCCGGAGGAACCCCGCCCCGCGTCTCCGGCTCTCGAGCGCATTGCCCGGCGCTGCCTGGAGAAGAACCCGGAATCGAGATTCCAGCAGGCGCGCGACCTCGCCTACACGCTCGAGGTGCTCGCGGAGGCTCCCGCACCGCGCGCCGCTGCGCCGCGGAGCGCCGCCGAGGCGCGAGAGGACCGGCGCTCCGTGGCCGTTCTCTTCTTCAAGGACCTGTCGGCGAATCCCGAAAACGCGCACCTGGGCCTGGGTCTCGCGGACTCGACGATCACGGAGCTCGCGCTCGTCAAGTCGCTCTTGGTTCGCCCGACCTCCGCGATTCTTCGCTACCGGGACCGCGCGGTCAGTCCCGAAGAGGCGGGCCGGGAGCTCGGTGTGGACGCGGTCGTGGACGGCAGCTTCCAGCGCTCGGGCTCGCGCCTGCGCGTCACCGTGCAGCTCATCGCGACCGCCGATGGCCGGTCGCTCTGGGGATCGAAGATCGACACGTCGCTCGACGACATCTTCCGGATGCAGGACGAGGTCTCCCGAAAGATCGCCCAGGCTCTCGAGGTCGAGCTCTCGCCGGCGGACGAGCGGCGCCTTTCGCGCGCGGCCCGGCCGTCGGGAGAGGCTTACGAGCTGTACCTGAAGGGCCGGTCGTACCTGCTGACGGAAACGATCGAGGGCACCAAAGAGGCGATCGCCGCGTTCGAGCGGGCTTACGAGCTCGACCCCCACTTCGCGCTCGCCCTGGTCGGCCTCGCGAGCGCCTACTCGCGCATGGGATTCACGTTCGATCCCGGCGGGGACTGGCTCGACCGCGCCGAGGCGACGAGCCGGAAAGCCGCCGTGGTCGAGCCCGGTCTTCCCGAGGGGCATTACCTCGAGGGTCTGCTCGCCTGGTCGCCAAGACGCGGGTTCAACCACGCTACCGCGATCCGCGAGTACCTGGCCGCGATCGCGGGCCGCCCCAACCTGACGGAAGCCCACCAGCGGCTCGGAGTCGTCCTCTTCCACGTCGCGATGCTGGAAGAATCGGCGGCGCATGCCGGGCAGGCGCTCGCAATCGACCCGGAGGACTCGCAGGCGAAGATGTATCTCGGGTTTACCCGGTACCTCCAGGGCCGCTACAGGGAGGGACTGGAGATCTCGACGTCTGCGGACCGCGAGCCGTCGCTGTGGAGCATCTACCAGCTCGGGCTGTGCCGCCTGCGGCTGGGAGACGTCGACGGCGCCTCCGAGGCCGCGGAGCGTTCAGCGCGTCTCTTCGCAGGAGATCCCGGCAGCCATTCCCTGAAGGGACTGATCGCAGCCTTCCGAGGCGACACGGCGGAGGCCCGGCGGCGGATCGATCTGACCGTGCGCCATCAGGCCGGTGAGCGCTTCATCGAGGTGCCGGTCCGGATGGCCTCCTTCGGCCATTACCACCACGCGCAGTACGACATCGCCTGCATGCACGCCCTGATGGGCGAGAAGGAACTGGCGCTCGACTTCCTGACCGCTTCCGCGAAAAACGGATTTCCCTGCTACAGCTTCTTCGAGCGCGATCCCTTCCTGGAGTCCATCCGCGGCGAGGATCGCTTCCGGCGCCTGGTGGAGAAGCTGAAGGAAGAGTGCGACGGATACCAAAACCTCTACCGGGCGGTCCAGAGTTCCTCGGGAAGGAGCGAATCCGAAGCGCTCGCTTAGGATTCGGACGACCCCATGACTCTCGCCGCCGGCACGCGACTGGGACCCTACGAGATCCTTTCGCCTCTGGGCGCCGGAGGCATGGGCGAGGTCTACCGCGCGCGCGACGAGAGGTTGAAACGCGAAGTCGCCGTCAAGGTTCTGCCGGCATCCTTCTCGAGCGACCCCGAAAGACTCAGGCGCTTCGAGCAGGAGGCCCAGGCGGCGGGAAGCCTGAATCACCCCAACATCCTCGCGATCCACGACATCGGCATGGTGGAGGGGGCGCCTTACATCGTCTCGGAGCTCCTGGATGGCGAGACGCTGCGCGAGCGCCTCTCCGCGGGAGCGCTCCCGGCGCGCAAGGCGATCGACTACGCCGTCCAGATCGCGCACGGCCTCGCCGCGGCGCATGAGAAGGGAATCGTGCACCGCGACCTGAAGCCCGAGAACCTGTTCGTGACCCGCGACGGGCGCGTCAAGATCCTCGACTTCGGCCTCGCAAAATTGACGCAGCCGGAGAGCGGCGCGAGACAGTTGACCGAGCTTCCGACCGCGGCGGCAGCGACCGAGCCGGGCGTCGTCCTGGGGACCCTGGGCTACATGTCGCCCGAACAGGTGCGCGGG
>Ga0153915_10003486_pt1 | contig 14439 bp, 11 predicted proteins | sample Opewatmetagenome_2_FD_107003 | JGI IMG/M metagenome (GOLD analysis project Ga0153915, IMG submission 107003) | Freshwater wetland microbial communities from Ohio, USA - Open water 3 Core 3 Depth 3 metaG | ecosystem: Environmental > Aquatic > Freshwater > Wetlands | place: USA: Ohio, Lake Erie... | reverse complement strand
TCGAAGACATTCTTTGGCGTGCGCGCTGATCGCAACATCCTCAATTTCGCCGCGGACGCCGCTTTCAATGGGATCAACCTACAGGACACGTTGACGCAAACCAACACGACCGAAGCGCTCACGCTCCGGCATCAGGTGACTCCTCTCACCAACCTCACACTCGAAGTCGCCAAATTGCAAAATCGGTTCCCGAAGGACCCGAACCGCGATTCCGATGCTACAACAGTCACGGGCAACATCAGATTCGATCAGCTAGCGCTCATTAAAGGGGACGCGACCGTAGGCTATGAGAATTTCACACCGCTGGGACCTGGCATCCCAGGCTTCGCGGGGGCGACTGCCGCCGTCGATCTCTCGTACGTGGCATTTGGCACGACGAAAGTTTCGGGGACTGTGAACCGTAGTGTGCAGTATTCCTACGACGTCATCCAGCCGTACTATGTGCAAACCGGCGTGGCAGCCTCCGTGAGCCAGCAGCTCTTTGGCCCGCTCGACGTGGTCGTGCGCGGGACGACGGCGCAGTTGGCGTATCGCAATCAGGCAGGCGCGGAGATTCTCGTGGGCAACCGCGTCGACCGGGTGCAAGGCTATGGCGGCGGCATCGGCTATCACCTCGGCAGGGACATGCGCATCGGGGTCAACCTCGATCAGCAGCGGCGTCTTTCCGATGTGCCGGGGACAGACTACAGTGGCTTACGGTACGGAGTAGCAGTGACCTATGGACAATAGGCGGCGCTTTCTTCTGGCCTGCCGTCTGGCAGTGGTGATCGCAATGCTGGCAATTGCCACGGGCCTTGTGCGTGGGCAGCAGAAGCCGGACGACTCGCCGGCGACGGATTACATCGTAGGCCCGCAGGACGTGCTGACGATTACGTCGTACGACCAGGCCGATCTCTCGGGTAAGTTCACCATAGAAGCGGACGGCACGTTCACGTATCCGCTCATTGGGCGCTTCCGGGCTGGCGGCCTCACGCTGCGGCAGGTCGAAGACGGCCTCAAGAAGCGGCTGATTGACGGAGGCTACTTCGTCAAGCCGCAGATCACGGTCGCTGTCGAGACGTACAAGAGCCAGAAAATCTTTGTCGTCGGCGAGGTGCGCACGCCAGGCACATATCCCCTGTCGGGGAGTATGAATCTGGTCGAAGCTCTGGCGCGTGCGGGCTCAACGCTGCCGACGGCAAGCGGCGAAGCCGTCATCGTGCATGCCGGCGAAAACGCGTCAGGGCCGACTTTGCCCACACGGGACGACCCCGCGAATATCGTGCGCGTGGATCTTAAGGATCTCCAGAAGGGCATCTTTTCGCAGAACGCGACGCTGCGCGACGGCGACACGATCTTCGTGCCGCGGGCTGAGAGCGTGTACGTGTTCGGCCAGGTCAGAAACCCTGGCGCCTACCCGTTGCAGCAGCAGAACACGAGCGTGCTGCAGGCGCTGTCGCTGGCCGGCGGCGTCACCGACAAAGGCTCCACCAACCGCATCCAGATCGTGCGCATCGTCAACGGGCAAAAAAAGGAAATCAACGTGAAGCTGACAGACACCGTGCAGCCCGGCGACACCGTGGTCGTCCGCGAGAGGTTCTTCTGATGTCCGCCCCCTTTCCGCTGGAATCGGAACCTTCGACTGACGCGGCGCCCCCGGTGCCGGCCAATGCCGATAGCAACGGCGGCCAACTCCGGCAAGGCTACGGCTACGGCTCGAATGTCCTGGGCGATTCAGAGGTACACCTCACCGACTATCTCAGAGTACTTTATAAGCGCCGCTGGCCGGCGCTCACCGCGTTCGTCGTCGTCGTGCTCTCAGTCACGGTGTATACCTTCACGGCGACGCCCCTCTTCGCGGCGCGCGTCCAGATTCTGATCGAGAAAGAGAACTCGAACGTCGTGATGTTCAAGGAAGCGATCGAGCAGAACCAGGTGACCGACGACTATTACCAAACGCAGTACAAGATCCTGCAGAGCCGCGCGCTGGCCCGCAAGACGCTCGATGCGCTGAAGCTCTGGGACGACCCGCAGTTCAATCCAAAGCCGAACGATTCCCTGACCGTGCGCAAAATGGCGATGGCGCCCGTTGCGCTCGTGTCCAGCTTGTTCAAGCGTGCGAAGTCGATCGATCCGCCAGATGTCAAGGAAACCAAGACGCAATCAGCGACGATCGACCGTTTCCTGAGCGACCTGACAGTGGCGCCCGTCCGCAACAGCCGGCTCGTGGACGTCAGGTTCGAGTCGCCGAATGCCGCCCTTTCTGCCAACGTCGCCAACGCGCTGGCCAAGGCGTACATCGACCAGAACCTCGAGTTCAAGTTCCTGTCGAGCAAGGAAGCGTCCGACTGGCTGGGCGAGCGCCTCGCCGAGCAGCGGACGCAGGTGGAGGCGAGCGAGCAGGCGGTACAGCGCTACCGCGAGCAGACCGACTCGGTGTCGCTCGAAGAGAAGCAGAACATCGTCGTTCAGAAGCTGGCGGAGCTGAACGCGGCGGTCACGAAGGCGAAGACCGAGCGGATTCAGAAAGAAGCGGCCTACAACCAGATCCGCGCGGTTCAGAACGACAGCGCAGCGCTCGATACCATCCCGGCAATCCTGTCGAACCTGTTCATCCAGCAGCAGAAGAGCGCGCTCGCCGACCTGCAGCGGCAGCAGGCGCAGTTGTCGGACAAGCTCGGACCCAATCATCCCGACATGGTCAAGCTCTCGTCGGCGATCCGGGCCGGCCAGAGCAAGATCGACGGCGAAATCGCCAAGGTCGTGCAGTCGATGCACAACGACTACGAGCAGGCGCAGGCGCAGGAGCAGAGCCTGACGAGCGCCCTGGAGCAGCAGAAGAACGACGCGCTGGCGCTCAACCGGAAGGGCATCGAGTACGGCGTGCTCGCGCGCGACGCCGCGAGTAACCGCCAGATCTTCGACAGCCTGATGCAGCGGACGAAAGAGACCGGCATCTCGGGCGAGCTCAAGACCAGCAACATCCGTGTGGTGGACGCCGCCGAGATACCGCGCGGGCAGACGTCACCCAACACGCTCAACAATCTCCTCCTCGCCCTGTTGAGTGGCGGCACGCTGGCCCTAGGCCTCGCGTTCTTCCTCGAGTACCTCGACAACCGCATCAAGAGCCCGGACGAGTTGAAGCAACATCTCGGCCTGCCGTTCCTCGGCATGGTGCCGGCGCTCTTCGACAAAGCGGTCGAGAATCCGCTCATCAGCAACGGCGCGCCCCAGAACTTCTCCGAGAGCTTCCGCGCCGTCCGGACGAACCTGCTCTTCTCATCAGCCGAGGACGGCGCCCGGAGTGTTGTCATTACCAGCACCGGCCCTGGCGAGGGGAAAACGGCGGTGGCGACGAATCTTGCCGTGGCGCTTGCGCAGGCCGGGCAGCGCGTGCTGCTGGTCGATGCCGACATGCGTAAACCGCGCGTGCATAGGGTGTTCGAGCGCTCGCAGGAACCCGGGCTTTCGAACGTCCTCGTCGGCAATGCGAAGACGTCAGAGGCCGTGTACACGACGATCGTTCCAGGGCTGTGGGTGATGCCGGCTGGGCCAAACCCGCCCAACCCGGCAGACCTCCTCGGGTCGAAACGGTTCAAGGACTTCATCGCATCGCTTTCACAGCACTTCGACTGGGTGATGATCGACACGCCGCCCGTCATGGCCGTGACCGACTCGTCGGTCGTCGCGCACTTAGTGACCGGCGTCCTGTTCGTGGTCGGCTCCGAGATGACGAGCCGCCATGCGGCAAAGCGCGCGCTCGATCAGCTCGAGCAGGCCCGTGCGAAGTTCGTAGGAGCCGTGCTGAACCGCGTGGACCTGCAGCACAACTCGTACTACTACTCGCAGTACTACCGCCGCGAGTACAGCAACTACTACCAGAACGCCTGAGCGAAGTAGGCACGTCTCGGGATCTGCCCGGTAAATAGCGTGGCTTTTTCGACCCGCCTGTGACATCAGGTCTTCCGACCCGCCCCGAATCGCCGTGCCTTAAGTTACGGCAGACTGCGTACACGAGATCCACGACGTTAAGCCAGGGTGATTACTTGACAGGTTTTCGCGCCCGCAACAGGCCAAATAGCTGCAGCAGAACGTGACGATCGAGCCATTTAGTGGACTGGGTCGAGCGAGCATTATCGAGGATGTCCGATTCAGTCGATCATCACCTGCTTGCGGATTGTGGGCCGCGCCGAGACTGATGCCTTCCAGTCAGCGGTGGAGATGAAAGAGCGCGAATGTCACGCAGACGCTGTTGTCGGCCGCACGCACCAATAGGCAAGCTCGGTCGCAACTCAGCTGCGATTAGGGATTGAAAAAGAGCCATGAATCTGACGTCAGACATTAGGGTGCTGGTTACAGGCGCTGATGGTTTCATCGGATCACACCTGACGGAACGCCTAGTGCGCATGGGGTGCCAAGTGAGGGCCCTTGTGCTGTACAACTCGACAGACTCTTGGGGCTGGTTGGACAGCTTGGCGCCGGACGTGAGGGCGAGCATTGAGGTAGTGACCGGGGACATCAGGGACTGGGATTGTGTGCAGACTGCCGTTACGGGTTGTGATCTAGTCCTTCATCTAGCGGCCCTAATAGCGATCCCATATTCCTACAAATCCCCAAGGAGCTACGTCGACACAAACGTCAATGGAACCTTGAACGTGCTTCAAGCGGTGACCAAGTGTGGCGTGCAGCGAATGCTCCATACGTCCACGAGCGAGGTTTACGGAACCGCACAGTTCGTGCCAATCTCGGAGAATCACCCACTCAACGCCCAGTCACCCTATGCTGCCTCGAAAGTGGCCGCCGACCAGATGTCGCTCTCGTTCTGGCGCTCCTATGGAACTCCAGTATCAATCATCCGACCGTTCAACACATTCGGACCAAGACAATCGGCCCGTGCGATCATTCCCACGCTCATCACTCAAATTGCGGCTGGGGAGCGGCGCATTCGCGTCGGAGCCACTCACACGACCAGAGATTTTACGTACGTCGATGACACGGTCGACGCATTCATCAGATTGGCTGCTACGGACGCTGCTGTTGGAACTGTTACGAACGTCGGCTCTAACTCTGAAGTGTCGGTCCTTCGACTTTCTGAACAAATCGCTGACGTGATGGGCGTCAGCATTGAGCTCGAAAGCGAGTCGGCGAGAGTACGGCCCCGCGGGAGCGAGGTGGAGCGCTTGTGGTGTGACAACAGCAGGATGAGAGAAATCACCGGCTGGGCACCTGCCTATTCTGGAGAACGCGGATTCTCGGAGGGGCTTGCACGAACCGTCAGCTGGTTCGTGGATCAGAAGAATCTCGTTGGCTATCGACCTCGTGCCTATTCCATCTAGTTCCGCTGGACCTACGCGAGTGTGCGTCGTCACCACGAGCCGCGCTGACTACGGGCACTTGCGGTGGGTGATGAAAGAGCTGCAGGCCGATCCGTTTTTTGAGCTTCTGATGATCGCCGGCGGAACGCATTACTCACCTCAGCACGGCTACACAGTGCGTGAACTCGAAGCAGACGGCTTTCGACCGAACGAGACGATCGAATTCGTCCCTGCGAACGATTCAGGTGTCGCGGCAGCTCAATCGCTTGGATTGGCGACAATCGGCTTCGCGTCAGCGCTATCAAGACTGAAACCATCAGTGCTGGTAGTGCTCGGAGATCGTTTTGAGATTCTCGCTGCCGCTGGAGTTGGGATGATCCTGGGTATTCCCATCGCCCATATCGCCGGCGGAGACCTTACGGAAGGCGCGCTCGACGACGCGGTTCGGCATTCTCTCACAAAGCTATCGCAAGCGCACTTCGTGACAAACGCTCCAGCCGCCGACGTCGTTCGTCAACTCGGGGAGGATCCGAGGAAGATCTTCATCGTCGGAAGCCCAAGCCTCGATATCCTGCGGCAGGGGTCACTACTTACGCGCGAGAGCGTTGAGGAGCGACTCGGAATGTCCTTTAGTCGCAGCGCACCGAATATTTTGGTCACGTTTCACCCTGAGACGCGGTCGCGTGTTGCTGCCGACACACAGATATCAGAGCTGCTACAGGCTCTGGGGCGTTTGAGTCTCGAGACCCGCATCATCATTACCAGCCCAAACGCCGATCCTGGCTACGCCCCGATCATGAAGGCGCTTTGCGAATTTGTCGCGGAGCGACGGCTGGCGACCTATCATCAGTCACTCGGCCAGGAGCTGTATCTGAGTACTATGGCGTGCGTGGACGTCGTAGTTGGTAACTCGTCGAGCGGTCTGTACGAAGCACCATCGCTCAAGAAGCCGAGCGTCGATATCGGCGACCGTCAGGCACGGCGCGTCGCGGCATCCTCGGTCATCCGCTGTGGTATTGAAAGAGACCAGATCATCAACGCGATTCAGGCCGCACTTGCAATCGACTGCTCTAACGTGGTCAACCCGTATGGCGACGGACGGTCAGCCCTACGAATCGTAAGCATTCTTCGCGAATTGATCAGCGAGGGGTTCGTTCTGCGAAAGCGCTTCTTTGGTCTGAACGAGTAACTATGCCGGTTCGTGTTATCGCGGAAGCCGGAGTCAACCACAACGGCGAGATTGGCCTTGCGCACCGGTTGGTGGATGCTGCGGCAGCCGCGGGCGCGGATGCGGTCAAGTTCCAGATGTTCAACGCAGAGGCTCTGGTAACGACCTCGGGTCGAAAGGCGCCCTATCAAGCGGCGACGACTCCGTTTGAAGAGTCCCAGCAGGAGATGCTCCGCGCGCTCGAACTAACGCCCAGTCAGTTCGACCTTCTCGCCGCCCATGCCCGTGACCGTCGGATTGAGTTCTTGTGCACGCCATTCGACGAATCGAGCCTGATCTATCTAGTCGACCATGTCGGCCTGACCACCGTAAAGATCGGCTCGGGCGACCTGACCGACGGGCCGCTCTTGCTCGCGGCCGCCCAAAAGGCTTCAAATATCATTCTGTCGTGCGGGATGTCGACGATTGAGGAAGTTTCAGAAGCACTCTGCGTCCTGGCGCACGGATTTGCGGCACGATCAGGCTTTCCCAGCCTCGGTTCCGATGGCGTCCTCTCAGCGGACGACAAGGAATGCCTCTCTCACCGCGTGGTGCTCCTCCAGTGCACCACTGCATACCCCGCGCCCTTCGACGAGATAAATCTCGCCGCGATTGGAACCCTCCAGAATGCCTTTGGGCTGCCCGTCGGCCTGTCTGATCACAGTTCCGGGATACCGGTCTCAATTGCGGCCGTTGCGCTCGGTGCTGTTGTCATAGAAAAACACCTCACGCTATCCCGACAGTTACAGGGCCCGGACCATGCTGCGTCGCTGGAGCCCAGTGAGTTCAGGGATCTCGTGGCGGGCATCCGGAGCGTCGAACAGGCGATCGGTACCGGGGTCAAACAGCCTTCACGGTCCGAGAAGGAGAATGTCGCGGTTGCGCGACGCAGCGTGGTTACCACCGCAACCATTCGACAGGGTGAGCGTTTCACGCCGAATAACATCGCGGCGAAGCGTCCTGGCGGAGGGCTCTCACCGATGCAGTACTGGAAGTGCCTAAGTAAGAAAGCCCCTCGAGACTTTGGCCCAGACGAACTGGTCGAGCTTTGATGAAGCCTTGCATTGTGTTGGGAGGCGGAGGGCACGGCCGGGTTCTAGTCGACGCACTCATCGCATGTGGCGCGCCGATAATTGGCATCACGGACCCGAAGCACGTCCGCGCGCATAATGTCCCGTATCTAGGGTCGGACGATGTCGTATCGCAATATTCGACCGACGAAATCCTACTGGTGAACGGGCTTGGATCCGTGGGTGATCCTCGCCCGCGCGAGTCGGCGTTCGAGCGCTTTCGCTCGCTTGGCTACTCGTTTAAGACCGTCGTGCATCCTGCAGCAGTTGTATCACCTCGATCGAAGCTTTGCCAGGGAGTGCAGGTCATGGCGGGCGCAATCGTTCAGGCCGGCGTCAAGATCGGCGACAACAGCATCGTGAACACCGGGGCAATCGTGGATCACGACTGCGTAATCGGTGCGCACGTACACATTGCTCCCGGGGCGGTGCTCTCTGGATCTGTTTCAGTTGGTGATCGCGCGCACATCGGTACAGGCGCCCAGGTCCGTGATGGCGTGTCTATTGGAGCGGGTGCGATCGTCGGTGTTGGCGCTGCGGTAACGCGTTCCATTCCCGCCGGACGAACCGCCGTGGGGGTTCCCGCAAAAGTGCGAGACCGATGAATAGATGGCGCGACGTCATTGTCTCTCCTACTGCCAGGGTCATCGACGTCATCGGCACGATCGACCGCAGCGCTCTCCAGATCGTGCTAGTGACCGATGAACGAGGAAGACTTCTCGGCACTGTAACGGACGGTGACATCCGACGCAGTATCCTGAAATCAGTGCCGCTCGACGGTCCCGTCGACGCGGTAATGAACCGGCATCCCGCTTACGCCAGTGAACACGAAAGCGCAGACGCAATTCGCGCGGCGATGGCGATGAAGCGGCTCCGCCAAATGCCCGTCCTCAACAGAGAGGGTATCGTCGTACGGTTGGAGTTGCTGGATCCGCGAATAGAGAAGCGCCAGCATGAGAACTGGGTCGTGCTGATGGCCGGCGGAGACGGACTGAGGCTTCGACCGTTGACGGAGATGGCACCCAAGCCCCTTCTGAGGGTCGGCAACAAGCCACTGCTCCAGACTATCCTCGAGCGGTTCGTGATGCACGGCTTCAGACACTTTTTCGTCTCAGTGCGCTACAAGGCCGAGATGATCAAGGCGCACTTCGGCGATGGGTCGCAATGGGGTGCAGAGGTGCAGTACCTGAGCGAGACCGCACGCCTGGGGACAGCAGGTTCGCTGAGCCTTCTGCCGAATCGGCCCGTATTACCGTTCATCGTCATGAATGGTGACGTCCTGACGAACGCGAACTTCAACGGGCTATTGGACTCCCATTCCCAAGGCAACTCTGTCGCCACGACCTGCGTCAGGGAGTACGAGTTCACGGTGCCATATGGTGTCGCGCGGCTCGATGGCCAGAATCTACTCGCGATTGAAGAAAAGCCGGCGCATCGATTTTTCGTCAACGCAGGTATATACGTCATGGAGCCGCATGTGATCGACTTGGTAATGGCTAATGAGCGGATCGACATGCCTGCCCTGCTGCATCGCCTTATTGCGCACGGCAACCGGGTACACGCTTATCCGATTCGGGAGTACTGGCAGGACATCGGGCGAGCAGAGGATCTTGCGAAGGCCGACAGCGATTATGCTGCGTCATTTTCCTGAGACACGAAGCCGCCCACGGACACACACACACGGAAAGAATTATGAAACTAGCGGTAATCGGCCTCGGATCCATGGGCAAGCGCCGGATTCGATCTCTTCACAAGCTCGGTTACCCGTCGATCGTGGGCGCGGACTCTCGACCCGATCGGCGGACCGAGGTCGAGAGTCATTACGGAATCAGAACGTTCGCCAGCGCTGGGGAAGCCTTGGCGGTCGCCTTGCCTGACGCCGTCATCATCTCCGTGCCCCCGCAGGCCCACCATCAGATGATGCGCCTGGCGCTCGATCGGCGTCTTGGGTTCTTCGTTGAAGCGAGTGTGCTCACGGACGGCATGAAGGAGATCCGGCAAGAAGCAGCGCGGATCGGCGTGGTTGCGGCCCCCTCTGCCACGCTGGTGTTCCATCCAGCCATCGAGATGGTCCGGCAACTCATCGCCAATGGGCGAGTCGGCAAGGTGTCAAACGTAATCTTTCACTCCGGGCAGTACCTGCCGGATTGGCATACCTACGAGCAGGTAAGCGACTTTTATGTTTCGAAGCGCGAGACGGGTGGCGCCAGGGAGATTGTGCCGTTCGAGCTCACTTGGTTGACGAAGCTGCTCGGGTTTCCGAAAAGGGTCTGCGGAAACGTGCGGAAGACGATCGCGATCGCCGGCGCAGAGTTGATCGATGATACTTACAACCTCTTACTCGACTACGGCTCGGCGCTTTCCACTGTCACGGTCGACGTCGTGTCGAGGCACGCGACCCGACAACTCGTCATCAACGGAGATGGCGGTCAGATAGTTTGGAACTGGGACCAGCCCATCGTCCGGGTATTTGACGGCGAGGCGAAATCGTGGTCGGAGCTCCCATATAACGTCGGCAGCGCTGCTGCGTTGTACAGCCAGAACATCGGCGAGGACATGTACGTTCGTGAACTCGAAGCGTTCCTCGGAGCGGTGCAGGGGAGGCGACAATTCCCGAACACGCTCGCGGCTGACCATCGAGTTTTGGATCTTTTGTATGCGTTTGAGCAGGCCGATGCCGCAGGCACGTATGTGCCGATCCATCCGGTAACGGCGATCCTCGTAACCGCTCGCTGTTCGTCGACGCGTTTACCACGAAAGCATTTCGCACAAATCGAAGGCCGACCGGCCATCAGCTATCTACTCCAGCGACTTCAAACCGAATTCAGACACGATATCGCGAATGGCCGCGTGATCGTCGCGATCGCGGCGCCGGACGACCAGGAGAATCGCGCGTTCGAGGAATTCCGATCACCCGACACAGAGATCGTCTACGGTGCAGCCGACAATGTGCCGGCCCGCCACCTGCAGGTGGCCGACGCACTTGGCGCTGACTACCTAGTAGCCGTTGACGGCGACGACTTGTTCACGTCCATGAAGAAGACCCGTGCCGTGATACAAGGGCTTGAAAGCGGCCATAGCTACGTCGTTACATCCGGACTGCCACTGGGCATGAATCCATTCGGATACTCCAGAGCGGCTCTGCAGAGGGCCCTCGGCTCATTCGGTGAGAGTCTGCTGGATACGGGATGGACGCACGTGTTCGACGGGACACCCGTCTTCACAATCGGTGAGGCCGCCTCGAACTTGGACGGCCTACGCTTCACGTTGGACTATCCAGAGGATCTGGAGTTCACCGGCGCGGTCGTGAGGGCGCTAGGGGAGCGAGTGTTTACGGCCCAGGACTCTGAGATCATCGAATGCGTTCAGAGCGGACGTTTATCCGACATGAATGCGGCGGTGACTGAGCATTACTGGGAAAATTTCAACCGACTGAGAGATGCGCAGCTCGCGGCTGCGAAGAAGGTTGTCGAATGACAGAGATGGCGCACACTCCGGCAGTTATCGAACTCACGCAATCCGATGCGCTTCGGAAGCGCGCTCACGCCGTCATCCCGGCAGGCTGTCATACCTACAGCAAGGGAGACGATCAGTTCCCGCTGCTCTCGCCCGGATTCATCGCGCGAGGCCAAGGGTGTCAGGTGTGGGATGTGGACGGGAACGAGTTCCTGGATTGGGGCATGGGACTACGTTCGGTCATCCTCGGTCACGCCTTCGAACCCGTGGTCGAGGTGGTCAGGGAATATCTTGGTCGAGGGTCCAACTTCACCAGACCGAGCGCCATCGAAACGGAACTGGCCGAGCTGCTCAGCTCGATCATCCCATGCGCCGAGATGGTGAAGTTCGCGAAGAACGGCTCTGATGCGACCACCGCTGCTGTCAAGCTCGCCCGCGCATACACCGGACGAGACATCGTGGTGCGATGTGTCGATCATCCGTTCTTCAGCATCGATGACTGGTTCATTGGCGACACAGCCTGTAACGCCGGTGTGCCGGCAGCGACGAAGAACCTGACGAAGAGGTTCCACTATAACGATCTTCCCAGCCTTGAGCGGGTCCTCGACGCCCACGCCGGGCAGGTGGCCTGCGTGATTCTCGAGGCTGCGGCCACGATGGAGCCAGCAACAGGATTCCTGGAGCGCGTACGTGAGCTGGCGACCCGTCACGGCGCCGTTCTGATTTTCGACGAGATGATCACGGGATTTCGGTGGCATCCTCGCGGTGCCCAGAGCCTGTATGGCGTGACGCCGGATCTTGCAACGTTCGGGAAAGCGATGGCGAACGGGTTTTCCGTGGCCGCGCTCGCGGGTCGTCGTGAGCTGATGGAGCTCGGCGGGTTGAAGCACTCGCATCCCAGGGTCTTCCTTCTGTCCACCACTAACGGTGGCGAAACACACGAGCTCGCGGCTGCTCTACAGACGATAAAGATTCTTCAGGGTGGCGATGTGACGCCGCACGTGTGGAAGGCCGGCTCGGATCTACGGGATGGGTTCAACGAGATATCGGATCGACTAGGTCTGCGCACGCGGATTTTCATGGCGGGTCCTGGATGCAGCCCGTATCAAGTCTTTCTGGATGACACTGGCGCTGTGGATTACAGGCTTCGGACGCTCTACCTCCAAGAAATGGTCAAACGGGGAGTCCTCATACCGTACATCGCACCCAGCTTCAGCCATGCGCCGGCCGACGTCGAGCGGACGCTGAACGCCACGTCCCAGAGTTTGAACGTCGTGCGAATTGCCGTCGAGCGCGGTACGGTCGACGGATTGCTCGAGGGCCCAGCCGTCAAGCCGGTCTTTCGCCAGTACAACTAATTCTCGAAGAGCCACCTTCGATGTCGTTGACCCGGATTATGATCGCTGGATGTGGTCAGCTGGGAAGTCGCCACCTCCAAGCTTTGCTTCGACGGAAGCGCCCGACCGAGATTTTGGTGGCGGAGCCTGATGAGACCGCTCGGAACCGTGGCCGCGTCCGTGCGTTGGAGGTTGAGCACGGCGCGTCGCATACGATTACGTGGCTCACGACTGCTGCGGCGCTGGGTCCCACCGATCTGGCTATCGTAGCGACGACGGCGGAGCGAAGGGTCGAAATCGTCGAGGAATTACTGGCGATTGGCTGCAGGCGCTTTTTGCTCGAGAAGATCGTGTGTCAGTCCGAACAGCAGTACAGCGCCTTGGTCGCAAACCTCCGGCGACACGACGCCAAAGCGTGGGTGCACTGTCCGCGGCGCTACTACCCGCTGTACCAAGCGCTGCAGAGCGTAGCAGCTGACGACCCGTTCCTTTCACTGAAAGTGACAGGCGGAGACCTTGGTCTCGGATGCAACGCGATTCATTTCGTGGACCTGTTTGCCTACCTCACCGGACGGCCCGGACCGGCACTGAACGGGTCGCTCTTGGACGACGCGGTGGTGCCAAGCCGCAGGCGGTCAGGCGTCGTGGAGTTCTCCGGCACCATTACAGGAACGGCGGATCCTGGACACTGGCTGGATATCACCTTCATCCGGAACTCATCGATTAACGTAACGCTTAGCCTAGTCACTAGCAGGTTCAGCGCCTTCATCGACGAAACGGCTGGCTACTTTGCCGGGTCGTCCGAGCTCCTGGACTCCATTCCCGAACGGGCGCGTGAGGTCAGGCTCATACCCAGCAGCGAGCTCACTACTGTAATCGTGGACGAGATACTTGAATCGGACGCCTCCCTCCTACCCAGCGTTGAGGACTCGTGGCCCGTACACCGGGCCCTCTTTGAGATCTTTCTAGATTGTATGACGCGCGTGACTGGCGTGCGCGCGGAACTCTGCCGGATTACGTAAATCACTCGACGCGCTGATGTCGTACGAACTTCTTCAGAGCCTCTCTCGCAGACAGTACAGCGACAGGTCCGTGCTCATAATCGGCGGCGGTTGGATGGCGCGTGAATACTGTCAGGCGCTTGCTGCCATGAACGTCAGTGACGTCACGGTCATCACCCGCTCGCGGGAATCCGCCGATCGCGTCAAGACCTGGTTTCCTGTTCAGGTCCTCGCAGGCGGATATGAAGGTTGCTTGACGCCGGCGAGCCGGTTCGATCTCACCGTTGTTGCCACGCCGATCCCGTCCCTTCGAGCGGCCGCAACATGGGCGATCGATTCCGGCGCGCGAAACGTGCTGGTGGAAAAGCCCGCTGCTCTCTACTCCTCGGAGTTGAGCGAGTGGGCGGCGGCCGCAGACGGCCGTAGCCGTGTCAGGGTGGCTTACAACCGCCTGATGTACCCGAGCGTATGGAAGGCGCGCTCCATGATCGCCGAGGCGGGCTCGCAAATCACGTCCGCGCGCTATACGTTCACGGAATGGACCCACGAACTCGCCGGCAAGGCTTCCGCCGGCGACAGCGTTTACACGCGGTGGGGCATATCGAATTCGTTGCACCTCATCGGGCTGGCGCATGCGCTGATTGGGCAACCCAAGGAACTGGTTGCGTTCAAGGATGGCGGATTGGAGTGGCACCCGTCCGGCTCCCGTTTCACAGGAGCTGGAACGACCCAAACCGGCGTTGTCTTCAGCTATCAGGCAGACTGGACATCGGCCGGGCGCTGGAGCCTCGAGCTCATGACTCCGATCGGGGCCTATCAGTTCATGCCGCTCGAGGCGCTCGCGGTGCGCAGCAAGACATCGATCCAGTGGGAGAACGTGCCATTGTTGCAGCCGTTCGCCGGCGTCAAGCCAGGTGTTGCCGAGCAACTGGCAGTGATGCTGACGCCTGAGCTCGAAGCGTCGTTCGAGCTCGTGACTCTAGACCATGCGGCAGCCCTAACCGCCTTTGCCGAGAGAATGCTCGGCTACTCAGACAAGGCCTGATGAAGGTTCTTTTTGCGCCGAACTACTTC
>Ga0153915_10003485_pt1 | contig 14446 bp, 9 predicted proteins | sample Opewatmetagenome_2_FD_107003 | JGI IMG/M metagenome (GOLD analysis project Ga0153915, IMG submission 107003) | Freshwater wetland microbial communities from Ohio, USA - Open water 3 Core 3 Depth 3 metaG | ecosystem: Environmental > Aquatic > Freshwater > Wetlands | place: USA: Ohio, Lake Erie... | reverse complement strand
GCCCCACCTGGTCGCCCGACGGCTCCAAGATCGCCTTCATCTCGGGTTTTGTGATTCACGTGATGAATGCCGATGGCACGGACCAGACTGGGCTCGCTGACATACCAGCGGCCGAGGGTGGCTGGCCCGCCTGGTCGCCCGATGGCTCCAAGATCGCCTTCGGCGGGATGCACGATCTAAGGAATGATATCTACGTCATCAACTCCGACGGCACGTCCCAGGTCAACCTCACCAACAACCAAGTGGAAGACTGGGGGCCCAGGTGGTCGCCTGACGGCTCCAAGATAGTCTTCGGCTCGGACCGCGACGGCAACTACGAGATCTACGTCATGAACGCCGATGGGACCGACCAGACCAACCTCACGAACGACGCAGGCCAGGACGACCAGGCGGTCTGGTCGCCCGATGGCTCCAGGATCGCCTTTGGCTCGGACCGCGATGGCAACTACGAGATCTACGTCATGAACGGCGACGGAACCGACCAGACCAGGCTCGCCGAGGGACCGTCCTACAATGGTTCGCCCACCTGGTCGCCTGACGGCTCCAAGATCGCCTTTGTCTCGCAGCGCGACGGTAACTTCGAGGTCTACGTGATGAACGCCGACGGGACGGGCCAGACCAACCTCACCAACAACCCGGATCTCGACTTGCCGCCCGCTTGGTCGCCCGACGGCTCCAAGATCTCCTTCGTCTCGTTACGCGACGGCAACTATGAGATCTACCTCATGAACGCCGACGGGTCGGGGCAGACCAACCTCACCAACAACGAAGAGGACGACTTGGGTCCCGCCTGGTCGCCGTAGGGAGCGAGTTGAAGGCCAGAGGGCAAGCGCCCGATGGAGGTGCAGCCATGAGAGTACGAAGACTCCGTTCCCGTCTGGCGCTGGCCACGGTGGGCATGAGGGCCATGGCGCTCTCATGCTAGCCATCGCCTGCCAGGAGGGAGCTCCTACGATGCGACGGCTTCGGCAACGATTGGTCTTGTTCGGTGCGGCCGGTGCTCTACTTGTGGCCTTAGGTCTTGCCGCATGCCGCGGTGAGGAAGAGGCCGGGACGGCCAGCCCCGCTGCCACGGCAGGGCGGACAACCACGCAAGGAGCCACCGAAACCCCCCAAGCGACAAGCACGCTGAAGCCGTCAACGCCGACCCCCGCGAGGACACCCACGCCTACTGCCGTCCCATCGGCGCGCATTGCCTTCCAGTCGAACCGCGACGGGAACCAGGAGATCTACGTGATGAACGCCGAAGGGACGGGCCAGATCAACCTCACCAGCAACCCAGCTAACGACTCCGACGCCGCCTGGTCGCCCGACGGCTCTCAGATCGCCTTCGTGTCCTACCGGGATGGCAACGGGGAGATCTATGTGACGAACGCCGACGGGACGGGCCTGACCAACCTCACCAACGACCCAGCCGACGACCATTCGCCCGCATGGTCGCCCGATGGGTCCAAGATCGCCTTCCTCTCTCGTAGCGATGGCTATGAAGAGGTGTACGCGGTGAACGCCGACGGGTCGGGCCGGACCAACCTCACCAACAACCCAGCACGGGAAGGCCCGCCCAGTTGGTCGCCCGACGGCTTTCACATTGCCTTCGTCTCGTTGCGTGTCGGCAAGTTCGACGTGTACGTTATGAACGCTGATGGTACAGGCCAGGCTAACCTCAGCAATAGCCTCTCTCGAGACGAGGAACCCACCTGGTCGCCTGACAGCTCCAAGATTGTCTTCTCCTCCTTGCGCGACGGCAATCCAGAGATCTACGTGATGAACGGCGAGGGGACGGGCCAGACCAACCTCACCAATAATCCAGCCAACGACTCCGGCGCCGCCTGGTCGTCCGACGGGTCCCAGATCGCCTTTGTCTCCGACCGCGACGGCCACTCGGAGATCTATGTGATGAACGCCGACGGGACGGGCCAGACCAACCTCACTAACAACCCAGCCGGCGAGGGCGGGCCCGCCTGGTCGCCCGACGGGTCGAAGATCGCCTTCAGTTCGAACCGCGACGGCAACCGGGAGATCTACGTGATGAATGCCGACGGCTCGGCCCAGACCAGGCTCACCAGCAACCCGTCCTTGGACTTCATGCCCGCCTGGTCGCCGTAGGGAGCGAGTTGAAGGGCAGAGGGCAAGCGCCCGATGGAGGTGCAGCCATGAGAGCACGAAGACTCCTCTCCCGTCTCGCGCCGGCCACGGTGGGCATGACGGCCATCGCGCTCGTCATACTAGCCATCGGGTGTGGAGGGGGAGAAGAAGCACCACCCACCGGCACGTCCACGGGGAGTCCGACGTCTGCCACGCCGGAAGTGGAACGACAGCCGCGGCTGATCTTCCTGCGGCCGGCGCTCAATCGGAGAGACGGCTTTGGGGTCATCCACATCAGCGACGACCTCGCCGGCTCGAACGTGGTCCAGGTAACGCCTGCTGATGTTCGGGCGTCCTTCGTCGGGCTCTCCGAGCAGGATGGGGCAGCAATCCTGTACTACCTCGCGGCCCGTGAGACGAGCAGTGACCTCACCCTGGAAGCACGCGATCTGGGCACCGGCGCAACGACGACACTGGCATCCGTCCAGATCGCTACGGCGGGATCCATCCGCCCCGACTTGACTGTTCCCCCATCGGGCAGCTTGAGTCCCGATGGCCGCTATGTAGCGCTTACCCATCGCGATGGTCTCGACCTCCTCGACCTGACGACCAACGGACGGCAGAATATCCTTCCTGAGGCCTGTCAAAGTCGCCCCGGAAACTGCGTCTTCTACCGCAACTCCACCTGGTCGCCGGATGGCCGCCTGCTCCTGGTTTGGACCCAGGGTGCCTTTGAAGGCAGCGAGCTCCGCATTGTTGATCCCTTCCAGCAGCCGGCGCAGATTACTTCTATGGGCTTCATGGCCGGCGCCTGGTCTCCGGCCGGTGATGCCCTGTGCGGCTGGGGTGTGTGGGACACCGGCAGCGGGCTCTGCCTGAGCGAAGCGCCGCAATGGCGCGACACCCGCGGCCTGGTGCCCGAAAGCGAAGCAGGTTGCCCATCGGCTGACATTCCAGGGAGTGCGGTCTCCGGCTGCGTCTGGCTGGACGAGCACCGGATCGCCTTCCTGAGCGGAGGCGTGTCTATCTATGATCTCGAGACGGCTGCCGTCACTGAGGTGGCGGACCTCGGTGGAGCGTCAACGTCAGTGGAATTGTCTGCGGTCCCTGGGACCAGCACCATCGTCTTCATCGACTGGGACGGCGGCCAGCCGGGCCTCCTGGATACCACGGACGGTACCAGTACTCCCATCCTTCAGCCCGGCGATTGGGTGGTGGCCGTCACCCAGCCTGTCGCCCTGCCCGAAGAAGTTGTCGCCGCCAAGCCGGAAGTCGGGCCCTGTGCGCCGGTGACCACTGATTGTGAGGCGCAGGTGACCAACGTCGCGCCGAATCAGCTAAGTGCGCGCAAATGGGCAAGCCAGCTGACAGACGTGACGGGGGGCCTTTCGGAGGGGGAGACTGTCTGTGTAACCGGCCCCTCCCGCCTCGGAGCGGACGGCTACTGGTGGTGGCCGGTAAGCTCGCAGAATGGGGTGGAGGGATGGGTGGCTCACGGCGACCCGCAGCAGCCAGAACGGCGATGGTTGGCTCTCACCGGCCGGAAGTGCGCGCCCAAGACGCCGGAGCTTGCGCCGGGCTGGACGAAGATCGAGCCGGGCGGCGACACCATCTGCGCCAAGGGCACACCATACGCCTACTTCGTGCATCCGGGCACGGTCAACAGACTGGTGGTGGTCTTTGACGGGGGTGACATCTGCTGGAGCGACGCGACCTGCTCGCTCCTGAACCCGTCCTACATCACCGTGGACGACAGCGACAACCCGCGGAGGCGGACGGCAGGGATCTTCGACTTGGACAACCCGAACAACCCCTTCAGGGACTGGTTCTGGGTCTCCGTCCCCTATTGCACAGCCGACCTCCACTGGGGCAACAGCACCTGGACCTACCACTGGGGCGGTACGGACACAGTCATCCATCACAAGGGCTTTGTGAACGTCACCGCAGTTCTAGGCTGGATAAAGGACAATTTCGAACAGCCGGAGAAGATCTTCGTGTGGGGCGGTAGCGCGGGCAGCGGCGGCGCGATCCTGCACGCGGCTTACATCCAGGAGCTCTATCCCGACGTGCCCCTCTACGAACTCGGCGACTCGGGTGCCGGCGTGATCGCCGAGGATCTCCTCGAAAGCGGCTTCCCGAACTGGGGCTCGAGGGAAAACCTGCTGAATTGGATTCCAGCACTACAGGTTCCCTTGTCTCAGCTAACCATGGCCAAACTCTATATCGCGCTGGCAAACTACTACGCCAACACCCGCTGGGCGCAGTACAACACCGCCCACGATATGATCCAGGCGATCTCCTACGCCGCCACGGGCGGCAGCAGCGCCGACTGGAGCCAACTGATGCTCGCCAGTATCCAGGAGATCCAAGACAACGCCGCGAATTTCCACTCCTACATCGCTCCCGGCGCGCTCCACACCATCGCTTGGAGCGATACCTTCTACACCCGCGAGGTCAACGGCGTCCGCTTTCGGGACTGGGTCGACGCCATGGTCAACGACGAGGCATGGGACGACGTGATGTGTACGGACTGTGAGACGGACCCCGGCGCGCAATGATGAAGCGAGTTGCGCTCCTGTTCCTTAGCCTGGCCGCTCCCGCCGCCGGTAGCCTCCTCCTGCCGGAACCATTTGGCTCCCCCGGCCCTAACCCCGCCGCCGTGACCGGGGCCGTCGCTGCAACACTTGTCACCCTTACCGCGGGCGCCTGGTACGCCCAAAGGTGGGCGGCGGTGGCCACGCTGGTGTTCGTCTGGCTCCTCATCCTGACTATCATCAGCCTTATAGTGGCCGACCTCATGGTGGGGTTCGCCATGACGCAGGCGTGGTCGTAGCCGGTGGTGGTTCGCGATGGACGCTGCGCGCGCGACCGACGCCGGCCCTTTTCGCCTGCAAGGAGGCTCTGCTGTGCGCCGATATCGGCAGCGATCCGTTCTTGTTGGCGTGGCCTGTGCTCTGGCGCTAGCTCTCGCCGCCTGCGGCGGGGAGGAGAAGACTGCGGTCACGGCCACAGCGACAGCGAGCCCGGCGCCTGCCACGCCCAGCGCCACATCGGAAGCGGAAAGAGAGCCGCGGCTGGTCTTCCTGCGGCCGGCGCCCGAGCCCTCCTTTTGGCGACGCGGGGGGGTCATCCACATGAGCAGCGACCTGGCCGGCTCAAACGTCGTTCAACTGACCCCTGGAGATGTTCGAGCGTCCTTCGTCGGCCTCGCTGAGGGAAATGGGACGACCGTCCTCTACTACATAGCCGCGGGTGAGATACGCAACGTCCTCACTCTGGAGGCGCGCGATCTCGGTACCGGCGAAACCACCACGCTGGCATCCATCGAGCCGACAGAGCATGGGGATCTAGGAGTTGGCAGCTTGAGTCCCGACGGCCGCTATGTGGCCTGGAGCAATCCCGACGGCGTCGACCTCATCGACCTGAGCACCGGTGGAGAGCGGCGTATACTCACCAGCAACTACGGTGCCTGCGGGACGCGTCCACCAAGCGAGTGCTACGGCTACGCTGACCCCGTTTGGTCGCCAGACGGCCGTCTGCTGCTGGTTCAGGAGACTTTCTGGGAAGCCAGCGCCGCGGTGGTCGTTGATCCCTTCCAGGAAGCGCCGCAGGTAGCTGGGCAGCCGCTTTTCGGGTTGTGGGTTTCTCCCGTTGCCTGGTCTCCGGACAGTGACGCTTTCTGCGCCCACGGCGACCAGTTCCAGGGTACCGACAGTCTCTACGTGAGCCAACAGCCCGAATGGCAGGCCCGCGACATGCTCGAATCGCCCGAGCCGGGTTCGCTGCGGTACATGAGGGATTGCGCCTGGCTGGACCAACAGCGGATCGCCTTCGTAATTCAGACTCAGGAGGTCAGGGATCGCGCCCACGAATACGCCAGCGCGGTATCCATCTATGACCTGGAGACGGATGCCGTCACACCCCTTGCGGAACTCGGCGTCTCCTCGGACGCGGGCCGTCCAAACCTTTTCCCTGTCCCTGGAACCAGCATCCTCGTGGTCAACGATTCGGGCGCCGGCCAGCCGGGCCTCCTCGACACCACCGACGGCACCCGCACCCCCATCCTTCAGGCGGGCGACCTGGTGGTGGCTGTCACACAGCCCATCGCCCTGCCCAAGGAAATCGCGGCTGCCACACCTCAAGTCCAGTCATGCGTGCCGCTCGCTGCTCCTTGCGAAGCGCAGGTCACCAACGTGTCGCCGGACCGACTGAACATCCGCAAGGAGCCGAGCCAGGGGACAGACGTTGTGGCCACGGTTTCGGAAGGGGAGACTGTCTGTCTGACCGGGTCGTCCCAGTTCGGGGAGGACGGCTTTCGCTGGTGGCCGGTGCGCTCGCAGAGCGGGGTGGAGGGATGGGTGGCCCATGGCGATCCGCAGGAGCCGGAGCGGTCGTGGCTAACCCCCACCGGCCGGAAATGCGAAACGCCCGAGGAGCCGCCGCACGCGCAATCGGTTGAGGTCGACCCGCCATACAAGGCAGTGAGCGAGGAACGCGTGCTGGAGCTGACGCTCGCGGCGCAGGATACACCCGGCTCTGCCAAACTCATGGACGAGTTGGAGCTGGCGCGGCAGGCTGGCATAGAGCCGCCTCCCTGTGACGACCTGGGCTTCTTCTACAGCTGGCAGGTGCGCAAGCCCTATCCGCCGTCGGGCATCAACCTCCGTTTCACTGTCGGCCGGATAGGCGAGATCTTCAAGACGGCAAGTGAAGGGGCTTCGGGGCAGGAAGGGATAAGGTGCCAAATCCTCAGGGTTGACAACGAAAGCGCCGTCCCGGTGACGGTAGAAATGCGGTACGTCATAGCCACCCGCACGTCAGCACCGTCAGGCGAGGCTTCCGTCATATGGCTCTCTTGGGAGCCGCGGGTCGTCAGGGCCGATCAGGTCGAGCCTGTGAACCTGACGGTGGCGGTGGAAGGCGATCCTACCGCTGCGCAAATCGAGTTGCGAGGCGGCGGTTCCATACCCATGGCTGCCACAAGTGATGATACGTACCAGGTGATTCTGAGCCCGGCCCAGGTGCTGGACGGCTATCAGTCTGGAGACGCCCACAACGTCGTGGGCTTCCTCGATCTCTTCGCCGGTCCATTAAGAACTGAACGCACCAACCTAATTGCGAATGTCAGAGATGCCACGATGCCTGACGTTTCGTCACGCATGGTTGATGCGGACACTCAAGTGTCGGAGCACGTAGTGAACATGCGGTGGGACAGCCTTTACCTGGGTAGCCAGGTTCCCCCAGAGGCCCTACGACGATTCTATGCCTTATTCCCAGACTACTTCGACTTCGTGGCTGTCGTCGAACAGGTGCGTTCTGTACATAATCGCTTCTATGTGGGTATACGGAACCACATCGGCGGCATCGGCCTGGACGAGTTCGATTCCGGCGCCACCTACGGAAGCCAAGGCCGTTTGCAGGGGGTCATCCACTACCCGAACGATAATTTCTTCGACCTGGGTGAGACACACAACGTCCATGAGATTGGCCACCGCTGGATGGACTACCTGTCTCTCCCCGGTTTCACCTCATCCGGATCGCACTGGCCTATCTCCGATCTCGCTTATGGGATGATGGGATACAGCGGTGTAGGCGGCCAAGGCCTCGTCTTTCCGTTCAGGCTCGTGGAACAGGCCGGCGGCGATTACCTCTTGGAAGTTACCGAGGTTGCCCGGGAGTTCAATGACCTTGAGTTGTACCTCATGGGGCTAATACCCGCGGCCGAGGTCGGTGACCACTTCGCGTTCCAGGACCAGGAACAGACGGATCAGCTCCGTGCTGGGGGCGTCCTCAAAGGGCCCGTCGACCAGATAATCATCGACGAGATCATAGAAGCGGTGGGCGCTCGGGTCCCAAGCTCGACGGACGCCCAACATGAGTTCCATCTGGCAACCATCGTTCTGAGCAAGGGTCGTCTGCTCACGGGCGACGAGGTGGCGTTTTTCGATTACATGGCGGCTCGGGGCGAGGCCACCACCGAATTGCCCTTTACCAGCGGACTTGCGCGGGGAATCACCAAGCCCTTCTTCCTGGCAACCGGCGGTCGAGCGACTCTCCTCACTTCTGTCACTTCCACGCCGTAGCGCGGGCCCCCGGAATGCGGGCGGGTTGCCGCTTCTGAGGATCCTGTACACCCGAGGCCCCGTTCCTGCAAACGACGGCCTCTTCCCGGCTCAACGAACCCGCCCACGAAGACCACGCGGGGCTCCCCGAATGGCTGGCGCCCGCCGCGACCTCTTGGGCGAGGAGAGGCTCCTCCCCATCTGCGATTACCGCAGACAAGTACGGCTCGCCGATCCAGCCCTGCCCCTCGGCGGCCCACCACCAAATGCCCTGCGCGTACAAGGGGCCCTGGATGATCCTGAGGCGAGTGCCCTCAGGCAGACAGCCCCGAGTGGGCGCGTCGAGCCTCGGGTAGATGCGCACGTTGAGGCAGCCGCCCGTCCTCGCCACTGCCACCTCCTGGCCCGCCTGAAATGGCCCCGCATATGCAGGAAGCGTAGGGATGGCGGGCACGATGGGCCCTCCCCTGGCGTCGCCCTTCCCGATGACCGCCCTGACAGCTCCGTCGAGAAACTGCGCCAGGCTGTCCCCCGTGTCCTCCCAGGACGGGCTTGGCGCGAGGAGACGCAACCCCAGGAAGGCTGCCACCCCGACCGCTAGGGCGAACATGAGGGTCTTCATCCCCCGACCTCCCCAGACGTGCTTGGCCGAGGGTCACGAGCTACTGGCCGTCCACTTCGGCTGGTGTCAGGTATGGCTCCGCGACCCAGCCCTCTTGGGCCGCCGCCCACCACCACATTGTGTCGGAATACATTGGCCCCAAGACGATCCTCAGCTCGGTTCCGTCCGGCAGGCAGTTCCAGACAGGGGCACTAACGCTGGGGTAGGGCCGGGCGTTGAGGCAAGACCCGGTATTGACGACCCGGACGTTCTGGCCAGATGCAAAGGGCCCTTGATAGGCTATCACCGCCGTCGGAGAGGGTGTCGGCGACGGGGCGAGCACTGCCTCGCCGGTCGTGCCGCCACCGCTGGCGATTTGGTCAGGCGCCGGGCCGATGAAATACAGGACGAGCATGGCGGCTAGGCCCAGAACGGTAATGACCAACATCCCCTGGACGGTTCGCAAGCCTCTTACCTGTTGCGCCTGGAGTTTGGAACGCGGACGGCCACCAATAACTGGCTGAGCGGTCTCGACCGCTGCCGTCAAGCCGCCAGCGCGGTCGGCGGTGTCCTTGCCCCAGCGTAGCTTCAGGGTACGATACGAATGTCGGCGTCTGGGATCACCACGGAAGCCAGGCCTCGGTCGCAGTCCACGGCCTGACGCTCCCACGCGTCCAGGCAAATACGCTGTCTCGCCTTCTTCGCCTTGCCTACCCATCACTCGACTTCGCAGCTTCTCATGGCCTCACCTTCGACTGTTGGTGCGTCTCCCTCACGCCGAAAACGGTCAACGATCCGCAGAACCTCCGCAGCATCGACCCTCTGGCTACATGCTATGGGCACCCCTTAGGGCGCTGCTTTGCGGGAAGCTTCCCCTTCCCGTTCACTTTTCTTGTGCTTTCCGTTCGCTGGGGATCTCACTTCGGCGGATCGTGGCCAGCATCGTGGGTCGGTGCCGTGGCCTCCTGCAGTTTGGCGTGACCAGCAGCGCTCTCGCGTACCGAGGGCCTCGTAGGCTTCTCTCCTTCACGGCGCCGGGCCGGAGCTGGCGTGTGGGACGCAGACTCGGATTAGCTTCCTCATGCCGGTTCCGCCGCAGCCCCTTCCATCGGGTGCTGGTGGCCACCACGCCCTGCCTGGCCGAGGGGCTGAACATCCCCGAAGCCAGCGTCGTCGTTTTCCTGGACTACGACTGGATGCCGTCGGTGATGGCGCAGGCCTTCTCGCGGGTGCTGCGGCCGCAGCAGGAGCGGGACGTGCACGTCCACTTCCTGACCTGCCGGGGGACCATCGAGGAGTACATGAAGCTGCTGTGCGACTGCAAACGGAAGGCCATCGCCGAGGGGCTGGACTACGAGGAGTACGACTTCCGGTTGGAGGACCTGCCCGACATCAAGGCCTACGCCGAGGCGCTGGTCACGAGCCCGGAGGTGCTGGGGAAGCTCACCCGCCGCCGCTTCGTCGCCGGCTACGAGCGAGAGGAGGGCCAGGGGGAGTGACCCTGGCCCTCCTCCGTTCGGACGGTCTCTATCTGACCCAGCGCCTCCGCGCGTACCACACGCCTACGCCGGCAGCGACGACCGCCAGCAGGACTGCGAGGGCGCTCAACTCGACGTAACGCCCGGACGGCGAATCGGACTGAGAGGCTGCCGGCTGGGCCACGTTGGGGAGTTCGGCGATGCCGCCAACAGATAGATTGGGGTGACTCTCAGGGTCGAGAGGATCTGTGCCGTAGACGTTCACTTCATCGCCATCACTGAACCCGTCGTCGTCGGTGTCTTCGTCCAGGGGGTCCGTCCCAATGACGTTCAGCTCGTCAGCATCGGTGAGCAGATCCTCATCGTCGTCCGGGTTGCAGGGCTGTCTCACCGCGTCCCCCGGTGCCTGGACCTGAAACACATCGAACTGCACACGGGTGACGCCGCCTTCGGAGCTTTCGCCGCTGGCGATGCCCGCCACGGCATAGCGCCCGCACTCGGCCGTCGACGTGAAGGTGCCAGCGTAGGCGAGGTCTCCCGCTTCCTCATCCGGGGCGACACCGTCGTCAAGGAGGAGTACCTCCTCATAGGTTCCTGCCGGCGTTCCCACGAACGCGGAAATCGACGTAGGCGCCATCGCTGTGCTGCCGTCGAAGAGGGTCGCGGTGATGACCTGCGGCTGGCCCTCGGCGAGATCAGCGTCCGCGACGGCCGCCGTCAGCACGACCTGGCTGTCAGGGATCACGGCAATCAGATACCCTAGACCTTCCGGCGGGACGGAGAGGCCCTCAACCGCTACTTCCCAATCGCCGGCCGCGGGCGCGCTCATGACGAAGCCCGCCACCACGGTGTCGAGGAAGCCTACTTCCGAGCCGGCGAGGGCTGCAAGCACATCGGGGTCGCTCGGGGCGACGACCTGCCCGCCGGGCCGCCTGAGGGTGACGCTAAGGTTGGCTTGCTGGTCGCCAACGTCCGGCCAATAGACGCCGAAGACGGTGTCTCCGAGACCGGCCGGGACCGTTAGTTGCTGTGTCTTGACCTGCAGCGGGTCCACATAGTCGACGACCGCCGCCAGCAGCGGGGCGTAAAATCCTGCACCAGCGAGCTCGCCCTGGGCGGGCTGCCCCGGCGCGAGTGGACCGCCCGCCGGGTTGCCCTTTATGGTCACCGCGAGGTTGTCGACAACAACGGCGTCACTGGTGAGTGTTGGTTCGACACAGCCCTCGAAGCGGGCGCCACCGCCGTGGGTGAGATCGTACGTGCGCATCCCCTCTCCGAAGAGCGCAGCCGGACCGTCGACGCTGTCCACCGTCACCACGCAGTCGTTTTCCAGACCGAGCTGCCAGATTGGTAGTATGAAGAGCTTCGCTGGGAACGGTGAAGAGTGTGTCCCCGCATGGGCGCGATACTGCGGCAGGTCCGGGGGCTGCGGCAACACGAAGCCGTCGTTGAGCTGGTGGAGGATATTGGACCCTGGTTCCACGTCGCGAACGCCCTGGGAATCGGGATCGAAACCCTGCTGGCCGCCGGTCCAGTTCTCCAGGGCCTTGCACCCTTTCGTGCCGACCCACTCCCCTATTACCAGGCCCGGGAGCCCCCCAATCCAGCCGCCTACGGCCGCTACGGGGATGGCCGCGATGGGGCATGCGACCTTCTCAAGTTTGGCCAGCCACACGCCCTCGTTGGGCGTCCCGAGCATACTCACACTGCCGATGGTCGTCGAGCACCAGGGGCGCTGAGCGTAATATCGCGCTACGAGCCCGCCCATGCTGTGCCCCACCAGGTCTATCTCCTCGTCTGGGCCCATCCCCAGCTCTTGGCGGAAACGGGCCAGAAAGCGGTCAAGATCTCCTGGGACATCCTGTCCGACCGCTGCGGCGACGCCCTTTCGAGAGTCATATTCGAAGCACGTGACGCGGTCGTTGGTCACCGCGAGCTCTTGTAGGATGTTTGCCTTCAGAGGGTCGAGGGCGTCGCAGTTAACGTTGTAGCCGTGGATGAGGACGACGGCCGGTGTATGCATCAGGTACATGTTGTCCTGAGCGACGGCGGGCGTAGTGACGCCGTCGGGGTCGGTGTAGTCGACGATCGCCGTGGTCGTGCCGAGGTCGGGCCGAAACGGACAGCCGTCAATGCCGACCAGTACGCCGGTGGTGAAACTGCAGGGGCACCCTTCGGGGAAGCGCAGCGTGTAGGTCAGCCACCCATAGGGCGTGCAGTTCGTGACCAGAGCGACATCCGGGGTCGGGTTTCCCTGCTCACCCGGGCCCCTGATCTCATACCAGCACGTCACGTCCGGGTCGCCTCCCTCCGGTGGGTTCCCGGGGAAGTAGTATGACCACGTCCAGCGGTCATGCAGTTGGGCGTCGCTGACGATGATCCCAAGGCCTGCGCTGTAGTCCTTATCGAAGAGGATCTTGTCGGGGACGGGCCAGATGCAGGGCCATTGGGACGCCAGAGATGGGCACCGACGAATCCCCCAGCCGTCAACGTGACCCGGCCCCGTCGCAGTAAGAGGCATTCCGTTCGTGCCGGAGTTCGGCATTGCCCACCATTGGAGCCCGCCTTCCCCCTGGGACTGAGACGAAACGGGGCTGCTGGCCGAGGCGAGACCGACGAGGAGCAAGGCAAGAAGGAGAGGTGCGATACGTACCCAGAGGTGCGTGGGGCTCATGGCAGCCTCCTTGCTCGAAAACGATGGCTACCGTTGCGAGATGGTGGGGCGGGCGCTACAATATCACCGCGGGGAAGAGATGTCAACACCGGAGCGGCGAAAGATGGCAGCGTTTCGTGACGCATTTTTTTCGTCTTCTGGGCGCCTGCGTCGGCGAACGGGCCCTTACGGAATGATCATTACGCTGATGGCCGGCGTGCTTGTTCTCTTCGCCGCGCTCGCGGGCTGCGAAGACGAGCAGGAAAACGAGCCCGGGCTGGATCCGGCGTTCTTAACCCCCGTTTCCGCGGCGCGCCAGGCCGGGTTAACCGTCTACTGGCTCGGGCCCAGCTTTGAGGCAGGGGGCATCCTCTTCAGCACCAGGGAAGCGAAGTTTCCTGAGGGAATCGCGGGCGTGCCCCTGCAGGGCCTGCTCGCACGTTACTCCTCTCAGCCGGAACCGGCTGGCTTCCTCGATTTGCAGCTGCTCTCCAGGTCAGACTGGGACCAGGTCATGGAGAAGGTGATGAACCCGTCTCTACCCGGCGTCACGCGCCGGGCTGTCACCGTCGGGGGCACACAGGGAGAGCTACTCTTTCTTCCCCTCGATGCGACGCCGCTCAACATTCTCCGCTTGGTGCTCGATCTTGGCGACGTGGTGGTTGTGGCCCAGGCTCGTTCTGTAACTGCTTCCGCGGCTGAGGGGGGTGTCGAGCTTAGCCCCTTCATCAAGGACCCAGACCTTCTCGTGCAGGTCATGCAGGACCTGCGGCCGTATCCACAGTAGGGCCTGCCGCCGTCGGGGCGGCCGTCTCTAACTACCCCGCGCTCGGCGCTGTAAGCTCCTATCCGTACGCGCGGCGTCGCCCGCGGTTTGCCCAATTCCTCAGGTGACCCTTCTCTCTAATCGCCTAGCCAAGATATTGCCCGCTTAGCGGCCACTGCTCATCCCTTCAGGGCACCAGTTCATGCAAAGGAGGAGCCATGTTCACCTTCGATCCTGACGCCTGCCGGACCCGCGTCAGCTGCCCCGGCGAGGCGCCCATCGACGGCCATCTGGTCTGCTACTACCCGTGCCCGCGCTGCTCGAACCCGGCGCGGGCGCTCGTCTACCTGGGCGACGCCGGCCTGGCCAGCGAGGTCGTGGCCCAGGCGCAAGACGTCGCCCGCCACCTGGGGCTTCTGGCGGTCGGAGCCGGGCTCGCCCTCAACGGCGGCCACGGCGGCTGGGGCGGCCGCGACTGCCACCTCTCGCTGTGGACGGAGCCGCCCGCCGCCCTGGCCCGCGCCGTCTGGCAGGCCGTCCACCAGGGCCTGTACAAGGAAGCGCCGGAGCTGCCGCCGGACGCCACCCGCATCGACTCGCTGCCCCAGGTCTACCTGGTCGGCGACGCCGTCGGTCGCGAGACGGCGCCGATCGTCCTGTACCGGCGCTGGTCGAGCCCCAGCGAGCTGGCGGATCGCAGGGCCACCATCCCTCGCCATTGCAGAAGGAGAACTCATTACCATCGACTACCTCTGCTAGCAAGGGAGCAGCTAACGACGAGACGGCGGCGGGCATCGGGCG
>Ga0153915_10003484_pt1 | contig 14447 bp, 13 predicted proteins | sample Opewatmetagenome_2_FD_107003 | JGI IMG/M metagenome (GOLD analysis project Ga0153915, IMG submission 107003) | Freshwater wetland microbial communities from Ohio, USA - Open water 3 Core 3 Depth 3 metaG | ecosystem: Environmental > Aquatic > Freshwater > Wetlands | place: USA: Ohio, Lake Erie... | reverse complement strand
CGAAGCAGCTGGATCTTGCTACCATTAATGGAAAGGGAGGCAAATGGTCTTGGCATGAAAAGTAAATGGTACCTGCTCAATGCAGGCAAAGTAAAGGAGCAACCAGTTATCGGCGTCAACCTATATACATCTCTCGGGGAATCGGGGGAGAGCTGGTTTGATGTTCAAGATACCGATCCCGAGGAATTACGCAAGTTCCTCACACCCCTTGACCTCCATCCTCTACAACTGACACGTTGCCTGGATTCCGTCAACGAGCCGGGTTTAGTCTCATTTGGTAAGTCTCTCCTCATGGAGTTTCCGGTTACATTTGAGCAGGGAACGACAGAACTTTCTTACCTCACTATCCTCTTGAAGGATCACGCATTAGTGACAGTCCGTCACGGGGAGATAGGTGCACTCGATGATCTCGTCTCCAGCCTGATGGGGGAGACTACGCTTCCAGTGCTTCACCTGGCACAGATTATTTATATGATCCTTGACCAGTTTGCGGATCTGAATGTCGAGGCACAAGTTGCGATTCGCGATCAGATTCTGCTAATGTCAAATAATCTATCCGAGAATCCTGGTAAAGTGAGCACTAACGATCTCTCGCGTCTTCGCGCGCAGGTGGAGAACATGGTCTCCTTGGTCGAGAGCCAGCTCTACTGCATTTCCGGATTGAACGCCAGTGACAACGAATTATTACAAGATCCACATCGAAAAGCGTACATACAAGACTTATTATCAGAAACGGAGATTATGCAAAGTGGGGTCTACCGTCTTGAGAACCGCGTGAAAGATCTCTTCAACGACTATCAAGCAATGGGGAATGAGCGTGTTGAGAAGCGTCTTCGCCTACTAACAATTGTCTCGGCCATTACCCTACCTCTTGGTTTGCTTGCGGGCCTTCTTGGTATGAACGTCGGTGGGGTTCCAGGCACTACGACCCCTACTGGGTTCATCATTGTGATAGGGTTAATGGTTTTGATTATCCTGGCTGAATTCTGGTATTTTTCGCAGAAAGGATGGTTTGATTGATACAACCTGATGGAGTATAAGCGAGAGCGAGAGTCGGGCAGGCTATCTTTAATCTCCAAGTTTAATGCAGAGGATTCGTAATCGACTACACTGGCAATTGGCAAGCTGAAACCATCACAGAATGATAATGGACAACCTGCAATTAATAAAAGCCAGCCACGATGGTGTTGACGTGGCTGGCGGGTTAGTTATGGTTCTCAAACCCGACGAAACTTAAGGTTGCGATACCTGGAAGCAAGCTACATCATATTGAGATACTGACATGGGGTTTTTTGAATTCTGCGGTTGCGTTCCTGCATAGACCGTTCCAGCTTTTCCACCAGTATTGAATGCTGAGCCAGGTGCAGTGGCTGAGTGCCCTGGTGTGGAGGGTTGTTCCTGACAGGATTGGTTCGGCTGACCCATTGTACCTGGACTCGCGGCAAAAACAGTACTGAGGGGTAATGCCAGAACCAATAAGGCTAAAAACAGTGCCATACCAGTTTTAAATATGCGGTGATTGTGACTAGACATCTTAAACTCCTTTTCGAACTACTGTCAATCAGATTTTATCAATCATTACAACTGGATTAGATTGACCTTTCTTCAACATACGTACATTACAATCGATCAGATTAATGAATAAGTATTTTCTAATATCTGAGGTATGGTTATCAAATGAATCGTATAAGTGGAGAGTCGAGAGTTAGTAAGGGCATTTTCGAGATAATTGTGTTTATGTAACGTTAGCTATAATATAGGCTTAGGAAAACAGATTATGTTAACCAACCCCCTGATAGAAACCATGCTAAACCGTAAATCGATCCGCAAGTACACCGATGTGATGCCATCTGGGGAGGTGTTGCAGGCAGTGGTGCTTGCTGGCCAGCAGGCACCCTTCGCCTCTCAGCTGTGCAGCCTGCTGTTGACCCGCAAGAAGGGCGTCCCGTTTGGGGCACCACTACTATTTACAATATGCATTGACCTTCACCGAATGGAGCTGGTCATGGAAAAGCGCGGTTGGCAAAAGGTGACCAATGACCTGTCGATGCTGTTTTTTGGTATCCAGGATGCTTCACTGATGGCAGAAAACATGGTCATCGCGGCTGAGAGTTTTGGCATGGGCAGTTGTTTTTTAGGGACAACTCCTTATATCGCTGATAAGATCGCCAAAAAATATAAACTTCCACCCCGAGTGTTCCCCCTGGTTCAGCTAGTGATGGGCTACCCTGCTGAAAACCCTCCCACGCGTCCACGTTACCCATTAAAATTTACACTTTTCGAGGATGAGTACCCAGAATTGATGGATGCTGAGATTGAAGAGGCAATGAAGCAAATGGATGATGGCTACCTGGCTCAAAATTATTATCGCAAGGGTAAGATTAAAATCCGCCTGGAAGGTGAGCGTGAAGAAACCTTTACATACGACACCTACAGCTGGACGGAGCACATTTCGCGCAAATGGGGGCAATGGTATGAGTCACCCGCGGAGCTTCTGACGCAATTATCAAAGCGGGGTTTCCTGGTGGTGCTTCCAGAGGAAGATGAAAAAGAAGGAACAGGATAAAGAGTCGTTCCTCTTGGCTGGCAAGAAAAAACAAGTAATATGTAGTCACTTAAAATCACCGGGCGTGGGAATCTATCCCACGCCCAGAGTTTCCCCCGTGTATGTGGGATTTAATCTTCACCACCAAGATGCCAAAAGGCTTCTTTAAGTTTTTCCATGTGACAGATCTCGCATTCCACAAATGGTCCCAATTGACTCTGCAAGCGGATGGGCTGCTCGTTAACTTGCGCTATTATGGTTGGGTAGCTGGCATGCACTGAACTATGGCAGGCAACGCAGAAGATGCCCCCGTCACCATGTGTGTTGTTGTCGAGGGAGACGACGTCAGCGCTGGCGGTTACCTTCTGAGTGGGGTGATCAATATGGGAGCTAGTAGACATGGTGAGCGCTTGGGTAAAACAGTTTGAATAGGTGGGTCGATTAACCCAAGGTGCATAGCCTGGATCACTCATCTCTGATACTCCACCATGACAATCCGTACAGGTGATGTCAACCGAGGCTATCATGGAGAAAGTTGCTTGGGTATTGACCGGTACTGTTTCACTCAAGCTGGTTGGAGGAAGTGTGGCTATGGCAGTGACTGGAGAAGCCCTCCCTGTATAAGCAGAAATTATAAAAACAACACCCAGGATGATCAACATTTTCGTCAGGTTTTTGGGCATGTTTGACCTCCTTAGGGATGTCTGATGATTGTCTGGATTAATCAGGTTATAGACAGGTTGTCATAACCGGAATGTAGCAATCGGATTAGAGAGAAATACCTCGAAGATTTCATAACAAATATTTTGGTTTCGGCTATGGAAGTTAGGCACCCATCCATCTTTGGTGATTTTCCACAAACCAACAACCAAACATATTTTTCCAGATTCGGAATTCTGTGGACATTCATCTACAGAAAAATATTCCCTCCCATTAAATGTTTGTGAAATATTTTTATAAGTATTTTAGGTATTATTCATATTTATAGCATTTGAATAAATTTGGAAATATTGGGAATTAGCCAATAGATTTACCAAATAGCTTGCCCTCAGGTGGAAGCCCTTAATTAAACTTAAAAATCAAGGGTAGAATAACGACTTACCTGGTCCATTCGACTATATGGCAAAACTCATCCGATATGGTTAAAAACCAAAAACCAATTCCTTGGATCTTAATTGGAGATAGTGTATTGCTGATGTTGGCAAGTTTGATATGGGAGTTATGAATCAGTCAATTGCACCCATGAAGGCACCAACGCCTGCTTCCGTCGAGCGGTTGATTGCGTCTCAGAGTATGAAACTAGCGTTTGTGTGGCACTTATTATTAACTGTGAACATTTTTTTGAACATTCCCCCCATCCCTGGATGGTTCGCCAACCGGGTTCAGGCAAGACCCCAGGCTAAAAGTGGAAAGTAGATACAAGACTTGCAGATGAAATTTTATTCGTTAATCAACCCTCCGTGGTAGACAAGTGAATAGACAATATCTCCGTTAAGATCGATCCATTCCTTGCCTGTAAAAAATTTAGGATCACCATCATTCGTATCCGTATAAGTAAATTCACCGATGGATTGCCTAAAACCACCCAAAAATCGACCGGATTGGTACATTTCTGAGAGACTTTGCTGAATGATGGCTCCCGCCTGTGCGGAAGTGATCTTTTCTGGGTGGAGGATGCGCCCATAATAATTCATGCCCCACACCACCTTACCATGGAAATATACCATCTCTTCACCGATGAAATCACTTTCTCCAAAGTAGCTGTCATGATATGCCCAATCATCCTTGTAGAACTGCAAATCGTGTGAGCCCAAGCGGTAAGGCATGAGCTTCTTTCCTCCTCCTACATAGGTTGCTTGCTTGGCAAGCAAGATGAAATTTAATAGATCACCGATCAACTCTGATTGCATTTAATGCTCCTGTTTGATAACTGAGTATCTATTTTACAGATTGAGGATATAAAAATTCTATCATATGGGTCGGGTATTGTGTCAAATACGGGCTTATGCTATGATTTCGATGGTGAGGACTGAGTGAGGCAAGTTAAACGTCTTTTTTATATTGTTTTACTTAATATCATAATTTCAGCGATAACCGTAGTGGTCGTTCTTCAAGTATGGGAAAACAACCATCCACCTTTATCTGTGGATGGCACGCCTGTTGTAATCGTTGTCACTCCAACACAATCTGTTATCCTACCGCCCCTGGCAAACAATTCCGGCTCGGACGAGATACCACCTTTTACTCCTGGAGTACTTGTCTCTGGAACACCCCAGGCAACTCCCTCTGTGGAAATGCTCACCTATCAGGTTAAGGAAGGGGATACACTTGGGGCGCTGGCAGTCCAGTTTAACCTCCGTCTCTCGGATATTATGACGGTTAACGGTTTGACTGACCCGGATAGTTTGTATATTGGTCAAATCATTTATATTCCCACCGCACCACTGCCAGAAGCTACTTCCACCTCAATTCCACCGACGATAGTTGCCTCAGCCACGCCTCGTCCATCAGCGACAGCCGCCCATGGACCTACACCAACTACCACACAGACACAGATTGGACAGGAGCCACAGGTGGTCATAGACACCGTGATTGGGGTGGGAGTCTTGGAAAACGAACGTGTGATTTTGCTTCGCAGCGGAGATGGAGCGCTCTCTTTGGCAGGTTGGCGACTTGAGGATGGGACAGGGAAGGTTTACACCTTCCCCCAGCTTACGCTTTACAAAGGTGGAGCAATCAACCTGAATACACGTACCGGGGAGGATAGCGTGGTGGATTTGTTTTGGGGGTTGACCTCTCCGATCTGGAAATCGGGTAAAACCGTCTTTTTATATGATTCTCTGGGTGGACTGCGAGCATCCTATACAATCCCATAAAGAATGATTATGATTCCCAATAGCCGATTATTTTACGGGAGCGACTCATGACTGGACATAAAACGAAGTTTCTGGTTAACCCGAATGCGGATATGGGCCGTGCCTGGCGGACTGTTGCCGACCTGCGACCTCTGATGGAAGAATTTGGTGGGGCTGATTGGGCAGGAACAGTCTACCCCACTCACGCTACAACCTTAGCGCGCCAGGCAGCGGAGGCTGGCTACACCCTAGTGATCGCTGCGGGTGGCGATGGTACCGTCCACGAGGTGATCAATGGATTGATGCAAGTGCCTTCAGACGCACGACCGCGTTTGGGCATCATTCCGTTGGGCTCTGGAAATGATTTCGCACATACGATTGGTATAAATAGCAATCCAGCTGAAGCCCTCAAACAAATTTATACTGGCCAACCTAAGCGCATAGACCTGGGTGTTTTTGATATCGGTCGGGGCGAGCGCGAATTCTTCGATAATACCTTTGGCATGGGTTTTGATGCTACGGTGACCATCCGCACTCGCCGCATTACTCTGATACGAGGTTTTATGATGTATCTAGTGGCGGTGCTGCAAACTATCGCTCTCAACCACGAAGCCCCCCGGATGCATATAGTAACGGATGGTGAGATGTGGGAAGAGGAGACGATCATGCTGGTGGTATGCAATGGACCGCGCGAAGGAGGTGGTTTCCTGGTTGCTCCGGGTGCGGTTAATTCGGATGGGATATTAAATTACGCCTCGATATGCCATGTCTCACGGTTGATGATGCTACGCCTGGTGCCCGAGGTGATGAAAGGCACCCACGGACGTTTTAAGCAAGTCAGGCTGGGTCAGTTACACAAGTTACAATTGCATTCAGAAAAACCCATGACCATCCACGCGGATGGGGAAATTATCTCCGGTTTTGGTACTGACGTCAGGGATGTAATGGTTGAAGTCGTTCCTGGGGCCTTGGAAATCATAACTTAACTCTTTGTTCTTCGATTATGCCCGATTTAATTGAGAGCTTGCAAGGTCGCGACCTGGGGCATTTGCGGATCATCGCAGAGTTGTGGGGGGTAAAGCTGGATGAGCAGGATACCCACTCGGCGATACTCCGTCTCACCAATTCGCTCCTCAATACGTCCACAGTAAATGAGAAGGTATCAAGCCTAGCATCAGAGGCAAGAATTGCTCTGGAAGACCTCACCCAACATAGCGGCAGACTCCCGTGGGCACAATTTACCCGAGCTTACGGGGAGGTGCGTGAGATGGGATCTGCAAAACGTGATCGCGAGCGGCCTTATCAAAATCCAATATCCGCAGTTGAAGACTTATGGTACCGAGCCTTTGTTGCAAGGGCTTTTTTTGATACCCCTGCAGGCCCCGAAGAATTCGCTTATGTTCCTGATGATTTGTTAGCCTTGATCCCTTCGGATGCGGGAACAGATACCCCCTTGATGGGGCGGCAAGCATCCGCGGTGGAATATGAGCGAGTATTTCTGGCAAACGACCGTATCCTGGATCATGCCTGCACATATTTAGCCGCCTTGCGCCTGGGCAATCCCTCGCCGGATCCATTTCTTATTCCGATTGGAGAGGAACTAACAAGCATATTCTTGAAGGGCATATTATCAGCTAATGGATTACTGGATAAGGCTAGCATGCCTCTCCCCGAACCCGTGCGGATATTTCTGGAAGCCAAGCGGAGTGAGGCTTTGCTGCAGCTATTCCGTGCATGGAAGCACAGTACCCAGATCAATGAGCTTCGAGTGTTGCCTGATTTGAATATTGAGGGCAATTGGGAGAATGATCCATTGCATACCCGCCAGGTAATATTGGGTTATCTGTCCAGCTTACCTACAGAAACGTGGTGGAACCTGGGGTCATTCATTTCTGCGGTAAAACAACGCAACCCAGATTTCCAACGACCGGCTGGTGATTATGATTCCTGGTTTATTCGCCTTAAAACCAGCGAGGAATATTTGCGTGGTTTCGAACATTGGGATGAGGTGGATGGCCGCGTGATTCGTTATCTTCTCACCGGTCCGCTGCACTGGCTGGGGGTATTGGACCTGTCGCGGCCGGAGGCAGAGCAGGAAGTGATGACTTTCCGCCTTTCGGGCTGGTCGAAGGCATTGTTGCAAGAAAAATCTCCCAAAGGCTTTCCACTCGAAGAGGAACCATTGGTGGCTCGCTCCGATGCCCGGATAAGTGCCAGGCGGTTAGTCCCTCGGCGGGTGCGATACCAACTAGCCCGATTTTGTGAATGGGAAAAGGAAACACCCGACGAGTACCGATATCGAATTAGCTCAACCTCGCTATCTCGTGCCCGTCAACAGGGTTTGACGGTGAGTCAGCTACTTACGTTGCTTAACCGGTCCGCGAAAGCAGTTCCACCCAGTCTGATAAAAGCCCTGGAGCGTTGGGATAAACAGGGTAGTGAGGTCCGGTTGGAAAAGATGGTGGTTTTGAGGGTTGCATCCGAGGATATCCTGCTAGCTTTGCGTAAATCACATGCGAGCCGCTTTTTGGGAGAGCCTTTGGGTCCGTCAACCATTGCGGTCAAACCAGGGGCAATCGAGAAAGTGATGGGTGCATTGGCAGAATTGGGTTATCTAGGGGAGATACGGGGGGATGTGGAATGACTTTATTCATGATGCGGATCAATACTTACATTTTGTTCGATCAAGCGGGCAACCACGGGTAATGCTGCTTCCACCTCGGGGCTGAGTGTTTCCCCCAAACTCAGCTGACCAGCTTCAATTCCAATCAGGATCAGTTTATCGGCAAGTGCAGATGACATGAGCTTCCGCCCAAGTAAGAGGGTTTCTGCCACTCCCCACCCATGGGCCGATCCAGACCCGTTATTAAAGGCCTCAAGCTGATTTTCAGTTAATACATAAACTGTTCCAGCTTTTGCACCACTATCCACTGCATCGACCAAAATGGCGACCCTGGCACCTTCCAATAGACTAAGTAACCCGATGCCTGGTAACTCAGTCAATTCCACCTGCACGTTTGTATGCATACTTCCAGCCTGGTAGATCTGCTTCCATAAGCGCACAGCCGCCAGGCCAGCCGCATCATCTCCGCGCAGGCTTTGACCGATGCCAATTATCTTGATGGTGCCAGAGGATTCATCTCTGGAACCATCCGATGAGTTATTCATTCTCGATCGATATGCAGTTTCAGGAAGTGCGTGGCGCAGGAGATGCAAGGGTCATACGAGCGCAGGAGATGCTCAAAAGCCAATGATGCTTCTTCCTGGGGCTGTTTGACCAGAATGGGTGCAAGCGCCCATAGATCAGATTCCATCTGGGTGAAGTTTTGCGCCGTGGGTGGCGTGATCCTGGCAAAGCGGATCAGACCCTGCTCATCCACGACATAACGGTGGTAGAGCAAACCACGCGGTGCCTCCGAGACCCCGTAACCTTCCCCTGGGCGTATCTTAATTTCCTTAAAGCTGGGTCCTTGAGGCTGATAATCATTGGCAAGCTCAATTGCTAAGTCACAGGAATGTACTAGCTCAACTGCCCGGGCAATTAATCCCTTGTAAGGATTGCATAAGGGGAGCTTTACCCCGATTTCCTTGGCAGTCTGCCGGGCAATAGGACGCAACTTCTTAAAATTAAGATTCAGACGAGCCAGTGGACCGACGAAATACGTACCATTGTCTATAGTGTGGCTGTGAAGTGCATTGGAGCGCTCGACATGGGTTTCGAGATAGTGTTTTTCAAATTCTTCTGGGGGGGTCCTCTTCCCCTTGGATGAGACGATATATCCATCATAAATGGCATATTCGTCTAAGCGGCTAAGGGCGACAAATTCATAATCCTGCTCGAAGTCGGGATAATTCAATGTAGCAGCCCACTTTACAGTATCAATGGATGCCTGCCGAGCCCATTCCAGTTCGGGGATTAGTGCATGGATGGCATTCTCAGCTGGCCAGCGATAAAACCCACCTACACAGGTATTGACAGGATGGACGGAACGTCCGCCAATGGTTTTAAGCAGGTCGTTGCCGACTTTTTTCAATCGCAGCCCCTGTTTCACGAGGTCTGGAGCGTCAGCTGCCAGGCTAATAGCACTTTCATAACCTACTAAATCGGGAGCTTGCAGCAGATAGATATGCAATGCATGACTTTCGATATATTCTGCACAGTAGAGCAGCTGACGTAGAAGCCGCACTTCAGGCGAAATAGTCACCTGCAGGGCAGCCTCCAGGGCTTGCACGGAACTCATCTGGTATGCCACCGGGCAAATCCCACAGATGCGGGCAGTGATATCGGGCACGTCCTGGAAATACCGCCCATGCAGAAAGCCTTCGAAAAAGCGTGGCGGCTCATAGATGTTGAGTAGGATTTCATTAACGGCTCCATCCTTAAGCCGTATGGTTAGCGCCCCTTCACCTTCCACGCGCGCCAGAGCGGGGATTTGAATATCCTGGTTCATTTCTGCTCTCCTCTAATCTGGTAGGATGTGACACCCGGAATCTCTGCTGCCTGGCGAAATTGGGGTGCATAATTGCTAATATGGGTCAACAAGCCTCTCACCTCTCCTGGATAACGCTCGACAAAATTCATGGCTGCCAGTACCGTTTTCATATCTGCATTGGGTGCGGGACCAAAACAGCCATAGCAGCCGCGACCGTTGGATGGGCAGAGGACACCACATCCTGTGCGTGTACCTGGCCCTAAGCAGGGTACGCCGTAGGCAACCATAACACAGACGATGCCTCTGCGCTTACAATCCAGGCAGATGCTATGGGTGGGGAGACTGGGTCGACGTTTTTGCAGCAAGGCTTGAATTACCTCAACCAGCTGGTATTTGTTGACCGGGCAGCCCCATAGCTCGTAATCGACCTTCACATTCTCAGCGATGGGGGTCGATTTCGGTAAGGTATGCAGATATTCAGGGTGTTCGTAAACTGCGAACGCCAGCTCGTCAACGTTGGTGAAATTGCGTAAAGCTTGAATCCCACCAGAGGTTGCACATGCTCCAATCGCTACCAATGTTTTTGCCTGCTTGCGGATCTCTTGGATGCGTTCCACTTCGTGGGGAGTGGTCACTGACCCTTCCACCAGGGCGATGTCATATGGACCGGGTAAAGTTTGACGGCGTGCCTCAAGGAAGTAAGCAATCTCGACAGCCCCTGCCAAGTCCAGCAGCTCGTCTTCCAGATTTAATATACTGAGCTGGCAGCCATCACATGAGGAAAATTTGTATACAGCAATGGTTGGTTTGCTCATTAGAACTCCTCCACATTGACGTAAGGCTGGAGCTTATCAAAGCTGAATACCGGACCGTCCTTACACACGAAGAAAGGTCCAAGCTGGCAGTGTCCGCAAGAACCCAGCCCGCATTTCATATTTCGCTCAAGAGAAACGAAGATACGCTCAGGTGGCACTCGTCTCGCCAGGGCTTCAAAGATCACGAAGCGGATCATAATTTCAGGACCACAGGTCAAAATGACGGTATTGCGTGGGTTGACCCGAGTATTGTAGAACAGAATAGGTACGACGCCGACCCGACCTTGCCATGAATCATCACCACGATCTACAGTCACATTAATCTCAATTTCTGCGTCCTGCCAGGTCTTGTACTCGCTGGTGAATTGAAGGTCATTGGGCGTGCGGGCTCCGTAGAGCACAATCACCTTGCCAAAATCCTGACGGTGGTGGAGGACGTAGTAAAGCACGGGGCGTATGGGAGGCAGCCCGATCCCACCAGCTGCAATCACAATATCCTTTCCAACACACTCGTCCAATCCCCACCAACTTCCAAATGGTCCACGCACCCCCAAGACATCTCCCACATTCATTTGGCTGATAGCTGAGGTGACATTACCAACCGCACGAATGGTATGACCGATGCGGTGACCGTCTTCCATATCTGAGCTGATCGAAATTGCTGCTTCACCCAAACCCGGTACCGATACCATATTAAACTGTCCAGCTTTGAAGTGAAAGCCTTCACGGAGATCAGGGTCGAGAAACTGCAACCAAAAGGTCGATACCCCGGGAGCTTCATGCACGATCTCTGTTATCTCAGCCCAGAAGGGTTGCATGGGTTGAGTTGGTGAAATTGCATGGGGAAGTCCAATCGTTGGGATCATGGCTGCACCTCCTCACGGATCGCACGTATCTCAGCTGTCACGTCAATCTTTGCAGGGCACCAGGTGATGCAGCGCCCACAACCGACGCAGCCCGAAGTACCAAACTGGGCATACCAGGAGCCAAATTTATGCGTCAGCCATTGGCGGTAACGCGAACGGGTATTTGGGCGTGAATTACCACCCACGATATAGGAATAATCCTGGTTGAAGCACGAGTCCCACACCTTTTCGCGGCGTGCGGTCTGGCCAGTCAGGTCAGCGGAGTCACGTGCATCCCAACAGAAACAAGTAGGACACACCTGGGTACAGCTAGAGCAGCTCATACATCGGCGTGCTACATCATCCCATTGCTGAGCATCCAAATTGCTGAGCAACAAGTCAGGTAATTCCTGTGGCGCGGGTAGGCTACGGCCCATCTTTGTGCTGGCTTCATCCAAACCATTTTGGCATGCTTGCAGCCAGAATGCACTAGTGGGCAGGATTGGCATTCCCTCCATGACCAGCCGCCCTGCTTCAGAGCCAAGTTCCACCAGGAATACATCCTCCAGCTCCGTAAGGTTAAGGTCAAACCCCGGGCTAGCTTTAGGTCCGGTACCCATAGAGGCGCAAAAACCTGTCCCACATGGGTGCAGACAGTTGACTGCCAGGATAAAAGCACTTTGGCGGCGAGCCCAGTAGACGGGATCTTTCCATTCTTCACGCAAGAAGATGCGGTCTTGTATTTGGACTGCGGCCAGGTCGCACGGGAAGACACCGAATAGGGCAAGAGGGGTCAGGTCGATGCTTCGCTCTTCTATTTGCCAGCGCCCATTTTCCTCCCGCTTATAGCTGGCAAGCTCTGTTTGAGGTGGGAAGAAGAATTGTTTCCAAGATTGTGCACCAGGGGTGACGTCAAAGTAGCGTTGATGTCCGGTATAAACCAGGTGATAACTGGCGGCATCCTGTTGGCTGGTATAACCTTTTGGTAACACCCCTGCACTATCCAGAGGCTTATAAACAACAGCGCCATCCTGGATCTGCGGTCCAAGAACCAGATACCCCATCCGGTGTAGATTGGCAACCAGCTTCTCCAAGGCAACCTTGGGCAGGGCAACCGTTGAGCCCACAGATAATTGGATTTCTGCCATGCTATTCCTCTTTATGCTCGATGGGATTGGCGAACATATCCAGCAACTGCAAGCGACCAGTCAGTAGACGTCCCGCAACTACGTTGACCAAGCGGCGCATCACAAAATAACCAAAGTCGTGGTCTTCATCGCACATCCTACGCAGCTCACTGGCATCAAATGCTACCAGGCGGCTGGGTAGGACAGCACGTGCACCAGCAGTCCGTTGACGGACAACCGGGGTCACACTCGACCAGCCGACTTCTTCCATTGGCTCAGCGGTTAGGATCCGTATCCGGCCATGGCCAGGGACGCTCATCTCGATAGCCACGCGACCTTCAAGCACCACATAGAGATAGTCTTCTTTGTCACCTTCGTGAAAGATTACCTGACCAGGCTCAAATTTAAAGATTTTTGCTATGCTGAGGATTTTGGTAAAGTGTTCGGGAGTCATCATCTGGAACCACGGGATGGCTTCCAGCGCCCTGATCAATTCCTGTTGATTCGTCATAATCCGTTCACTCCTTCTCAAATTGACGTAAAAAACCAGGCGAGTGGTGTTCTCTCCTAGTAAAATTTAGACTTAAATTGCGCATATTTTCACAAAAAATCTCATATTTGTGAGGTGTTATTGGTCATCTATGGCGAGGCGGAATGTCACACGATGGTATGAGCATGAACGCTCGTCGGGATTCTTCTCGATGGAGTGATTTTCAGGGCATTAATCCCATGGTGGCTTCTCTATGGCTTAGATTGCCATTTGCCGAATGATCGCATCGCCAAACTCGGAACATTTAAGAAGAGTAGCTCCATCCATCTGGCGGTGGAAATCATAGGTTACCGTCTTGGCCGCAATAGCACCTTCCATCCCTTTGACGATCAGGTCCGCGGCCTCGATCCAGCCCATGTAACGGAACATCATCTCACCGGAAAGGATGAGCGAACCCGGGTTGACTACATCTTTATCGGCATATTTCGGTGCCGTGCCGTGGGTGGCTTCAAAAACAGCATGCCCGGTTGTGTAGTTGATATTTCCTCCCGGGGCAATGCCAATCCCACCCACCTGGGCTGCCAGGGCATCGGAGAGATAATCACCATTCAGGTTCATCGTCGCCAGGACGTCAAATTCGCGTGGCCGGGTGATGGTCTGTTGAAATACGATATCCGCGATCACGTCCTTGACCAGCATCTTGCCGGTTCGCAGGGCGGAATCCTGCTCGATATTGGCGGCGTCTTCGCCTTTTTCGTTTTTGGTGCGTTCCCACTCTGGCCAGGTGTACACACGATCACTGAATTCAGATAAAGCCAACTCGTAACCCCAATTTCGAAAGGCACCCTCGGTATACTTCATGATGTTTCCTTTGTGCACCAGGGTGACTGAGCGGCGTTTATTGTCAAGAGCCCATTGGATGGCGGAACGCACGAGTCGGAATGTGCCCTCTTTGGAAATCGGCTTGATACCAATCCCAGACGTTTCAGGGAAGCGCATTTTTCTGTATTCATCCGGGAATGCTTCCTTCAGCAAAACCATGAATTGGCGGTTACCCTCTGTGCCGTATTCGAATTCTATCCCGGTATATATATCTTCGGTGTTCTCGCGGAAGATGACCATATCCACATATTCGGGGTGCCTGACGGGTGAGGGAACCCCCGTGACGTAGCGTATAGGGCGCTGACAGACGTATAAATCAAGCGCTGCACGGAGTGCTACATTCAAGGAGCGCATGCCTCCCCCGATGGGGGTGGTCAGGGGTCCTTTGATCCCCACCAAGAACTCCCGGAAAGCTTGGACAGTTTCATCTGGGAGCCACGAACCGACCTTTTGAT
>Ga0153915_10003483_pt1 | contig 14449 bp, 14 predicted proteins | sample Opewatmetagenome_2_FD_107003 | JGI IMG/M metagenome (GOLD analysis project Ga0153915, IMG submission 107003) | Freshwater wetland microbial communities from Ohio, USA - Open water 3 Core 3 Depth 3 metaG | ecosystem: Environmental > Aquatic > Freshwater > Wetlands | place: USA: Ohio, Lake Erie... | reverse complement strand
GGTCGAGCTCTCCACGTAGCTCAGTCCCCAGACGTTCAACGCCAGCGCCTGCGCGGGGATGACCTTGCCCGAGTTGCGAACAAGGTAGGCCAGGAGCTTCCACTCCGTGGCGCTGAAGATCTTCTCCACGCCGCCGACGTACACGCGCCCCGCGGCGAGGTCGATGGACAGCCCGTCCGCCTGCACGACCCCCTGGTCCTTCCACATCTCCGGCATGTGCGCCCGGCGAAGAACCGCATGGATGCGTGCGAGGAGCTCGGTATGGGAGAAGGGCTTGGCGATGTAGTCGTCCGCGCCTTCCTCCAGGCCCTTGACCCGGCTCACTTCGTCTGCCTTCGCGCTGACGATCAGCACCGGCACGTCGGAGACCTTCCGGATAGACCGCAGGACGTCCATCCCGTTGCCGTCAGCCAGGGCGAGGTCCAGCATGACCACGTCCGGCGATTCGTTTTGTAGTATCTGCAGGCCGATCTTTCCGTACGGCGTAGAGCGGAAGCGACAGTCCGGCCAGCGCATGGTGATGCACAGCTGGATGCTCTCGACGACCTCTTCCGCGTCCTCGATGACCAGCACCTTGATGCCGGTCTCCTGCGCCGGCCCCGCCTCGCGCTTTCCCGCCTCAGCTTGCGGCATGCATGACCTCCTCGTCCCTGAGACAAGTCTATCGTCACAGTGCAGCAGATACCGTCGCCAGGGTAACAATTCAGGGAATGGATGCGGAACATTCCGGTCCCATGCCGGCGGTTCCCCGGCGCTCATCCCGCGTCTGCCGGGACCACCCGCGCCACCCGGACCTTGCCCACGCGGTTGCCCTCCATGGTCAGGACTTCCAGCCGGATTCCGCCCACCTGGACCCGGTCTTTCGGGTTCGGAATCCGCCCGAGCTGAGACATGATGATCCCTCCCAGTGTGCGGCAGACCTGCGGGAGGACCAGGTCGTGCAGGGAAAGCAGGTCGCGAAACCTCGAAGTCTCCAGGATGCCGTCCATCAGCCATGACCCATCGGGCCTCCGGACGGCCAGCCCGTCGTCCGCGTCATGCCCGGGCAGCCCTTCCCCGACCAGCGCACGCAGAATGTCGTGAATGGTCACCAGGCCCTGCACGATCCCGTACTCGTCCACCGCGAGCGCCAGGTCCGAGCGCAGCGCCCGCATGCTTTCCAGCGCCCGGGTGGCAAGAGCGTTCTGCGGGACGAACAGGGGCGGCCGCATCGAGCCTTCCAGCCCGTCCTCCGCGTGCCCGTCCAGGATGTCCTTGGCCCTCACGACCCCGACCACGGCGTCCAGGCCGCCCTCGCAGACGGGGAACCGCGAGTGGCTGGTTTCCGCCAGCCGCCGCCGCACGAGCGCTGCCGGCTCCCTGCTTTCCAGCCACACGACATCGGATCGCGGCGTCATGAGCTCCCAGACTCTCTTTTCGGTGAAGATCATCGCGGAGCGCACCAGCCGGCCCTGCCCCGGCCTCAGGCGCCCGCCTTTGATGCCTTCGTCGATCAGGACCCTGATCTCCTCCGCGCTCACGTGGCTGGAGGCCGCCTGCGAGACGTGGAAGAGCTGCAGCACCGCCGTGGAGGAGCGCGAAAGAACGCCGGCCGCAGGAGCGAGCACACGGGAGAGCACCAGGATGATGCGGGCCAGCCGCAGCGCGGTCCCTTCGCCGTCGCTCAGGGCGATCTGCTTGGGGATGAGCTCTCCGATGATGATGGACAGATAGGTCACGAGGAACACGACCAGGACGAAGCAGGAGACGCTGCTCAGCCAGCCCGGAAGGCCGGCCCGCGTCAGCTCGCCGGCAAGCCGACCGGCGAGGGCGGTTCCCCCGAGCGCCCCCGTGACGATCCCCACGAGGCTGACGCCGGCCTGGATCGTAGACAGCAGGCGGGGCCGGTCGTGGAGGAGCTCAAGCACGATGCGCGCCCGGGCGTCTCCTTTCTCGGCAAGCTGCCGGATCCTCGTTTCGCGGCAGCTGAGGAGCGCAATCTCCGCCATGGAGAAGAAGCCGTTGAGCACGACCAGGAACAGGATGACGATGAACTCCAGGAAGACACCGGACATGGTTCCCTCCGTCCGCAATAAACCATGCCCGCCGGATGGTCACCGGCCGGGTCACCATGGTCACGGCAGCGGATCGGATGGGTAAAACGACAGCGCTGGAGTCAGGGCGTGAGTCAGGGCGTGAGTCAGGGCGTGCCCCTCAGGGGTCTGGCAGGACTCTCGGGGGCGCGGCGGCGGCGTCATCGCGGGGGGAAGCCCGGGGGAGCTCGAAGCTGTAGCCCCTCCCGCGATAGCTTCGGATGATGCGGGGGGACTGCGTGTTGTCTCCCAGCTTCAGGCGCACGCGCCGGATGCACATCTTGATCGTGGAGTTCTCCACGTAGTTCAGGCCCCACACGTTCTGGGCGAGGGCGCGGGTGGAAATCACCTTTCCCTCGTTCCGCGCGAGGTAGGCCAGGAGTTTCCACTCGGTGGCGGAGAACGGCGCCTCGGTGCCGTTGATGTACACGCGGCCGGCGGCCAGGTCGATGGATATCGTCTCCCCCGTGACGACCCCCTCGTCCTTCCACAGCTCGGGCATGTGCGCGCGCCGCAGGACGGCCCGGATGCGCGCGAGGAGCTCGGCGTGGGAGAACGGCTTCATGAGGTAGTCGTCCGCCCCGAGCTCCAGGCCACGGACCCGGCTCACCTCGTCCGCGGCAGCGCTGACGATGAGCACGGGGACGTCGGAGAAGCTGCGGATCTCCTTCAGGAAATCCAGTCCGTGGCCGTCCAGCAGCGCCAGGTCCAGGACCACCAGGTCGGGAGACTCGCTTTCCAGCAGGCGCAGCGCTTCATTTCCCTGTGGGGTGGTGAGCGTCACGCAGTCCGGCCAGCGCAGGGAGATGCAGAGCCGGATGCTCTCCACCACCTCCGCCGCGTCTTCCACGATCAGGACCGTCACGGTTCCCCGCCTTCGGGGTGCCCGCCTTCAGGGGTCCCGTCCGCGGCCATCGGCAGCTCAACCCGGAAGGTGCTTCCCCTTCCCTCCTCGCTGTCCAGCGTGAGCGTTCCGCCATGCTGCCGGACCAGCTCGTTGCACAGGGCAAGCCCGATTCCCATTCCCGGGATCTCGGGACCAGGGTTGTCGCCGCGGACCCAGGGCTTGAAGATGCGCGACCGGTCCCGCGCGGACACCCCGGGGCCATAGTCCTGCACCTCGATGATTGCCATGTCCCTTGCGGCGGAAAGGCGAAGGTCCACCGCGCCGCCCGCCGCCCCGTACTTCAGGGCATTCTGCAGGAGGTTGCCGACGACCTGGTCGATCCGGTCGGGGTCCGCCCTGATCCGCGCCACGCCGCTCGAGACGTCCAGGCGCAGCCGCACGCCGGCCTTCTCGAACTCGGGCTCCAGCCGCCGGGCGCAGTCCTTCAGGACCCGGCCGAGGTCTGCCGGGCGCGGACTGAGCCGCAGGGTCCCGGACTGCAGTCCGACGAGGTCCTGCAGATCACCCGTGCGCGTGCGCAGGATGTCCGCGCCGCTGCGGATGTTGGCCAGGAGGCGCGCCGTGGCGCTTCCCGCCGCGGCGCCGCTGAGCTCCTCAAGCAAACCGAGGGCGGCGACAATGCTCGTAAGGGGCGTGCGCAGCTCGTGGCAGACCACCGCGTTGAACTCCACCATCCGCGCGATGGAATCGCCGATCTCGCCGAGCGCCCCCTGCGCCATCACCAGGGTGGAGAGGGACTTGTAGAGGAACGTCGCGGAGGCGTTGAGGGCCCCGCCGCCTCCGGCTCCGCCGGCCGCGCCGCTGCAGAGGATCCTCGCCATCGCGGCGTGGTGGCATTGCACCAGGCCGAGCACCCCGAGGCCGGAGGCGAGGGCCAGGCGGCCCAGGGCGACCGCGCGCGTGAGCGTCTCTTCGTCCTGCCGCTGGACGAATGCCGCCAGCGCCGCCGCGTAGTCGGCAGTCAGCTCGGAAGTCCGGGTTACCATGTCAATCTCCAATGTATCGCGCGACGGGCGCGGGTGCATCGCCGGTGCGCATGGCAGGGTCACGGGAGGGTAACAGGTGCCGCGCGAAAGCGGCGGCAAGGAGAGGAGCGGCGACCGGCCTAGCGGCCGTAGGTGCCGATGAGCTCCGCGGCGCCAAGGATCCTGCCCGCCATCGCGGCGTCCAGCTGCTTGCGCGAGGCGCCGGCCGCGAGGGAGAGCTTCTGCCCCAGCGCGTAGAGGCGGAAGAAGTAGCGATGCGGCTTGCCCCGGGGAGGGCTGGGGCCCCCGTAACCGATCCTTCCGAAATCGTTCTTCCCCTGCGCGCTTCCGTCCGGAAGGACTTTCGCCGCTGGCACGCCCTGGGGAAGGGCCCGGGCGGAGGCGGGGATGTTCCAGAGGACCCAGTGGACCCAGGTGCCAACGGGAGCATCAGGGTCATCGCAGACAAGGGCAAGGGACTGGGTTCCCGCAGGCGGGTTCTCCCAGCTCAACGCCGGGGACATGTCCCGCCCGTCGGCGGTGAACTCCGTTGGGATGCTCCCGCCGGGCCGGAAGGCACTCGAGCTCATCGAGAACGCCATGGAGCTTCCTCCCTGTTCGGCGCCGGCCGGCACGGCGACGAAGGCCGCGAGGGCCAGTGCCGCGACGACGAGCGCAAACGATCTCATGAGTCAATGGTTGGCCCCCGGCGGCCTGTTGTTCAAGCCGTAGGGCGGCCCCCGGCGGCGCCCGGCGGCCCCAGGTGGCTCCCATGGGGGCGCTACCGTTGACACCCGCCGGTTCATCTCCCACAATTCCCGGGACCAGCCAGGGAGTCAGCGGCATGAGCAGGATCGGCGTCCCGGTACCTGAGGACATTGCGCCGTTCGTCCGCGAGGCCCACGTGGAAGGACTTAGCGTCCTGGAGCTCAGCGCTTGCTCCGCGGCGCCTCTGCGACTGGACTGGACGGCATTCCTGCTTCCCCCATTGGGCGGTGACGCGGCGTTCTTCATAGACGGCGTGCGCCTGGAGGTCCCCCCGGACATCTCGTCGTGCCTGATTCCCGCTGTCCGAGGACAGACGGTGCGCGCCGACAGGACCGGGCCGTGCCGGCCCATCCTCTGCTTTCTCTTCGACCCCGACTGGTTAATGACCCTTGCCGCGGAGTTGTACGGGGTCACGGACCTCGGGCTGCAGAATCGACCGTACGCCGCGGTCGGAGGGCTGCGGGACGACGGGGCGCGGCTCGTAGAGGAAGCCCTCCGGGACACGGCCGAGGCCCGCGCGGTTGCCGAGTGCCTCGGGACCGTCGTGGCGATCGACTGCCTGCGCAGCGTCCTGCCGGGCGCCGCCGTGGCAGCGGCCCACCGGCACGGCCACGCGGGGATCCGGAACGCCCTTCAGAACATCGAGCAGGCGTACGGGACTCCCCTGACCCTGGACACCCTTGCCGAAACCGCTCACCTGAGCAAGTCATGGTTCATCGTCCTGTTCCGGCATGATACCGGACAGACGCCGCACGAGTACCTTCGGAAGGTCCGCGTGGAGAAAGCCATGCAGCTTCTCCGCGAAGGCAGCGACGTCACCCGGGCCTGCTTTGCCGTGGGATTCGCCTCCATGAGCGGTTTCGAGGAGGCCTTTTTCCACGTGGCCGGCATGAAGCCCGTGGAGTACAAAAGGCTCAGCGGGGCTTGAAAGCGGGATTTTTCCGGAGTCCACAGGAATCCTTCATTAGCAGGCTGCGTGTGCGGGTGCTACCGTCGATCTAGACGAGGTGGCCAATAATGAAGAAACTGGTGCTCCTGTGTCTGCTCATCCCATGGCTGGTGATTGCAGGTTGCACGGGCTCTGGCGGCGGGCCTACCGAGCCCACCGTCGATCCGGTCGTGGGGGTGTGGTACTTCGCGGGGGACGGCGTGTCCACCGGAGACCAGATCCTGCAGATCCGCGCTGACGGCAGCTGGGTGTCCGGGCAGGTGGTCCCGGGCTACACCGGATGCGCGACCGTGATGGGGACGTGGGCCGCCGTTGCCGGCGGGGGGTACTCGATCAGCAGCTACCAGACCGAAGGCACCACCAGCATCCCCTGGACCTTCACCGGCGTGCTCGACGCGGCCAAGACCCAGTTCAGGGTCACCGGGATGGCCGGGACCCAGCCGGTCGACCAGACCTTCAGCAAGCAGGCGGCACCCGCCAGCGATCCGGTGGTCGGCTTGTGGGTCCTCTCCGCTCCCGTGGGTAACCTCACGGCGCAGGTACTGTCCGTCTCCGCGGACGGAAGCTGGGTCGTCGGCCAGATCAGTGATGCAGGAAGCGGGAACTACTTATCCTACACGATCGTCGGAACGTGGATGAAGTCGGGATCGGACTACACGATCACCGCCTACCAGAGCCCCACGGCGCAGGTCATGGCCGGAGTGTTGTCCGGGGGCGGGAACACGTTCACCGTGGGAGGAACCTACGCCTTCACGAGGCGCGCGAGCCCCGCGGCAGACGCCAGCGCAGGGCTGTGGGTCCTTTCCACCGTGTCGAATGCTCCCTCGCAGGGCTATCCAGTCGCGGGGATGCTCTCGGTCAACCCCGACGGAAGCTGGGTGGTCGGTCAGATCCAGTACAACGGCGCGGCCACCTACTCCACGAGCGCCGTGATGGGGACGTGGACCAACAACGGCGGGGGAAGCTACACGATCTCCGTCTACCAGGCCGAAGGCGCGGGCACGGGGCAGCCCTTCGATGTCACGGGGACCATTTCCGGTTCTTCGTTCACTCTCGCGGTCCCCATGCCCCCAAATCCCGACATGCTGGTGGAGTACGCTCGGTAGCCGGCGGTTGACTCGGGGCGAGTGCGGCCGCACACTTGCCGCACGCCATGCTCCTCATCCGGTCCCCTGACCCCGCGGAAGGCGCGCTGATCTCGGAGCTGGTCCTGCAGTCGGACTGTGGGATGCTCCCCGCGTTGTTCGGGTCCAATGTGAAAGCGCTCCTGGGCTGGCTGCTGCGGCGGCCCGGCAATCCGTACAGCTCCACGAACACCCTCGTGATTGCAGAGGATGCCGCCGGTTCGGCCGGCAGCACGGTGATCGGCGCCTTGGTGGGCTCTCTCACCGCGGCGGCCCGTGCGGCAAATCTCAGGACCGCCAGCCAGCTTGCGCGGTGGTACGGGCCTGCCGTCATCGCCCGGCTCCCGAGGCTTGCACGGGCCGGCGCGGCGCTGCAAAGCCTCGCGCCCGACGATTTCTACCTCTCGCACATCGCCGTGCTGCCGGCGTACCGGGGACGGGGAGCCGGCGCGCAGCTCCTGCGCGCCTCGGAAGACCGCGGGCGCGGCCTTGGCGCCCGGAGGCTCGTCCTGGACGTGGAAGAGCACAACGCCGCCGCCCGCGCGTTCTATGCCCGCATGGGCTACGGGCAGGCGTCAGTCGTCCGGATCGATCTCGGCAGGCACGGCCTCTTTTCCTTCCTGCGGTTGGCCCGGGACCTCTGAGGCCCGGCCCCGGCCCAGCGCGGAGGCCAGCTCGCCTCCTCCGAACCGGGAAAGCAGGAAGGCGCCCGAAAGGATCGCTGCGAATCCCAGCACGGTGAGCAGGCGGAGCTTCAGGTCGGCGGGGGGCGCCTCGCCGAGGGCCATGACTCCCAGGAAGATCGCCACCAGTCGGGCCGAGAGGTCGGACACCGCGGTGACGACGATCGGCCGGCCGTGCTGGTAAGCCCGCGACAGGACGAGGAAGCCTGAGACGTAGAACGCCACCAGGCTCGCGGCGGCCGCGGCGAAAGGTCCCCACGCGCCCCGCTGGACCTCGACGAGGGCAACCTTCGTCAGGACGTCCCCGACCCCGAGGGTGACACCGGCCGCGATGGAAAAAGCAACCACGCCGGGCCGGCGGGTCCCCCGCACGGTGGGCACGGCCCATGCCCCGACGGCGACGATGACACAGGCGATGACGCCGGGCAGCAGCCCGGTGAGCGTGATCGCTGCGGCGCCCGCCGCCGGCGTGCGTTCCGCGATCCCCAGCGCCGCCACGCCGGCGGTGACCAGCGCGATGCCCGACCAGTCCGCCGCCGTGAGCCGCTGGCGGAGGAAGACCATGGAGAACACGGCCAGGATCACGAAGCCGGAGCCCTGGATGGCCCGGGCCACCGACACCGGCGTGAAGGCGAGGGCCCAGGCGAACAGTCCCCAGCCGGCAGCGGAAGCCGCCAGGCCCGCCATCCATCTTCCCGAGGAGAGGAGGCCGAGCAGGCTTCGGCCGAGCCGTCGGCCCAGCGCGATCCGTGGCAGCGTGTCGACGGCGAGCTTCTGCAGCACTATCCCGGCATCCCACAGGAGCGCGCAGAGGCTGATGAGAACGAGGGCGATCCAGATGGACATGTGTTTTAAGATAGTTTAACGCAACCACAACCGGCTCTGAAAGTCCCGTGCCTACCTTCTGGGCCAGGAGGTTGTGAAAGAACATGAGACACAACAAATCGATTCTCGCCGCGGCAGCCGCGATGATCCTGCTGGTCGGCGCCTCCGTCGCCGTTTCCGCTCAGAACGTCGGTACGCGCGCCGCCTTCGCCCCGGGGGGCCTTGCGGCCATGCAGCAGTCCCTGCGCGACATCTCGCAGAAGGTGCGGCCTGCCGTCGTGGAGATCAACGTGACGGAAGTCATCAAGCAGGAGGTTCCCTCGTTCAACTCCCCGTTCGACTGGTTCTTCAACCAGGACCAGGGCAACGGGCAGGGGGGCCAGGGCAACGGCCAGCGCAACGGCCAGGGCAACGGGGGCACCCGCACGTTCCGCCAGTCGGCCCTCGGGTCGGGCATCATCGTGAAGCGGACCGGTGACAAGGTCTACGTTCTCACGAACAACCACGTGGTGGACCAGGCAAGCGACATCAGCGTCCGCCTGTACGACGAGCGGGTGTTCAAGGCCACGGTGGTCGGAACCGATCCGCGCAAGGACATTGCCCTCGTGAGCTTCACCACCCGGGACAACGTGGCGGTCGCCGATCTCGGCGACTCCAACTCCCTGCAGGTCGGGGACATCGTGCTGGCGGTGGGGAATCCCCTGGGATTCGAGTCCACTGTCACCATGGGCATGGTGAGCGCGCTGGGCCGGCGCGGCCCCCAGGGCCAGACGTCGTCCTACACGGACTACATCCAGACCGACGCGGCCATCAACCAGGGCAATTCCGGCGGGGCGCTCGTGAACATCGACGGGCAGGTCATCGGGATGAACACTTGGATCGCCGCGCCGTCCGGCGGGAACGTCGGGCTGGGTTTCGCCATCCCGATCAACAACGCCAGGCCCGCCATCGACCAGTTCATCGCCAAGGGCCGGGTGCAGTACGGCTGGCTGGGCGCCCTCATCGGCGACGTCCAGGACTCCAGCACCTACCCCGACCTGGCCAGGGACATGAAGGTGGACGGGGTCAAGGGAGCGCTGGTGCTCGGCCTGTACAAGGGGTCACCCGCGGACCGGGCCGGCCTGAAGCCGGGGGACTACGTCACCGCCGTCGGTTCGACGCCGGTCTCCGATGCCAACCAGCTCACCCAGGCAATCGGTTCCATCGAAGCCGGCCGTTCCACGAGCCTGTCTGTCATCCGGCTGGGCGAGCAGAAGACACTCACCGCGACCATCGGGGAGCGCGACGCGAAGGACCAGGTGGCGCAGGCCAAGAACCTGTGGCCCGGGATGACCGTGGTGGACCTCACCGACCAGGTCCGCCAGGACGCGGGCATCCCCGCCGGGGTCAAGGGCGTGGTCGTGGGCTCCCTGGTGAACCAGGACACCCCCGCGGCGATTGCCGGATTCCGGCCCGGGGACGTCATCACCGCGGTCAACGGGAAGACGGTGCGGAACATGATGGACTTCTACCGCGCGCTGAACGAGAACCGAAAGGCTTCGTTCCAGATCGTGCGGGACGCCACCGAGATCACCATCGGGTTGTAGGCGGCCCCTGACCGCCGCGCAGGCCCGGACCGGGCCTGCGCGGGGTCATGAGGGAACGAAAAGGCTCACCGTACCCCGGGGGCCGACCGGATCGAAGGGTGCGTCGTCGTTCGAGCCGTGCGCATCCAGGTATTTCTCTAGTATAGTATCTCGAGCTTGCGCGCATGGAAGGCACCGTCTTCCTGGAGGCTCGGCGCGAAGAAGATGCTGAGGCTGCCCGAGCGGTGTGGTTGTCTTCGACAAAAGGCGACGCGGTCAGCGACGCGGTCTGGCGGGCGATCACCCGCGTGATCTACAACGGAGTATCCGTCGACGACTCGGTTTCCACACTGCAGGGCGGAATCCGGGGGCTTTTTCCCCTGCTGCGATGAGCGTGGGGCGAATTCCGAACCACGGCCCGGCCGGGAAAGCCCGCTGCCGGGCTTCTTTGCGCCTTGAGCTTTCCGGCCGCGAGGCGGGGCGGTATCATGAGTGGCTTGCAGCGTTCCGAAAAGAAGATGGAAGGACTGGCGTGAACCGTACCTGGCATCGCGGCGTCTCGAATATCATCGGATGGCTCTCATCACGGCCGGCGGTCGGGGCGGGGCTCCTGTTCACGCTCTGGGCGGCGGCCTTCTTCCCGGCGCCCGCCTTCAGCGCCGGCACCCGGGCCGCCCCTGAGTTCACCTTCACCACCCCGGAACTGAAGAAGGTCACCGCCTCGCTGGCGAAGGGCGTGCAGGATCGGATCCTTGCCGCTCCGCAGGCCTTCCTCCACCTGCTCGCGCAGGTCCTGGATCAGCCGGCGGAGTACCTCGTGCTGGTGGACAAGCGCCACCTGCTGGATGCCGGCTACGTGCCGCCGGATCTCGTGTCCCTCGGGGACTACCCGCTGGCCGTCAGCCGAAAAGACCTCTCCCTCCGCAAGGCGATCATGCCGGACGTCCTTGCCATGGCTGCCGCCGCCCGGGCGGAAGGGGTCACGATCCTTTTCTCCTCTTCATACCGGTCCTACGACTACCAGAAAGCCGTCTACGAGCGCGAGGTGCAGGCCTACGGCAAGGCCGCTGCAGACCGGGAATCCGCGCAGGCAGGGGCTTCCCAGCACCAGTTGGGAACGGCGGTGGATTTCGGCTCGATCACCGACGAGTTTGCCGGCACGAAAGCAGGGCGCTGGCTCGCGGCCCACGCCTGGGAATACGGGTTCACCCTCTCGTATCCCCAGGGCTACGAGGAGGTCACCGGCTATCGCTGGGAAAGCTGGCACTACCGCTACATCACCCGGCCCGCCGCCCGGTTGCAGCGGGAGTTTTTCGACGACGTGCAGCAGTACCTGCTGGAGTTCCTGAACGATCACCGAGCCGCGCTGGAGGCCGCCCGGGTGCGGACGCGCTGATCCCATTCGCTCCACCCGCGTCCCTCTGATCGGACCTGGAGCCCATGCCGTCCGGAGTGTGCTATGATAGCCGCCGCATGCCGATGAAAGCAGTCGTGATCGGCAAGACCCTGCTTGTCCGCCAGCCGATCGTTCAGGCGCTGGCCGCCCTGGACTTCCAGGTCACCGACGCCTCCGAACCCGCCGCGATCTCTCCCGGAGTGGACCTCGCGTCGCGTACCCTCATCGTCATGGACGCGGATGGGATGGCGAAGGACTGGCGAATGCTCGCCGCCGAGGTCAACGCCAGGCCGGGCGCGCCCGCGCTTGTCCTGGTGGCGAGCAGGTCCGGCTTCGACGACGTCCACGACGCCATGGCCCTCAAGGTCGCGGGGATCATCCTGAAGCCATTTCGCCGGGATGAGCATACCGCCCGGCTCCTGGACCTTGCGCTCCGGTCCCTGAGCCTCAAGGCGCGGCGTTCTGCTCCGAGGTTCGCGATTCCAGCAGCCGCGAAAGCCGTGCTCACCCTTGCCCAGGAAGGCAGCGAGGAGAAGCTGGAGGTGAAGAACGTGGCCCTGGGAGGCGCCCGGGTGGACGCGGAAGCCGCCGCGCCCGGGCCACCGCTCGTCCCGGGAGGTTTCTTTCCGCTTTCGATGCTGTCCTGGGGTGACGTCCAGCTCGAGGTCGACGTTGACGTCGTCTACCGGAACGACGATTCGGCCGGGGTGCAGTTTTCCCGGATCTACGAGGGGAAGCACAACCTGGTTCGAGCGCTGGAGGAGAGGCACGCGCTTTCCCTCGGTTCCCAGGGGAGAAAGAGAAGATGGTGATCGTTCTCCTCGTTCTACCCATCACCCTCGTCGTCGCCCTCTTTGCGGTCGACCTGGCGCTTCCCATGGAGCTCGTCCGCACGGTAACCGGCTCCGCCGCGTTCGTCGGCGTGCTGTCGGCGCTCACGCTTGCGGCGATTCTCGTCGCAGCCTACCGCACGAAGGACCGCCCCCACCTGAGGACCGCGTGGCACTTCCTGTTCTGCGGCGTGGCGATTCTTTCCCTTGCATCCCTGGTGGACACGATCGGCCCGGCAGGCGAATCCTGGACGGAGGAGCTCCTGTCCGCAGCCGCGTTCTTGCCGCTTCTGTTCTTCGCCGTCTACATCGCCACTCCCCTTCGGCTGCTGATCTTCTCCCGCCGCCGGCGCGTGCTCTTCGCTGCCGCGGGGATCGTGGTGTTTCTGGGCGTGTTCGCCCTCGTCTTCCTGCCCTGGCTTCTGTCATACGAAGGTCCCCGGCTGCACTCGTCCATGAAGCATTTGCTGCGCCTGTCCCAGCCTGCGCTCGACACCATCCTGGTGGAACCCCTCGCGCTTCTCGTGCTCGTCATCGGACTGGCCGGCGGCGGCAGCCCGTACGTGCTCGTCGGGGTCGGGCTGCTGCTGTTCATCCCCGAGGATGTCCTGAACCATTTCCAGCTCCTTCAAGAGACGACCTCCCAGGAGCTGTTTTCCAATCTACTCTCCATCGCGTCTCGTCTCTACCTCCTGAGTGGTGCTCTCCTGGGCATCCTGACTGCCGCTCGGCGTGCCGGTTCGGGCGGGGGGGAGACGCGGGCGACGGACTGATGCGGCGCGGGATCGGGTGCGCCGCCTCACGACGACGCCTTTCCCAGGGAGGCAAGCAGCTCGCCGCCCGCGCCGAAGCCGAACCGCGCCCGGGTGAAGGCGTCCAGCTCCTCGGCGTTTCTCAGCAGCTGCCAGGCGGCGACCGGCGGCGGTGACCCCGGGCGTTCCTGCAGACGGAGGAACCTCTCGAAGTACGAGGCGGCGTAGCCCTTGGGCTGCTGCATGAGATACGCCTGGAACTCGTTCACCACGAGCGTGGGGTCGGTGATGTCGTACCCCGTGGAATCGAGAAACGACTCGTAGAAGCCCTTCTCCTCCACCGACAGCGATGCCCACAGGTCCTGGCAGAAGCCGCGGTATTCAGGGGAGGAGAAGAAGATGCCATGGAAGGACTCGTGCGTCAGCAGCAGGCGGCGCTCGATCCTGGACGACGACCGGCTGATGGACAGGACCCCTCCCCGGCCCGGGATCCACCCCCCGCGCGACGCGGTGATCATGCCCTGATCCGCCGCGAGCTGTCGCAGCGCGATTTCCTCTGCGTTGAGAGGGAACGAAGATGCCTCCGCGGCGCTGAAGAATGCGGCCAGCCCCGCTGCCCCGTAGTCGTGGGCGTTCCAGCCGTGGCGCCCGGCGAGCTGTGCGTTGGAGAGGAGCCGGCCCCGAAAGCCGCGCTTCTCCAGGAAGTAGGCCAGCCGGGCAAAGGTGCGGTCCTGGAACGCGAACTCCGCCGTGTCCAGGATCACGATGTCCGGGAACAGGTTCCAACGGTAGACTTCCACGGACGGCGTGCGCCAGCCCTGCTCCTGGGCGTCCAGGACTTGTTCGAGGGAAGCAGGAATCGGAGACGGGAGGCCGGAGGGTTCGACCGCCGGCGCGGGGCCCTCGGCCGGCGCCGGACAGGCCGCCCCCGTCATCGCGAGGGCGCCAAAGAGCAGGAGCACGGGCTGTCGGAACATGTGTTGGCCAGAAATTACGCAAACTGGACCGGGAAGATCAATGCGCCCGGTGTTCGGTGGAGCTTCCACGGCGGCGGCAAAGCGGCGAGCCGACCTTGACAGCGGCTATCCCCCTCCTTACCTTCATCGCATCACCTGACATTTGAAAGGGGATGAGCATGCCGGTCACCGTCGAGCGGGTCGAGTCGAAGAAGCAGGTCCGGGAGTTCATCAAGTTCCCTTACGCGCTGTACCGCGACGATCCCAACTGGGTGCCCCAGCTCCTGATGGACGACTACCGCAAGGTGAACAAGTCCAAGCACCCGTTCTGGAAGCACGCGGAGGGCGAGTTCTTCCTTGCGCGGCGGGGCGGGAAGGTGGTGGGCAGGATCGCCGGCGTCCACGACTCGATCTGGGAGAAGACGCACAACGAGAAAGCCGGCTACTGGGGCTGGTTCGAGTGCGAGGAGGACGAGGAGGCGGCGCGGATGCTGTTCGACGCCGCGTTCGACTTCGTGCGCAGGCGCGGATGCACCCGGATCATCGGCCCCATGAGCCCGAACGCCAACGATCTCATCGGCTGCCAGGTCGAGGGCTTCGACGGCCCTCCCGTCATGCTGATGACGTACAACCCTCCCTACTACGACAAGCTGATCC
>Ga0153915_10003482_pt1 | contig 14450 bp, 16 predicted proteins | sample Opewatmetagenome_2_FD_107003 | JGI IMG/M metagenome (GOLD analysis project Ga0153915, IMG submission 107003) | Freshwater wetland microbial communities from Ohio, USA - Open water 3 Core 3 Depth 3 metaG | ecosystem: Environmental > Aquatic > Freshwater > Wetlands | place: USA: Ohio, Lake Erie... | reverse complement strand
CGCTCCGATCTTTTCCGCCGAGGCGGCGTCAGCTCTCCTCTGCGATGCGCTCTGGCATCGCCGTCGTCGCGCTTCCTTGCCTCGACGAAAAATCTCTGTCGCGGACAACCTGTACCCAGCTCCCCGGGCGCAGCTTCGCGGACAAACCTTGATATCTCAGGCAGATGCTCGTGTACCGGCCGGGTGTCCGTGAATAATCCGGGCTAGATGTGTATCGGCTTTCCTTCCACGCCTTCGGCCGCTTCGTGAATCGATTCCGAGAGGGTGGGGTGGGCGTGGATCGTCCGGACGAGCTCCTGCGAGGTTGCCTCCAGACGTAACGCGGCTCCGGCTTCGGCGATGAGCTCGGTCGCGCTGGGTCCGATGATGTGGACGCCGAGCACCTCGTCGTATTTCTTCTCGCCAACGATCTTCACGAAGCCGCCCGTCTCGTTCAGGATCCTCGCCTTACCGGAGGCCGAGAAGGGGAACTTCCCGACGGCGACGTCGTATCCGCGCTCGCGGGCCTTCGCCTCCGTCAGGCCGATCGAGCCGATTTCCGGAAAGCAATAGGTGCAACCGGGGACCTGGTCGTAATTCAACGGGAGAGGCTCCTTCCCGGCCATGTGCTCGACCGCGACGACTCCCTCCGCCGAGGCAACGTGGGCGAGCTGGGGCGTCGGCACGACGTCGCCGATCGCGTAGATGCCCGGGACGTTGGTCCTCATGAAGCCGTCCACCCGGATATACCCCTTCTCGGTCACGACGCCCGCTGCCTCGAGGCCGATCCCCTCGGAGAGTGGCCTGCGCCCGACGGCCATCAGGATCTTCTCCGCTTTGAAGCTCTCGGTCTTTTCGCCCGAGGAGCGCGCGAGCACCTCGGCTCCTCCTTCCGTCATCGTCACCCTCTCGATCCGCGTGTCCACGTAAACCGCAATCCCCTGCCGCTTGAAGGAGGCGGCGAGCTCGCGCGACACCTCCTCATCCTCGAGCGGGACGATGCGCGGCAGGATCTCGACGACCATCGTCTTGGAGCCGAAGCGCGCGAACATCGAGGCGAACTCGACACCGACCGCCCCCGTCCCCACGACGAGCAGGGACCTGGGGACCTCAGGGACTTCGAGGATCGAGTCGGAGGAGAGGACCGTCTTGTGGTCGATCTCGATCCCGGGAAGGGAGCGAGGCGTGGACCCGGTTGCGATCAGGATGTTTTTCGCCGGGTATGAAGCCTCCGTGCCGTCGCTCCCGGAGACGGAAACCCGCCCCACGCCCGCAACGCGGCCGAAGCCGTTGACGACGTCCACCCGGTTTTTCTTCATCAGGAAGGCGATGCCGTTGGAGCTCTGGCGCACCACCTTCTCCTTGTGCTTCATCGCCGCCGCGAGCTCGAGCCGGACCTCCCGGGTCGCGACGCCCACCTCGGCGCCGTGCCGCGTCTCTTCGAGCAAGTCCGCCGTGTGGAGCAGCGCCTTCGTCGGGATACAGCCGCGCAGCGTGCAGACCCCGCCGAGCCTCGCGTCCCTCTCGACGATCAGGACTGACAGGCCAAGCTGGGACGCCCGTATCGCCGCAACATATCCGCCGGGCCCGGATCCGATGATCGCCACGTCGTAGGTCTTCTGTTCGTTCATCTTTCCCCTTTACGCCTTCTCGGCGGATTGGAGTGCAAGGCTATCAAGACAGGCGAGCTTAGAATCTCGTCGTGCGAGGCAGGCTCCTTTTCGCCTTTTGTGCCCTGTGCAGCCTGGCCGCCTTCCGCTGCGGGGGGGAAAAGAATCCGGCTGCGCAGAGGATCGAGATCGGGTTCTTCGGGGCCCTGACCGGACCCCAGGCGACCTTCGCGCTTTCCGGAAAGAACGGGGCCCGGCTTGCCATCGACCAGATGAACCGCGCCGAAGGAGTGCTCGGGAAGAAGCTCGATCTGCTCGTCGAAGACGACCACAACGAGCCGTCCGAGGCGGCCTCGGCGGTGTCGAAGCTCATCACCCGCGATCACGTGGTCGCCCTCATCGGCGAGAACGCCTCCTCGCGAAGCCTCGCGGCGGCGCCGATCGCCCAGAACTACCAGGTCCCGATGGTCTCCCCGTCTTCCACCAACGTCGAAGTGACGAAGAAGGGGGACTACGTGTTCCGGGTCTGCTTCGTCGACTCCTATCAGGGGAAGGCCCTGGCCGCGTTCGCCCGGCAGACGCTCGGGGCCGAGACCGCCGCGCTCCTGGTGGACGCCAAGAGTGATTACAGCGTTGGCCTCGCGGAAGCGTTCCGGCGGGCCTTCACGGGCCTGGGCGGCCGGGTCGTCGCGGAGCTGAAGTACGCGGAGGGCGACAGCGATTTCTCCGCGCAGCTGACGGCCCTGCGCTCCTCGAGGCCGGCGGTGGTCGTGATCCCCGGCTACTACACGGATGCCGGGCTGATCGCGCGCCAGGCACGGTCCCTCGGGATCGAGTCCACGCTCCTCGGCGCCGACGGATGGGACTCACCCAAGCTCTCAGAGATCGGCGGGCCGGCCGTCGAGGGAGCGTACTTCTCGAACCACTATTCGGTCGAAGATCCTTCGCCGGCGGTGCGGACCTTCGTGGAGGCCTATCGGAAGGCTTACGGCGCCGATCCCGACTCGATCGCCGCGCTTTCCTACGACGCGGCTCGTCTGATTGCGGACGCCATGCGCCGCGCGGGTTCGACGGAAGGCAAACGCATCCGCGACGCCCTCGCCGCCACCGCGGACTTCGCGGGTGTGACCGGGAGGATCACCATGGATGTCGACCGCAATCCCGTCAAGCCCGCGGTGATCCTGAAGATCGAGGGAGGAAAATTCCGCTACGCGGCCGCGATCGCGCCCTAGGGCGCAATCCTGGCGGGCTCCAGGATGAACTCGTCGAAGGAGGCGATGCCCGGACCAGCCGTGGCCATTCCGGCCCGGCCGGCGGCGGGGTTCGGATCCGTGGCTTCGAGAAGGGGCTTTCCGTCCCAGGATGCGGCGACTTTCGCGCCGGCAGCGGTGATCTTCAGAATGCCCCACTCGTTGACGAGGGCGGCAGTCCCACGGGCAAGCTCCGTCGAGGCACCGCCGCGATACGACGAAAGAACGGCCTGACCGTTTGCGAGATCCACGAGGAGGACCAGGAAGTTCTTCTCGTCGGCCATCCGGAAGACGATCCCGCCGCGGGCCCCCGCGCGAAGCAGAGCGATGGACCAGCTTCCGTCGCGATAGGAAGAGTTGCGGCGCAGCGCCGCCGCGACGGAGTCCCCGGGGCGCGTGTCGACGATCTGGGTCGCGTAGTTTGGAGCGGAGGGCGGATTGTGGCCGGCGGTGACTCTCCAGGCGGCGGGACCGGGCGCCGCGAGGACGACGAAGTCGAAGAAAGCCGGGGGCCGGGCGATTCCATCGGACTCGAAGTGGTTCCGAAGCACCTGCGCTCCCGCCGTGCCGGACGTCAGCAGCGCGAGAATGGCGGGAAGGACCGTCCCGGCGATACGGTGGATCATCGGGGCGAAAAAGCGGGGACGAGGCATTAATATTCCCTTCCATGAGCACGAATCCGGGCGGCGACGGGACCTACCGCATGGCCAGGGATGGCTACACGTTCGTACTCGATCGCTCGAACGTCGAGAAGTTGAGGACTCTGCCCGACTTCGAGGGGAAGGAGGAGCCGGCTCTCGCCGAGGACTTCCTGCGCTTCCGCGTGGAGACCTGGGCCGAGAATCTGGGCGATGCCGGCGCCCCGCCCGGAGAAGTCTCCGTGTCGGTCGATCCCCATCAGCGCAAGGCCCATCTCTCCCGCGGGGCCTCCGTTTTGTTCAGCGCCGACATTTAGCGGCCGTCCGGCCGCATCGGGACATCGGCTCATCTGCTCGAGATTCTTCACGGGTCAATCAACCGATGAACCGATGAACCGATTTCTCAAAAGCTGACGATTCCCCGAATGGTCTTTCCCACGGCGAGGAAGGCCTGGCGCGAATACGGGTCCACGACGACCCGGACTTCCGCGGGAGCGGGCACGTCATCGGAGATCGCCCCGGTCAACCGGGCCGCTTGCCCGTCGAAAAACAGCTCCCCGAGCTCCTGGTCGGTCTTCTCCTTCGAGCCTGGAAGCTCCCGAAGCTTCGCGAGGTCCTGTGGTTCGAGCCGCAACCTGTATCCCCCCGCCTCCCGGTACAGCGGCTCGCGGGCTTGGGACAACTCGGGCCTCGGGCCGCGCGCGGGCCGCGGCTGCGCCAGGGGCCGGAGAGCCGCCGGGTTTGCATCCGGCTCCGCCGCCGCCGGCTGCGCCGGGCCCTCCCTGACGGCCGAACCGGCGCTTTCGTCTTCCATCGCCTATCTCCCCGCCAGCAGGTTCTTGGCCACGACCAGCCGCTGGATCTCGCTCGTACCTTCGTAGATCGTCGTCACGCGGGCGTCCCGGTAGTACCTCTCGACGGCGTAATCGCGAGAATACCCGTAGCCGCCGAAGATCTGCACGGCGCGCGCCGCGATCGCGTTGCACGCCTCCGTCGCGAAGACCTTGGCCATCGAGGCCTCGCGCGAGATGCGCACACCGGGCAGCTCCGACCGCACGGCCGCGCGGTAGGTCAACACCTTTGCGGCCTCGATCTGGACACGCATGTCCGCGATCTGAAACGCGACGGCCTCGTGCTCGGCGAGCTTCTTCCCGAAGGTCTCGCGAATTCCGGCGTATTCGACGGACGCTTCATAGCAGGCCCGCGCGATGCCGATGCCCTGGGCGGCGATCCCGATGCGCGAATGGTCGAGCGTCTTCATCGCGATCGAGAAGCCCTCGCCTTCCGACCCGACACGCCGGTCGGCCGCAAGGCGCACGTCGTCGAGGTAGATCGCCGCGGTTTTCGAGGCACGCAGGCCCATTTTCTCTTCCGGCGGGCCGGCCCGGAACCCCCGGTCCTGCGCGGAGACGAGAAACGCCGTGATTCCCCGCGTCCCCTCGGCCGGATCGGTCATCGCCATGACGAGATACCAGGCGGCCTCCCCGGCATTGGTGATCCAGACTTTGGAGCCGTTCAGCACGTAGGCGGCGCCGTCGCGCACGGCGCGTGTCTTCTGGTTCGCCGCGTCGGAGCCGGATTGCGACTCCGTCAGCGCGTAGGCCCCGAGGGCTCGCCCCGAAGCGACTTCGGCCAGGATCGTCCGCTTCTGCTGTTCGGAGCCGAACTTCCAGAGGGGGTAACAGAAGACCGAGTTGTTGACGGAGACGATGACGGCCGTCGAGGCGCAGACGCGGGAGAGCTCTTCGAGCGCCAGGATGAGGGAGAGGGCGTCCGCTCCCGCTCCGCCGTATTCCTCCGGGATCATCATGCCGAGGACTCCCATCCTGGCCAGCCCGTCCAGGACCTCTTTGGGAAAACGTTCTTGACGCTCTCGCTCGACGACGCCGGGAGCGATCTCCGCCTCGGCGAAATCGCGAACCGCGTCGCGAATGCGAGACTGCTCTTCGGTCAGCTCGAAATTCATCTCGTTGCGTCCCCCGCCGGGCTCGAAGGCGCGGATCCGCCGGGCCCGCGCCCGCGGCGCCGGCGGCGAAATCTCCGGCGCCGGCGGCCGCCCGCCGGTCTCTGGCCTTCCGCCGGCGCCGCGCCCGAGGGGGGCGCGGAGGGCGGAGGCGGACGCCGCTCGCGCTGCTGCGGAGCCTGAGCGGAAGGTTGCCCGCCGGGCTGGAGCGGAGACGGGAGCGCGGCCTCACGCCTGCCCTCCCGCCGCCCGCGGTCGCCCCGACCCCGGCGGCGCCGTTTCTCGCGACGCAGCTCCGGCGTATCCAGCCAGCCTTGCTCGAGGTGGCGGAAAGTGACCACGATCTCGGGCCGCGACGACCGGCTGCGGACATACTCGACGATCCTCGCGCGGAGCGACGCCAGCGGGTCCCCTGTCAAAGCCGGTATGCGCTCCGCGTCGAAGAGCACCATCCGGGTCCAGGAGACTCGCTTCGTCCGCCCGTCCGCCGCCTCGAGCACCATCACGAAGAGGTCACGCTCGTGGTCGAGCGCGTGCTCGCGGTAGGCAAAATCGGGGAGAGCCTCGCGGCAAAGGGACTTCAGAAGCTCGAGGTTCTTCTCCCCCCCCTCCAGGGTCTGCTCCATCGAGACCACCCGGTCTCGGAACATCCGGGTCTGCGGCATCAGCTTCGGTCTCCTGGACCGAGGACCGGGGACGGAGGACCGAGGACTCCAGGGGCTCTCGCCACCAATGAAACTACTCGGACTGAAGCCCGTTCAGCCCCTGGCCCCAGGTCCTCAGCCCTCGGTTGACTCATCCGATCGCCACGCCGGCGTCCTTGAAGATCTCTCTCGCGATGATCAGGCGGTGGATCTCGCTCGTTCCCTCGTAGATCTCGGTGATGCGAGCGTCTCGAAAGTTCCGCTCCACGGGGTACTCCTTGGTGTAGCCGTACCCTCCGTGGATCTGGAGGGCCTTCGTCGTCACGCGCTGCGCCATCTCGGCGGCGTAGAGCTTGGCGACCGCGGCCTCGAACCCGTAGCGCCCTCCGGTCCGGAGCGCCGCGTCCTTGGCCGCGGCAGCACGGCGGGTCAACAGACGCGCCGCGTCCAGCTCGGTCGCCATGTCCGCCAGGTAGAAGCGGATGGCCTGGAAATCCGCGATCGGCCTTCCGAAGGCGTGCCGCGCCCTTGCGTACGCGAGCGCCGCCTCCAGGGCCTCGGTCGCGATCCCCACGGCCTGCGCGGCGATGCCGATGCGGCCGCCATCGAGGGTGGACATCGCGATCTTGAAACCCTCCCCCTCGGATCCGAGCCGGTCCTGCTCCGGCACGACGACGTCCGTCAGGAAGATCTCGACGGTGCCGGAAGCGTTGACCCCCAGCTTGACCTGGTGGTGCGATCGGTCGAACCCGGGGGTCTCCGCGTCCACGAGGAAGGCCGAAATCCCGCGGGCCTTCTTCTCCGGATTCGTCATCGCGAAGAGGAGGCAGACGTCGGCGGCCTGGCCGCAGGTGATGAAGACCTTCTGACCCGTAATGCGGTAGGAGGCGCCGTCCTTGACGGCCCGGGTCTGCTGGTTGGCCGCGTCGGACCCGGCATTGGGCTCGGTCAGGGCGAAACATCCGAGCTTCTGCCCGCGCGCGAGGGGCTCGAGGTATCGCTTCTTCTGATCCGCGTTTCCGTACTTTTCGATGGGGTCGCAGACGAGCGAGTTGTTGACCGACAGGATCACGCCGGTGTTGGCGCAGACGCGGGAGATCTCCTCGATGACGATGGCGTACGAGACCACATCCATGCCGGAGCCGCCGTGCTCGGGCGGCACCGAGACCCCCGCCAGTCCCAGCTCCCCGGCCTGGTGGAACAGGTCCTTGGGAAACTCGCCCGTCTGGTCTATGCGCGCGGCCCGCGGGCGCACGACCTCCTCGGCGAACTGCCGGACTGTGGACTGGAGCAGCGCCTGATCCTCGGTCAGCTCAAAATCCATAGTCGCCCGAGTATAACCGTGCGTGAAACGAAAAACGGAAAACGGAAAACGGACCACCGAAGGCTCAGTCCGCTCGTTTCCCGTTTCCCGCTTCCCGTTTTCCGGCTTCCTTGCTCAGTCGGAGAGAATCCACGAAATCGAGGATGCGCTCGGCATAGCGGGGCCAGGCGGTCTCCCGCGCGGCGCGCTCGAGGCCGGGCCGGTACGCCGCGAGACCGCGTTCGAGGATCCTCTTGACCGCGTCCGCGAGTCCGGCCGCGTCGCCGGAAGAGAAGAGCTCGCCGGTGACTCCGGGGAGGACGATTTCCTTCAAGCCGCCGACCGAGGAGGCGGCGATCGGGCGAAGCGCTCCGATCGCCCGAGCGGCGATCGCGCTCCCGGAGATCTCGCGGTAGGGGAGGATGACGGCGTCGCAGGCCGCGAGCCACATTCCCATCTCCTCTTCGGAGACATACTGGTCCTTCCAGAGAATGCGGTCCGCCACGGAGCTCGCTTCGCGCAGACGCCCGAGCCGGTCCGCGTCGGGAAAGACCTCGCCGACGACGGCCACGCGCGCGCCCGACTCGCCGACGATGCGCGGAGCCGCTTCGAGGAGGGTCTCCACTCCCTTGTAGCGCCGCACGAGGCCGAGGAAGAGCACGAGCTTCCCCTCGACCCCGAGCCGGCGTCTCGCCGCGTCCCGGTCGCAGCCGGGCGGCAGGGCGGGCAAAGGGATCGCCGCCGCCGGGCGGCCCGGGTAACGCCGCGCAAGCGCCGCGCGGTCCTGCTCCGTGTGCACGAGAAACGCGTCCGCGGCCGAAAAAGCCCCGGCCGTCAGAAAGCGCTGGAAGGCCCCGCTCTCGTGGTCTTCGATGTTGTGGCAGAGCAGGAGCCGCGGGGTCGCCGGGAGCAGCCGGGACAGACGCCGGAAGAGCGCCCTCACGGGCAGACCCCAGAAGGAAGTCCACCAGGGGACGATGACCCCCCTCGGCCGCGCGCCCGCGATTCTCTCCGCCGTCCGGCGCCAGGAGAGCGGGGAGAGATAGTCGAACACCGGCTCCGCGGGGGACTGCCGCAGGCGCGGGTCGCGGCTGAAGCGGCGCGGGTCGAGCCAGCGCGGATAGGGGCGCGAAAACGTGAAGTATTGGACGGGAGCGAGACGAAAGAGTTCCGCCGCCAGGCGGGAGGTCTCATGGGCGATCCCTCCCCGGTCGGGCGGCGCCGGCCCGAGAATCACGAGTGGCCCGGAGGGGTCCGTCAACGCCGCGGCTGCACCGATCGGACGACCGGGCAGGCGTCGGGGAACCCCGCAGCGAACCGGATCCCGCCGGAGAGGTGCGCGAGGAAGAGCGGCTCGGAGTAGCTCTCGCGCGTGTGCCCCAGAGCGGTGTACCAGGCGCGCCCGCCGTCGAAGAACTGGCACCAGGCGATGGGATGGTCGCTTCCCATCTCTCCGCCGGAGTAGGTCTGCTCGTCGAGCAGGGCGAGCACGTGGACGCGGCCGCGCGGGTCGGTCTGAAAGTTGTACCACTCGTCGGTCCTGCTCCAGAGCGGGGGGAGGGACTTTGTCGAGGAATGGACGGGATCGGCGACCGCGATCGTCGCCGGCTGGATCGCCGGGTGACTCTTGAAATACGCCCCGACGAGCGCTCCGTACCACAGCCAGTCGTGCTCGGTGTCGGCGGCGGAATGGACGCCGACGAAGCCCCTTCCTTTCTCGATGTACCGCTGGAAGGCCGCCTGCTGGCTCTCGTCCAGCACGTCGCCCGTCGTGCAGAGGAACACGACCGCTGCGTAGGGCGCGAGCCTCCCGTCGTCGAATACCGAGGCGTCTTCGGTCGCATCCACCGCGAAACCGCCTTCGCTGCCGATCCTGCGGATCGCGGCGATCCCGTCGGGGATGGAATCGTGGCGAAAGCCCGCGGTTTTCGAAAAGACGAGCACCCGCCCGGCGACTTCCCCCGCCCGAGAGCCCGCGAAGACGAGCACCAGGAGCAGGGCGGCCGCGACCCTCATGAGCGTCTGCAAAGCCACAGGCCCTTCAAGTATTCCCCTTCGGGGCAGTCAAGCGAGACGGGATGGTCGGCGCCGGCCCCCTGCCGCGCCGCGATCGAGAACGACGCGCCGGCGTCCACGGCCGCCGAGAAGACGATCTTCTGAAAGAGGTCCGCGCCGATGTGGCCCGAGCAGGAGCACGTCAGAAGCCATCCGCCGGGCCGCACGAGCATCATGGCGAGGCGGTTGACGTCCTTGTAGCCGCGCGCGGCGCCGGCCACGTCCACTCGTCTCCTGGCGAAAGCGGGCGGATCGCACACGATGACGTCCCAATTCTCGCGCGCCTCCACCCGGCGGCGCAGGTCTTCGAAGACATCCGCGCGGACGAAATCCTCTTCCGCGGCCGGCAATCCGTTGGCGCGCCTATGATCACGGGCCAGATCCAGAGCCGGCCCCGAGGAGTCCACGTCCACGGCGCGGACGGCTCCGCCGGCAAGAGCCGCGACGGAAAAGGCGCCGGTGTAGGAGAAGAGGTTCAAGACCGTCCGGCCCGAGGCGAGCGCTCCCAGCCGGACGCGGTTGTCGCGCTGATCGAGAAAGAACCCGGTCTTCTGGCCAGAAGACACGTCCGCGAAGAACTTCAGACCGTTTTCGGTGAAAGGGACGGGACGGATGCCCCGGTCCGGCTCTTCCTCCGGTGAAGGAGCGCCGTGGGGACGGGTCTCGCTGCCTCGGTCTCCCCGGTCCCGCTCCTGGCCGGAGCGCCGGACGACGATCTCACGCGCTGAGAAAGAGGCTCGCGCCGCCGACACGATGTCCGCTTCCCATCTCTCGGCGCCTCCGGTCAACAGGTCCAGAACCGCCGCTTCGCCGTAGATGTCCATGAGGACTCCTGGACAGAGATCCCCTTCGGAGTTGATGGCCCGGAATCCGGTCGTGTTGGGCGGCAAGAAGCCTTCCCGGGAGCGGCGAGCCGCATCGAATCGCTCGGCGAGGAGCGCCCCGTCCGGGACACGGCCGTCGAAAGTCCACAGGCGGGCGATGATCTGAGAATCGGGCGAGTAGATTCCGCGGGCCAGGACGCGGCCGCGGGAGTCCGACACTTCGGCGTGCCCGTCGGAGCCGTCCCCCTCCCGATCGGCGACCGCCCCGGAGAAGAGCCACGGATGCCGGCGCAGGACCGAGGTCTCGCGGCCGGGCTTCAGCCTCAGGCGGATCAATCGCCCTCGAGGACGTCGATGTCCCCCCTCTTGCGGGACGCCGAGAAGTACACGCGCTCCCAGTCCGGCGAGAAGCTCGGGTAATCGAGGAGGAAGCTCCCCTCGTGATAGCCGGGAAGCTCCCACACGCGGCCGGTCGACAGCGTCAGGACGGCAACAAGCTCTCCGTAGTCCCGCAGGAAGAGGATCTCGTCGGGGTTTCGGGGCGAGAACTGCGAAGCCTCCGAGGCGCCGCTCGTGAGCTGCCGCGGCTCTCCCTCTTCTGAATTCTCGTAGGACGACCCCAGCCGGATGCCTGGTTCGAGGCTCACGACAGGCCAGAAATACATTCAGCGGAGCTCAAAAAGCGGCCCGGGGTCCCAACGGTTCCCACGGCGCCTCCGTACACAGGGGAGAAGACGCACAGATCTCCTCCCCCGGCCCCTCGCGAGAGGGGCCTCTTTTTCTGGAATTCATCAGGGCTGGTTGGGTGACCAGTCGTACTCCAGGAAGTCCGGATCCCCGGGGTAGGTCGCGAGGTACGAGGCCGTCGCGCGATCGGAGGCATAGCGGGAGACGAACTTCAGGAGGGTCCCCCCGTCGCGCTCGAATTCCTTCCGGTTCCAGTGAAAGATCTTCGAGAGCGCGACGCGCCCTTTCGCGCGGTCGATGACGTTCCTCGCCGGGTCGTTGACGAAGACCCGCCCCTGTTTCTCCAGGGCCTCATTGACGCCGGCCGCCGTGTAGGCGCGGGGCGCGAGCGGCGGGCATGACCTGGAGGCGCAGACGATCGCGAAGTGGATCCGCGCATCTCTCATGTCGCGCAGCTTGTTCTCGACGCCGTCCAAGGTCAGCATCTCCCTTCCGACCCGGCGCCGGGCCCGGTTGAAGGCTCCCGGGATGTCCGTGATCTTCCTGCCCGGCTCCTCGAGCAGCGTCTCGATCGCGATCGCGTTGTAGGCGTTGATGTAGAAGGCCTTCTTCTCGTCGGCGGACATGCCGGCGGGATCCGCGTCCCCGATGTTGGCGAGGTAGGCCGCCAGGCGCTTGCGGTCCTGGCCCGTGGTCCCCGCGTAGTCGAACCCGCCGTTTCTCGCGCGTTCACGAAGGACCGCGTCGAAGGGCGCGGGGTCGGGGACAGCCGCCGGAACGGCAGCCGGTGCCAGAGCAATGCAGGCGGCGGCAGCGGCGATTGACCGCTTCATGCCGGCCTGCCCCGGAGGGCGTGGAGGATGCCGTAGGCGACCGCTCCCACGACGGCGGACATCGGAATCGTGAGGATCCAGGCATACACGATCCTCCCCGCGACGCCCCAGCGCACCGCCGAAAACCGCTGCGTGGCCCCCACGCCGATGATCGAGCCCGTGATCGTGTGCGTCGTCGAGACGGGAATCCCCCCGTATGAGGCGAGGAGCACTGTCGCCGCCCCGCCCGTCTCCGCGCAGAACCCCGAGAAAGGCTTCAACTTCGTGATCCGGCTTCCCATCGTTCGCACGATCCGCCAGCCTCCCGTCAGCGTTCCAAGCGCGATCGCGGCGTGCGCCGAGAGGATGATCCAGACCGGCACCTCTTTCAGGTGCGGAAGGTACATGAAGTGAAAGGGCGAGGCGGGATTGGAGAAGAGGGCCTGATTCGCGACGAGAAGGCCCCCGATGATGCCCATCGTCTTCTGCGCGTCGTTGGTCCCGTGGGAGAGCGAGAACGCCGCCGCCGAGCCGAGCTGGGCGCGCCGGAACCAGCGGTCCACCGCCCCGTACGGGACATTACGAAAGATCCAGGACACGGCCGTCATCAGCGTGAACCCGAAGAACATCCCGATCAGCGGCGAGAGGACGATGAAGGACAGCGTCTTGACCCAGGCCATTCCCGGCACGATGGCCCGCACGCCCACGCGCGCAACCGCGGCGCCCGCGTAGCCGCCGATCAGGGCGTGCGAGGAGGACGACGGGATGCCGAAATACCATGTGATCACGTTCCAGATGATCGCGCCCGCGAGGCCTCCGAGCACGACGTCGGAATTGACCACGGTCACGTCGATCAGACCGGTTCCGATCGTCTTCGCGACGGCGGTGCCGAAGGTGAAGGCGGCGACGAAGTTGAAGAAGGCCGCCCAGAAGACCGCCGCCAGGGGCGTCAGCACTCGCGTGGAAACGACCGTCGCGATCGAGTTGGCGGAATCGTGCATCCCGTTGATGAAGTCGAAGGCCAGGGCCGCCGCGATGATGAAGAGGACGTAACCCATGGGAGCTCTCAGCCTTCAGCTATCGGCTATCAGCCCGAAGAGCGTGAGTCGGCCGGTCTGGCTGAGAGCTGATCGCTGAGAGCGGACAGCTCACGAGTGCTTGAGGATGACGCTCTCGAGAACGTGGGCCACCGCCTCGGCCTGGTCGATGCACCCCTCCATGTTCTCGTAGATGTCCTTCCACTTGATGATCTCAACGGGGTCGATCTGCTGGGCGAACAGCGACGCGATCGCTTCGTGGTAAGCCACGTCCCCCTGGTTCTCGAGCTGCTTCATGCGGATGCAGTGCGCGATGACACCCTTCTGTCCCTGAAGCGCGGAGACCGCCTCGACCATCTCGCCGGTGATCTCGACGATCGTGGCCGAGAGCTTCCGGGAGACCGGCGTCGGCTCGGAGATCTTGAAGAGGCTGAGCCGGCGGACGGTCCCGTCGATGATGTCGATCACGTCGTCCAGGCGCACGGCGAGCTGGTGGATGTCCTCGCGGTCGATCGGCGTGATGAAGGTCCGGTCGATGCCGTGGAGAATCTCATGCGAGATCTCGTCGCACTCGTGTTCGAGACGCTTGACCTGGTCGGCGACCGGCGCGACCGGCGCCTCGCCCTGGAAGAAGCGATTCAGGATCCGAGCGCTCTCGTGGATGCGCCGGGCCATGTCCGAAAAGCGGTCGAAGTATCTCTCGTCGCGCGGAAGCAGCCTGAGCATTTCCGTTCTTCCTCTCTCCTCGGGAGCGGCAAGAAGACCGATCTCCCGAGACCGGGCGATGCTACCTCACCCGGGGCCGGGAGATGTGATGCAACCGTTCAGGATGCTTGCCGGTCGCCATAGCGGGCGAGCAGATCGAAGAGAAGCTCGAGGTTGATCGGCTTGTTGATGTACGCGTCGGCTTCGAGCCAGGCCGCGTGCAGCTGACTGTCGGATTTGGCGGAGACCACGACGACCGGGATTTTCGCCAGGTCCGGGTCCTGCCTCTGCTCATATCGGAACTGCCATCCGTTCATGATGGGCATCATCAAATCGAGCAGGATGACCGACGGGCGGACCCCGGCCCGGAGCCGGCCGAGGGCCTCCAGACCGTGCCGGGCGCACGCGACACAGTACCCTTCCGATTCGATCACTTCGGACAGAGAGAGAAGCAGCTCGGGGTCATCTTCGACGACGAGAACGGTTCCGCGCATGCGAACTCCTCCCGGCGGTTATCTTTCGCGATTCGGGTGCCAATGCCGGGCGCCCCGAACCGCGCGTGTATTGTATGGGTCCGGCGCCGGCCGCCGGCAGACTGGACTAGAGTCGCACGCCGGAGCCCTCCGGCGGCAAAGGCAGCCGGACCTTGAAGCGGCTCCCCTTCCCGATCTCGCTTTCGATCTCCACCGTCCCGCCGTGGAGGTGCACGAGGTGCTTGACGATCGCGAGGCCGAGCCCGCTGCCTGGCCGTGTTTTCGAGCGCGAGCGGTCGATCTGATAGAAGCGCTGGAATATCTTGTCCCGCTCGGCCCGGGGGATGCCCGGCCCCGAGTCGGCCACGGAGAAGCCCGTCCAACCCGGCTCCCGGAACGCCGTCAGAGTTACCGAGGACCCCTCCGGAGAAAACTTGATGGCATTGTCGAGGAGATTTCGGGCGATCTGT
>Ga0153915_10003481_pt1 | contig 14451 bp, 38 predicted proteins | sample Opewatmetagenome_2_FD_107003 | JGI IMG/M metagenome (GOLD analysis project Ga0153915, IMG submission 107003) | Freshwater wetland microbial communities from Ohio, USA - Open water 3 Core 3 Depth 3 metaG | ecosystem: Environmental > Aquatic > Freshwater > Wetlands | place: USA: Ohio, Lake Erie... | reverse complement strand
GCCGGTCTTCAGCATTTTTAATAACGCGGCTTTGGTATCCGCTTGAAGTTTTTCGGCTTCTGCTTTTTGTTTCTTAGTCATTTTTCCTCTATTCTTAAGGTTTCAGTTATCCGGAAATACCAGATAACTGTTTTTGCCGTGTATGTATATTCCTGTACTATCGCGCCGGTATATTAGCCCCGGCCATTGTCCAAAGTTAAATTTACTAATGACCCGATATGCTGATTATCCTTATTATATATCGGCGTATATGGATAGACCCCGCCATTATGTTTCATTTTCCGGCCTAAGTCCGTAAGAATCCGGCCAAGTTCTGCCGATGGATTTTTAGCAAGGGCATCGGTCGAAGTTTCAATAATAAGAACCATTCTGTCGTTATTCATGTATTATCCTTTATTTATAGAGTTTAGGAAATCCGCTATTTGATTGGCAGTTACCCGGTTCCATCCAAATTCTACATTAGCATTTAGATTATACTGCAAACCAATTGGAGTCATTTGTACGTCTCCCCAGTTATAATATATAGCCAATTTAGCCATTAATTCAGGAGTCCAAATAATACCGTTTTCTTTTTTTGGGGTAGTATCATCATTTACAGTTGCTTTACTTTCAAGGAAATAGCCAAATCCTATACCGATAACTCCCCCAACAAAAAGGATACCGGCAATTATTATGAGATTACGTTGTTGACTTAGAAGACCTATGTTATAAACGTTTCCTACTGTAGTATCGGCGGTTATTGCATAAATACCTAGAGCGATGCCGACTATTACCAATATGTATCCGAATGCTTTCATTTTAATTTACTCCTTTGTTATCTTGTTTAGAAGTTGCTGTTTCAGCGATACATGCGTAATAAATTACTGCAAATAAGCCAAATATAACACCGACAACTACGGCAAGAGCGGTGTCCAAATTTTTGTCTTTAGCCAGTTTATAGCAAATAGCTGGCCATACAAATAGCGAAAGCATAAATAGCACGCAAAACATAACTATATTCCTTTCCCGAATAAAGTACTGTGCCGATAATACTGCCGATAAGTATTGCATAATAACCGGCCAGTAGCGATACGAGCAACGCTTTCCCCATACTCATACGCGTTTCATCAAAAATTTTCATTTCAAACCACCTTTTAATCAATTGTTTCAAGTATCGTTAAATCACGTACTGCAAAGTAACCACTATATGGTTCTTCGTCTCCACTATCTATCTCCGTTACTAAGTAGCAACGTTCCGCAGAACAGCAACAGGTTTCTACGCCGTCCGTTGTGCCATAAATAGGTTCCGTACCAAATTGTTCACTCCACCAAGTGGGAAACTGTACTTTATACGCCATAATTTTTACTCGCTTTCTTTTGTAAACTTTTTAAATAGTACTTGATGCCCGCCATAAACAATCCGCTCCGCGTAACATTCTACCAAATAAAACCCTAACTCCACTAGCCGGGCTATTTCCACTTCCGAAAACCAAGCATAGGCTTGATTGTAGTCTTTAAATCCACAAAGCCATTCGCAATCGTAATTGTTACGCATTTCCGTTAAAATTTCTTCTGGGAAATCATCATAGTTAGGCGTAGGATGGCCGGTTGTGGAGTCGTGTATCCCACTTGTCCATTCGTTACAGCTTCCCCCATAACCTATATAGGGGCCTCGGCCTTCGGCATTTTGCATTCGGATAACAACATACATGTAAGTTTACTCCCCTAAAACAGCATTAATTTTGTCGCGCAATTCGATTAAATCCTGCCGGGTTACTCGGCCATAAGGTCTAAACTCCGTCTCCCCGGTATCGGTAAGATGGTCGTACCAATATACCTTTACCGGTGCGTCATCAAAAGAGTACTGTGTAATCTTAATATTTTGTAATTTCATAGCAATTTCCTTTTCTCTCTAAACTTAAAGTTCCTTAAAAACATCCTTAAATAGCCTTAAACAGGCAAAAGTCTAAGTACGCCATTGTTATAACACCTAAGTTATTAATAATAACAGGTGTTACAAATAATAACACCTAACAACTTACCTTTAAATACTCCCCTAAAATTTAAGACCGCTTAAAGGTTAAACTAAAATCGGCTTATAAAGTAAACAATATTAGCATTTCCGTTGTCATTGCAGAACTAAACGACAACAAAGTTAGGCGGGCAGAAATAGAATCTGATGATCGCCTTCCATTATTTGTTTAGCTTCTCTCTCGCATAGATGAAAGCCAAGAGCGGCCAGCATTTCTATTTCCACTTCCGAGAACCAGGCATAAGCTTGATCGTAATCTTTAAATCCACAAAGCCATTCAGTACCTAAAACATTGATAATATGACTTTGGAACCCATCATCTAAGGGACTGGGGTGTCCGTTACCCTCATCGTGCGGCTCATCTGCCCACGCCGGCCCCTCGTAGCCTACATAGGGGCCTCTGCCTTCCGCGTTCTGCATTCTAATAACATTCATATAATCCCCCTTTCGCTACATGCATAACCTGACGATCGCGCCATATATTAATAGAAACGCTACAATAAGCAAACCGGCTATAACCGGTTCGAGTACTACAACAATTATAGTTGAATCGATATCGCTTACGTCTAAATGGTAATCATCTAACCAATTTAACACAATCCCCCCTATTCTTTAGGCGGTTCCAGAGAAGTCATAAAATCGACAATCTCTTTCATAACCTCTAAGGATAAGACTAAAAATGTAGAAGTAACAAACATATAACTACGTATAGATGTTGACCAACTAACCGTTCCACAATAAGCTTTGGAATTAAGGGCATGATGTACTATTACGCGATACCTAACCGGGTTTGTAGGTACGCGATACGTTAAGATATGTTTGTACTCTGGAGTAGTAGAATTACCCATAAACACAATCCTTTTCTAAGGTTTAAAGATAAACAATGTAAACAATGGAATAACTATCGATATGTATAGTAGGGCTATCCGTTATACATATACTATACATATAGGAAACAATAAAGTAATGGGGGGAAACTCCGCGCTAATAGCTATGGGAGTAATAAATAAGAAAGTAAGCGCTGGCTGTAATAGCCGGAGTAATCAGATAGATACGGAAATGATTAATTATGCAATTAAATGCTAAATAGGAAAAAAGTTGTCAGCTCGATCTGTCCGACTTCACTTGCCTAACTTTTTTTATTTTAATTAACTTTTTAATTTTAAGGGGAATCTGTACTCTTTTATTACTTTTCCCCCTGTCCCCCTTATTATGGGGCTACATTGAGACTTTGACTCGCCGCCTTGTCTTAGGGCAGAATGCCCTCTTAACTTGCGGCGTTATTCTTTATTCAGCTTTTAACTGTACCTATCCCCTTTGCTTTGTTTAGTTCGTTTTCTTTCTCTATCATATCATAGCGTTTTCTTAAAGCCTTGACGACCGCTCTACCGAATAACTTAATAGCCGATCGTTCTGATATGAAGCATTTATTAGAGGTTCGCATATCACAGGCGCAATTATTCAATTTAATATAGTAAGCATAGGTATTGTAGTCCTTTTTACCCGGTAATCTGACTTTGTCGGCTTGTAGTACTTCTATGGTATGCTTTACGGACTGGATATTAATTACTCTGGGGAGTATCTCTTTGACGGTGTTAGTATCGTCAAAATGATAGGTTTCAATTACTGCCATTTTAATTAAACTCATTTACTATCCTTATTTAATTCGGTGTACGCTTGCCGTAGTCTTCTGGTTGCCGACTTGAGAGATGGGGCAGAGATAATACGTTGAGTTGAGAATCCCTCTTTTGTAATCTCGAATACGAACTCTTTTTTATTATTGATTAGCCGGGGGGGATAAACTACGGTATCTTTTCGGGAGATACCTTTATCTATAACTTGGTATCTATTATTTACTTTTTCAATTCTCATTGTAATTCGGACATGGTTTTATTAATCTCGGCTATAGCCGCGACTATTATTGAAACTGCCTGCGGGGATTGTGCTTTATCCTTAGATAGGGAATTGGTTAACGTATAGTTAAATTTGTTTAGGTTATCGATAGCCCGTTGTGAATCGGTTATTATATTCTCAACGGTTCGCGGGCTAAGGAAAAACTCTTTTACTGATTGTTTAGGTCTTAATGCCATAATTTTTTACATTTCTGCCGTTATCGATAGGTCAATCGGGAAACTGGAGCCATCCGAATAACTAACTACGATATAAACGGATAGGTCTGGATTGGCTAACTTTCGCTGTAATACTACGGTAACAGCCTCTTTTAAGGTCGGAACTGTCTTTATTATATTAATTTCGGATGGAGTATTTTTTAAACCCGGCAACATCCTATCAGAGTAAATAGTATAGGAGACGGGCTTTTCCGTTTTGTCTATCCAACTGGGGCGGCGAAATTGTGAATCGTCTTTTAAGTTGTCTATTTTAATTGTTTGCTTTGCCATAATATTAACGTTTCCTTGTGGGTAAGGCTATTTGCGTTAGGTTTAAACGATAGGCCGAACCGTCCGGGTTGTAGATAACTCCATGCGTGTATTCATTTTTACGCTTGGCCGCCATCATAATAGATAACATAGATTCAGCAGATTTGTATCTATGTACGGGCTTATCGGCAAATTGGCCGACTACTTCATAGATTTTCGTCCGCTTAACTGTTTTACGTTTAATAGTTTTCTTAGTCTTATTATTCATTGCTTTACTTTCTCTTTTTATTTCGGTTTTTATTCCGGGATTTTTCAATAGCTTTTATATCTGTCTTAGTATCCGCTTTAAATGATGGTAGGTTTACCGTCTTAGCCATCGCGGAAGCTAATGCTAATAATATTGCCGCTTTGTTTCCCATAAATAATTTACCTCTATTATGTTATACGTGTAAAATCCAGAAAAATCCTAAAGTATTTTAGTCCATTTTAAAATAAAACCCGGCCAATAATGGCCGGGCAACCTTAAGAATGAAGGAAAACAGACATACTACTTTGAAAAGGGGTAATCTTATCCTATCTTGAACTTTTTAATCAAATAGTCAAACATGGCTTTACTTTCCGCGAAGTCTGCCACTGGATCCGGGGATAGTAGGCGTATAATACTATTAATGTCATGGTTTTTAATCTTCTCAATATGGGCAAGGACATCCCGTTGTTTCGATACTATCCCGGCGTATCGATATCGTTTATTCTCTTTATCAATATAATAGATTTTATAAAGAGTCCATGACGGGCTATTAAATCTAACCCGTAAAATTATATACGGTTCCGGGTTATTGCCCTGTTCATCGAGAACATGATAGACATTCTTAGCATTTCCTGATCGGCCTGCCGGGTATAGTTGCAACATACTTAGTCCTCTGTTTTAAACACTCAATAAGTCAGTTGTTTCCTTTGGAGTACACGCGTCAATAAATCTTTTCGGGTCAAAATTAGGATTTGATTTAGAGAGTATGCCCGACAATTCATGTACTAACTTGTCATGATTAACAACCCTCTGCCCGGATATTACAGTAGTATTCCCGGCAACTGCCTTTGAGATTGCATTAAGGTATTTTTTAGTAACCATAATAAACTTTCCTCTAATAATGTTATACGTTTAAAATCGGAAAAAGTCCTAAAGTATTTTAGCGAATGATATCCCCGTAACCATCCTTAATCGCTTTTTCCTTTAGTTCTGGAATGGATACTGAAGTACCATCCGCCCGTTCTATAAAATTATGCGACTCTGAACCGGGTTTATACCATTCATTTTCGGCAATCATAGCCAGTACTCTACTAACAGAAGTAACATCCTTTAAAAGAGCCTGCATTCTCTTTTCAAAGTTATCCCATGCCTTAAGCTGATCGGCTGTCCAGTCTTCTATATCAGGCAGACCGTCCACAACTAACCATCCCCCGGACTTCCCTAAACTATACACGTCAAAGGTTTTATGGCTTGTCATATAGTCGCCGAAAGCTTTACTTAAAGTGTCTATGGCGTACTCTTTTGCAGTTTCCCAAAACATTTCGCATGCTTCATCCCAGGCGAAACCGATAGCCGCTTCAGCACTACTATCATCACAATTAAACTTGTCCACAACTATACTTGAGTCCGGGAAATTGTGAACCTTAACATTGATAGCCGGATAGGGTGTTGACCTATCATAATAGATTGTAACATCGTTTGTCTTTTTCATAGTGTTTTACTCCTACTGTATTATTTGTTTTGTGACTGGTTTATATTCCGCGATAGAATACGTGTAACCGTAACCGCCCCGATATGCGAAACCGTCCGGGATACTTCTAAAGTATTCCCATGTTCGGGATACCGATTTGTTAATGTCAGGCGTATCGTTAAAGTATGCCGCTATAATAGCTTGCGCTTTATCCTTGTCCATAAAATCATCGTAGTTATCGACTACTACATAGATTGTGTTGCCAATATGGGCAGTAACACAATTATGGGATTCCCCTTCCACTTTTAAATAATCACAATCAAACCATATATCCGGGTGTAACCTATCCGAATCGTAGTCACCCAAGTCTTCTAACCACGCTGAAAAATGCTTTTTTAGTTCATCGGGAAAATCCGGCGTGCAATCATCCAAGAGAATAATTTTTGTGTCCATGTTTTACCTTTGTTTAATATTAATCTTTATAAGTTACCAATTCATATTTATTGGCAAATGCCCGATAGCCGGTATCTGTCTTTAATACCACAATAACCACAAAGTTATCATCATTCGGCCAATCGATAAGGGTATCCGAATAGATGATATAAATAGGAACCGGTTCAAATTCATCAGGGGGAGTCATCCGGTCCCCTTGCTCAAACTCTTTAAATACGCCAAGCAAAGCGCAAAATGCCGATATACTATAACGACTTTGTACAATAGTTGCGTGTTTGTATAGCCGGGATGTATCTATAGGCATAATTTTATCCTTATTTATATGTTGTATTTTGCACAATTACGGATTAATTTTATCCGGCGCGTTTCGATACTGTTATCGTTTCGCAAAATTATAACCCGTTCGGCAAAAATGTTACCGGTTAAAAAGCTGTAATATTCAATAATGTAAACCCGTTTTTGATCATTAACTTTATAATCCTTAAGACTTTCCCCCCGGTTAAGTATATAAACCCGTACAATATACCGGTTATTATGGCACAACTGGGCATATGCAAATAAAGGCAAGTCAGTAATTCGCTTATAACTTTGCTGTAAATATTTACGCGTCCAGTAATTGACGACAAACCGTTTATCGATTGCATGTTTACAAAGGCGTTTTATATGGTTCCTTTGCCGGTTTGTTAACCCTTGCAAGTCACCTTGTTTAAATGATATAGACATATTTTATCCTTGTTTACTTGGTTTTTCGCTTGCTAAACCGGGTTTATCGTTTAATTGGTATGGATTAATAATTCGGTCGCCGAGTATTTTGGCCAGTTCTATAATCGCCTCCTTTACTCCATCTAAACTTGGCTTTTTTACGTCAAAGAATTTTAGTTTACCGTCCAGCGTATAGTCAATCGAAAAGAGATGAACCCAACTACTATCATAGTCTATATGCAATATTGTATCCTTACCGCATATATCAGCAGAATAGTATCGGCATTTAGTTCCCCGGCTAGGTTCCTGCCAGCACGTAAAACCATATAAATAGTTAATTTTGATATCTCTTTTTTTAATTATCATATTTTACACTCCATTTTAAGGTTAATGTTTAATGTTTACTCCACAAACTAAAAAAGCGGCCAATATTGGCCGCTTAAGATAGGCAGAACGGTAAGACTTTAAAGCAGATACTTTAGTATGACCGCAATACCTACAATATACAATATTGCGATACTTATTAATATTAAGGAATACGGATTCCCTAATGCCCGTATTTTCGGTGTAAACATCATAAAATTACTCCATATTAATTATTACGTAACCACTCTTTGCAATCTGCCAATGTTGTAAATTCTATAGCGTTACCGACAATAACTTTATAATTATCAGCAACTTTACGGACAATGTAAAATGACTTAATAATATCTGCCGAATCGGGTACATTCATAAAGTTTTTAGTAGTATGCTGTACAAGGTATGGGTGTCCGGTTTTAAGACCGTAATAGGCCAAGTATCCTAAGTCACCGAATACCCGTTTATTGCCCTTATCAAACCAATGGTTACTATTGGCCTTAATCTGTTTTAATAGCCATTTATTATTAGCCAATCTCATTATTTCCCCCTTGTTATAGTTTTGTGGGTAGTCCTGCGAATTAACCGGGTATAGTTATCATATCGGGTAATATCGTAGTTTCCGCGTCCGGTATCCGCGAATCTAACCAATTCCATAGCTAAAACTAAATGGTTTGGATTGTCGGGCGGTTTGCCGTTATCAATTAACAAATAGCCGGTTTTAGTCTGTTTAACTTGCATATTTTACACTCCATTTTAAGGTTAATGTTTAATGTTTACTCCACAAACTAAAAAAGCGGCCAATATTGGCCGCTTTGCAAATGATAGTAATGTAGGTATATACGGGGATTTTAATCAGTTCCCCGACATAAATCACCGCCTTAGTTTAGTAAAACATACCTATTTTAAAGTTTTACATGTCGCTCTATGCAACACTGGCAATTATAGCGGCCAAATTTGTCTTCTAACATACCGGCTATAGTATAGTAGCCGCTTGTATTGGTACGGCATGGCCGCGAGTCTGCCGGGTATATCGTATATAGTCGCTTATCGTCAAGTATCCGGGAATATATGATATAAAGGGAGTCACTACGATATCGAATAATTTCGATTTTACGCCAGGTATAATTACTCATAAATCCCCCCATTTTAAAGTTTTTTAACGTGCATTGAAACAAAGCCTTCATTGCCCATTATGCTCAAATCATCGTATTCGGTTACTACTTTATAGCCTTTGTCGATATACTCAAGGGCGGCGTTACAGTACCGGTCAATGCTGTATTTACTGCCAACAGCAAAATATTCATATTCCGGGATAGGTATATACCCAGCATTTTCTAAGTCGCCACTATCGAAAAACATCCCGGATAGTGTCCTATCGATAAAGGATTGTTTCGATACGCCATTAGCAAGGATATCCGTCATATAGCAAGCCAAGCAGATATAGCCGCCATTGATATCCCTAAAATTATAATGATGTCCTTTAGAAGTTCTTATTAGTTTGCCGCAAATTTCGCAAGTTTCCACTTCATCACTTTCGCGCCAAGACTCATAACAAGCAGTACTGCAGAACGTGTATATTGTTGTATCATCACTAAAGGGACTATCGTACACTACTACCCGGATAGGGCGGCCATTATGATTATGCTGATGATATTCGCGTGTCGGTTTATCGGGAATAGGTAAGGATAATTGCCGCTTTACGTTATATGTAAGTTCCCAAACTTTATCGTTGTCGCAATGACTACAACAATATTCTACTTTTTTAGTTAATTGCTCAATCATACATTCCCCGTTGTTTGCAAGTTTAAGGTTATCCCGACCGATTTAAAAGCCGATTCGGGAGTGCCAAACAACCCGTCAAGGGTTATATATAGACCCGACTTGGATACTTTCATATCTAACCTATAGCGAATATGCCAAGTTTTAGTTTCCGGGTGATAGGTATGGATTGCCCTTGCCCGGTAATTACCGACTATCGGCCAAACTACCCGGCCAGCATTGCCAAAGTTATTAATCATACTTTTATCCTTTATTTAATGTTTAAATTGCAAACCGCCCGTATGCAGATTATAGCAATTTTCTATATAGTTGATGAATGCCGGATGATCAATACATGTAGCGTCAAGGGCTATTTCGCCGTTTATCTGTATTACTTGGTTAGTTACGCCGTATATACAGATATGGGCGGCTATACGCCTATCATCTACCGGTATATCATTAGCATTAACGTAATTCCATACGATATATTTACCCGATATGCAACTTTCCCAGCGGTCTTGGTGAATACCAATACCACTTTGGTAAATACCACTAAAACCGCTTAATAAGCGGCGTTCATTTATAAGAGCCATTAGGTTTTTGTCCATTTTTATATACACTCCATTTTTAAGGTTTACTCCACAAACTAAAAAAGCGGCCAATATTGGCCGCTCTAAAATGTTTTAGGTATCTATTTTAGTATTTTCCGCTATTAAGCGCTGATATTCCGCTTCAGTTATAGCAATCTGTACGGGAATAGCCACAATTTGCCGCGTATGTTTACCAACAATCAATAAAGTTACAGTGTCGCCTATAGTTATGCCTATATAGTTAGGTGTTTTAATACAAGGTATAAGGCAACCACTACCGGTTACGTGCCAAACTTGAATTACTTTGTTGCGGCGTATATACATATATAATTGTTGCGGGAAACCGTAGCGGTTACTTGGCGCGGTTAACTTTAATATAGCCATACTTTTATCCTTTATTTTTAAGGTTTACTCTACAAACTAAAAAAGCGGGCTATATTGCCCGCTCTTACCATATACACCAAACTATATATCTTTACTCTAATAATGTTATATGTGATAGTCCGAAATAATATCTAATGATAATATGCCCCATGCTTCTCCATAGCGTACGCCGCTATTTTTCAATAACTCATTAGCCGTTCTATCTGCCGCCTTATCCCCATAATCGTACGCATGCTTTAATTTACGTAATGCCTTAGTTGCTATATCCTTATCGGTTAAGGTATGATTGGCCGGTAACTGTAAGGATATAACCGACGTTACAGATACGGTAACGGTAACGGTATCGATTGCCGCTTTCTTTGTCTTAGGCATATAAAATTCCCCATGTTTAAAGGTTACTGTCAATAAAAATAGCGGCATATAGCCGCCTACTCTAATACTGTTATACGTGTAAAATCCTAAAAAGTCCTAAAGTATTTTCAATAACTTCTGTATAATGTTTATACAGTAACACGGCACGGCATAGTAATACAGGCAAACGGCTATATGGGTAGTGGATACTACATACCACAATACCAGAGGGTCGAAATGGACAATAATTCTTAAAAAGGTATGGTGGTGGTCAGAGCGGCTTCCAAAACGTGTGCAGTTTTATTTTTACCTGTGTAACCTTAAAATAATTAGGTAGGGGGTGGCTATAAATTTTTGAAAAATTTTTTATTTACCCAGGGTAGGCTTAAATCTAGGACGATATTGTGGAAAATTTATAGAAATTTAGACAATAATCTACTATTTCTTATCTGTTTTATTATTTGAAACAGCGTGGGACTGCGTAAGTAGCGTGGTAATCTTATCGGTACGTCTAATAAGATCATTTATGCGACTACTAACCATATCCGTACAATTAGCGATATGCCGTAAAGAATATTCTACCGAAGGCGAAGTTTCCTTATATACAACACCGAAGTAATTACTAAAATCAAGTTTAAAATTTTCATTATAGTGTTTACCGGATACCCCAGCGTAGTCAATAGTAATTTTAAACAAAGATACCTTTTCACGCGCATACTGCGGGTCTTCTACCTGAATCATAATTTCGTATTGTGGAGGAAAGCATTTAAACTGTAAGGATTCAAAAATATTTATGTTTTCACCGGTACACCGGTCATATATGGGGGTATCCGATGAAATCGTTATATCTTTCGCCACTCCTCGACCAGAATTTTTTATTACTAAAAAGAATATACCATTCGTATTACTAATAGTTGCCCACATATGGGGTCTGCTGTCCTCTTGTCGAGATTTCCTCATTTCCCATGCCATATATGCAGTTGCACTGGCCGCTAAAAAAGATCCTATGCAAGTCCATGTTGCTGCTAAATCTCCCATAATATCTCCCTACTCTGCGCGTACGTCAGGAACAATACTCTCTGTTGTAGGATCATATAATATAAACTTGGAGGCGCCTTTAATATCGCGATACTGTATATGCAGTATTATTCTGTTATCCCGTATGATTTGATGCGTGCGTACACACAGGTCACTGTTTATAGTATCCTCATAAGTACTAACCCTATAACCAGCTTTTGGAGTAAACGAATACCATATGCTCAATGTCGGGTTATTGGCAGGATCCATGAGGTCGTCGGACTGCCCTGAAAACGTGCCACCAAATTCGCAGGGCCAATAAGGATATATAGTAGTTCCTGCTTCTTGAACAAGTTCAACTATTTTAGCTATAAAATGTGCCAACTCTTGTCCAGAAAACCTTTTAACAGTATCTTTCATAATATTCCTTTTTTAAGTTAATCAGTAGCACTTTATCTATTTTCAACTATGTCCCGGAACTCTTTAAAGATTTTAGATTCCCGCAATACCCTATGAATCTCGGCGCCGATAGCCTCGTTACATGTCCCGGAAAAATCGGGGATATTGTCGACACAATATAAAAAGGTTTTAGCAAGTAATTTTGGAAAGTTCCGTATTTCATTCATATTATCAGAAGTTACTGTAATCGGCCACGATATATCTATACTTTCGTAATTATTACACGTTTTATAATCGCGCTCCTGCGGGCGTACCGTAGTAACAGATTTCAGCGTATAAGTGCCGAGTATCATATCCTTCGCAGTAGCGGACATAATGACTATTTCTATTATATAATTTACTATAGTGTGAGGACGGTGGCGTGGAGGATTACATGGAGACTCCGCCTCCGTGCGCGTACGATAGTTAACTACGCCCCTATACTCATTATTATCTGTAGCCACTGAAATACTTAACATATCTATCCTTTTCTTTTATTCCGTTAGATCAAAATCTTTAAAGTATTCTTTAACGCTGTTTTCTACTTCGCGTAACCGGTGACCTTGAACAATTTTAGACTCAATGCGTGATGTGCTACTGGTTACTTTCCGAGACTTTTTCTGCTTTTTCTTTTTATTCATAGTATTCTTTTTAAAGTACTCCTAAATGTTTACTTAATGTCGGTATGCTGGAAATATACTATTTTCTTCCGGTCCACAGGCTATAGTTATCATGCGAAATTTTTATACTCTCGGTAACGCTTTTAATCTGTTCTTCCGTCGCCACAATACCTGCCTCGTCGAAGGCGCCGTGTACAGCCTCTTCCCAATAATCCATATTCTATACCTCGCAATTATTTAAAATTACAAACTAAAATTCTTTATCCTTTCCTCATTTTTAACCAAAGACCGCCGAGGATTGGCTCAAGTTTAATTTTCTCGGTATTACGCGTAATTACACCACAAAGCATGAGACCGTTCCGTTTTAGCAGATTATTGAAACAGGATTCACAGTAATTACTGTTAACAGCTGCCATATTGAAGCATCCCTTTTTAATACAACTTAACATTTATATTTCCTTCCATATATTACTTTTTTTCAGTTTCCGAGGGTGTACGATTAATCATCCGACCACCAATCGAAGTGCGCCTTTAGCAACAATAATATAAATAGCGCTACCGCCGCTCCTGCAATATAAAAACCAACGTCTTTAATTAGACTAACTGTTTCTGCTGGGATAACCATTTTAACTATCCTTCCATTAATAAGGTATTTTGTAACCGCACGCTTACAATATTTTTATAATCTGTTGCACATGGGTAAACTGTAGCGCATCCGGATAATCCGGGTAATAGTGGTGATTCTTTACGCGCATACGCCAATAAGCTACCTGCAGCCAAAATTCATACCATTCGGCGCTGCCGATGGACAGAATATAGTCTCCCTCGCGCGCATCCTCTTTATTTATTACTTTAAGAAATACCTTATAAGCAGCCGGAGGTATATGTATCGGAGATTCGTATTCGCCGAAGGGCCATATTCCAAAAGTATCCCAGAGAATTTGCGCCAAGCCTGTAGAACAAACTTTATTTTTAGATCCTAGGTCAAGCCGGTCTCCTAACCAATCCAGAAATTTGCCGTCATCATCAGTTTCGATATTGAATAACTCAAGATAATCGTAAATGGTACCTTCATAGGTTTTTTTAAATGCCTTATAAATATTTTCCCCGGTAAAGGGTACCGTAACCTTAGCGAGATACTCTTCCGGCAGTCTTACGATAATTTCGTTAGACCCGATGTTACCGCGCTCCCGCTTTTTCGCGCGAAACGGTGCAAATTCAATTATTTCGAATGTACTCATGATTGTTTCCTTTCTAAAATTCTTTATCCTGTTGGGATCTCAGACTCTCTAAATACTTATTATAAACGGTATTAAGTTCGTATCTTGCACAAAATCTGGACATTGTTTCGATATCGATATCTCGAATACTAAAAGTACTCTCATCCCATATAAGCGGTACATTTCTGTCAATAGTCACCAATTTTTGGGAAAGTTCCGCTATTTCCCGGCTACCGGCTAATATGCGGGCTGTCTTTTTTTGGCTAATTACATTAACATGATAAAAAATGTTAATAAGACTGCCAAACTCATTCAATAATTTTATCGCAGTTACAGGGCCAATACCGGAGATTCCTGGAACATTATCTACTTTATCTCCGATAATAGCCAGGAGATCTATTATTTTATCAGGCGTTACTCCCATTTTAACTTTAACTTGCTCACCAGTAAT
>Ga0153915_10003480_pt1 | contig 14454 bp, 16 predicted proteins | sample Opewatmetagenome_2_FD_107003 | JGI IMG/M metagenome (GOLD analysis project Ga0153915, IMG submission 107003) | Freshwater wetland microbial communities from Ohio, USA - Open water 3 Core 3 Depth 3 metaG | ecosystem: Environmental > Aquatic > Freshwater > Wetlands | place: USA: Ohio, Lake Erie... | reverse complement strand
CGCAAGTACGGAGAAAGCGAGCCCGTTATTCAAGCCATCGCTTCGCATCATCGCGATGTCGACTTCCCGTCGATCGAGGCCGTTTTGGTCCAGTCGGCGGACACTCTCTCGGCGGCGCGTCCTGGAGCGCGGCGCGAGTTGCTCGAAACCTACATCAAGCGGCTCGAGAAACTGGAGGGCCTGGCCAAGAATTTCGAGGGCGTTTCCAAGGCCTATGCCCTGCAGGCCGGTCGCGAGATCCGGATCATGGTCGAAAGCCAGAAAGTGTCCGATGACCGGGCCAGCCTAATCGCCAAGGACATCGCGACCAAGATCAAGAACGAGCTCGACTATCCGGGCCAGATCAAAGTCACCGTCATCCGCGAGATGAGGGCTGTGGAATATGCCCGGTAAGATCGGAGTCCTTTTTATCGGGGACATCATCGGCCGGCCGGGACGGAACGCCGTCAAGAAATTCCTGCCGTCCTTGAAACAGAAATACAATCCGGCCTGGATTGTCGCCAACGGCGAGAACGCGGCCGGGGGAGTCGGGATCACCGAAGAAATCGGGAGCGGGCTGTTCGAGCTCGTGGATGTTCTGACTTCGGGAAACCATGTCTGGGACAAAAAAGAAGCCATCCCTTACCTGGACAAAGAGGCGCGGCTGTTGCGGCCGGCCAATTACCCGCCCCAGAATCCCGGCCGGGGCGCCACCGTGGTCAGCGACGCAAAGGGCCGGAAGCTCGGCGTGCTAAACCTCCAGGGTCGCGTCTTCATGGAGGCGATCGACTGCCCCTTCCGGACCGCCGATGAAGAGCTCAAAAAATTGAAAGAAGCGACGCCCGTCGTGCTTGTCGATTTTCATGCCGAAGCGACGTCCGAAAAGCAGGCCATGGGATGGTATCTAGACGGCCGCGTTTCGGCCGTCATCGGAACGCACACCCACGTGCCCACGGCCGATGAGAGGATTTTGCCCGGCGGAACAGCCTATATCACAGACGTCGGGATGGCCGGCGGGTTGAATTCGGTCATCGGCATCCGCAAGGACCAGGCGCTCGAAAAATTCCTGACGGCGCGGCCCCAGCGTTTCGAGCCGGAAAAAGACGGCCTTTTCCTGTCCACGGTCTTTATCGAAATCGAGGAGATGACCGGAAGGGCGCTTTCGATCAAAAGGGAGATCATCACCGAGGAAAACATTGAAGACTGAAAGTCTTGTCCTCCCGGACAAAGTCTACACGGTCAGTGAGATCACCCAGCTGGTCAAGATCGAACTCGAGACGAGTTTTCCCCAGGTCTGGGTTATGGGGGAAATTTCCAATTTCCACCGTCACTCGTCAGGGCACCTCTATTTTACCCTGAGGGATGAGGCGTGCGCATTGCGGGCCGTGATGTTCCGCGGCGAGGCGAAGCTCTTAAAATTCGATCTAAAGGACGGGCTGCAGGTGGTTTGCCGCGGCAGGATCAACGTCTATGAGCCCCGCGGCGAGTACCAGCTCGTGGCCGACCTGGCTGAGCCCAAGGGCAAGGGCGCCCTGCAACTCGCCTTTGAGCAACTGAAAGAGAAGTTGAGGGCCGAGGGCCTCTTCGACGAAAAGCATAAAAAAAAGCTGCCGCTGCTGCCCAAGAAAGTGGGCGTTGTGACCTCGCCCCGGGGAGCAGCCATTGTCGATATCCTGCGGACGCTGGAGCGGCGGTTCGCCCGGCTCCACATTTTGATCTACCCGGCCCGCGTCCAGGGGGAAGGCGCGGCCGAAGAGATCGTCGAAGGGATCGAGGTCTTAGGAGGCCTGCCCGACCTGGACGTGATCATCGTCGGTCGCGGCGGCGGGTCGATCGAAGACCTTTGGGCTTTCAACGAGGAAAAAGTAGCCCGGGCGATTTTCCGTTGCCCGGTTCCGGTCATTTCGGCGGTCGGGCATGAGGTGGATTTCACGATCGCCGATTTCGTGGCGGATGTCCGAGCTTCCACGCCGTCGGTCGCGGCCGAGATTGTCATCGATAAGGAGCAGGCGTTCGAAGAGCGGATTGCCCAGCTCGAGCGAAGGGTTGCCCAGGCTGTTCAGAATGGCCTCCGGGAGAGAAAACACGCGGTGACGTCCCTCGCCCAACACCGGATCTTCCAAAACTTCAAAATCCGGCTTCTCAATTCAGAGCAGAAGGTCGATGATCTGGAGAGCCGGGCCAGGGAGGTCGTCCGGGGCGAGCAGCGAAAAATCGCCGAGGCGGGGGCGCGGGCGGCCCTGATGCAGGAAAGAATCTTCGGCAGTTTCCGCCGGCGGCTCCAGGAGCGGGCGGCCAAATGGGAACGGCTGTCGGCCGAGCTGCACAGCCATAGTCCGCTGAACATCTTGAAAAAGGGATACACGCTGTGCTGGAAAGACGGCGGGACACGGCTCGCCTCGAAAATCGAGGATATCGAGAAGGACCAGGATGTCGTCGTTTCCTTTTATCAGGGCGAATTTTTCTGCCGGGTAAACGATGTCGACAGAGAGTCGCGCATCGAAACGCGGGCCCTTAAAGAAAAATGAATATCATGAGGAGTGGAACCGATGAAAGATATCACCTTCAAAAAAGCGCTGACGGATCTTGAGCACATCGTCGAAAAATTGGAAAAAGGCGGACTCAGCTTGAACGAATCGCTGTCGCTGTTTGAGAAGGGCGTGAAGCTGGCCCGTTTTTTGCGCGACGAGCTGGAAAAGGCAGAAAAGAAAATCGAAATTCTCCTCAAAGACGACAAGGGAGAAATCCGGCGTGAGCCGTTCGACGTCGAGAAGGAGGAAGCCACGGGCGGCGAGGAGAAAGCCGAAGACGAAAAGGAGGCAGCTCGGGAAACGAAAAAACCACGCCCCAAGGAGCCAAAAAAGGAAGCCGGCGGCGATGACAATCTTCCCTTTTAGGACAATGAACGGGATCAAACCGGCTCAGTTGATCCTGGGCCGTCCGGATAAAAGCCGGTTCCCGGCGGCCGGTCTCTCTCAAGACGAAGAAGAATGAGTCGAGGTGAGCCCTGTTTGCGAAGATGAACGCTCAGACGAAGATAACAACTTGGAAAAGAGCCGTCGAGAGCGAGCTCCAGCGCATCCTCTCCCGTCACGACACCCTCCTCTTCCAGGCCATGCGCTATTCGGTCCTCTGCGGGGGAAAGCGATTCCGCCCCTTGCTGCTTCTGTCGGCCGGGGATGCTTTTAGGGCCGGTCTAAAAGGGATGCTTCCTTTTGCCTGTGCCGTCGAGCTCATCCACAATTATTCTTTGATCCATGACGACCTGCCGGCGCTGGACGACGACGATTATCGTCGTGGCCGTCCCTCCTGCCATCGAGCCTTCGGCGAGGACATCGCCCTGCTGGCCGGAGACAGCCTCCTCACCCTGGCCTTTGAAGTGATGGCCGCTGCGGCAATGCCGAAGAGCCGGCTGGCCCGCAAAGAACAGGTCATCAGAGAAGTCGCCCAACTGGCCGGCGTGGAGGGGATTATCGGGGGGCAGCTCTTGGACATCACCACCTCTCTGGATAACGCGGCCCAGGAAAGCCTTCACGAGCTCATGCTTAAAAAAACGGGAGCTTTGATCGTGGCCTCGGTCAGGGCGGGGGCGGTTCTCGGCGGGGCGCCCCGCTCAAAGCTCGAAGCCCTGACCGAATTTGGCAAAGACATCGGTCTTGCCTTCCAGGTCAGGGATGACATTCACGACGCGGCCGAGACAGGCAAAAAGGCGAGCTCGACAAAGCCAAATTATGTGACCGTGTTCGGCCGAGAAAAAGCCGACCTCCTTTTAAAACAATCTGTCAAAGCGGCGCTGGACGTCTTGACGGCGGCCTCCATCGGTTCTGCCCCGCTTCGGCGCTTGGCCCGGCAACTCTTGGAACTTTGAAGATGGGCAAACTCCTTGACCAGATCTCGAGCCCCCAGGATCTGAAAAAGCTTTCCGTCGAGGACCTGGCCCGGCTGGCCATCGAGTTGCGAGCCTATATCCTGGAAGTCGTCTCGAAAACTGGGGGCCATCTTTCGCCCAACCTGGGTGTTGTCGAATTGACCCTAGCCCTCCATTACGTCTTCGACACTCCGCGCGATAAAATCATCTGGGACGTCGGCCACCAGTGTTATACCCATAAAATCATCACCGGGCGCAGGGAGCAATTCCGGACGCTCCGCCAGTTCGGCGGCCTGCTTGGATTCCCCAGCCGTGAGGAAAGCGAATATGACGTCTATAATACGGGACACGCCTCCACGGCCCTTTCGGCCGCGCTCGGCCTGGCCGTATCCAGGGATAAAAAGAACGAACACCACAAAGTCATCGCCGTCGTCGGCGACGGAAGCCTGACGGGCGGCGTGTCGTGGGAAGCGTTGAACCAGATCGGTCATCTCCGGACGCCGCTGATCGTCGTCCTCAACTTCAACGAGATGTCCATCTCGCCGAGCGTCGGCGCCCTATCCAAGTATCTGACCTATTTGGCCAGCGGGCAGCATTACATAAGGGCGAAAGACTATGCCAAAGCCGTCCTGAAATCCATTCCCGTGCTAGGCTGGCCGATCATCAAGGCCGGCCATGCCGTGGAAGAACTGGTCAAGAAGACCTTCTTTCCAGGCCTCGTCTTTGAAGAACTCGGGCTGAGGTATATCGGGCCGGTCCAGGGGCATAGCCTTCCCTCTCTTCTCGAGGTGTTTCAGGAGGCCAAGGCCTACCAAGAAGGTCCTGTGCTCATCCACACCGTTACGCGAAAAGGTCTCGGCTTTGTCCCGGCCCAAGAGAATCCGGCTCGGTTCCACGGCGCCAGCCCGTTCAATATCCAGACCGGAGAGTCCGCAGTCAAGAGCGACGGGCTCACCTATTCTTCCGTATTCGGCCAGGCCCTGGTCAAGATAGCCCAGCGTGACGATAAAGTCATCGCCATCACAGCCGCCATGACGGCGGGCACGGGGCTGGCCGGTTTTGCCGAGAAGTTTCCGGAACGATTTTTCGACGTGGGCATCGCCGAACAGCACGCCGTGAATTTTGCCGCCGGGCTGGCTCTCAGCGGCTTGAAGCCCGTTTGTGCCATCTACTCGACGTTTCTACAGCGGGCCTACGACCAAATTTATCATGACGTCTGCCTGCAGGATCTGCCCGTCATCTTCGCTCTCGACCGGGCAGGGGTCGTCTCGGATGATGGCCCGACCCACCAGGGCATAAACGACATCGCCTATCTAAGGCCCATGCCGAACCTGATCCTTATGGCGCCTCGGGATGAAAACGAGCTCCAGCATATGCTCAAATCGGCCTTCGGGTACGGGCATCCGACGGCGATTCGCTTTCCCAAAGGCGAAGGGGTCGGCGTCCAGATCGATAAAGAATTTAAAGCGGTGCCGCTGGGAAAAAGTGAACGGCTGAAAGAAGGGAAAGACCTGCTCTTAGCGTTTGGCAGCATGGTCTACCCCGCTTTGGCTGCGGCCCATGAGCTCGAAAAAAAAGGCATCAGCCTGATGGTGGTCGACGCCAAGTTTGCCAAGCCGCTCGATGAGGACATGATTCTGAGCTGTGCAGACGCGGGCCGGACGATTATCACCGTCGAAGAAGGAGTGACCGCGGGGGGTTTCGGGAGCGCCGTGCGCGATTTCCTGGACCGGCAGAAAAAATTCGATATCCGGTTCATGCAAATTGGAATTCCCCTCGAGATCTATCCCATGGCGAAAGCCCCGCAAATTAAGAAAATGTTCCGGCTGGACGCGGACGGCCTGGTCTACCGGATCCAGGAATTCTATCGTCCCTGATTCGAGCCGAAGGACCCGTCTCCCGATCGACCATGAACAAGGAAAGAGCGGATAAAATCCTCGTGGAAAGAAAACTGGCCGACAGCCGCCAGAAAGCCCAGGCGCTGATCATGGCCGGGCTGGTCTTCAGCGGACAGCAGAGAATCGAAAAACCCGGCCAGCTTGTCGGCCTCGACCAGGAGATGTCCCTCCATAAGCCCTTCCCCTACGTCAGCCGCGGCGGGCTCAAGCTCGAAGAGGCCCTGGACACGCTTCGAATTCCCGTCGCCGGCAAAATCGCGGCCGACATCGGGTCTTCCACCGGCGGTTTCACGGATTGCCTGCTCCAGCGGGGCGCAGCAAAAGTTTATGCCGTGGATGTGGATACCCGGCAGATCGATATCCGCCTCCGGGAAGACCACCGCGTCGTCCTTATTGAAAAAAACGCCCGATTCCTCGTCAGTGCCGATTTTGCCGATCCCCTGGATATCGTCACGATGGACGTATCGTTCATCTCTATTTTAAAAATCCTGCCGGCTCTCAGGGACATCCTCAATCGCGGCCGGGACTCCGGCGGCGGCGCCGGCCTTCTCCTCTCCCTCATCAAGCCCCAGTTTGAGGTCGGCAAAGGCCAGGTGGGGAAGAAAGGCATCGTCCGCGACGCCGCCCTCCACGAAGACGTGCTCCGTAAAATCACGAGCGGGGCGGCCGGCCTGGGCTTCAAGCTTCGCGGGCTTATGAGATGCACCGTGCCCGGCCAAAAGGGTAATCGCGAATTTTTCGGCCTATGGGCCTTGGCAGGACTGCCCGCGGCCGACCAGGACGTGTTACAATGGGTCGAGGAGGTAGTCCGGGATGAGAAAGATTAGCAGGGTGGGAGTCGTCATCAAGCCCCACGCGCCGGGGATCGAGGGTATCCTAGCCAAGCTCGATGCCTTTCTCCTGAAGCGCGGGATCGGCTGCGTCCTGGAAAAAGTAGCGGCCCAGAAGCTGGGACGGTCCGACGGACTCGATCGCGAAAAGATCCCCGGCCAAGTCGACCTGGTTGTCGTCCTCGGCGGCGACGGCACCCTCCTCAGCATTGCCCACATCGCCGCCTGCAAGCGAGTCCCCGTCATGGGCGTCAACCTCGGCCGGCTGGGTTTTTTGACCGAAGTTCCCCTCGATGAAATGACTCTCGCCCTCGACGCTTTTATCGGCGGCAACGAGGACATCGTCAGCTCGCGCTGGATGCTCGAATCGAAATTTAAAGACGGTTCCGGCTTGGCCCTTAACGACGTCGTCATCAACAAGGGCGCTTTGGCCCGGATGATCCAGGTCACCGTTTGGATCGACGAGCGGGAGATCCAGACAGTCAAGGCCGACGGCCTGATCGTGGCCACGCCGACGGGGTCGACGGCCTATTCGCTTTCGGCGGGAGGCCCCATTATCCAGCCCTATATTCCCGGCATCCTCCTGACGCCGATCTGCCCGCATACCCTCACCTTCCGTCCCACGGTCATCAGCTCGGATTCGCGGATCAAAATCCAGCTCCTGACGTCCGGTGAAGAAGTGTTTTTGACCCTTGACGGTCAGCGGGGAAGCTCCATGGTCAAGAACGATACGGTCGAGGTCTGGCGGGCCGATTGCGAGCTGTCCCTTGTCTCATCCCCCAAGCGGAATTATTTCGACCTTCTCCAGGAAAAGCTGTCCTGGGGGGAATAGGCGAGTTTCGACCTTCCGTTTCCGGAGAAATCCGCAATTATGCGGAGTCAAGAATCCCGGATCTGGCAGAGTTGCGACTAGAATCATGAACCAAAAATCCTGTCCGAGGGACCGGAGCCTATTCATAGAATATCCCGTCGAAGGTTTTTTGAAAAAGCGTCAGACCCGCTGCTTTCTCAGCTGATCGAACGCTGGCGATAAAGCAGAATTTTCAATCAAGGGCGTTTGGGGGCCCGTTCCGATTGACTTTTTTTGGGGCAAAAACTATTATAAGTGTCCATCTTATGTTTGCTCGATGCGACCAACGATGCAAGTGCCATGAACGAGAAACTGCGGGTTCTATACGTTTCCCCGGAAATATCTCCTTGCGCCAAGTCCGGGCAGCTTGGGGATACCGCCCGGGCCCTGATCGACTTCCTTTCACCTCAAGGCCTCGAGATTTCGGCCGTCCTGCCCAAGTACCGCCGGCCTGAAATCGAATCCCTGAACCCGGGATTATTCCTCCCCGATATCCTCGTGCCACTCGGGGCTGACAAAGTCAAAGCCAATGTCTTCAGGGCGGACCTCGGCCGCGTCCCGGTGTATTTCATCGACAACCCGAAATATTTTTACCGGGATATGATCTACGGCTCGGCCAAGGGCGAATACCTCGACAACGACGAGCGGTTTACCTTTTTCGGCCGCGCCGTCCCCGAATTCCTGCTCAAATCGAAATTGACCTTCGATATCATCCACTGCAACAACTGGCCGACGGCTCTCGTCCCCGTTTTTCTCCGGACCCATTACGCCCAGAAAAACCACTTCAAGGAAGTCGCGACCGTTTTTTCCGTGCATGACGTCACTTCACAAGGCCAATTTCCGCCGGAATCGCTAGCCCTGACCGGCCTCAACTGGGATTATTTTACGCCCGAGCAACTGGCCCTTAACGGCCAGTTCAATTTTCTCAAGGCGGGCATGATTTTTGCCGACGCGCTCGTGCTTTCGGGCCCGGCCACCAAAGCGGAAATCCCGGCCGTCGATTCAGGGAATAACCTGGAAGGCATTCTGGCCCGGCGGAAAGACGCCGTGGCCGTGATTCGGAACGGACACGACCACGGGAGCTGGGAGCGCGCCGCGAAAGAACACCTCGAGATCTACAGGAAAGCCCGGCAGCTCAGAACAGGAGGTCAAGGTGGCTGAGAACATTTTTGATGCGACGGACGCGAATTTCGACGAAGAAGTCCTGAAGTCGGCGCTTCCCGTCCTCGTGGATTTCTGGGCGGTCTGGTGCGTTCCCTGCAAGATGATCGCGCCCTTGGTTGACGAACTTGCCGTAGAACACAAGGATAGGCTCAGGGTTTGCAAGGTCAATGTCGATGAGAACCAGAAGGTGCCCGCCCGCTACGGAATCCGGGGCATCCCCACTCTGTTGCTGTTCAAGGGGGGCGAGCTGAAAGAGACGCTGGTCGGCGTGTTGCCCAAGGACAAGATTATCTCGACTTTAATAAAATACTTCTAGGAGGCATTTCGGGGTCGGGTCCGGCACGGCCCGGGTCCCGCCCCTGAGGAAGGATGCCATGGCCGAATCCTACGATGTCGTCATCATAGGCGCGGGGCCCGCCGGACTGGCCGCGGCCCTCTATACAGGCCGGGCACGGCTGAAGACCATCGTCCTGGAAAAGGCCATCCCGGGCGGTCAGATTTTGCTGACGGATTGGATCGAGAACTACCCGGGTTTTCCCGACGGCATCGCTCCGTTTGATCTCATCGAAAAATTCCGCAGCCAGGTGCTCAAGTTCGGAGCGGCGTTTAAGACTGATGAAGTCAAGGAGATCCGCAGGGAAGGTGAATTCTGGCTGATCCAGGGAGGCAAAGCCCAGTATCCGACGCGAGCGGTCATTGTTGCCACCGGGGCGGCTTACAGGCGCTTGGGCCTCCCGAACGAGGGGCGGCTGATCGGCCGCGGCGTGTCCTATTGCGCCACGTGCGACGGCGCTTTTTTCAGAGAAAGGGACATCGCGGTCGTCGGCGGGGGGGACACGGCCCTCATGGAGGCCATTTTCCTGACCAAATTCGCTAAAAAAGTGGCGGTCATCCACCGCCGCGACCGTTTCCGTGGGACGAAGATCATTCAGGAACGGCTGTTGGCCAACCCGAAGATCGAGGTCTATTGGGACTCTGTCATCGAAGCTATCGACGGCGGGGAAAATGTCACGGGCATCGTCTTGCGCAACGTCAAGAATGAGACACGGACGACCCTGCCGGTCGAGGGGCTCTTTGTTTCCATCGGCATGGATCCTAACACGGAGTTTGTCAAGGGCCTTTTGCAGCTCAATGAGTGGGGGGAAATCGTCGTCCAAGCGAATATGGCGACCTCTCAGCCCGGGATCTACGCCGCCGGTGATGTCATCGATGCCTGTCCGCACCAGGTTGCTTCGGCCGTCGGGTCGGGCGTCCACGCCGCTATTTCGGTCGACGAATACCTTTCTAAATAACAGTTCTTCGAAAGGCCCGTCGGCTATTTCTTTTTTTCCAGCTCCTCGACCCGGGTCTTAAGCTTCTTAAAGTCCTTGACGATGTCATACATTTGGGGCATGAGCGCCCAGACCTTGCGCCAATCCCGGATATCCAGATGGGGACTCCCGGAGACAAACGCGTTTGCCGGGATGTCCTTCGTCACTCCGGATTTTGCGGCGATGATCACATTATCGCCCACCGTGATATGATCGGCGATGCCGACCTGCCCGCTGAGGATGGCGTTCTTCCCGATCTTTGAGCTGCCGGCGATTCCGACCTGGGCCGCCAGGATGCTGTTTTCTCCGATCTCGACGTTATGAGCGATCATCACCAGGTTATCGATCTTGACCCCTTTCCGGATGATCGTTTCGCCAAGGGCGGCCCGGTCAATGGTTGTATTGGCCCCGACCTCCACGTCGTCCTCGATAATGACGACTCCCTTTTGAGGAATCTTGAGATAGCTTCCGTCGTCCGTCTTCAGATAGCCAAAGCCGTCCGACCCGATGACGACGCCGCTATGAATCACAACCCGGCTGCCGATCCTCACCTCCTCTCGGATCGAGACTCCGGAATGGATGACGGTCTTCTCACCGATTTTGACCCGAGGATAGACGGTGACAAGCGGAAATAGCACCGCTTCCGCCCCGACGTCCGCCTCGTCGCCGACGGAGCAGAACGGCCCGATGGCCGCGTCCCGGGCGATCCTAGCCGAGCGCGATATGATCGCCGTGGGATGAATCCCGGGTTCCGGCCGGTATGGTTTGTAGAAGATCTCCAGGGCGCGGACGAAAGCCAGTTGGGGGTTGGCGGCCCTGATGACCGGGATCCTATCGAATTTTTCGTCCAGGGAGAGGATCGCCGCCGAGGCCAGCGTTTTTTCGAGCTGGCCTCTCAACTTGGGCTTGGCCAGGAAGACAAGGTCGCCTTTGATGGCCGCCTCCAGGCTGGCCAATCCCGAAACCTCGACCCCGCCGTCTCCCTCAAACGAGCAGTTCAGCCGCTGGGCCAGCTCCCGGACTGTCATTCTCATGGCAACCTCCCGACTCATAGCCGTCTCACCAGAAGGCCTTTTTTAAGAAACCCGAAGAAAGCGCTCTTTTTCGACAGCGAATCTAGGCCTGGGCTTCGCGCTCATCGATCCGTTCGTTGAGCACGGCCGCCAGCTCCGCCCCCCAGAGCAGAATGGCTAGCGAGGACGAGATCCACAGCAGAAAGAAAATGATCGATGTCAAGGTGCCCTTCAGAAGCTTGTCCAGGACAACTCCGATCGCCGAAAAATGAGCGACGTAAACGAAGAAAAGCCGCTTAAAGATTTCCCAGAGGATCGAACCTATCGCCGCCGCGAGCAGAGCCGCCCTGGTGTGGACCTTGACCTCCGGGATGAATTTATAGAGGACAAAAAGCACCAAAAAACCCAGCATGAAGGGCATGAGATACTGGATCAGGAAATTGTCGATGAAAGGGAGGAGCTTTGGGTTCAAGTTGTTGGCCACGAAGGCGCTCTCCTTGATGATCCGGTGAAGGGCGGTCCAAACGGCCGTGATCGACAGCGAAAAAATGAGGATCACGGCGATGATGATCATGATGATGTATTCCATCAGCCGGTTGTAGAAAAACGACTTTTGCGAGCTGGCCTTGAAGATGAGATTGATCGCATAGATCAGGTTGGAAAAGAGGAAGCTTCCGGCGATGAGCGATCCGAGGAGACCGAACCAGCCCAGGCCGCTGATATTCTTGGAGACAGTGCTGAGCTTTGAGAAAAAAGAGGGGTCGTACTTATCGAAAAATTCTTTGGTAAAAACGTTGAGGCTCCGGATGGCGATCTCCGAGCTTCCGAGAAGTTTCGTCGTGGCGAAGGCGAAGAGAGCGATCAGGGGGATGGCGCAGAGAAGGCAAAAATAGGAGATGATGATCGAATAGCTGAAGCACTTGTCGGCGTTGAACCTCTTGAAGGTCGAGCCGATGATCTTAAAAATGCTGGCGGCCATCAGTCTTTATCTTGAGCAGAGGGGAGCGGCAAGTTAAACGAACGCCCCAGGCCATCTCCAAGGGGCGCCTAGAATCCGCCCCTCCACTTCCCCATCAGGATGATGAAGGTGACAAGCAGGGCATAGATGACCAGGGTTTCGATCAGGATCAACCCGAGAAGCAGCAGGAAGCGGATGTGCGGAGCGGCCTGTGGGTTCCTGGAGATCCCTTCGCAGGCGGCGCTGAGGGCTTTGGCCTGGCAAAAAGCTCCGGCGGCGGCGGCCAGGGTGATGATGGCGCCGCTGACGATGAGCGCGATTTTTTGGAGGGATGCCCTGGACTCGCGCGGAGGTCCCTCCTGGGCGAGAAGCGGCGCGCAGGAGATCAACAGGAAGAACAGGATAAGGCCGAGCGCTTTGGATTTCTTAGTCATGGCAAAACTCCTTTCGAGGTTTCGATATTATCGAGATTCATGTTCCTCTTCATGGGCGACGGCCCCGGAAATATAGATGCAGGCGAGGAGCACGAAAACAAAGGCCTGGAGGGCGCCCGTAAATAAAGATAGCACCATAAACGGAAGCGGCAAAAAATAGGGAATGATCGAGGCGATGACCACGATCAACACTTCTTCGGCGAAGATATTGCTGAAGAGCCGGATCGAGAGCGAGAGGGGCCGAGAAAAATGGCTGATCAACTCGATGGGGACCATCAGAGGAGCCAGCAGCAGCGAGGGCCCCGAAAAATGCTTGAGATATTTGAGCAGCCCGTTCGACTTGATCCCCTGGTAGTGGTAATAGACAAACACCGTGAGAGCGCAGCCGAGCGTAACATTGAGCTTGCTCGTCGGAGACATCAACCCGGGGACGAGGCCGAGCAGGTTCGAACAGAGGATGAACAGCCCGATGGTTCCGACCATCGGAAGATACTTCTTCCCTTCCGGGCCGATGATGTCGACCAACAGGCTTTCCAAGAATCCGATGATGATCTCGATCACGTTCTGGACGCCGCGGGGGACGAGCGACCGCCTCCTGGCGGCGAGTCCCAGGGCCACAACCAGAAATGCGGCGACGAGGAGGACCATGACTATGTAATCGGGGATGAAATCACGGGGGTTCTTGACATGAAGGCCGACCAGACCGAGCAGGGCGGCAACCGGCGGGCCAAAGAGCTTGTTGAAAACGATGACGATGGCTAAGGGGTGCTCTAGTTCTTCCATTGTTTCATCCGGGCGAGGGCGACGGCCGTTTCGCCCAGGAAAACGGGAATCACCGTCGAAAAGCCTGCAGCAAACGCCAGAAGCTTATCCGGATAGGCGAAAATTATAATGAAAAAGATGCCAAGAATCAATATCAGGCGGAAGACATAGAAGAGGATGCCCGAGCGGACGGCCTTGGCCTTCTCCCGGAGGAGGACTCGAGTCAGGGTCCGCTTGAGCCAGAGGAAGGAGAGGGCTGCCAGCGCCCCTCCGGCGAAGAAAAAGAGGCCGCTGAGCATGCCGAAAATAAAGCTGGCCGGGATACCGAGGATGGCGGCTAAGATGATGATTTCAATGGGGATCCGACGGATGATCTTTTCTTCGGTCGGGTCGGTCTGCATGCTTGCCTCCAAAGCCGTTTACTCTTTATCGATATCCGGATCTTTATTAAGCTTAATAATAGCCCTAATTAAGCTGATCAGGCCGGAAGCGGCCCCCAACAGGGAAAAGACAAGGAGCAGCCAGGGACTGGTGCCGAGCCACTTGTCGAGAAAGTATCCGATGAGCAGCCCGATGACGATCGATGACGGCAGCATGAGCGCCATAGACCATAGATCTGCGAATTTACGAAAGTTCACGAAGCCTATTGTAGCAAATTGGGGCCGGAATACCTATGTCCCCCCAAAATTGTTATTCTAAGCGGCGTGAGAATTTGGCTGGCCGAAATCGTCCTTTATAAGGGACAGCATACCTTATGCGTCAGATTGGATATTTTAGAAGAGGAGCGCGTCTACAGCCTCTTCCCAATTTCTTATTTGCCCGCTAAAGGAGTACGGCCATGGCCAATGACCTTAAAAAGTATGTGTTTGGGTGGCTTCCAGACTATCCGGATTTCAGGGACTACACCGAGGACACGGGGACGGTCCGGGAAATCCTTATCTCGACAGGCCTTCCACTCGGCCGCGATCTTGCCGGCAGAGGCAGGGCTCGTCCTGTTTCGACAAAAAAAGCTTCCGCCGACCGCTTCACTCTGCCTGACTCTATAGACCTTCGCGAGTGGTGCTCGCCCGTCGAGGACCAGCGAAACCTCGGCTCCTGCACGGCCCATGCCGGCGTCGGCGTCATCGAATACTACGAGCGCAAGTCCTTCGGCCGGCATATTGATGCTTCGCGGCTCTTCCTCTATAAGGTCACGCGCAACCTGATGAAAATGAAGGGCGATACGGGCGCCTACCTCCGAACCACGATCGGAGGCATGGTCCTCTTCGGCGTTCCCCCCGAGGAATACTGGCCTTATGCCGACGACCAGGAGAGATTCGACAAAGAGCCGCCGGCTTTCTGCTATGCCTTTGCCCAGAACTATAAGACCATCCGGTATTACAGGCATG
>Ga0153915_10003479_pt1 | contig 14457 bp, 10 predicted proteins | sample Opewatmetagenome_2_FD_107003 | JGI IMG/M metagenome (GOLD analysis project Ga0153915, IMG submission 107003) | Freshwater wetland microbial communities from Ohio, USA - Open water 3 Core 3 Depth 3 metaG | ecosystem: Environmental > Aquatic > Freshwater > Wetlands | place: USA: Ohio, Lake Erie... | reverse complement strand
CTGAGGTTGCCCAGCTTTACGTCGACGTTGCTGATGGCGGGCACGATGCTGAGGTTGGCGCCGTACTTCTCGAGCTGATTGTAGATGCGCGCCTGGCCGGCCGTGGCGATGGTGAGAATGCCGACGACGGTCATCGCGGCGATGACGATGCCGAGCGCGGCGTAGAGGACGCGCTTCTTGCGGCGCAGGATGTCCTTGAGGACAAGTCGATAGAGCTTCAAACCAGCCTCCTCTCTGGATTCGAGTCTACGGGCAATGCCGGCCAGCTCAACGCCGAGCGTGGCGAGAGGCCGGCGCGGGCTAGACCAGAGGAGGCTCTTCGGCAGACAGCGTGTCGCGACAGTGGAGCACAAGCGGGCCGAGTATCAGGAACGCGGTGTCACCGGCGGGCCGCGCCGGGGTACTTAGCTGCTCGGCGGGCGCTACGGTGACGGGGAGCGCTGGCAGCAGCAATGCGGCATCCCGAAGAGGGTAGCGGTGCCCGGGCGTCACGGCGGCGTTGGCCGGCAGAGGGGGCAAGCCGCAGAACGACATCGGGCAGTTGGGCATTGCCCAGCACGGCGTGGTGTCCAGAGCCGGGCCGCAGGAATCCGGCGGTTCGGCCACGGGGGATGCCGCCGCGGGGGCAGCATCGGCAGCCAGCGGGGTGACCGTCGCCAGCAGGGCGGCGGCAATGGCGACTATGCTAATCAGCATTGTCGTTTTGACCCGCATGGAGCCATTTTACGCTGCCCGGCGCGCGAATGCAACTTTGCGGCCGCCGCGGTGCGGTGTGCATCCGGCGTATCCGGCAGCCACTCGGACCCGCGGGGTCTTGACAAGGCGATAGCCGTGGGTTATACTGCGCATATATTTGTTGACCAAGTTGGTCATATTAGTAAGGTTATCGACGGCCGAAGACGGGAGGAGCGGTCATGACACCAAGGCAGGAGATCAACGTCGGCGAGATGCGCAGCCGCGGCATGGTACGGCTTAAAGAGGACAAGATGTTCTCGATGTGGGTCAAGACCGCCTGCTGCAACCTCAGCTCGGACCAGCTCCGCGGCCTGGCTGACATCATCGAGAAGTACGCCCGCGGCTACCTGCTGTTTACCACGCGCCAGATACCGATCATCGTGCATGTGCACCAGGACAACCTGGCCGCCGTCCAGGACGAGCTGGCCAAGCTCGACATGATGCTCGACCGGTGCGGCCCGACGGTGCGCAACGTCAACGTCTGCTACGACGACAAGACCTGCCCGGAAGCGCTGACCAACTCGCTCTCCCTCGGCGAGAAGCTGGACAACTTCTTCCACCTGCCCGGACTCGGGCACAAGATCAAGATGGGCGTGGCCGGCTGCCCGAAGGACTGCATCATCTCGCGGGCGCTTAACGATATCAGCTTCGTCGCCGTCCGGCGGAACGGCCGTATCGGCTACGACGTCTCGCTCGGCGGCCGGCTCGGCGTCAACCCGTTCCTCGGCGTGAGGATGGCCCAGGGGCTGGGCGAGAACGAGTGTGTCCGCTTCGTCGAGAACTACTTCGACCTGGTGGCCGCCGAAGGCAAGCATGAGGAGAGGGCCGCCGACGTCATCAAGCGCCTGGGCGCGGCGCGGGTCACACAGATACTGACCAAAGACCTGCAGCGGCCGTCGGCGCTGCAGCCCATCGAGTGCGCCGCCCGGCTGCCGGGCGACCAGGCCGGTAAGGTGATCGTCCGCGTGCGGGCCACCTGCGGCGAGGTCACCGCGGCCCAGCTCCGCACGCTGGCGGGCATCGCTGATCGGCACGGACGGGGGACCGTTCACTTCGCTGTGCGCGGCGCTCCCGAGGTCCCCGGCGTCGAACCATCGCACCTGCCGGAGATCAGGGACGCGCTCGCGGCGGCCGGCATGAGCCTCATGGAAGGGGGCGTCGCCAACCTGCAGTCCTGCTTCGGGGCGTACTGCACCGAAAGCCAAGCGGACCCTTACTCGCTGCTGCGCAGTATCGAGAAGCTCGTCGGTGAGCTGGGCGCCGGTAACCTGGATATCAAGATCAGCGCCTCCGGGTGCCCGAACTCGTGCGGCACCCCCAACATTAACGACATCGGTTTCTACGGAGTCGTCGAGCCGGCGATCGACCGGGCCGCCTGCAATGGCTGCGAGCTGTGCGTGCCCATCTGCAAACGGCGGGCCATCCGGGTTGAAAAGGGCATGGCCGTGATCGATGACAGCCGGTGCGCGCACTGCGGACAATGCCTGGCGGTGTGCCCCTTCAACGCCATCGCTGAGCGGCGGCGCGGCTTCGCTGTGCTCGTCGGTGGCCGAGAGGGCACCGACACGCGTCTCGGCCAGATCATCGCCGAGTTCGTCTCCGAAGAGGAGGCCCTGCGCATCACGCGGGCGCTGCTCACTCTGCTCATGTCCCGCAAAGGCAGTGCCGCTGACGTCATCGACGAGATCGGCGTCGATTGGCTCCGGACGACACTGCTGGCGGCCGCCGCCCGGGAACAAAAGTAGCATGGTCAGTCTCGATTCGGGCATCAGACTGCGGAGGCCGCGGGAGTGCATCTGTCGTCCCGCGCGCCGCCCGTGTGTTTGCCGAATCTGCATCAAAGGAGGCTGACATATGGTAGCCAAAGCTGAGACGGCTGCGGCGAGGGCCGGGATTGACTGGTCCTCTCTCTGGAAAAAGGAAGACTGGTGGGCCGTTTGGGTGGGCTTCGCCATCCTGATCATCGGGGTGGTGGGCATCCTGCCCCGGCTGCCCGCAATTGACAAGTGGACGGTCTTCGGCCGAGGTTTCTCGGCCGGAGTGGGCACATTATGGACGGTGCTCGGTCTGTTCGCCTTCTCGCTGGCGCTGACGCTCATCGCCAGCGCGTTCCTGAAGGCGAACCTCCGGCGCTACGTGGCCGGCTTCTCGGCGGTCTTCGGCCTGGCCATGATCGCCACGTGGGTCGCCAAGTATACTCCATTCTCGAAATACGGCCTGGAGGTGGTCCTCTGGGCGCTTGTTCTCGGTCTGCTGATCAGCAACGTCGTGCGGGTGCCGGCGTGGCTGAAGGCCGGGGCACAGACCGAGTTCTTCGTTAAGGTCGGCCTCGTTCTGCTCGGCGCGGAGACGCTCTTCTCCACGATCATCAAAGGCGGGGCCTTCGGCATGGCGCAGGCGGTGCTGGTCGTCGTCGCCGTGTGGTTCGTTGCCTACTGGATTGCCCGCAGGCTGGGGCTGGCCAAGGACTTCTCCAGTGTGATGGCCTCGGGCGTCTCGATCTGCGGCGTATCGGCGGCGATCGCCGCCGGCGGCGCGATCAAGGGCGACCAGAAGCAGGTGAGCCACGTCATCTCGCTGGTGCTGCTGCTGGCGATGCCGATGCTGGTGGTGATGCCGATCGTGGCCCACGCGCTCGGTATGGGGCCCGCTTTCGCCGGGGCCTGGATGGGCGGCACGATCGATACGACCGGCGCCGTGGTGGCCGCCGGCACGCTCGTCGACCCCAAGGTCGGCCTCCAGGTAGCCTCGCTGACCAAGATGTCCCAGAACGTCCTCATCGGGGTGGCGGCGTTCCTGCTTGCCGGCTGGGCGGCGTTCTCGCTGCGCCGCGACACCGGAGCGGATCGGCCGCGCGCGGCGGACATCTGGTTCCGCTTCCCCAAGTTCATCATCGGCTTCGTGCTGGCTTCGATCTTCTTCTCGCTGGTCGTTGAGCCGTCGCTCGGCGCGACCAAGACGAGCTCGGTCATCGCCCTGACCTCCGGATACCGCAACCTCTTCTTCGCGCTGGCCTTCGTCTCGATCGGCCTCGACACCCGCTTCCGCGACCTGGTCGCTGTCGGCAAGGGACGGCCGCTGCTGGCATTCGTGTCGGCGCAGGCCTTCAACATCTTGTGGACGCTGCTCATCGCCTGGCTGCTGTGGTCGGGCACGCTGTTCGCGGCGCCCATCAAGTAGAGGTGCTAAATGTGCAAAGTCGAGAGGATCAAGCCGAGCTCCGCCCTGGGCCCTAACCACCGGCTCCGGGTCTACTCGGACGTCACACAGCTCATCGCCGACCCGGACAACCCGACGCCGCTGGTGAGGCTGAACCGGGTGAACCCGAACCGCGACTTCCCGCTCTACCTCAAGCTGGAGCGCTACAACCCGTTCGGGTCGGTGAAGGACCGCGTCGCCTTCGAGATGCTGGAGGGGCTGGAGACCGATGGCAAGACGATCGTGGAGCCTTCGTCCGGCAACACGGGCATTGCCCTGGCCGCGCTGGCCAACATCCGGGGCATCCGCATCGAGATTGCCGTGCCCGAAGGAGCGCCCGAGGAGAAGAAGACGCTACTGAAGCTGCTCGGCGTCAAGCTGTGGGAAGCGGACGATGCGCTCTGCCCGCGCTTCCCCACCGAGGGCGCCCGCGGGCTGGTGGACTCCATGTTGAAAAGCCCGCGGACCAGGGACCGCTACGTCAGCCCGAACCAGTACGAGAACGAGCTGAACGTCCGGGCGCACTACCGCCGGACCGGGCCGGAGATCTGGAAGCAGACCAGGGGCCAGGTCACCCATTTCCTGGCCGGTTTCGGCACCTGCGGCACGATCAGCGGCGTGGGCCGGTACCTTAAAGAGCAGAACCCTGAAGTGAAGGTGATCGGCGTTGAGCCGGCCACCGCGGACCACCGGCTGCCCGGCGTCAAACGGATCACCGGCCTGCCCGAGCAGTTCGTCCCCAAGATCCTGGATAGCGCCGTCGTCGATGGCCGCGAGGAGGTCACCGACGACGAAGCCTATCGCACCGCGGTCAGGCTGGCCCGCGAGGAGGGTCTGCTCGTCGGCCCGACCACGGGCGCGGTGGTCGCCGTCGCCCTGCGGCACGCGCGCGCGGGCCGCGGCCTGGCGGTCGCCATCTCGCCGGACGACGCTTTCAAGTACGCCGGTTTCTACCGGGACTACCTCGACTCGGGCCGGGCGGACGCGGCCGAGGTGACTGAGCACGACTTCTCGGACCTCGTCTGTCCGCTGTCGCGGGTGAAGGTCGGCGAGCTGATCGACACGCTGCACACGGGCGAGCGGGTGCGGATCGTGCTCGGGGACGCCGAGTCACTGAAGAGCGTCGCTCAAGAGCTGCGCACCAGGGGCATTCGCCCCGAGTTCGAACAGGAGAGCGAGGATCGTTTCCGGCTGACCATCGTCAGGTAAGCTGACCAAAGCCCGATTACAATGGCCCCGTGATGATCACGGGGCCATTTCGCGCGTTCCGCCTCGAATGGTATAATCGGCGGGCGACCGCCGCGGAGACGGCCGCGCCAACTAGCCTGTGGGAGGGGCAACGTGGACGAAGCTGCGCGCCAGGACCATGAACGGGTTGTGGCTGAGCTTGAGGCGGCCCGGGCGAAGCTGGCCGAGCTTGAGAAGAAGGCCTACGCCGGGGTCTACAAGGCGATATGGTGGCGCTCCAAACGGGAATGGACGCCGGAGCAGCGCCGGCTGTTTCCCGACAAGCACTACGACGACCTGCCGGGAAGCGATCTGCCCGAGGGGATCATTGTCGAGAGAGACGTCCCCGTCGAGATGAGTGATGGCGTCAAGCTGGCGGCGAATGTCTTTCGCCCCGACCGGCCCGGCCGGTTCCCGGTGATCGTCGCCTTCACGCCTTTCAGTAAGGACTACTACGGCCAGCATGACCCTTTCGGCTGCTCGGCGATGACCCCCTTCGAGGGCCCGGACCCGGGCTTCTGGGCGCCCGATGGCTACGCCGTGGTCCATTTCGATGAGCGGGGCGCCGGCCGCTCGCCGGGCATCGGCACCGGCGGGGCGTATGACCTCTACGATGGCGTGGAATGGGCCGGCCGCCAGGAGTGGAGCAACGGCAACGTCGGCATGCTAGGGCACTCGGCGCTGGCGATGCGCCAGTGGGAGGTGGCCGCCATGGAAGAGCCGCCGCCCCACCTGAAGGCCATTATTCCCTGGGGCGGGTTCAACGATGGGCCGCGCGACAACCGTCCCGGCGGCGTCCCCGAGACCGAGTTCACCGCCGGGCGCGGCGAGAACCTGCCTTTGTGGCAGCATGATTTCCGGCCGAGGGAACGGCCGCCCCTCAGCCAGTACCGGCAGCCGGCGCCTTCGGTCACCCTGAACCCGCCTAGGCTGGAGAACATCAAGGTCCCGGTCCTCATCGGATCGAGCTGGATCGACTACTACGGCCACCTCCAGGGCAATCTGCGGGGCTGGCTGCGCGTGGCCTCGAGGGACAAGTGGCTCTACACTTACAGCGAACGCAAGTGGCAGGGCCTCTACACCCCGATGGAAGCACGGGACATGCAGCGGAAGTTCTTCGATCATTTCCTGAAAGGCATCGACAGCGGCCTCATGTCCACGCCGCGCGTGCGCCTCTCGGTGCAGGACAAGCTGCTGGACTACCGGGTGCGCTACGAGCAGGACTTCCCCCTGCCCGGGACGGAGTACCGCCGCCTCTATCTGGATGCGCGCACCGGTAGCTTGAGCCTGGAAAAGCCGGCCGCCGAGGCCAAGGTCACCTACGATTCGGCCGTGTCTCCGGTGAGCCAGATACTCTCCCATGAGACCAGAGTCGGGCCGGAAGGGAAGGCGTCCTTTCGGATCACGTTCGACACGGAAACCGAGGTCACTGGCTTCATCAGCCTCAAGCTGTGGGTCTCGCCCGAGGACGCCGACGACATGGACCTCTTCGTTACGGTCAGGAAGTACAATGCCAGCGGGCATCAGGTCTGCTTCGACTGCGACGCCGCGCCCGGCCGCGCCCCGGTGGCGAGAGGCTGGCAGCGGCTGTCCAAGAGGGAGCTGGACCAGGATTTGTCCAGACCGTGGCTGCCGGTCCCGAAGTCGGTCGGGCCGGGCGGGCCGGAGCAGAAGGTGAAGCCGGGTGAGATCGTGCCGTGCCAGGTAGCCGTCTGGCCCTCGAGCACCGTGTTCCACGCCGGGGAGAGCCTGGATGTTGACGTGTCCGGGAAGTACGGGGTCAAGGACGACCTGCTGCGGGGCTTCAACGACCTTGTCAACAAGGGCCGGCACTCGGTCTATACCGGGGGACGGTATGACTCCTATCTCCTCGTGCCGGTCATCCCGAAAGCGAAGGTCGTCGGCAGCTACGGCGGGCGGACGGTAGTCGAAGACCGGTGACCAATGCCGGATTGGTGAAGACCTAACATCGTGCTAGAATGTGGTAGCCAAATTGGAGTCGGGAGGAACAGCGAGATGTCTGGCGGTTACATGGGAAAGATGCTCTTCGTCGACCTTTCGAATGGCGCCATCAAGGAAGAAGCCCTCGACGAGAAGACTCAGCGCAGCTTCGCCGGCGGCTACGGCCTCGGCGCCCGGGTGCTCTACAGCCGGCAGAAGGGCGGCGTGGACCCGCTCGGGCCGGAGAATGTCCTGGGCCTCGTCACCGGTCCGCTTACCGGGACGCCGGTGCCCACGGGCGCCCGCTACGAGGTGGTCGGCAAGTCGCCTCTCACCGGCGGTTGGGGCGACGCCAACTCAGGTGGCGAGTTCGGGCCGTACGTCAAGTTTGCCGGTTTTGACGCCGTGTTCGTGACCGGCATCTCGCCAAGGCCGGTCTACCTCCTTCTCGACAATGGGAAGGCCGAGCTGAAAGATGCGACGGCGCTCTGGGGCGAGGATGCCTACGAGACCGAAGACACGCTGACTGCCCAGTACGGGAAAGACTCCCGGGCGGCCTGCATCGGGCCGTCCGGCGAGAAGCTGGCCTTGATCGCAGCCGTGATGACCGACCGCGGCTCGGCCGCCGGGCGCTCCGGGCTGGGTGCGGTGATGGGCTCGAAAAGGCTGAAGGCGGTGGTCGCCCGGGGCAATCGCGAGGTGCCGATCGCCGACAAGGACAGTCTGGACAAGCTCAGGGCAGAGCAGATCAAGGGATGGCGCACGCCTGGTCCGCGCGGCGGCCTGTCCTTCATCGAGAACTGGCACAAGTACGGCACGAGCGCCATCGCGGCCAGTTCAGCGCACAGTGGTGACACTCCCGTGCGGAACTGGGGCGGCGCTGGCTCGGTGGATGTTCCGAACATCAAAGAGCTCAACGCCGACGCGATACTCGCCAAGGTGACCAGGCCAAGCGGCTGCTGGCACTGTCCGATTGCCTGCAAGGCCGTCATGGTTGAAGGTAAGGGGCAGTACAAGTACGCTGCCGGCAGTCGGCGACCGGAGTACGAGACGCTAGCCAGCTTCGGGGCGATGTGCGGCCAGAGCGATGAGGAGGCCATCAATATGGCCAACGACATCTGCAACCGGGCCGGTCTGGACACGATTTCGGCCGGCACGGTGGTCGCTTTCGCCATCGAGTGCTACGAGAACGGGATTCTGACCAAGAAGGACACGGGCGGCATCGACCTCAGGTGGGGCGACCACAAGGCGATGGTGGAGATGACCGAGCTGGTGGCCAGGAATGAAGGCCTGGGCGCCATCTTGGCCCAGGGCGTCAAACGGGCGGCCGAACGGATCGGCAAGGGCGCCGACAAGTTTGCCGTGCATGCCGGCGGACAGGAAGTAGGCATGCACGACCCGAAGCTGGCCGGCTTCGGCGGGTGGGAGTCATCGGCAAAGTACCAGTTGGATGCCACGCCCGGCCGCCACACGCAGGGATTCGGGCCGGCCTCATTCCGCGGGCACCTGGTGAACTGCATGGGGGTATGCACATTCGGTTTTGGCTTTGGCGGCGGGCCCGAGGGCTTCGCCGGGATGATCAATGCCGTAACCGGCTGGGGCGCCTCGACAGAGGAGCTGTTCAAGATCGGCGAGCGGGCCCTCAACCTGCGGCACGCGTTCAACCTGCGTGAGGGCATCAACGAGCTGAAAGTATACATGCATCCGCGGATCGTCGGCCGGCCGCCGCTAAAGGTGGGGCCGCTGGCGGGCGTGACCACGGACGTCGAGGCGCAGATATACTGGAACCTCGGCGCCCTCGACTGGGACCACGCCTCGACCAAGCCGAGCAAGGCCAAGCTGCTTTCGCTCGGCCTCGACGATGTGGCCAAGGACCTGTGGCCCGACCGGCCCGCGGGACCGCCCAGATAGGCGAAAGACGCGGGGCACGTGATCAGGGGGAATCCTTCCATGGAAGGATTCCCCCTTTTCGTTTCGGGCCGGGCCGTAAGCCGGACGTTGGGGACCGGTCAGCTTACTGTCAAGCACGCTTCGTTTCGGCGGGCTACGATGACGGGAGATGAAGGACGAGCCGACACTTCATTGCCGGGGGAGCCCGGGTTCTTGCAGGAACCAACGCGGAGTGCTACCATACGGGCACCGACACGGGACGCCCGGTGTCATCCCGACACGGCAGTTGGTGAAGTCAGATGGTTGACGGACTCTGTCCCAGGTGCGGCAAGCCGGTTGACGCGTCCGGAACGTGTCCCCGCTGCGGGGCGCCCGCCAGCGAGTCTCTGCTTCCTCCGGGCACCGTGCTGCGCGACAGGTACGAGGTCGAGCGGCTGCTGCACACCGGCGGGATGAGCCAGACGTACCTCGCCAGAGACCGCACTCTCTTCGGCCGTTCGTGCGTAGTCAAGCAGGTCAGCGAGCGCATCCAGTCCGAGCCGCACCAGACGAAGCTCGCCGAAGAGGCCTTACGGATGGCCCGGCTCAGCCATCCCGGCATCGCCGTGATCCTCGACCAGTTCGTGGAGCGGGGATACTACTTCCTCGTCGTCGAGCTGGTCATTGGCAAGACGCTGAGCGAGGTCTCCAAGGAGAGGCGGGGGCGGCTCCTCGAAGCCGATGTGGTCCGGTGGGGAATAGCGATGTGCGATGTAGTCACCTACATCCACAATGAAGGGATCATCCACCGGGATATCAGTCCGGACAACGTCATGCTGACGGAGGAAGGGGCCGTCAAATTCATTGACTTCGGCACGCTGCGCGAGGCGCGCTACGTGGCCGCCGGCAAGACGGCCGGCATGGGCAAGTACGGCTACACGCCCCCGGAACAATGGGACGGCCGGCCCGCCCCGCAGTCCGATGTCTTCGCCCTAGGCGCCACGCTGTACAACTTGCTGACCGGTTTCCTCCCGCTGTCCGAGTCGTACCTGGCTGGCGGCGGCCCGCAGCCGGCGGACTATGCGCCGCAGTTCCCGCCGATACGGGCCAACAACCCGGTGATCACGCCCCGGCTGGAAGTGGTCCTGCAGAAGGCGCTGCAACTGGACCTTGACGACCGGTATCCCTCAGCGGCCGCGTTGCAGGCAGACCTGCGAGCCGCCGCGGGACTGGCGCCGGCGCCCCCGGCGGGGGTGGGGCGCCGGGCCGCCGAGGCGGCGCAGTACCCGCCCACGCTGCTGGCGGCGGCCGTCTGCGTAATATCGCTGGCCTATCTCGTCTTACTGGCTCCGATCTATGGGTGGTGGCCGGCGGGGGCAGGCCTCGCCGCCGTCTCCGGCGCGCTCGCCGCGTGGTTCTTTCGGGCGCACTACTTGACCGAGCGTGTTCGCCCTGTCGAAGGAGAACGGGGGTCTCGAGACGATGGTAGTCAACGTTCGGTTGACCGATGACACCGGGCGGGGGGTGAGGACATGAGACCCCTCACACTGGTGGTCATCGCCATTGTGATGATGGCCGTCGGGGCAGCGGCCGCGGTGCGCGTCTTGCCGCGCGACCCGGTGGTCGTTGTCCATTGGTCAAACAGCCACCTCATGCGGCCCGGTCTGATGACCGATATGGCCGCCCGATTCAACAACGAGAACCACCGCACTGCGTCCGGGCGGCCGATCAAGGTGCAGGTCCTCAATCACGGGTCTGCCGAGCAGTCGGACGATCTGACTTCGCGGATCAACAGCCGCGTTCGCATCAGGATGGCATACCCCGATCCCGTGATCGTCACTCCTTCCTCGGCCGACTGGCTGGTCCGCACCAATCACGACGTCGGCCGGACGGTCGTCGACATCGCCAGCTCGCGCAGCATCGTTAAGGCCTTGATCGGGATCGTGACCTATCAGGACATGGCGGAAGCCCTGGGATGGCCGAACAAGCAGATCGGATACGAGGATATTATCGCCCTGCGCGACGGCCCGCTGGGTTGGGCCAGCTATCCGGCGGCCAAGTCCGAGTGGGGGCGCCGCCCGCTGCTGGCGTTCACTGACCCGATCACCTCGACCACCGGGCGCAGCGTGCTGTTCAGCCTCCACGCGATCGCGGCGGGCAAGACGACCGAGCAGCTCTCGCTGGCCGACGTGAGCGACCCGGAAGTGGTCGCCTACGTGAAGAACTTCCAGACGCTGATCGACCACTACATGATCGGCACGATACCGCTCAACACGAAGATATACCAGGGACCGCGCTACGGGCATTTCTTCCTCATGCCCGAGGACAATCTCATCCACCTCTACGAGGGAACTGAAGAGGCCTACATCAACGGAGTGGAGGTCACCGCCCCGCCCATTGAGCAGCCGATGGTCATGATCTACCCCAAAGAGGGCTCCATGGTACGCAACAACATCGCCGGCATCGTGGACGCACCGTGGGTTACCCCGGAGCAGGTGGAGGGGGCCAACGAGTGGATTGACTTCTTGCTCAGGCCCGCCCAGCAGCGGAAGTTCATGAGCGCCGGGTTCCGTCCCGGCTCGGACCTTTCCCTCGAAGACCCCAGCAGCCAGATCAACAGCAAGTTCGGGCTGAACCCGGACCCGGGGACGGAGATACTCTCCCCGGAGCGGACCGACCCGGCCGTGGCCGCGGCCATCGAGCAGTCGTGGCAGGATGTGAAGAGGCCGGCGGTCGTCACCTTTGTGGTCGATGCGTCCGCGTCGATGTCCGGCAACAAGATCGAGCAGGCCAAGAAGGGCATGATCAGTTGTCTGGATGGGATGGCGCGCAACGACTATGTCGGGTTTGTCTCCGCCTCGGGCGACGCCGAGGATGTCGTTACCGTGGGACCGATCGCTCCGAACAAGTTCGCCATCTCCGACGCGGTGGAGAGGACGACGGTGGGCAGCAGCACCGCCCTGTACGACGCCATCAAGACCGGCATTGAGATGTCGGACGGCGCGGCGGTGGAGGGGGACGCGATCCGCACCGTGGTGGTGCTCTCGGACGGCCGCACGAACCGCGGCGAAACACAGTTGGACGACCTCGTCAAGATGGTCTCCCGCGACGAGGTCCCCATCGCCCAATTCGGCGGGCTCGAGGGCGAAGTGACCGGGCTGGACGCCCTCGGCCACGAGGTCGCCAAGGAAGACATCGTGGGCCGGGGGATGGCCATGTCAACGAACCACAGCGTCCAGGTCTTCTTCATCGGCATCGGAGAGGACGCCGACATGCAGATCGGCCGCATTCTGGCCGAGGCGACCGGCGCCGAGTTTCAGGGGGTCACCGAGAAGGACCTGGCCAGCGTCCTCGAGCAGTTCAGCAAGTACTTCTAGGCCGCGTCGGCTTCAGACCAACAGGTACCCGAAGCCCTTGCGGCTGATGAGGCGCACCGGGCGCTCCGGGTCCGGCTCGATCTTCAGCCTCAGCCGCCGCACGAGCTGGTCAATAGCGGCATTCGATACGCCGCTCGGGTCGAGCGCCTCCGGCCACACACAGGCGATCAGCTCGTCACGGGTGCAGAGCTTGCCCGCGCGGCGGCTGAGGAAGGCGATCAGGTCGTACTCCTTGCGAGAGAGCGCGACTGGCCTTCCGTCCGCCCATACCTCCCCGGTCGCCTCGTCAATGTGTAGCCAGCCCAGGGGTGCCGTTTCGTCCACCTCGATGCGAACTGTCGACACCGTCGGCGAGACCTTGAAGCGCAGTAGCACACGCGCACTCCCGCCCGTCACGGCGATGCCGACCACTGAGTCATGCCGCAGCGCAAGCGCCTGACCGGGCTCAAGGCGCTCATCGTCGAGCGTTGTCCCGTTGGTACTGCCGAGGTCGCGCAGGACGAACCGGCCCTGCTCAAAGGCGATCTCGGCATGGCGGCGCGAGACGTAGTCATCGTTGAGCGGGACGTCCGGCTCGTTCTGCGCGGTCGTCCGCCCGATCACGGCGGCCTTCTCGCCGAGTGAGAACCGCTTCCCGACGTCGCGTGAATTTCCCTTCTCGATGACGACGAACGCCATACGTCCCCGGTGCTTTCTGTAAGACGGATGTTAGCCGCCGGTCAGGCGGTTGTCAAGCGTGCGCGCTGGCTGGCCGGTAGCATGGGCGCAGAGGACAGATGAAGACGGACTGGAGCACACCGGAGCCCAACCGCGAAGCCCTCGTCAGGCGACAGACGGCGGCCGAGGCCGTGCAGCACACGGCCACGCTGCTGCCTCTGGCGGTGTGCATCGGCTCCGGGCTTTACCTCTTCCTGCTGTCTCCGGTGCTGGGCGGAGGCGGCGCGGCCCTGGGGCTCGTCATTCTCTCCGGGGCGGGCGCGGCGGCCTCCTACTTCTACCACTACAACCGCGACTATCCGCGGGTGGCCCGCGCGCTGAGCGAGCGGCTGGAGCTGGAACGGGCGCGCGCCGAGGAAGCGGCGCTGGCCCAGTTAGGGGACCGGATCCGCGCCGGGCTGCTCAGTGTGAACTCTGCGGAGGGGGCGCAGGCGCTCGCCGGGCTGACGGCCGCCTACGCCCAGCTCCAGGCCTCTCTGGTGATGGGGAGAAGCACGGATGCTCTCTCGGTGGCGCTCGTCCCGGCCCTCGCCGGCGAGGCCTACCGGCGGGGGCTGGATGTCCTCGGCGAGGCCCTTGAGCTGATGAAGGTGCTCGACCCGCCTGCTGCCCCTGCCGAAATGCAAGCGAGGCTCTTCCCGCCGTGGGATGAATGGCAGTACCGGGCGGCGCCCGCGGCGGGCGAAGAGAGGCTCAGGCAGGAGATCGCCGTCTTGGAGAGCGAAGTAGCTGCACTTACAGGGGACCCGGCGAAGACGGACCAGTTGAGCCTGAAACTGGAGATGCTGGCGTCGGCACGCGGGCGGCTGGCGATGCTGGACAGACTTCAGCTCCACATTGACCGCCTGGTCCACCAGGCGCGGCGCTGCGAGTCCTCGCTGCGCGACGCGCAGGTCGAGCTGGCGGCGGTCAGGGCGAGCGGATCGAAAACGAGCATCGACGCCGTCATCGAGTCGCTCCAGTTCACCATCCGCCAGGTGAAGGAGGTGCAGGATGAGCTCGATGGGCTAGGCCGCTAGTCTACCACAGGCAAACAGGAGGAACACATGGCAGAAGAACGTCCGGAAGCAAATGAAGTTGAACCTGAGATCAAAGTCGGCGAGGTCACCGACAGCAAGGAGATTGTCCCCGCCGGCGGGCCGAAGCCGCCCAAGGACATGCCCGGGGCCGAGGCTGAGAAGCTGAGGACACAGGCGGCGGCCCTGGTCCGCCAGCTTGGCACGGCCTCCGGCAGCAAACAGTTCGAGATCATGGACAGCCTGGCCAACATGGGCGTGCAGACCCAGCGCAACGCCGCCGGGTACCTCGACCTGCTCAAGGCCAGGGTGAGCACGTTCCTGAGTGACGGCGGGCCGAGCAAGGAGATCGCCAACTCGATGCGGGACCTGCGCAT
>Ga0153915_10003478_pt1 | contig 14461 bp, 9 predicted proteins | sample Opewatmetagenome_2_FD_107003 | JGI IMG/M metagenome (GOLD analysis project Ga0153915, IMG submission 107003) | Freshwater wetland microbial communities from Ohio, USA - Open water 3 Core 3 Depth 3 metaG | ecosystem: Environmental > Aquatic > Freshwater > Wetlands | place: USA: Ohio, Lake Erie... | reverse complement strand
GTGTTGCTGAAAGTCGTAGCCGTGCTCGTCGCGATTTGGGCGAAGCCAGTGCAGCCCGTTCCCGCGCAGCGCTCGATCAAGTAGTTGCTGACACCAACGTTGTCCGTCGATGCCGTCCAGCTCAAGTTGATTTGGCTACTCGAGGCCGCGGTCGCCGCGAGGTTGCTCGGTGCCGTCGGCGCCGTCGTGTCAGTGCCGCCACCAGCCGCGCGAAGGGCCACCATCTGCATGATCCACTGAGCCGACTCAAGCGGCGCCGTAGCGCTGTAGCTGCCGATGGCCGAGACGACCCGATCTTCCAGGATATCCCCGTCGGGAACAGTGATGACCCGCCGGGTAAATCCCGTGCCCGGACCGGTCACGTGTGTCTGGACAGTATTTGCTCCAACAATCAAGTCATTCGCGTTGGTCGTCGTTGCTGATCCACTGCTGCTAGACGCGCTGTTGCCAGTGGCGGCCGCCACAACGTCAACGGGACTCGCTGTAGCTATCCCGCTGTACTCGGCGACTCGAATATCCGCATACGCGGCAGGACCATCAAACGTCACAGTTACAACGTTTGCTCCGGCCGACGCCGCAGCAATATTGGCCGCATAGTAGATTGCCTGTGTCGCAAAACCCGCTCGCGCGGTCGGCCCCACGGCAAGCAAATATACGTTCGCATTGGAATCCGTAACTGACTGAACGTGCTGAACCGAATCGTTCCAGCCGACTATCACGACATTCAAGTTGCCGGCCGATTGCGCAGCCGGATACGGAATGCTCACCGTACTCTGTGCCGTCTGGGGGGTGGCATAGTTAACTTGCACAAAGGCGATCGCGGCCCGCGCGAGACCGGGCACGCCGACGATTGCCAGGACGACCAAGGCCACTGATAAGCCCACTGATCGACCGATCCTTCGTCCGCGGACGAATTCCGCGGATTCCACAGCCGACACAGACATTTCGTCTCTCCCTTGCACGCAGACCCGTAGTGTCACAGCCAGACTAGGGGACGTTCTGGCAGGCCACTCATGCCGCATTGTTCTCGCGAGCCGACAAGATCTGCTGTTCCCATCCCCGCAGTGTGGCCATGCCGGCGCGGCCGTTTGCAGACCGTCGAAACGTCTGTCGACCGACCGGAACCGGCCAAGCGCGTGCCTTTAAGGTTTTCCGCGATTAGCGCACGCAACTGACCATTAAAATATTACTCGCTCGAGCAAACATCATACGCGACGGAGTCTGCAGATCGGCTTAAGGTTTAGGCCTCAACTCTGTGAATGTAAATTTTGTCGACAGCCGCGCTGCACTGAAGCCGCCAACCTACGAGCTCTGCGCCGGTCAAGCCCGACAATGCGCGGCCAATCCGCCACGAGGGCGGCTTGCGGGCGGCCGCGCTGAGGACGCATTGTCGTGACGGCACCTTTGGTGAGGCTACGTTCGCAACCGTTTCGGATGGCGGTGTCACAACTCTCGACAATCACGTGGCTGCGATGTGGGCACGACGCCGCACATTGATGCGGGAGTCTCACAGACCGCTGCGACCGCCTCAATACGTGAGACGCCGCCAGATCCACTCGGCGGGACCCTGCTGGTATCTGGCCACGAGCTGGCGGCTAAGCGCGATCTGCATGCCGTACACGGCCAGCGCCACAGGCACCAACACCGTCGGACCAACTTTCGCTGCGAGACGCAGCCCTGGCCCATTGAGCACAAGGAGAATGGCAACACCCTGCAGCAGGTAGTTTGTTAGGGAGAGTCTTCCCACCGCACATAGGCCGACAACGAGGCCGCGGAGCGATGAACGTTGCGCAATGAGATCGGCGAACAGAAGGTAGGCAGCAGCCGAGACAATAATGGCGATCTGCTTGAGCGCATCGATGGCGAAATGCTGAGCTGTCCCAAGCGGATGCGCGGACAAGAGGGCCGTTGTAAGCGACGTTGCGATGCCAACACCCAGAACGATCACGCAAATCCAGGGCGCGCGCCGGTTGACCTCGAGCACGTTTTGCAGCAGATGCGAGCGCCAAAACGTGTAGCCGAGGAGCGCACGACCCAAGAAATACAGGGCCTGCGGGATGCGGTGACCGAAATCGAGTTCCAATTCCAGCGCAAACGATAAGTTGCTCCGCATGACTTGCCACCAGTTTCCATTTTCGACAATGAGTCGTCGCGCCTCGATCGCCGCATCGGAAAACGGATCCGGTGCCGAAGCAGGCGCGAGCATCGCTGCCCCGCCGAAGACATGTGTTGCAAGAAATGGCCACTCGTCCCACAACAGACGCGGCAGGAGCGCCAGGATCAAGCCACCCACAAACAGCGTGCGATTGGAGAATCGCTGCAATGCGACCAGCGCCACGCCGCAGATCGCATACACGTGCAACAATTCCCCGGGAAATACGAATAGGAAATTCAGCCACCCGATGAGAAGCAGCACGACCATGCGACGCAGGATGATCGGAGTCGATCGTTGATCGACACGATCCGCGCGCTCCATGATGATGGCGAGACCGATGCCGAACAGAAAGGTAAAGATCGTGTTGAACTTGTTTGAAAGGAACACCTGCACAGCCAGCTGGGTCTTCCAATCCAAGTCGATGGTGGCCAGAGAATGGAACCGCGCCGGCGTGAGGAAATAGTCATTCAGAGCGATAAAATTGACTATGACGACGCCAAGCAGCGCAAATCCCCTCCACAGATCCAGTACCTGCAGCCGCTCGCTGGGTCGCGTCGGACCAAGTCTGGCGGTGGTCGGCAGATTCAATTTTGGCTGCACCTGATACATCGGCGCTGCCGTCAGTGCCAGGCGAACATTCGGATCGACGCACGTAGCACGGTCAGCAGCCTGCTCACTGGAGTGCACGTCATTTACAGCTATAGTATTGGACCAACACAAGAAAAACCGAGACGGCGGTCCGGATGAACAGCGCCCTCGGTCCAGGATCGATTGAGCGCGGCAAGCGTCACAATCGCTGCAATTCGCGGGTTGGGCCCGACAAGGTTAGCGCTCGCGACTGTAGAATCCGTGCTCGCTGGCCACGCTCGGGAGTAGACATTGCATGACCACCGATCGCCTGCGGGTCGATGATTGCGTCGAAATCAAGAGCCGGGAAGAAATCCTGGCGAGCCTCGATGCCAATGGCTGCCTCGACGGTCTACCGTTCATGCCAGAGATGCTGCGTTTTTGCGGCACGCGCTTGCGGGTATCGGCCGTCGCACACAAGACATGCGACACGGTTTGGCAGACCGGCGGCCGACGCATTAAGTCAACCGTTCATCTTGGCGAAGCGCGCTGCGACGGCTCGGCCCACGGAGGCTGCCAAGCCGCGTGCCTGTTGTTCTGGAAAACCGCGTGGATCAAGCGCGCCGCCGACACGACCGACGCTGGTACGAGTGGCCAGTCGCTTGCGGGAACCGGCGACTCGGAACTGAGTCGCACAGTATTCGCGCCTGACAGCACGCAAGAGCGGCCAATCTATGTCTGCCAGGCCACGCGACTGCACGCGTTCACTCAGCCGCTTGCTTGGTGGGACATTCGTCAGTACTGGGCCGACTATCGCTCAGGCAATGCCAACCTGCGCAAGGCCGTCTCCGTGTTGACGCTGGCGTTCCTTTTTCATCTGCGCAAATTGCCCTTTGGCTACCGATTGAATTGCTGGATCTACGACCGTGCGCATCGCATGCTGCGGGGGACGCGCGATCCCTACCGTGACGGCCGAATTCCACTCGGGCAGCCGACTCCGGACGAGCGCCAGAACTTGACCGCCGGCGAATGGGTTGAAGTAAAGAGTCACGATGCGATCCTTGAGACGATCACCACGAACAGACGCAATCGCGGTCTTAGTTTCGATCCGGAAATGGTCCGGTTCTGCGGCGGCCGCTTCCGGGTGGCCGGTCGCGTAACGCGCATCATCAATGAAAGAACAGGCGAACCAATGCAGTTCAGCAATCCATGCATCATCCTGGATAAAGTGGCGTGTCACGCGGAGTATAGCCATCGGCGCCTGCTTTGCCCTAGACGCATCACCCCGTATTGGCGCGAAATATGGTTGACGAGGGTCGGCGGTCTCACGCAGTCAGCGCCGCGGCAGCCTGACGACGCTGCCAATGCAGCCGCGCAGCGCGGCGTAGGACGGTAGCTGATCCACGGCGCGTGGCAGGGGGCGACCGGCCGACGATCGCCCGCGATGGCGCAAGTAATCTGCCAATCGCCCTGACAACTGGCATCCGCCAGAATTGCATGAACCCATCGCCCGACCCCAACACATCGCCCGATTCCGCCGCGCTTTCATCGCGGGTCGCACATGGCGTGATGTGGATGGGAGGCGCCCGCCTTGTCGTGCGTCTGCTCGGATTCATCAGCACGTTGATCCTTGCGCGACTGCTGCTGCCTGCCGATTTCGGTGTCGTGGCACTTGCAACGTCGGTGATCGCGATCCTCGAACTCTTCACCACTTTCACCTTCGACATCGCGCTGATTCAAAAGCCTGAGCTCACGCGCAGTCACTTGGACACCGTTTGGACCCTGACGCTGCTGTTCAATGCCCTGATCGCGGTACTGCTCGTGGCGCTCGCGAATCCCGCTGCTCAGTTCTATCGCGAATCGAGACTCGCACCGGTGCTGTATGTGCTGAGCCTGAACCAGGTCATTTCGGGCCTTGCGAATATCGGCACTGTCTACTTCCGACGCCAATTGAATTTCCGCAAGGACTTCATACTGCAGGTGTCAACCAAAGTTGCCGGATTCTTAACGACCATTCCTCTGGCATTTGTGCTGCACAATCACTGGGCTCTGGTCCTGGGAATGCTGGTCTCAAACCTGGCAACAACCGTTGTCAGCTACCTGATGCAGTCCTATCGCCCTCGCATCACTCTTTCAGCCTGGCGCGAATTGCTCGGATTCTCCGTCTGGCTCCTGCTGAACAACTTCTTCACTTTTCTGCGCAATCGATCCTCCGACCTGGTCATCGGTCGTTTGTTGGGCGCTTACAGCGTGGGCGTATTCAGTTTATCTTTTGAAATCGCCAGTCTTCCGACCACGGAGGGCGTCGCAGCGATCAATCGCGTCGTACTTCCAGCGTACGTCAAGGTTGCACTGGACGAACGTGCCCTGCAGCAGGCGTTTACGAAAGTTCTCGGTGTCACTGCGTTGGCCATGCTGCCCCTGTGCATCGGTATCGCCGCTGTCGCCGATCTTGCGGTAGCGATCTTGCTCGGTGATCGATGGGTTGCCGCGGGGCCGATCGTTGTGGCGCTCGCGATCTACAGCGCACTCAGTGGTCTGCAGACCAATACAGGGCCCGTTTACAACGCACTCGGCAAACCCAAGATCATTTTCCTGACGGGCCTGATTCATCTCGGCACACTGGTCCCATTGCTTGTTGGCGTGGCCAGCACGCGTCGCCTCGAACTCGTCGCGTGGGCGTTCACGCTGCATGCGGCGGTCATCGGATTTCCTGCGACCTACGTTCTGTTCTTCCGTCACACGCCTGTACGCTTCGCTGCGGTCATTGCTGCAATCTGGCGACCGACGGTAGCGGCAGCTGCCATGTACGTGGCTGTGCGAGCTACACTTGGCTCCAGCACTCACATGCAAAGCATGCCGCCGATCGCGCAGTTGGCACTTGCGACTGCGATCGGTGCGGCGACATATTTGAGCGTGACCGCAGCTTTGTGGCGCCTCAGCGGATCGCCGCAGAGTGCGGAGCCACGGCTCTGGAAATGGGCATTGTCCCGGGGTCGATCGGCGCTGTAGATTGAGCGTCGAAGGGCCGGCGTTTGACGACCTGCCGGCGGACTATCGGCGCCGCGCCGCCACGCGCTCGACCGCGGCCTGCACCAGCGGCGCCAGGGCATCTTGGCTCAAGCGCGAAGCGAAAGCTTCGCGCGCAGCGATGCCAAGTCGGCTGCGCAAGTCGGGATCACGATGCAATCGCTCAAGTGCGCGCGAGAGATCCTCCGACCGATCAGGTTGAATAACAAGACCACAGCCCGCGAGATACTTGGGAATGTCGGATACGGCCGAGGCGACAATAGCCTTGCCCATAGCCATCGCTTCGACCAGCTTGGCGGGAATCTGCGCGTCCGCTTCCGGAGTCTGACGCTGAGGAATCGCAACTGCGTCACACGCGGCGAGGAAGGTCGGCACGGCCGCTGACGGCCGACCCTCTACTAGCAGGACGTGCCCATCAGACTGGGCGGCGACCTGCCGCAACTCGGCAAGATCGTCAAAGTTCGCTGGCGGGACGATCAATAGACGCAGTGCCGGGATAGAAGCTTGGGCTACGGCGGCTAACAGAACGTCGATTCCCTTGTGAGGCCGCGGGACGCCGATGAAGCCTACAACAAAGTCTGTCGGGGCCAGACCTAGCTCCATGCGTAGATTTGCACCGTCGGGCGAGGCCGGTACATACGCTCCAATATTGCGCGGCAGTGGGAGGACTTCGCCTCCGTAGAGTCGCTGCAATCCTGTTGAGGCGCAAAGCACGGCATCCGCACGCCGACTCAGTTTATGTGCGAATCGCGTGAACAGATCGCCGCCCGGGTCCGAAAGACGCCGCCATATCGGCCGGTGGCGACCGGGCGCCGTCATGGCCAGCTCGTCGTCGTCCACATATAGAATCACAGGCACCGACCATCTAGCTCTAGCGACGAGGGCAGGAAACAGGCTCGGAAAGCGCGGCTTGCAGCAAAACACGACCTCGACTCGCAGGGAACGAATGAGCAGCGGCAGCTTGGCGAAAAATGCTGGGCCACGCACACTCGGCACTGCCACAATTCGATGCCGAGTGGACGCGAATCCCGGCCAAAGTTGCGCTCCGAATTGCGGCCCAAGAATAAAGACATCGTGTCTACCGGCGAGCGCGTCGGCGGCCCCCAGGGCCGTGAGAGCACCGCCCGTCGACAGATCGCTGGCAATCACACAGACCTTCATCGACCGCTCACGGTGCGGCGTGCCGCTTGAGGTGGCTTAGGCAATTCGGTCGTCTTGACTAAAGGCGTGTTCTGCATATCCCAGCTAGGGCGGCGAGTTAGTAGAATCTTCCGTGCGTTCCGCGATAATCGTAACAAAGTGTCTGTACAGGTCGTCGCAAGAACCGTGGATTATGGAAGAATGGCGCCGATGGACAGGAAAAGACCTCGCAAGACGCGGTCAGGGCTTGAGGACCGATCTCTTCACGGCCTCTTGTATGGCTCATCCAAGATAACCTGTGGGAACCTTGCCAAGCCTAGCGGTGATCAGCCATTTGCAAAGTAATGCCCGGCACGATTTCAGCAGCGACCGCGCCAGCCTCCATACGCCATCGCTCAAGATCGTACTGATGCAAGAGGACGGAGAATCGAATCCAACCTCCGCTGCGCATTCATCGCGCCGAGACGGCGCCCATTGCCCACGCTCATGACTGTCTCAGCTGCCCGCATTTTGGCATTGGCGCCAAATCCATGGGACGGCATTTGGATGAATCGGCAGCAGTTGTTGTCTCGGCTTGGCCGAACTTGGCCTATCGTCTATTCCAACGGCGTATTCACCGTTTGGAACCGCCGCGACGATTATTATTTGGCGTCCCCGTTCGGCGGACGCTTCGACGTCAAGGACAATGTGCACGTCGATCGCCCGCCGCGCTGGTTATTGGGCTGGCCGGGCCGGCCTATCTTCGATAATCTCGCCCTGCGCCTTACCGCCCGGCGCTGGCGTCGCAAGCTTCAACGCCTCGGCGCTGGTGCGGACGTCGTCTATCTTTTTCATCCGGAGTTTGCGCGCTATCTGCCCTACTTGCGGCACGACGTTCTCATCTATCATGCCGTCGATCTGTTCCGCAATTATCCCGGATTCAGCGCCGTCTCGGCGGAGGCGGAACAGCAATTGCTGCGCGCTGCTGATCTCGTTCTCGGCTCGTCGCCAGCAATAGCGGAACAGTTGCGCAAGGAATCGAACCGCGCCGTGTCATGCTTGCCGAATGGCGTTGATTTCGAAATCTTCAACCGCACGGCATCCTCGACATCGCCTGTTCTGGCGGCGATACCCAGACCACGGATCGGCTACTCGGGCGCACTCAACAGGAAATTCGACTTCGGCCTGATCAGCGATCTCGCGACTCGCCGGCCGGCGTGGCAGTTCATCCTGGTAGGACCCGTTGCGCATCTGGACGCAGAGGCCGAAAGGGAGTTCCAACGCGCCCGCAGCCACAGCAATGTGCACTTTCTCGGCGAACAACCGCACACCGCGGTGCCGGCCTACATGCAGGCATTCGATGTCGGACTGATGTGCTACCGGACCGAGGGACTTTGGACGGCGGCCGGGTACCCATTGAAGCTGCACGAGTATCTCGCATGTGGCCTACCTATCGTCAGTGCCGACCTGGAGGTAGTTCGCGAATTCGCGAAGGTCGCGTGGATCGCCAGGACACCGGACGAGTGGGAGATCCTCATTGCGCGGGCCATTGCTGGTGAAGGCCCCGCTACGCGTGAAGATCGCGTGGCCATTGCGAGCGCGAATGACTGGGATCGAAGAGTAGAAATGCTACGTCAATTGCTGGAGGAGTCGCTGACGAGGGCGCGCTTGCCCGCATGACTGCGCGGCTGCAGGTGGCGAGTGCGTCCCCGCGTCAACCTCTCAGATAGAAGCCGAGCAACCATGCGCCGCCGAGGATCCAGCAGAACATGCCGGCCCACTGCAGTTGCGCGTTGATTCGTGCGCAAGCTTCGCGTGGGAGCAGGTACGCAAGTGCGGCGAACACTAGCGCTTGCAGCAGCCAAGCCGCAATCAATACCCAAGTGACTCGCACTCGCCACGGCAGAAGATCCTTGGCGTGCGGATAGCTGCTCTCGAGCCGGCGGTAGGCTGCATCAATGTTCCTCTGCGAGCCTGTCACGTCGACGGGCTTGATGAGGCGGACGGTGCGTTCTCGTCCCGGCCCGTTCGCGCTGATCACGGAGTCGTCATCACGGCTGATGCTGTGCATGCCATCAAGACCTGTCAACTCCAAGCGCCAGTGTTTGGAGTCGGCCCAGTCTGTCAGCGCAACCGCAATCTCCTGCGGCAAGACAGTCCAGGCTGTGACCATTGGTTGCCCGGGCCTGAATTCGACCAGCAGCGACGAGGTCTGACGGACTCGCGTTTCCGTACGGTCCCACGCGACCCAGCCCGCGTATGGACTGCGGCTGCCGCGCAGTTCCCGCACGGCGATCGGTGCGTTCGAATTCATCATGACTTGCAAGACCGGATGCCCAGCAGGCGGTAGCAATCGGTATCTGAGATCGGCGTCTCGTTTCACACGCAGTTGCGGCGCTGCCGTCCAAATCGTATTTGCGATGCCGGTACCAGCCCCTTGGACCTCGTCGAGCACCAGCCAGACCCCCGATCCGAGTTGCATCAGCTGGCGCCGCGCTCGGACCGCCGACGCGCCACGCTCCAGATCAAGAAAATCTAGTCCCTGTGCGTTGGCGTATGCGGCAACCTTGCTGCTGCGTGCCTCATCGGCACTTTCGGTGGCCATGTGCGGCGCGTTCGACCCGGACCAGCCGATCGCCGACTCATAGTTCGCGGAGGCGCTCGGAAAATAGCCGACGTGTACCCACCAGTCCCGCCCCGCCCAGAACAACACACCAAGCTCGTCGGCATGTTTGTGGGCGCGCGTCGCGAAATTCGCCCACACCGTTACCACTTGACTGCTGACCGCAGAGCGCGTTGAGGCGTCATCGTTCCATATAGCGTAGCCGGATACGGGATACAGCCAGCGACCGGACGGGAAAGTCGCCACCGGAGCCGTGCTGTCTGCGAGCGCCTCGATTGCGGCTGGGGATAATGGCGGCGGACGCCGAGCTTCGGGAAAAGTATTGCCAAAGGTTGGCAAGGTGTCATCCGGGCGGCGCAGTCGCAGATAGAACGCCCGCGCGTCGCGGTACCTGGCGCGCCAATCTGCCGGCACCGGCCTGCGCAATACCCGTAGGTAATCGAAGGCGTATCCCAACAGTTCCACGCCGAATTCGTGATAGCCCGCCGAGTGCTCGAGCACTACTCCCTCAGGACTCAAGTAGAACTCGAATTGCCGCTGCAGCCGAGCCACGGCCAGATCCGCGTACTGGCCGGCATCGGGCAATGCCGGAAAAGCAGCCGCAACGTGCAGCAACGCAAGGTTCTGCGCCACACCATGATTCGTTCTCGCCGTGAAGAGATCCGGCTTAGCCAGCATTCGCGCGGTGCGTGTCACGGCCTGCAGGATAAGTCGCGCATTTGAAGCATCGAAATCCGGGTGCGAGCGATATACGCCCCAGAAGCGTGCCAGCACTGGCACGCGTGCCGCAACGGCGTGGTCATCCCAAAGAAAGCCGTGCGGCAACCATGCTCGGCGTTCAAAACTTGCCCAACCCAGCAGGTAGCGAGTTGCAAGACTGAAATATCGCTCATCGTGCGTGCTGACATAGGCCTGCGTCAGCGCATCGACCAGAGCGAGACTTCCCATTACCAATTGACTCGAAGCCGAACCCTCCTCGACATCCTTCGCCGCGAACGGCAGCGCGATGTTGCGCGACTCGTGACCCGGAAGTTGCAGTCGACCATTGAGCAGCCCATCCGCCGCCGCTTGCGCCTGGGGGTCACTCAGGTGCATCCAGTCGCCGAGCTGCACATGAGCCAAATCGGCTAGTTGCGCCAAGTCCGGCTCGTGGCGCAAACGCTCGAGCGTTGCATCATCGATCGCATCCGTCGGTACGTAGTACAGTCGCACTACCGGAACCCAGACGGCCACCAGAATTACTGCGGGTAGCAGAAGAAGCAAGAGGATGCGCGATCGGTGTCGCCAAGAGATGACTGGTCCCGTTCCGGCGCCCTCCGCAGTCAACGCAATGCTCCTCCGTGCAAGTCTCAGCGCGCCGCGCGCCGCCCGCTCGTCGATACATCGGCAAACAAGTTCGCGAGGTCCCGGGTTTGCGACTGGCGCGAATAGCGGATTACGAACTCCGCCGGCGCGCGAGGGGCAGTACCGTTGCGAATCTGTTCGAGGAACCGTGGCAACGTCACCTGGATCTCGGCGGCCGATTCCATTCGCACGAGCGAGTCCACTCCCGCGGCGAGCAGCATTCGCCCTGACTCGCCATGCCGCTCGGTGAGCGCGAGAATTGGCCGTCCAACCCGCAAATATTCGTAGAGTTTGGCCGGAATGAGGTGATTACAGGTTCTACCCTGGAAAACCAGCAAGCCGTCCGCCTGCGCCATCTCACGCAGCGCACTCGGATAGTCCGTCGCCGGCAGCAGTTTCACGATGTCTTCGATTCCGCGAGCCGCGAGTACCGGTTGATATTTGTCATCATGGGCCGTCGCCCGCAGACTGACACGCAAGCTCTTGGCCGAAACCACGCCGGCGCGTCGCAGGGCCGCGATGGCGTCAAAGAACGGCACCGGGTCACGGTCCACCGGGTCGAGCAGACCGCTGTGCAGAAGTTGCAGACACCCATTGGGTCGCGCCGGCGGCTGCTGCGCCGGCAACCAGTGTTTGAAGTCGTCCTCATTATATCCGTTGTAGATGCACGCCCAGTGACTCGCGGGCACATTGGGATAGCGCTGGGTGCAGATCTCCCTCGATGCGGGCGTCGTGAGCACGACGCGTGCGGCGCTGACAACGCTCTCGCGCTCGATTCTCTCGTAGCGCCGCCGTATGACGATCGACGGCGGATAGTCGTTATCAACCATCAGATCGCGAAAATCGACCACCAAAGGCAGATGGGCTGCCATTGCGATGCGCCGCCCGATCTGCAATGTCGTCGCAATTGGATAAGTGCACCACACCACCTGCGGCTCAAAACGCTTCACCAAGGCGAGGCCCGCGGGAATCGCCGACCAGCGCCAACTGGCGTATCGATCAGGATTGGCGGTGAAGTCGAAGTATCGCCCTTTGATGGAAAGGTGGCGCGCCGAATCGAGCGCCCACGCGCGTCGCACCACGAGGCGCGGCGGCACGTCGGCGAGCTGCGCCTCACTGGTCTTTTCGTAGACGAATGGCTTGACCGTCAATAGCAACGGCTCCCAGCCGTTGTCCGGCAGATACCGACAGAAGTTGAGCGTACGATGCACGCCGCTGCTGCCCAGTATCGGCGGAAAATGGAACGCGATGAGCAATGCCCGCCTCACGCCAGCCACTCGGCGTTGTCTGGATAGCCGCCGAATGCCGCCATCACAACAGGTTGATTTTGAGACATCGTTCTCACGGTGTGCTAGCAGTATGCGCTCATGGTTCGCTATCTTAGATGCCCCGTCGGACTGCACCGCGATGACAGCTCACAATTCAGCTCAGTTATCGATACGAATAGCCGCCGACGAGTCCGCGTTCAACGCGCTCAAGCCCGATTGGAATGCGCTGGCGGAGTCCGCCAATCCGCAGTCTGTGTTCTACCAGCATGAGTGGTTCGACGCCGCTTGGCAGTGGCGCAAGACCGACGGCCTTTTGCACATTATGTGCGTATACCAGCAGGCTAAATTGATTGGACTGCTTCCGACGATCGAGACCTGCGCGAGCGCGTATGGAATCAGGGTCCGGCAACTGGAGTTTCTGAGCGTCCCGGACACTCAAGCATGCGACGTGCTGGCCGTCCCGGATGCCGAGGGCGCTGTGCTCGAGATCCTGTTCAATTGGCTCGCGAGCACTCGCGGGTGGGATCGTGTGCAGCTCAGCGGACTGCACGAAAACGCTCGCGTCGTGAAACATTGGACGAAATGGGTCCGCTCGCGCGCGCTCGCAGGACAGGTCACGCAGAACCAAGTGAGCCTCGGCGTTTCATTGGCTGGCACGTGGGCCGATTACTATGCCCGCCGCAGCAGGCGCTTGAAGAAGGGCAATAATCTCATCGCAAATCGACTGAAGCAGACGTGGCGAAGCGTGGAGCTGAATGCACTATGCCCGCGCGCCGACGATCCGGACTGCCGACGCATTGTGGATGAGGTGGCTCGCATCTCAGCGAGCAGCTGGAAACGCAGTACCGGCAACACTTTCGATCACGCCGCGCCAAGGCGGTTTCTTGATCGCCTGAGCGCCTTGGCTGCCGAACGCGGCTGGCTGCAGGTCTGGGTGCTGCGGTTTGACGGCAAGGCGGTTGCCAGCGAGTACCAGCTCATGTTTGGCGACACCGTTTCTGCGTTGCGCGCCGACTACGACGAGGCGTACGAAGCATCTTCGCCGGGTACGTACATGAACTGGAAGCTGCTTGAGCGCCTGTTTGAACGTGGCCGCGGCCATTACAACATGGGGCCGGGCCGCAATGCGTACAAGTTGCGTTGGGCCGAAGTCACATTGCCCCTATCGACTCTGAGTGTGTACAACCGTACGCTGCGCGGCCGCTGGCTGCACTTGATCGATCTGTGGCTGAAGCCGCGTTGGCATGCGATCCGATCGTGGCGTAAGGCCCGCACGTCCGAAGCCGGCGACGCCGGCAAAGACGGCGACTAGCCAGGAAATCTATACTAGCTAGTCTCCACTACCCCGCGCCGGCGCGCGCCATGTATGGAGCTGTCATGCTAGGGCTGGTTGGCGTCAGAAATCCACGTGTAGATGCAGTTGCGCTCGGGGCGTCCGGCACGCCACCGCGGATTCTGCTGCCCGTGTGCCAGATTACGGTCTGTTGCAAGACTGCGCACTGCCAACACTGCCAGCCGATGGGCCGCACGTATTAATCCTCGATGCGCAATTTGAGACCACGGCTACCTCGTAGGACAGCACAACATTGGCCACGAAGCACAGGCGCACCACGAGCCGGTCGTCGCTCTGTAAGGCTCATAGCGGCGGATGGTCCCCATACCGCCGTGGCCTTCAACTGCTTGTTCGTTAGCGCGCTCTATGATTTTCGATTGCGACCCCCTCACCTTGATCAGCGATCGGTTCGGATTTCGGTCTTTGTTGTATCCATCGGGGCGGCAGCCTTTTCCGTTCGGCACCGAGTAGAAGAAGGAATAGTGTTTGGACGGCTCGTCGTTGCAGATCGACGAACTGCGCGTCATGCAACTAATTGCCACCGAGGCACGCCTCGCTGGCCGAGAGCCTCCGATTCACCCCGCATCTGCTGAGCAATCGGCCGGGCCACCCGATGGGCGAATGCCGTTCGATCGTCTGGTGCGTGGAGCTATTAGTCAGTTTTCACGGAGTGACCCATTCAGCACGGCGCGGCGCCCAAGAGCCACAAAGAGATCATCTTTCAAGGGCTTCTCGGCGAAATGCGCGGCAAGCACATCTCGCCGGGTCTGCTGCTGCCGCGCCTGTACGCTGCGGGGAACAATTGCGCACGAAATATCAGTAGCGCTTCAACCAGATCGACAATGATTATCCCCTTACTGTCGCGAATCCTTGCCAATTCCTATCCGCGGATTTGCACATGCGCGAGCAGCGCCTTGCGCCTGGCGGCGGCGAGCGCAGCCAGTGCCAGCAGCTCCAGTCCCAGGCTGCCGCCGCCCGAGTCCGCTCCGCTGCTTGCGGCATCGACGGTGACAACGACCGTG
>Ga0153915_10003476_pt1 | contig 14465 bp, 16 predicted proteins | sample Opewatmetagenome_2_FD_107003 | JGI IMG/M metagenome (GOLD analysis project Ga0153915, IMG submission 107003) | Freshwater wetland microbial communities from Ohio, USA - Open water 3 Core 3 Depth 3 metaG | ecosystem: Environmental > Aquatic > Freshwater > Wetlands | place: USA: Ohio, Lake Erie... | reverse complement strand
CGATGCCCCGGCGGCTACCTCTTTCAAAAAATCACGACGCCTTAATCCCTCTTTTTCTCTATCTGCATTATTCATATCAATCTCCTATATGTTTATAAGGGCTTTTCCATTTTAAAGCAGGTTAGCAACGATATGTTTGGCCGCCTTGCGGCCGCCCCATAATGCGACGGGTTGACATGTCCCCCCTATATAGGTCTCTCCCTGCCATCCGCTGGTGATGATCCCTGCGGCATACAGGCCCGAGATAACCTTGTAACGAGGGTCAACGACCTGGGCGTTGGTGTTGATGCGGACGCCTCCGTTGGTGTTGAGCATGCCGGATGAAAGTCTGAAGCCGTAGAACGGGGCACTTGCAATCGGCCAGATGTTTGAGACGGTCTTCCCCCATTCCGAATCGGTCACTGACCTGACATATCCGTTATACCTTTCAACGGTGGCCTTGAATCCTGCCTCATCTATCCCCATCTTTTTGGCGAGATCACCAAGTGTGTCTGCAAGGAAGACGTCCGGCAGGTTTTTATATTTTGTGAAATCATCGGCCAGGTTTGCAATCGGTTTTCCAATAAGCTTGTCGGCAAATCCGGAATAATGGGTCTGACAGCCGCCGGCAGCGTATTTGTTAAACCCGTCCTGATCCATGATGGAAAAGACGCTGCCCTGTATCTCAACTGCCTTGTTGCATGCCGCTGATTGGCTCACAATCTCCTCATTTACAAAACGTATGGCATCCTGGTTGACCCAGAGGTTGGTTGGCTGCATCCCAGCGCAGACCCCCATGGGGGAACTGTAGGCAAAGCCTTTTACATTAAGGAAGAGGGAGGCGACACAGAGGTGATTCGCCCTGCCGTGGGCGGTCTCTTCAGCCATCTTATGTCCGTCGCCGTCCTGCCCGGACTTGCAACCGTCGATGATGACCTTTTCGAGGTCGATGCTCGTGTATTCTGCCAGGCGGTTTTTGTTGGTGCTTATGCCCCCGGTTGCAAGTACTACGGCCCTGGCCTTGAAATCAATAATTTTGCCGTCGGAGGTCCTGGCGCGAATACCGGTACATGTGTAAGTGTCTTTTAAGATAAGAGAAATGGCCTGGGTCTTGAGACGCATATCAATGCCCAGCGCCCTGGCCTGGGGGACGAGTGTTGTGATGCAGGAGGCCCCGTTGCCGCCCGCATAAAAAGAAGGGCCACCACCGCCTCCGCCGGGCATGCCTCCTCCTGTGTTTGCAGGGGCGCCAGGGGCGGCTGTGACCGCGCCGCCGGGCGCACCTCCACTTGAATTGCCCGCCGGGCCGCCTGGTGCGCCTCTGCCTGTATTGCCGCTATTACTGCTACTTTTCTCAAGTTTAACGCCATGCCTGTTAAACAGCCAGTCGGTGTTTTCCTTCTCTTCAATGGCCAGATAGTAGTGAAGCATAGGGTCGGCCATATAGTTGGAAGACTTGAGGGCCCTTGCAGCTGAAGAACGCGCCTGGGCCTCGCTGGCCTCGCCTGGGCCGTGACACTCGGCAAAGTTGGTGCCGCCCCCGTATGACCCCTCCTTTTCCAGGAGAACGACCTTTTGGGCGCCTTCCTCTATGGCTGTCATAGCTGCAGAAAAGCCGCCCAGGCCTGAACCGACAACCACGATTTGAGTTTCAATGGTTTCATCGGCGACATCTTTCGCCGGTGTTTTACCTTGCGCTTCAGCTTGAGCAGGGCCAATTGCCTCACCGGCCAGAATGCCTCCGCCTGTTGCCGCCATGACTGTAACGGCAGCGCCCTTGACAAAATTCCTTCTGGTTAGGCCTTTTTTTTCCAGATCCATTCACTGCCTCCTTTTATCAACGTCATATTATTTGGTTGAATCTCTCTTGATATCCTATTGCCCGCGATTGAATGCGGTAGCCTGTTGGAAAATTTAGCAAAATAATTCGGGTAAGCCCTAAATGGAGGTTTAGAACTTTGTTGTTTTTTGGTCAAGAGAAATCAGGAAAAAGATGACTGGCAGGGAAGGTGCTTAAGAATTGAAAAGGGGTTTGTCACATTAAACGCCTTCTTTAGAGGTATTAATTTGCAGTTCCATAAAAATAAAAAGGCCTATGGGATGAATACGGCCAAGGAGGGGGGGTAGGCCGGGTAGATTTCATCCCACAGGACTATTTAGCTGCGTCAGGATATCCGGACGCCAGGCTAAAACCTTCTGGTCATTTCTTTTGCGTCTTGTCTTTTTCGTCATAGGGCACAAGGTCCCTGATTACGCATTTGTCACCGTTTGATAAAACTACCGTTGTGTTTTCATCCAGGGCATAAGGCCCCTGGGTCATAAATCCTATTGTCTCAGTAAAAGAGATCTCAGGGCAGATCTGCGTAAAGGTGGCCTTGTATTTGCCATAGGAGTATGTGGTTATTATTATATTTTTGTTATCTATTACCTGCCAGTCCTTGATCTGGCGGGTGCCGAATATCTCAGGTATCCTGATCTTTTCTACCTGGGCTGTTGATTTTTCTTTAGTCCCTTCAGCCATTGCCGGTTGAAGGGTTAAAAGAGAAAAGATGATTGAAAGTAATATGGCCGCTTTTTTCATTTTGCACCTCCTTAAATAAAAAAACAGGGATATTTTAAGGTGTTGTAATAGCCGGCTAACTTATAAGACCTGTCTGAATCTTATTGGTTTTGATTCTAAAACGAATGGGGGTCGAAAAGGTTACATCCATTTAATAAAGAAATAATAAAAAATTCAATGGGGCACGGGATAAAATGGTATCAGCTCGAATTTTAAAATCTTCTGGCGAACCTGGAGGCTGCCGCGCTTGAGCCGACAGCCTCCAGGGGGTTATTCATTCTTCCATTCGGCCTTCCGTTTCTCCAGAAATGCAGTCAATCCTTCAAGTGCGTCATGGGTCCGCATAAGTCTATTAAGATATATATCCTCAATGGGACCAAGGGAAGGTTCCAGGTCATCCATTAGGCCCGCTGTCATGGCCTTTTTTGTCAGTCGGATGACCTCGGCACTGAGCCTTGTATAGGGTTTAATAAATTCTTCCGTCTCCTTTATCAGGTCTGCATCCTTTACAACCTTGTTTACAAGCCCGATCTTTAAGGCCTCTTCGCCGGAGATGACCTTGCCGGAAAATATCAGTTCATTTGCCGCCTTTCTGCCTATAATGCGAGGCATGATCTGCGCCGCTATGGGTGGAAATACCCCTACCTGGATCTCGGGCTGTCCGAATTTTGCCCCTTCAGCGGCAATAACAAGGTCACAGAATACGGCCAGTTCGCATCCGCCTCCGAGACATGAGCCATATACTGATGCAACTGTCAGGCACCCCAGTTTGTCCGTGCGCCGGAAGATGCCATGAAACCCCTCAATCATCCTAGGTGCAAGGTCGCCCATGTGTTCCCCGACATCGACCCCGGCTGAAAAGCATTTCCCCTTTGCGTTAAACAACACTAATTTCAGGTCCTTATTGCCCTGCCATGAGCTTAAGACACGATTGATCTCATCCATCATGGCAATGTTCAGGATGTTCGCCGGCGGCCTGTTAAGGGTGATTGTTCCCATCCCGTTATCAAGAGAAACCTCTATATGCTGATAGTCCATCTTAACCTCCAAATAATAAGGCAGGCGGGCCCTTCAACCCTGCCTGCCTTGCGCAATATATTGAAAATATCTTATTTGCTGATCGGCTTGCCCAGGACCTCGGCAAACATCTCCGGATCCCATGCCCTGCCCTCTGCAACGTTCTGACGGAATTTAATGAAGTCGATGGTATCCTTGCCGGTGATCTTTTTGGTATTGAAGGCCCCGAAACCCAGGAATGCCTCGCCGCTCATATTTGCCGCGAGCCAGTGCCTGTTGTAGTTCTTGGAATAATCCCAGAAGAATTTCTTTTTGGCCCTGACTTCATCGATGGCCTTGATCAGACAGCCGGGGAAAAGGTTGGCAAAGGTCCAGATCACCTTGTCTACCTCCGCATCAAGTAATGAAAAATCATATTCGTTTTTCTTGATCTTCTCGGCGACCCACTCGCGTGCCTTTTTGAATGCCTCGCCTGTCTTGTTCTCGCCGTAAACGATCTCACCATTGTCGACATATTTATCCGTGATGACCTGGGGATTGCGGACCCAGTTGCCATTATCGTCCTTGAGCACAGGGACTACCTTGCTGATCAGGGTTTTTGCCTTCATCTTGTATGCGCTCCACATCTCGCAGCTTATGCAGTTCCACATGGCGTCTTCCATGGAGAGGAACCACGGCAGGAAGTCCGAGCTTCCTCCAGCCGGTGACGAGCCATGCCGCGGACCGGCCTGACCGAAGATGGCAAGGTCCGAGGAGACGGCGATATCGCATGCCAGACCGATTTCCTGCCCACCGGCTACGCGCATCCCGTTGACACGGCAGATGACCGGTTTCTTGCACATCAGGATGGAATCCACCATGTTGTTAAACAGCTCCATATACTGGCCATACTCATCCGGGCGGCTGCTGTAGTACTCGGAATATTCCTTTGTATTCCCGCCTGTACAGAAGGCGTTTGCGCCGACAGCGGTAAAGACTATTGCCACAACCTCACGGTCTGTGGAGGAATCTTCCATGCCGGCTATCACCCCCTTGACCATCTCTGTTGTATAAGAGTTGAACTGTGCCGGATTATTCAGGGTAATCCATGCCACGGTGAGTCCTTCAATAACCTTGCCTGAGGGGTCCTTGAGGGGACGCTTTTCGTATACTACGCATGGGGGGTTGTCCGGGGTGCCCCAGTGTTCCTTGCCATATCTGGCATGATCTTTTTTTCCGCCTTCCCTTGGCATCCATTCTAAGGCCATATCAGTTCCTCCTTCTTGAAATTAAAATGTTACGGTTTCCACTTAACGAATTTAACCTGTATGCCCCTGACAGGCCCCTTAAAAATCGGGGGTTAAGACAATGCGTTTCATTGGCGGCGTTTTATGTGCCTCTGCAAATGTCTCAGCTATCCTGCTCATGGGCCTTGTCTCGACAAATTCTTCGATATTTATCCTGCCCTTGAGAACCATATCCAGCACGATGGGATAATATTCCGGCAGGCAACCCCAGGTTCCGATTATCTCCGCATCAAAGGCCATGATGCGGCCGAGGGCATATTCCGTCTTGGCCAGGCCGAAACCCACAACGATCAGCGTCCCTGTGAATCCCAGCAGGTTAAGGGCGATCTCCTGGCCCGGTTTTACACCGGTAACCTCGAATATCTTCCACCCGGTGTTGGGGAGTCCGTTTGCCTTGCATATATCCCTGAAGTCCTTTGACACGGCGTTTGCATCTTTTTCTGTTGTGTTGATAATAAAATCCGCGCCGAATTTCATTGACCTTTCCAGTTTTTCCTGGCTCCTGGCGATCCCGATCACTGTCCTTGCGCCAAGGGCCTTGGCCATCTGGCCGACGTACTGACCGACACCCCCAGTGATGCCTATTACAATCACATTGTCGCCCGGCTGGAGATCAGCCCTTTTAGCTGCCTGATAGGGTGTCGTGGCCGCGTCGGCAACCACCGCCAGGTGTGATAAGGGGATATTGCCCCGGCCCTTAACCTCGCACAGATCAATACTGGGTACAGGGATATGGCTGGAGAATCCGCCGTAGATCCCGATGCTGTTTCCCGGCATCTTCTGGCTGAGGCACCTGTTTCCCCGGCCTGTCTTGCAGAGCAGACACTGCCTGCAGGGCATTACTGCAGGGATTATTACCTCCTTGCCGATCCACGTCGCATCCCCGGCTACAACTATCCCGGATATTTCATGTCCGAGCGTTAAAGGCGGTTTTGATACGGTGGGCACTCCGTCGTAGAAATATCCCAGGTCCGTATGACACACACCGCAGCCGGCGACTTCCACAAGGACCTCTCCCGGTTTTAAATCAGGTACGGGTATTTCGACCTTTTGAAGCATGCCGGGTGTTGTCTCTTTTGTCTCCTTGTTGAAGCTTGCCGGCTGAACCATCTGCCATGTTTTGATCCTGTCCGCTATTTGAGCCATAGTAACTCTCCTTCCTGGAAGTTTTATTTGTAACAGCCTGTCATATCATCCCATAACCTCCGTCAACGCAAAGGAGTTGACCGGTTATGTAATTGCTTTCATCCGAGGCCAGGAAGACAAAGGCAGGAGAGATATCCTCTGCCTCGGCAAATTTTTTCAATAGTATCCGGTTCATATATATCTCGTTCAGCTTTTCATCTGTCCGTATCTTTTCAGTCATATCTGTAACTACAATGCCCAGGGATATGACATTAACACATATGTTATAACGTGCGAGTTCCCGGGCAGCGGATTTGGTCAGGCTCAGAAGCCCGCCTTTGGCTGCGCTGTAATTGATCTGCCCTACAGTGCCCATGATGCCGGCGACCGAGGTGACATTGATTATCTTCCCGCTGTTCTGATCCTTCATGTGGTGTGCTACAGCCTGGGAGCACAGGAATGCACCTTTCAGGTGTATGTCAAGGACCTGGTCCCATTCGTCCTCGGTCATCTTGAGCATCATGGCCGGTTTGGTAAACCCGGCATTATTGACAAGTATATCTATCCTTCCGAATTCATCCATCGCGGCTTTTGCAAGGACTTCAACCTCGGCCTTCTTGGAGACATCGGCCTTGATTGCTATGGACCTGCAGCCGCAGGATTTTATCCCTTCAACTACCTCTTCAGCGGCCGTCATGTTTGCGGAATAATTTACGATTACATTTGCACCTTCTTTACCGAATGCCATGGCAACGGCCTTTCCAACCCCGCGACTGCTTCCTGTAACTATCGCTGTCTTGCCTTCTAGCCTCATGGTAAGTTCTCTTTTTCGAATTTTTTTACTGGAAAGAAGTCTAAAAAAATGTGATTACATTATAATTACAATATGATTACCGAACAGTGTCCGCATGTCAAGCAAATTGTTGATGCGCTATTAATTCTTGAATATATTGAAGTTTCTGGGTATATTTTACCGGTTAAAATTAAGGACGCGAATAATGGCAAGGGATAATATCAATAAACGTCTATCGGGGGTCATAGATCGCCTCAGGGAGTTATACATTCTCCTTAAAAATGAAAGATTTTTTTTCCTCCTTTTTATCATATTTTTTATTATCTTTCTTGGGGCTGTGGCGATATTTTTTACGGACCGATATTATCTTGCAAAGGAAGGTCGCGGTTTTTTTGATGCTATTTACTGGGCGGTTGTAACCCTGGCAACTGTAGGCTACGGGGATATCGTACCCAGATCGACCGCAGGGAAGGTATTCGCCATCATGGTTATCTTAAGCGGCCCCTTTATATTGTCGATTATTACCGCCACCATCTCTTCAATTTTTATCGAGAAAAAGATAAAGGAGGGGAAAGGTTTGGAAGCAGTAAAGGAAAAGGGACATATAATCATCTGTGGATGGAATGAGTATGGGGAAAAGGTTATAGACGGCCTGGTTCATGGAGGGAAGGGCGCCTCCTCCAAGATAGTCCTTGTAAGTGAACTTGAAAGAGATGATGTGCAGACCATCCAATATCGTTATAAAGACCATGATCTTCATTTTGTGAGGGGGAATTTTGTCAAGGAGGATGTCCTGGCTAGGGCCAACCTCCAGCGTGCTGCCTCCGTTATAATACTGGCCGATGTATCAGGCGGCAACAGGATCCAGAATGCGGACGAAAGGACGATCTTCGGTTGTATGGCTGTAAAATCCATGGCATCAAAGATAAGGCTCTGCGCCGAGCTTATAAATGAAGAAAACAGAGAGCACCTGAGAAGAACCAATGTTGATGAGATCATCATCAGAGGTGAGTCCGCCGGCTTTCTTCTCGCCAAATCCGCCCTTTCACCGGGTGTCACCGATACAATCAGACTGCTTTTAAATAATAAGGATGAAAATAAATTGTGGAGGATACAGGTCCCTCAAAAATTTATAGATAAAACCTTCGGTGAATTATCCTCCCATATGAGAGAGAAGTACGGTGCGCTGACAATGGCCGTTATCAGGGAGGAAGAAAAGATAAGCCTCGATGATATCCTTTCAGATGATTCAACATTTATCGATCAATTTATAAAGCGCAAATTTGAAGAATCCGGCAAGGATTTTTTCGGCAAAAGGGATGACATCGCTGTTACGCTTAATCCCTCCGATGACTTCGCTTTATCCAGGCATGACTGGATTGTAATCATCTCCAAAGAGAAACCTTCTGAGCCCGGCATTATCGGGAAATGGGTAGGAGGCGCCGTATAGGAAATCTATGAATGCAATTGATGCCATAAGAAAGTCTTTTATCTTCAGTTCCATCGAAGATGATCAGCTGCCCGAGATCCTGAAAATCACCAAGGAAAGAAGATTTAACAAGGATGAGGTAATCATGCAGGAGGGTGATAAGGGCGACACGATGTATCTTGTCGTCGAAGGAGAGGTCGGCGTCTCAAAGAGTCTGACCATGAAGTTTGGAGATGATTTCAGGCAGACGGAGAAGGTCCTCACAAGTTTTAAGCCTGACGATCATGTTGTATTCGGCGAGATGGCACTTATTGCACAGGATAATCGATCAGCCTCGATCGTTGCAAGGACGGATTGCCTGTTTCTGGAGATAAACAGGGTTGATTTTATTAGGCTGATAGAGACAAATCCCAGACTGGGCGTGATGATATTGATGAGACTTTCAGAATTGCTGGCCGGCAGATTAAAACAATCAAGCCGGGACATTATAAGATTAACAACCGCCCTGTCCATAGCGCTCAGCAAATGAAGATCCGTATCCCATTTTTATTGATCATCCCGTTTATTATAACCTCCTGTATCCATACAAGACCCTATGTGGAGGTAGTGGGACATGCAACTTCAAGGCCGTCACCCCAACCTGAAAAAAAGAGCGGGTTGCAGACGGATTATTATATCGTCAATGGAGAGCGTTATTATCCTTTGCCTGATTCACTGGGATTTACGGAGACAGGAAAGGCGTCATGGTATGGCGAGGAGTTTCACGGACGGCCTACATCCAGCGGCGAGACATATGATATGAATAAAAAGACGGCTGCCCACAAGACCCTTCCTCTCGGTACATATGTGAAGGTGATAAACCTTGAAAACAATGAGTCCACCATTGTGCGTATCAATGACCGCGGTCCTTTTGTAAAGGGCAGGATTATCGATCTTTCATATGGTGCGGCAAAGGAGATAGATATGGCCGACACAGGGCTGGCGGATGTGCAGGTTGTTGCCCTGGGCAGGGAGGTGGGCGATTTGCCCCAGGAAAACGGGGCGGTGCCGATACTTGATCTTAGGGATTTTGAAACAGGTGAATTTACTGTGCAGGTGGGGGCCTTTAAAGAGAGGAGTAATGCCTATAATCTTGCTGAAAGACTAAAGGTAGATTTCGAATATGTTAATGTCATGGAATATGCGAGCAAAGACAACGGTGTGTTTTACAGGGTCCATGTGTCCAAGTCTACCGCATTGTCCCGGGCATGGGAGTTTGAAAAGAGGTTGGAGAAAATGGGCTTTACAGAGGCCTTCATATTAAGGATTTGAGTTCTCGTTGATATTTTTTCTTATAACGCCTGAGGCCTTGAACACAACTACTTTTCTAGCCCTTAATTGAAGGTCTTCCGTGGTTTGAGGGTTCCTCCCCTTTCTCTCTCTTTTGTTTCTTACAAGGAATTTCCCGAACCCGCTTATAAGCACGTCTTCATCCTTTGCGAGGGATCCTTTAATAATCTCGAAAAGGTTCTCTACAGCCGAGCGTGATTTGCTTTTGCTCAGGCCTACATCATTATAAACGTCGTTGATCATTATCTCTTTGGTTAATGCCATTTTTTATCCTCCCTTCTTGAAAAGCACCGGAATTGAATATTATTAATATATTGCGATGATGAATTATGCCCCCTGTGGTGTCAAGCATTATTTATAACCATATTTTTCCTTGAGCCTTTTGCAGACAACAGGCGGTACAAGCCCCGAGATATTTCCATTCATGCTGGCTGCCTCTTTTATTATAGTGGAGCTGGTATAAAACCACTTGTAATCGGTCATGAGGAACACCGATTGAACGTCCCTGTTCAGTTTCCTGTTCATGAGTGCCAGCTGGAATTCGAATTCAAAATCGGATAATGCCCTGAGCCCCCTGACGATGACGTTCGCACCCTTCTGGACCGCATAATCGACCAGCAGTCCGTTGAAAGAGTCCACCTCGATATTCTCTTTATCGCCCATCACTTCCTTTATCATGGCTATGCGTTCTTCCAGGGAAAAAAGAGGTGTCTTCCTGGGGTTGATAAGAATGGCGATGATCAGCTTATCAAAGATCTTTAAGGATCTGTTAAGGATGCTTAGGTGCCCGTTTGTCAGGGGATCGAAGGTGCCGGGATAGATTGCAATTGTCTGTTTCATGTTAATGAGACTCTTTTTTGTAAATAATTATCTTTGTGTCCCCGTATATCCTAGTATCGGTCAGGGATAGTTTATCCGTGTGTTCAGGCACATGATCATATTTCGATACCTCAGCAATAACCAGGGCCTGTCCGGAGAGAATGCCTGATATTGAAATCTTCCTGATAATCCCAGGGACGATGTCTTTTCTATAGGGCGGGTCAATAAATACAAGATCGATTTCGCCCATTGGCGCAATAGATTCTAAGGTTAACCCCTCTATTACATCTATTTTTAATACCCTTGAGATGCCCTGAAATCCGCAGGATGCGAGATTGCTGTTGATCAGGGCAATTGATTTATTTGCTTTATCAATGAATATGGCGCTGTCAGCACCTCGGCTCAAGGCCTCAATTCCTAATATGCCTGTGCCGGCAAAAAGATCAAGGACCCTGACGCCACTCATGTCCTGGCCAAGGATATTAAAGATTGCCTCGCGTACCTTGCTGGAGGTAGGCCTTATATCCAGTCCTTTAAGAGGTGCCAGGACCATGCCCCGTGCCCGTCCGCCGGTAATCTTCATCGCGGGCCTTGTAACCTATCGGGTCGTTGTCTCATCAGCTTTTTTATTCCCGTTGCCGCTATTCAAGGGGGCATATAAAGAATCCTTTGCGGCTGCTGGTTTTTTATAGTGATGGATGATGGAGACTACCGGCCCGGAAAACACATAGGGGATAAAAAACAGGAATAAGAGGACGTTAGGCCGATAGAAAATGACGATACCGACCAGTATAATTGCAACAAGGACGTTAAAGGGATTCTGATTTCTTAAGTTGAATTCCTTGAAGCTGTAGTAACGCAAGGAGCTGACCATTAGAAAGGAGAGAAAATAGATCATAAAAATAATGATCATATGCCTTGCCCCGGACAGGCTGCTGACGTCTGTTGTAAACAGGACCATAGAAGATATGCAGATGGCAGCGGCAGGAATCGGCAGCCCCTTGAAGAAGGAGCTGTCTGATGAACTCTTTTCCACGTTAAACCTGGCAAGCCTCAAGGCCCCGCAGATCACATACAGGCATGCCGCCAGCCAGCCGAGCCGCTTAAAGGGTTCCAGTGCCCATAAAAAGGCCAGGATAGCAGGGGCAACCCCGAAGGCGACAAGGTCGGAAAGTGAATCATATTCTACCCCGAAATGGCTCGCTGTCCCGGTCATCCTTGCAACCCTGCCATCCAGGCAGTCAAAGGTGGCAGAGACGATAATAGCTATGGCGGCAGACTCAAACCTGCCCTGGATTGAGGCTATAATGGCAAAAAAACCGCTGAACAGACTTGCCGAGGTCAATAGGTTCGGCAGGATATAAATACCCTTTCGGCGTGAGTCCCTGTATCTTTTTTTTCTCTTTTGTTTCATGGCAAATATCCTATTATTGTTTCACCCGCCCTTACCCGTTCTTTCATCCTGACATTTATCCTGGTCTCAGGAGGCAGGTATATGTCGACCCTTGAACCGAACCTTATGAGTCCGAATCTCTGTCCTGCATCGACGTTGTCATTTTCTTTAATCCAGCATACTATCCGCCTGGCAATCAATCCGGCGATCTGTGTGAAAACTATCCTGGTCCCGTTCAGGGTCTCAATTGTGATACGGTTGTTTTCGTTTTGCTCAGAGGCCTTGTCTAAATTAGCGGAAAGGAACTTGCCCTGGTTATATTTGATCCCTGATATCCGCCCCTTGATCGGGATCCGATTTACATGCACATTAAAGACAGACATGAATATGCTTACCTTTAATGCCGGCCTGCCCAGGCTGTTACTGACGTCTTCAAGATGCCTTATGTCAATTATCGTGCCGTCCGCAGGAGAAAGTACCCCATTATCTCCTGCATTGCCTGCACGATCGGGGTCCCTGAAAAAATAGATTGTGAAGAGTGTCATCAATCCTATAAAAATTGCGGCAGATACCATCCCTGAATAACCCAGAAGAGCGGTAATGACTACCCCCGGGATAATAAAAGGAAGACCTTCTCTTGCAACTGGCAACTTGTTTTCTATGCGGGTTTTCTGGATGTCTGATTTTGTCATTTTAATATTAATTTTTCGGATATTTCTATCAGTTATTCGATGGATAATGCCCTGTATATTATTAATTATCCTAATGTTTGTCAATGGCCATATTATTAATCGTTATCGGCAGCAGGTTCTCCGGGTATAAATACCTCTTAATCCCTTACTGAAGAGAATTTTAAAGGTAAAGGCAATAGGGGGTGTGTTTTATAGATAATGAATAAATTATGTGCAATGTAAAAGAAAATTAAATAGGTTTGAAAAGTTATCTGATTTTTTATATCTTTTTTGTTTTAAAAGCAAACTCCAGTCAGTGGTGTAATTTAAACAAGGCCTTAAAGTCGTTTTAATGCAATGACTTTAACGCTGTGGGCAGCTCAGGTCTTTCATAGGCGAATAATTAACAAGGGCATGAAAATCAAGGGGAAAAAATGAAAAAGATCATCATTAGCTTAGTAGTTCTTATTTTACTGGTATTTATGGGGTGGCGTATCACCTCTCTGTTCACTAATTCCCAATCAACCGGCACGGGCGGACGGGGGCAGGGGCAATCGGTTGCAGTAGAAACAGCCGATGCAAGTATTAAGACTATAAAGGAGATCAGGGAATTTACAGGCACAGTTTATCCGATATATAAGTATATCATCGCGCCAAAGACCTCAGGCAGGGTTATCGATATCACAAAAAGGATCGGAGACTGGGTCAATAAAGGTGAGATCATTGCCAGACTGGATAATGACGAATATCAGCAGGCTGTGATCGAGGCAGAGGCGAGTCTTAAAATTGCCAAGGCATCCCTTGCCGAATCGGAAAGCCAGTTCGACCTAGCAAAACAGGAACTGGAGAGGGTTCGCTCACTTCAGGCAAAGGGGATTTCCTCATCATCGGAGCTGGATACCGCATCGACCGAGCATGAGGCCCAGAAATCCCGTTTGGAACTCGCCAGGGCGCAGGTTGAGCAGAGCGAGGCTTCATTAAAGTCTGCCAAGATCCGTCTGGGTTACACTGTCCTCACTGCGACCGAACCTGGTTATATCGGAGAGAGATATGTGGATGAAGGCAACCTCCTTTCCAACAATTCCCCCCTTGTATCCATAATAGGGATAGATAAGATCATTGTACAGGCAACCATAATTGAAAAGGACTATGGCCGCATCAAGGTGGGACAGACAGCCGAAATAAAGGTTGATGCCTTTCCCGAGACCACATTTGCCGGCAAGGTTGCAAGGATTGCCCCTGTGCTTGAAGAGACATCCAGGGTCGCAAAGGTTGAACTGGAGGTTGAAAATAAGGAGCGGCTCTTGAAACCGGGCATGTTTGCCATAGTAAGCGTTGTGCTTCAGGAAAAACAGGCAGTCCAGGTGGTACCCACTGAGGCAATAATAAAGAGCAGTGGAAAGGAAGGGATCTTTGTTGTTGAAAAAGATCCGGCCTCGGATAAAAAGATTGCAAGGCGTTATGATATTGTGACAGGGATTTCTGCAGGAACGGAGACAGAGATCATTTCCCCTGAGATAAAAGGCCCTGTGGTCACACTCGGCCAGCACCTCCTCCAGGATGGCGGTTATGTAACTTTAACCCAGGAATCCGACAATTCAGCCTCCGTTAAACCAGCTGGAGAAATATCGGAACCTAACAAGGAGACAGGGAGATGATTGCAAAAGGCTCAGTAAACAGACCTGTCCTTACTACAATAATTTTTTCGATTGTAATACTGATCGGCATAGTCTCCTTCCAGCGGCTTTCCATTGATTTCATGCCCTCGGTTGAATACCCCACGATCTCCGTGTCCACCAGTTACGGGAATGTAGGGCCCCAGGAAATAGAGGAGCTTATAACAAAACCGATTGAGCAATCCCTGGCCGCAGTGCAGGGTGTTGAAGAGATCTCATCCACCTCGTCAGAGGGAAGCAGCAGGGTAAGCGTTTCATTTGAATGGGGCACGGATCTGGAGATTGCAACCAATGATGTCCGTGAACGAATAGACCGTGTCACTCGAAGTCTGCCCGATGATGTGGATCGCCCGACCATAATGAAAATGGATGTCAATTCAATGCCTAT
>Ga0153915_10003475_pt1 | contig 14468 bp, 12 predicted proteins | sample Opewatmetagenome_2_FD_107003 | JGI IMG/M metagenome (GOLD analysis project Ga0153915, IMG submission 107003) | Freshwater wetland microbial communities from Ohio, USA - Open water 3 Core 3 Depth 3 metaG | ecosystem: Environmental > Aquatic > Freshwater > Wetlands | place: USA: Ohio, Lake Erie... | reverse complement strand
GGTTTTGATGAGCCGACTTCCCACATAAATATGTCAACCTTATCACCGGATGCACCATATTCCACATATGCCATGAGGTATTTGTTATCCTCAGTCAGTCCTGCATAGATAATCTTACTGGGATCATAACCTTCACCGAACAACAACTTATCTGATTCCATTTTTGTTCCCATCTTGTGGAAATATACCCGGGCTCCTTTTTCAGTAAATCTTGTATAATAATAACCTTTCAGGTCAGGTGAAATTGACATGCCGAAGTACCTGCCCCTTGGCATTGAATCGGGAAGCTCTGCTTTGGTTTCAGTATCCAATAGCCTTACAGCCACTTCATCTTCCCCGCCTTTTCTTATTGCATAAGCGAGCAATTCTCCCTTATCAGTATAACTGAAAATACTGACACTGGTCGTGTTATCGGGACTCATTCCATGAGGATCTACGAGAACCACATCATCACCATCAAGGCCTTTTCTCATACATATGATCCAGAGATCCTGGTTGGCATTTCTTTTCTGGAAGAAGAACTTTTCGCCGGCCTGACCTGGCAGGCTGACATCGTCCACTCTTAATAACTGGGTATACCTTGTCCTTATATCCTCCTTAACTGGAATATTATCCAAGAAACTCTTTGAATACTCATTCTCCTTCTCAATCCAGGCACGTGTTTCAGGGCTGTTCTGATCCTCAAGCCAGCGATAAGGATCAGGAATGGCAGTGCCGAAAATAGTATCAACAATGTTATCGCGCTTTGTCTCAGGTGGTGGCGGTACACTTTTATTGCAGGATGACATTAATGCAAGTGTGAAAGTTGTCAGAACAACGATGAGATTTATTAATTTGTTCATTGTAATTGGTTTATATTAAACAGTTTTTAGTTCAAATGGCATGGAGCATAGAGCGAAGAGAAATGACTAAAATTAAAAATTTAGAATGACTAAAATTAATTCCAGATTTTAGCTCATTTTAAACTTTAGTCATTTCTTCAATACTTCCTTCATTGTTCGGCCAATGTCTGCAGGTGACTCGACGACATGGATGCCGCATTCTTTCATGAAATTCATTTTTGCGAGGGCGGTATCATCTTTGCCGCCTATTATCGCACCTGCATGTCCCATCCTGCGTCCTTTAGGAGCGGTCTGACCGGCGATAAAACCAACTACTGGTTTTTTACTTCCATTTTCTTTTATCCAGAGTGCCGATTCTGATTCCATGCTGCCGCCTATTTCGCCTATTATAATGATTCCTGCAGTTTCATCATCTGCCATTAACAGTTTTACTGCATCAAGTGTTGATGTACCGATGACCGGATCCCCTCCTATCCCAATGCATGTCGACTGTCCCATTCCCTGCTTTGTAACCTGGTCGACCGCTTCATAAGTAAGGGTTCCTGAACGTGAAATAATGCCAATGGATCCTTTCCTATGAATAAATCCGGGCATAATGCCTACTTTGCATTCTTCAGGAGTTATTACACCCGGACAGTTTGGGCCTATCAGACGGCATTCCTTGCCATTCAGATATGCCTTAACTTTTACCATATCCTGTGTTGGAATGCCTTCGGTTATTGCAACAATAACCCTGATCCCGGCATCAGCAGCTTCCATAATGGCATCAGCAGCAACGGTCGAGGGAACGAATATTACTGAAACATCAGCCCCGGTACTTCTTACTGCGTCATGTACAGTGTTAAAGACAGGCCTTCCAAGATGAATGTATCCGCCCTTGCCTGGAGTAACGCCACCGGTTATATTAGTGCCGTATTCCATCATCTGTCCAGAATGAAAAGTGCCTTCACTTCCTGTAAATCCCTGGACAACCACCCGTGAATGTTTATTTACCAGCACACTCATACTTCAAGAAAAATTAATCTCAAATGTAACTAAATTGCCGTGAATAAAATTTTATGTAAGTTTAGTCGAAAAATCTTCCCGTAATAAATATTAAAATCAATGATTACTTTATACGGACTGGTGCTTTCGTTCATCCTGCAGTTTGTGGCTGCATATCTTGCAATAAGCCTCACAAAAGTCACCAGGTACAATATTTCATGGATCCTTATATCGACAGCCCTTATCCTGATGGCCGCCCGGAGATTCACTGAAATACTGCCCTATATTTTCCCCACCTATTCACGAGACTTTACCAATCTCAGCATATGGTCAGGAATTATTACATCAGTCCTTGTAACAATTGGAATTATTTTCATCAGAAAGATATTTCAATCACTTGCTGAAGCCGAAAAAATCAGGAAGATTTCAGAAGCAAGGATCCTCAATGCCATTATCCAGACAGAGGAAAAAGAACGCAGGCGCTTTGCAAAAGACCTTCATGATGGACTGGGCCCTATCCTTTCAACAGCAAAAATGTCGCTCTCGGCTTTGCAGAGATGGGAACATCCGGAAAGAAACAGCAAAATAATCAAAAACACATCAGATCTTATAGACGAGGCAATCGACAGCCTTAAAGAGATCACTGACAACATCAGTCCGCACATCCTGAGCGATTTTGGACTTGAATCAATGCTTAATTCATTTATCAATAAGATTAATTACACAGGGGAAATCAAAGTCGACTTTAAATCCAATCTGAAAGGACAAAGGTTTATAACTGAAGGGGAGGTCATTCTGTACCGGTGTATTTGTGAACTGATCAATAATACTATAAGGTACGCCCAGGCAAAGAATGTGGCGCTGAATATTTTAAAGACCCCGGAACTCCTTGTAGTTCATTATAAGGATGATGGCAAGGGATTTCATGCTGAGTTTAATGACAGAAATGTAACTCAGGGTACCGGATTGTATAATATACAATCAAGGATCAATTCTATTGGCGGAAGATTTTCAGTGCAGAGCGAGCCCGGTAAAGGAATGGAAGCTGAAATTGTCGTTAAGATTAAAGGAATTTTAAAATGAAGAAAATAAAAGTATTCCTGGTCGATGATCATAAACTTTTCAGGAACGGATTATCGCTATTGCTTGAAGGGGAAAAAGAAATTGTTGTCACAGGAGAGGCTGAAAACGGGAAGCAATTCTGCGATGCAATACAGAAGGAAGTGCCGGATGTGGTTCTCATGGATATTGAGATGCCTGAGATGGATGGATTTGAGACCACGGCACTGACATGCGGGAAATATCCTGATCTGAAGGTAATCGCACTGACAATGTTCGGCGAAGAACAATATTATCTTAAAATGATTGAAGCCGGAGCAAAAGGATTTCTTTTAAAAGACTCAGATATAGAGGAAGTTATTAAGGCTATCAAAACAGTGCATGATGGTGGCACCTATTTTAGTCAGGAGATCCTGTATAACATGGTTAAAAATATAAATGAAGTCCGAAAAGAAGCTGGCCCTCCAGTTCAGCTTTCGGCCAGGGAGCACGAAATCTTAGCGCTTATCTGCAAAGGATTTTCAAATACTGAAATTGCTTCAGAATTGAATATAAGCAAAAGAACTGTCGAAAAACACCGTTCCAATATCCTTATAAAAACCCAGACTTATAATACAGCCAGCCTTGTGATGTTTGCTGTGGAAAACAGGCTGATAAACTTATAATAAGTATAAATACTTATCGGGCACTTACCTGTTTACGTATCATTTTTTACTCACCTAATTCTAAGTATAAGAAGGCTTTTTTTTTGTCGAATTGGATTCTACATTAGCATAAAATTTCTTTTATGGAGAAATTATTCGACCGCCTTAAAGAAGATATCAGATTCGTTCACGGTCTAAACTCATGCATTAATTGTGGAACCTGTTCTGCAATATGTCCGGCGGCCTCATTCTGGGAATATGATCCACGAGAAATAGTCGACCAGCTCCAGGTTGAGGATGACGATATCCTGGAAGAACTTCTTGGAGGGGAAAAAATTTGGTATTGCGGCCAATGTATGTCTTGTAAAACAAGGTGTCCAAGAGACAATACTCCGGGCATGTTAATTCAAGCTCTCAGAAATTTATCCATTGAAACAGGATTATACATGAACTCCTCAAGAGGAAGACAACAGTATGTCTTGAAAAAAATGATTGGAGATACTATACTTGCGACTGGTTACTGTGTTCACGCTGATGGATTAGATACCACAATGTTCCCTGAGCAGGGTCCGATTTGGGACTGGATAAGGAAAAACAGCAAGGAAGTTTATAACAGGTTCGGCAATTCTTATAACAGTCCTGGTACCGGAGCCTTGCGCAAGATCCCTGATGAGGCAATACGCGAGCTTCACGAAATATTCAGGATAACAGGGACGCTTCAACGTTTCAACCGGTTGGAAAATGATGCAGCAAGGCAGGCTAAAAAAACAGATACTGAATTTGATTCAAGCATATTAAACGATTATTTCCTGAAAACCTATACTAATACCTCCGAAGATGTCGAAGACTGAAAGAGGCCAGTTTATCTGGAAAGATTTCCAGAAAGAAATCGCAGATGATCATTATTATTATGTAAGGAGCTGCATAAGACAGAATTTTTTCCCGGGTGCTGAAGATGTATTTATTAAAATGGTTACCAAAGACCTTAATAAAGATCTTGTCCTAGATCCTGCACATACTACCTGCACAGGCATTGGCTATCATACTGACCTGGTCAAGATGGAAACAACAATGACCGTGATAGCAAGGCAATTTGCAATGATGAATCAGGCCGGCTATAAAAATCTTCTCGTTTCATGTGTTACATCCTTTGGGCTTTATAACGAGATCCTTGAGATCTGGGAAGAATATCCTGAAATAAAGGAGAAGGTCGGCGAGTACCTGCATAAGGCAACCGGAAGAACTTTTAAGGTCCCTGAAAATCTTGTTCATGCAAGCGACCTTATCTATAAATATAAAGATGAGATATCTGCCCGGGCGAAATACAGGCTCATAAACAGGGAAACGGGTGAACCTCTGCGTGTCGTGGATCATATTGGATGCCACTATTCAAAAATGTTCCCTGAAAAAGGAATCGGTGGCGCTGAGCGTCCCCGAGTACTATCAGGATTGGTCAATACCCTGGGAGGAAAAACCATCGATTACCCGGAAAGAAGGTTGTGTTGCGGATTCGGGTTCAGACAATATTTGCTTAAATCTTCCAGGGGATATTCTCTCTCCTGCACATATAAGAAATTCAAGTCAATGGAACCATACAAACCGGATTTCATAATAACCAATTGCCCGGGATGCAATTATTTTCTTGACAGGTGGCAATATGTCATCAGTGACTTAAGGGGCGAAACATACGGACATAATGGCGATGGAATTCCAACCCTGACCTATGAGGAGGTCGCTGCTTTATGCCTTGGATATGATCCCTGGGATATTGGATTGCAAATGCACCAGACTGCAGTCGAACCATTGCTGTATAAAATGGGTATTGAATTTAATCCGGCTGACAAATACAAAGGTTATTCAGGAAAAAATCTTGAAAAGCCTAAAATACCGGAATTGCTTAAAGCTTATTAGGAAATGAAAATCACAGAATTCGATTGTATAATTGTCGGGGCAGGGCCATCGGGACTTAAGGCAGCCAGAATATTGAAAGACTGCGGACATAAGGTATGCCTGCTGGAAAAAGAAGAGGTTCCCGGCGGCAAACTCAATACCTGGCATGAATTGTTCCCGCATAACGAATCTGCTCAAGCGATTCTGCAGCAAATGCTTTCAGACCTGGAATCCAGCATACTCACTTCAATTAAAATAAAAGCAATTACGAGAATAGCCGACCATTTTGCTGTAACAGACCAGGAAGAAAATGAGTACAGGGCGCCTGCCCTGCTTTTTGCCACAGGATTCAAACCATTCGATGCCCGGTTCAAGGAAGAGTATGGCTATGGGGTGTTCGATAATGTCATAACTTCTGTCGACCTTGAACAGATGTTCAGGAATAAAAATTTTTCCACCGCTACAGGAAAGATCCCTGATAAGGTTGCATTTATACATTGCGTGGGGTCAAGAGATATCAAAGTCGGAAGTGAATTCTGTTCTGCGAACTGTTGCATAACAGGAATAAAACAGGCTATAGAATTAAAAAAGATCTATCCTGCCCTTCATATTACATGTCTGTATATGGACCTGCGCCTCGGGGGAAGATTATTTGAATATTGTTATAAAACTGCACAAATGGATTATAAAGTGCAGTTTATCCGCGGAAGGCTGTCTGAAACGAATGAAAATCCGGATAAGACCATCGTGCTCAGGTATGAAGATACTCTTGCAGGAAAGCCTGCAAAAATCACTGTCGACCTGGTAGTACTGCTTGTAGGAATGCAGCCCGATAATTCAATCCTGGGACTAATGCCTGATATTGACAGGCAGGTTGGAAGAGATGGTTTTTTTGGTACCGGCAGGATCGAAAACTCTTACAAAAACGCAGAAGATGGATTGTTCTTTGCAGGATCATGCACAAGCCCCAAGAGCGTGACACAATCAACTGATGAGGCGGCAGACGTTGCTTTCAGGATAAATTTTTACCTGAGGAATAAATTGCATACTCAAACAACCGGATACAATGACAGAGTTCGGATTCAGCATTCATGAAGATCTGATGATTGACCAGGATATTCAGTCTCCTATCTGGGATGCTGTCCTGGAGAAAGTACCTTCTGTCAGCACATGTATATCCTGCGGCACATGTACAGCTGCCTGCATATCATCGGATCATACTGGCTGGGGGTTCAGAAAACTTCTTGTTTTGTTAAAGAATGCGAAATATAAACAGCTGGAAAAAGCCCTTGAATACTGCCAGTTCTGTGGAAAATGCTCAATGGTTTGCCCGCGTGGGATCAATACCCGAAAAGCTATCCTGGAAATGAAAAAATATTTAAAAGTGCATCCCCATGACACTATTTGAATTGTTCATAATCCTGCCATTCACGCTTGGAATAACCTACCTTCTGGTTGTCCTCGGAGCGAAGTACTACAGATGGTACCGGGAATTAAATCCGAAAAACAAGCTGAGGCTGTGGAAAACTGTCAGCCTGAAAAAAATCCTGACAGACACCACGGAAATTTTCCGTGAAAGCCTTCTGCATTCTAGAATTTATAGTCAGAACAAACGGCTATGGTATATGCATACAAGCTTTGCTTTCGGATGGTTCCTGCTTATCGTAGTTGGCAATATTGAGGTAATTTATGCTACTGGGAGATTTTCAGGACTGCCCTGGGAAGGGATATTTTTAGATTATTTTTCAAGGGGACAGGAGGCATCATCCTGGAAGCTGGAAGCATTCAACCATACAATGGATATTTTGCTGCTTTTTATCCTTTCAGGCCTTGCGCTGGCAGTTTATAAAAGATTTTTCAGCAGCCATTTAGGAATAAAGAGAAGGCCGATCCATAGCACCAGTGACCGCCTTGCCATGAGTTTTCTATGGTTCATTTTCCCTGCCAGGTTTATAGCTGAAACATTAAACCATACATTTTATGGTGGTGGCGGAATTGTTGCCGCTTCTGTCGGGAACCTGATAAATCTTCCTGAAAACATGAGCTTTCTTTCCGATACAGCCTGGGTGGTATATTCTGTTGCCCTGGGTGGATTCTTTATTGCACTGCCCAGATCAAGATACATGCATATTCTGACTGAAATTCCACATATCATCCTGAAAAATGCGCATGTTCAGGCTTACCAAGATAAAGGCGCCACCGATTTCCAGCTTCACGCATGTTCTTCATGCGGGATATGCCTTAACAGCTGCCAGATGATAAATTATGGTAAGTATGACGGGCAGAACTATTACTTCATAAGGAAGATCCGCGAAGCTGATGCATCATGTACGAGTTCAACAATGAATTGCATGATGTGCGGCCGTTGCGCAATAGATTGCCCTGTAAGAGTTGATACCCTTTCGCTCAGGATGAATGAAAGGATAATGCTAAATGATGAGATTAATTTTGACTTTTCATATAATGATTTCCGCGAACTTAAGTCAACACCTGCAAGAATAGTATTCTTCGGAGGATGCATGTCAAGGTTGACCCCTGGAACTATAGCATCCATGAAGAGAATATTTGAATTCTATGGAGACGATTATGTAATGCTTGATGAAAATGAATCAATCTGCTGCGGAAGGCCCTTATATTTATCCGGACAGAAGCAAGCTCATTATGAAGTAGTTAAGCAAACCAGGGAAAGAATAATGGCCTGCCAGCCCAAACTTATAGTCACACCCTGCCCTATCTGCCTTAACACTTTCAGAAATAATTATTTTTTCCCTGTCCCGGTAATGCATCACACCCAATACCTTGAATCATTGATCAGACAGGGTTTGATGCTGCCCCAGCAATCTGAATTAAAAACAGTTTACCATGATCCATGTGAATTAGGGAGATCACTTGGAATTTACCGTGAACCAAGGCTTGTGCTCAGGCATATTGTAAGGCTTCAGAACAATATCTATAAGAGAGGCGACGGTTTATGCTGCGGGGGAAGCGTGGCCGATCTTGAAATGGATTATGAAGACAAGCAAAAAATCGCCGGTGAAACTATCAAAAAGTTGATCAATCAGGATACACAGATGCTTGCCACCTCATGCCCCCTTTGCAAAATCACTTTCAGGGATACCAATATTTTGCCGGTCAGGGATATAGCGGAGATCTATGCTGATTCACTCACTATAATTCTGCCGGTTAAAGAATTCGCCGAAGAAGAATCAATGAACTTTTAGTACGGCCGCGCTAGGACCACATGAAGGCCATGTTACAATGGTCGAAGTGGTCACACACTACATCGTTACAATTGTTGCAATGGTTACAATGGACTAAGCAGAACTATCAGCTCTATTGCGACAATTGAGACAATTGTATCAACTGCGACTAATCTTTCCCGGATTATCAATAATTTTGAAGTTTCAATTACCATAGTATGCTGAATGATTCTACTATCTGTGCAATTGCGACGCCTCCTGGTACCGGAGCAATTTCCATTATAAGGATCTCAGGGAAGGATACTTACAGAATATGCAGCAGGATTATTAAGTTCAGGAGCAAAAAGAAGAAACTCGTGAGTTTAAGGCCATATACCGTACATTTTGCATCGGTTGTTCACGAGGGCAGGATGATTGATGAAGTACTTGTCAGTCTTTTTAAGGCACCGCATTCCTACACAGGTGAAGATGTCATTGAAATCTCCTGTCACGGCGCTCAGTACATTCAGCAGGAAATAATAAGGATCCTTATTGATGTCGGTGCAAGGCCTGCAAAACCAGGCGAATTCACTTTAAGAGCTTATTTAAATGGAAAATTAGATCTGTCACAGGCTGAGGCAGTTGCAGATCTTATTTCTTCAACCTCAGCGGCTGCCCACAGGGTGGCCCTCAACCAGATGAGGGGCGGTTTCTCAGGAGAGATAGCAAAGCTCCGGACTCAGCTACTGGACTTTATTTCTTTAATTGAACTGGAGCTGGATTTCAGCGAAGAAGATGTCGAATTTGCAGACAGGAAAAAATTAATGCAGCTGGTTAAAAATATACAGGAGCTGATAAAAAATCTTGTTGAGTCCTTTAATCTCGGCAATGTCCTAAGAAATGGAGTGCCGGTTGCGATAACTGGAAAGACAAATGTCGGAAAAAGCACGCTTCTGAATACGCTCCTGCATGAGGAGAAAGCTATTGTATCTGAAATAGCAGGAACAACCAGGGATATCATAGAAGATGTAATTAATATTGAAGGCTTCAGCCTGAGATTAATTGATACCGCAGGACTGCGGAAAGCGTCTGGTAAAATTGAATCCCTCGGCATTGAAAAAACCTTTCAGAAAATTGACCAGGCCTATATTGTATTATATATGATTGATGCAATGTATGGTCCTGCCGAAATTGACAGGCTGGCAAGTAAAATCAAGAAACGGATTAAGGGTAAAGACAAAAAGCTGATAATAATCCTAAACAAAACAGATAAACTTTCTGACTCGCAGCTTTCCAAACTCAAAGATTTAAGTCAGTTTAAGAATATTGATACCTCAGACGAGCTAATCTTTCTTTCTGCACAAACTCATGAAAACATTGATCTTCTGATTAAAACCATGCTGGATATTGTCAGAAGCAGGATTCCTGGAGAACATGATGTAATTGTCACAAATGCCCGTCATTATGAAGCCCTCAGAAATGCTGAATCTGCCGTCGACCGTGTCGTAAAGGGATTAAGATCAAACTTATCATCCGATCTTTTGGCCCAGGATATAAGTGAGGTATTGCATCGGCTTGGGGAGGTAACAGGAGAAGTGACTACTGATGAGATTTTGGGAAATATATTTTCGAAATTCTGTATCGGAAAGTAATTTATATAGATTTCCGTATTTGAACTTTCATTACTCTGTTTAATTCTCCGGTTAATATTTCCTTATTGTTTTTCCGGATAATATACTATAGATTTGACAGATTTATTAAATCCTGATGCCGGCCTCCAGCTTTAATCATATCACTCTTGACGGGAAAATGGTTCAACTTGAAACACTGGATAAGGCTCTTACTGCACTGAAGAAGGGAGGATATCTATGGCTTAATTATGTGCGGCCGAATAAAGAGGCTCTATCATTACTCATTAATCCTTTTGGGCTCCATCCACTCTCAATTGAGGACTGCCTCAATGAGAATCAAATACCTAAGATCGAAGAATACCCCCGATATACTTTTCTTCTCTTTAATATCATCAATTATAACCAGGGAGAAATTTCAATTGATGAAGCAGATATATTCATCGGGGCTGACTTCCTGATTACAGTGACCGGCCATAACTCAGAAAACCAGCAGCTACTCACTAACATCGAACATATTATCAGACAGCACCTTGAGAATATTAAACAGGGTCCTGCCTTCTTCCTGCATCTCATCCTGGATCATATCATTGATCAAAAATTTACCATTATTGAAATGCTCGAGGAAGAGTTAGATAATGCCGAGGATCTAATTCTGTCTGACATGCCTTCTTTTAATCCTGCTACTTTGCTCCACATGAGACGTAATCTTTTAGGTTTGCGCAAAAGCCTCTTTCATGAAAGAGAGGTTCTTGTGAAGATCTGCCGCAAGGATTGCCTGTTCATCCCCGAGAGGCTCCTCTTCCTTTATCGAGACATTTATGATCACCTCACTATTTTCTTTGAATTAATCGAAACTTCACGTGAAATAGTTACCAGCCTCATGGAGATGTACCTGTCTCTGATAAATAATCAAATGGCACGTACGGCTAATAAAACTAATAGCACTGTAAGGCGCCTGACTTTCATTACCACGATTTTCATGCCACTGACACTCCTGGCCGGTATTGGCGGTATGTCGGAGTGGTCCATGATGACTAAACCTGAAAACTGGAGAATCGCATACCCGGCTTTCCTTATAGCTATGCTGGTTATAGGCGTTGGCAACTACTTTGTTTTAAAACGGCTGGAGAAAAAAGATCGTGAATCTGATTTACCTGCAATTTAGCAAGCTACCTTCTCCTGGATCCCGTTAATTTGTAATCCTGATAAAAGGAACCTTTTTCTTTTTGTAGAAAAATTTCTATTCTCTTTCATCCGCTCCAATATCATACCCCACCCCCTGCGGTCGCACAACCCCGCTCCTGTCAACTCCTGGCATGAATGGGAAAAGATCAGACGGAGCCCCGCTGTTTATTGCGGGACTTAATGCCCCGATATGCAGGTCATCATCAGTGAACAAAGGATCAGTCGTTTTATCGTGAGATGTGCCGATTATTGTTCCCGATGCATCCTTGTACTTAGAGAAATTATATACGACATTGTAATCGCTGTAGAACCAGAAATTAGTCTGACATTTTACGAAGTAACACCAGTTGTCGCCCTGGAAAATATTATTAGCAATAAAAACGTCAGCTGTATCCGTCGGCTGGCCAATGTTCATACCCCTGATATACATAAAGTTATTATTTAAGTCCTTAACTGCCTGATCAGCTATCCTGAGGTTATTATTGTATAAACCGAAGAACTGGCCTTCAGAAATCACATCAATACCTGATATCGTAACAGCATCCTTAGATGCCAGGCCATCGAAAGCATTATTTCTCACAATTATTGATGAAGTTCCATCTGTTCGGCCATTTGTCAAATACATTGCCAAAATTCAATACCCATTCAGCTAATCCCTGGTCATCGGTAAATGTACAATCAACCGGCATAGTTACCCCTGGCAGATAGATTTTGACGTAGGCCCTTGAGATAGGGTCATTTTCAGTATTCTTGACATTGACTTTAAAAGTAATGTCTGCCGACAAAACTTCTGAGCAAATGAGAAATAGAAAGACAAGTGCTTGCAATGGTTTGAGGATTATCTTATTCATTTTGGAGATGTATAAAAAATTGAAATTGACATTAAACAATTTAGTAAAAATTGTACTATAAGACAATGATATATCTTTACCGTTTCTACCCTCCTCCCCTTCGCTCTTTGCTCTTAGCTCTCCGCACTCAGAATTCAGAATTATTGATTTTTGTTTCTATAACTTCAGATTTATAGATATATTCGCCCCCTTTTAAATGATACTTGATTGGAGGGTATGGAGATGACATTAAATAAACTAAGGAATATCGGGATTGCTGCACATATTGATGCTGGTAAAACTACGGTTACCGAGAGGATTCTTTATTTTACCGGAACGACAAGGAAGATCGGTGAAGTTCATAATGGTCAGGCTACGATGGACTTCATGAAGCAGGAACAGGAACGCGGAATAACAATTGCATCTGCTGCCATATCATGTATGTGGCAGGGACATCAGCTGAACCTGATTGATACACCGGGACATGTGGATTTTACAATTGAAGTTGAGCGGTCTCTGCGAGTTATTGATGGAATGGTTGCTGTATTCTGTGCAGTGGGAGGCGTCGAACCTCAGAGCGAAACAGTCTGGAACCAGGCAGACCGCTACAAGGTTCCGAGAATTGCCTTCATTAACAAGATGGATCGCACCGGGGCAGATTTTGAAGATGTTGTATCACAATTGAACAAATACCTTGATGCCAACGCGGTGCCTCTCCAGGTTCCCATGGGAAGCGAAGAAAACTTTAAAGGCATAATCGATATCATCCGTTGCAAAGCCTATGAGTTCCATGAATTTGAGAGGGTGGAAATCCCTGTTCCGGAATCATACAAATCTAAATGCAAGGTTGCAAAGAATTTTCTTCTTGAAAAGCTGGCTGATTTCAATAATGAGATCATGGAGCTCTACCTTGACGAAAAAGAAATTCCTGAAGAGCTCCTGAAAAAGGCAATCCGCACAGCTACTGTAAAGATGCTGATGACGCCTGTCTTCTGCGGTGCCGCTTATAAAAACAAGGGAATCCATCTCCTCCTTGATGCAATTGTTGATTATCTTCCATCACCTCTTGATATCGGTGCTGTTGTCGGTACGGATATTAATGATCAAAATAAATCGCACACAAGGCATCCCGGAATCAAAGATCCTTTTTCAGCACTGGCATTTAAAATAATCCACGATCCATATGTGGGACAGCAGACCTTCGTGAGGATATTCTCCGGCACCCTGAAAAGCGGCATGCAGATGCTGAATACAACCAGGAAAAAATATGAGCGAGCCGGCCGGATATTAAGGATCCATGCAAGTGAACGCGAGGAGATCAGCGAGGCAGGCCCGGGTGAGATAGCTGCCCTGGTTGGACTGAAGCTTACCAAGACAGGCGATACGCTTTGTGATCCTGAGCATCCGCTGTACCTGGAGTCTATCCAGGTACCCGAATCCGTTATTGAGCTGAAGATTTCACCTGTTACCAGGAAGGATCAGGATAAGCTTGGAGAAGCACTCAACAAGCTTGCAAATGAAGATCCCTCTTTCCATGCGCGTTTTAATGACGAAACTTCAGAGACAATTATATCAGGTATGGGAGAACTTCACCTGGAAATAATTATTGACAGGCTGAAGCGCGAATTCGGTGTTGATGTGGAAACAGGCGTGCCGGCTGTGGCATTCAGGGAAACTATCAGCGCTGAAATCCTTAGTGAATATAAGCATATTAAACAAACCGGCGGAAGAGGACAGTATGCTCATACTATTATGCGTATTGAACCCAATCCGGGCAAAGGATTTGAGTTTGTAAACAATATAAAGGGAGGCGCTATTCCTCTCGAATATATTCCATCAGTCACAAAAGGAATAACTAAAACGATTAAAGAAGGAATTCTTACTGGATTTCCCGTAATCGATGTCAAGGTTGTGCTTCTCGACGGGACGTACCATGCCGTAGATTCATCCGACTTTGCGTTCCAGACCTGCGCTTCCATATGTTTTAAAAATGGATTTCTCAAGGCCAATCCTGTCATACTTGAGCCAGTCATGAAAATAGAGGTGAACACTCCCGATGAATATATCGGTGATATAATCAGCAATCTTAACAGAAAGCGCGGAAAAATAGAATCAATGCGCCGATTCAGGAAAGGCTCACAGAAACTTAACGGGCTTGTGCCACTGATGGAAATGTTCGGATACGCAACTCAGCTAAGAAATATATCAAGCGGCCGTGCAAACT
>Ga0153915_10003474_pt1 | contig 14472 bp, 10 predicted proteins | sample Opewatmetagenome_2_FD_107003 | JGI IMG/M metagenome (GOLD analysis project Ga0153915, IMG submission 107003) | Freshwater wetland microbial communities from Ohio, USA - Open water 3 Core 3 Depth 3 metaG | ecosystem: Environmental > Aquatic > Freshwater > Wetlands | place: USA: Ohio, Lake Erie... | reverse complement strand
GCGCGCGCGCGAACATTTGCCAGGAGATCTTCCGACTCGATGATGTCGATCACGGCTTCGATGATCGCGCAGGCCATGGGCCCCGCGCCGAATGTGGTGCCGAGCGCGTCGGGCTTGAGCTCGGCCGCGACCGCATCGGAGAGGAGGAGGGCCGAGCAGGGGAAGCCACTGCCGAGCGCTTTCGCCGTCGTGATCATGTCCGGCGTCACGCCGTACATGTTCGCGGCGAACGGATACCCGGTTCGGCCCATGCCGCACTGAACTTCGTCGAATATGAGCACGGCGCCGACTTCGTCGCAGCGCGCACGCAACGCCGCCAGGAACGGCTGGCCGAGATCGATTGCGCCCGCGAGGCCCTGCACCGGCTCTACGATCACGGCGGCCGTCTGCCTCGTAACCTGCGCGGCGATCGAAGCGACGTCGCCCCGCTTGATGAAGCCGACATCGAATGGCGTGCGCGGGAACCCGTACCATTTTTCCTTCGCGCCCCAGGTGACCGCACCGGCCGCCGCCGTCCGGCCGTGAAAGCTCCCTTCCACGGCCAGGATCTGCGTCCGCCCCGTGACCTTGAATGCCATCCTGAGCGCGTTCTCGTTGGCCTCGGCGCCGCTATTGACGAAGAAGACGGCGTCGAGGCCGAGGCCACAGAACTCAACGAGCCGCTTGGCGGCGCGCGCACGCACTTCCATCTCGACGGCATTGGTCTGAAACAGGACCTGCCGAGCCTGGTCGTTGAGCGCCTTGAGCCAGCGCGGGTGACCGTAGCCGAGAGCCGCCACCGCGTGACCGCCGTAGAGATCCAGGATGCGACGTCCATCGCGGGTATTGAGGTAGACGCCGTCTGCGCTCACCACCTCGATCGGATACTGAGCGAACACCGGCGCGAGGTGATCCACTCCCTCTCCCGCTTTGCGGGAGAGGGCCGGGGTGAGCGGGGGTGACGGGGCTGGGGTGAGGGCGCTGCTCATGTCCACCCCGCCGCCGGCGCGGTCAGTCCCGCCGTTTCTTCGAATCCAAGCATGCGATTCATCCATTGCATGGCGCCGCCCGCGGCACCCTTGTTGAGATTGTCGACCACGGACATTACCGCGACCGTGCCGCCGCTCGCGACGGCTGATACATGCGCATAGTTGCTCGCCACGATGTCCTTCATTCGCGGCGGCTGGTCGAGCACGCGCACGAATGGCTGATCCAGATAGAAGTCGCGCAGCATGGCGAGAACCGCGTCCGTCGTTACCGGACGCTTCGCGATCGCCTGCACGGTTGCGTGAATGCCGCGTGCGAAAGGCCCCGAGTGCGGGACGAATGCAAAGTCGGCGTCGACGCCCGATGCTGCCTTCGCGCACGCGCGAATCTCCGGCGTGTGACGGTGACTGAGTGCGTTGTACGCATACAGGTCACTGTGGCGCGTGGGATGGTGCGTGCCCTCGGTCGGCTTGCGCCCGGATCCCGTGCTGCCGGTGACCGCGGAGATGAAGATTCGCGGTTCCGCGATGTCCAGCGCGAGAAGGGGAACGCTCGCGAGGAGCGCCGCCGTGGCAAAGCAGCCCGGATGCGCGACGTGCGCAGTCGCGAGCTTCGGCAGGTGTTCCGGCACGGCACAGGTGAATTCCTTGAGCCGTTGCGGCGCGCCGTGCGGATGCCCGTAGACCTGTTGATATGCGTCGGCATTCGAGTAACGAAAGTCCGCCGAGATATCGACCACGCGCAGATCGCACTTGGCCGCTGCTGCGCTCGTCAGCAGCCGGTCGATCAGTGCCGCGGCGGCCCCGTGAGGCGCGGCCGAAAAGAGGGCGGCGCGCTTCGTTTCCGTGAATATCATCGATGCGCTGCCGATGCTTGCGAACGTCGTTTGCGGATAGACGGCCGCCAGATGGCCAAACGACTTCGCTATGCGCTCGCCTGGCTGGCTGTCCGAGATCGCAGCCGCGAGCTCGAGCTCGGGGTGTCCCGCGATCAGGCGCAGAAGCTCCCCGGCCACGTATCCGGTTCCACCGAGAACGAGTGCGGGAGTGCTCATTCCGCGCCGACCGCCGCCCGCGGCAGGGAGCTGAGTCCCAGCGCGTCGATGAGGTGATCGCCGAGCGCTGCGCCCGCGGTGAGTGCATTAAAGGCCGGCACTCCCGTTTGCGCCTGAATGATGTCGACGCCGACGGCGTTGTCCGTCGAGGGACCGGTCACCGCAGACGGCGTGATGCCGAACTTGTCCTTCAGCAGTCTCACACCGCCCCACGCGGCAACCGGGTCGTTCGCCGAGAGCACGACCGCGGTGAGCGACTTGCGAATATCCTCGCTCGCGAGAATGGCCTCGACACCGTATGCGCCGAGAATACCGTCGCCGAGTTCGAAGACGATGACATCCGGCTTGCCGCTCGCCATCTCCGTGAGCATGGTGCGTGTGAGCGCCGGCCCCGTTTTCGGGGTGGTGGTGACGACGCCGAGATCGGTGAAGATCATCGAGCGGCGCGCCCCGGCGTCTTCCATCGCCAGGATGTCCCGGCGCAGCGAAACACCGGTGGCCTTGAACGCGTCCACGACGAGGCCGCGATGGCGCATGCGGCTCACGATCGAGCAGGCTGCGGCCGTCTTGCCGGCCTCCATGCAGGTGTCGGCGAGGGCGACCACGGGTACGCCGCGCGTATTGAGCTCGGCGTTGTAGTCGAGCGCCTTGTAGCCGACTTTCGCCGGCACGCCGATGCGCTCGCCGAGATACGGGAAGGTCAGCACGACGCCGAGCACGCGGCAATCGAACGGCTTGCCCTTGTCGGGATTGACCGAGTCGCAGATGCCGAGCACGCCGCCGATGTTGAGGAGCTGGATGATGTCGCCCGTCTGGACCGACTCCGGCAGGTGGCCCGAGTAGCCGAAGAGCGCCTTGCGATGGCCGAGCGCTCCGACAATGACGTCACCCTTCGACACCTTGGCCATGCGGCCGCTCGTGAGCTCGAGCGTGTTGTAGGTCGACTTGTTGGTCAGCACTTCGACCACAAGCACCGTGCCTTCCTCTGACGGAATTTCCGTGGCGATGCGCAGCTCGTGCGCGAGCCCACAGGCCTGCGTGACCGAGGCGATCTTGTCGACAACCACCGACTTCATCATTGCGTTTGTCCTTTGCCGGCCCGCGTGTGAAAGATTCCCGGGAGCGCGAGCATCTTCGAGAATCCGAGTGCATCGGTCGGCGTCCATTCGCCGGCCGCTTCGCCGTAGACGCCTTTCGAGGCGGCCATCAGAGAGTAGGGCGAGCTCACGCCTTCGATGAAGGCGCGGCCCGGGCCGAGCAGCAGCTTCACGTCGCCGGTGACGCGCGCCTGCGAGGATACGAAGAGCGCCTCGATGTCGCGGCACACCGGATCGAGGAGCTGCCCTTCATGCACGAGGTCGCCGTAGGGGCCGGCGAGCATCTCCTTGATACGCGACTGGCGGCTCGACAGCACGAGCTTTTCGAGTTCGCGATGCGCATTGAGCAGCATGTCGGCCGCGGGTGCTTCGAAAGCAACGCGGCCCTTCGTGCCGATGATCGTGTCGCCCAGGTGTATGCCGCGGCCGATGCCGAACGCGGCGCCGATGGGTTCCAGCCGCTCGATCAGTTCGACGGGCGTGAGCGTCACGCCGTCGAGACGAACCGGGATACCGCGCTCGAATCCGATGACGTGCCGTTCCGGGGAACGCGGATGACTGAACGCCGTGCGCGACAGCACCCAGGCATCGTCCGGAATGCTGTCCGTCGAAGTGAGCGTTTCCTTGCCGCCGATCGTGACGCCCCAGAGTCCGCGGTTGACGGAGTAGGCCGCGCCGTACGGCGGTATCGGGAGCTTGTGCTCCTCGAGGTACTTCAATTGCTCAGGACGCTTGAAGGCGCGATCACGCACGGGGGCGAGAATCTCGAGTTCCGGCGCAATGGTGCGCAGCGCGACCTCGAAGCGCACCTGGTCGTTGCCGGCGGCGGTGCAGCCGTGAGCGATCGTGCGCGTACCGAGTTTCTGCGCCATGCGTGCGATGGTTTGCGCCTGCACGACGCGCTCCGCGCCCACGCACAGCGGATAGAGCTGGCCGCGGCGCACGTTGCCCATGATGAGGAACTTGAGAACCTGATCGAAATAGCCTGCGCGTGCATCGACCAGGTGATGACCCCGCGCTCCAAGCGCGCGTGCGCGTTCCGCGAGCGTCCTCGCCGCCGCGTCGTCGATGCCGCCCGTTCCAACCGTGACGGTGATGATGGGGCGCCCGTACGTTTCCTTCAGCCACGGCACGAGAAACGACGTGTCGAGACCGCCGGAGAATGCGAGGACTATGGGCTCATCGCCCCTCTTTTCATTTTCTGCCATTGGGGGACGCTCAGACGTGAAAAATGCTGCGCAGGCGCTCGATGACCTTGTGCTGCTCGCGCGGGCCGTTCGTGGCGACGAATATCGTGTCATCTCCCGAGATGGTTCCGACCACTTCCGGCCATTCGGCGCGATCGACCGCCAGCGCCACGCTCTGCGCGCTGCCGGTCGCCGTGCGTACGACGGTAATCGTCGAGCCGGCCGCACGGATCTCGCGCACGAAGCCGCTCAGGGCGGCGAACTCATCGTGCGTCGGGGTGTGTTCGGCCAGCGGCAGAATGTAGCGGTGACCCATTTTGCCGACACCGAGCTCCTTGAGGTCACGGCTGACCGAGGACTGCGTCGCCTCGTGGCCCTGCTTTTTCAGGAGGCGCACGAGATCGGCCTGCCGCCCGACTGCCTGGTCGCGCAGGATCTTCACGATCGCCTGGCGCCGCGATCCGGTTCCGTTCAGCCCGTTTGCCATGGTCAGAGCATGCCGCTCCCGTGCATAAAGTTGCCGCAGTGTGCATAAATATGCGACCGCAGTCAACAGCAGCACTCGGCGCGCGGGCTCCCACGCACGCTGCTGGCTTCGGCTATCCTTGCGCCGTCCATTTCTCATGCTCAAGGTGGCGCGGCATGCTCGAGACGGTGGTGGTGGAGACGGGGAGGGCGCCGACCGGCACGGTGATCTGGCTGCACGGGCTTGGCGCCGACGGCCACGATTTCGAGCCGATCGTCCCTGACGTTGCCCCGGCAGGCGGCCGGCCGCTGCGCTTCGTCTTTCCGCACGCGCCGGTGCGGCCGGTCACGCTCAATAACGGCTGGTCGATGCGTGCCTGGTACGACATATACGGCCTGACGCGCGAGCATCGCGTGGATGAGCGCGGCATTCGCGAGTCGGGCAGCGCAGTCGAGGAGTTGATTCGGGCGGAGATGGCGCGAGGCGCTCCGGCGGAACGGATCGTGCTCGCCGGATTCTCGCAGGGCGGTGCGATGGCGCTGCATGCGGGCCTGCGATTTCCTGATCGCCTTGCTGGTCTCGTTGCGCTTTCCTGCTACCTCGCGCTCGACCTGACACTCGAGGCCGAGCGCGCGGCCGAAAACCGCGGAACGCCGATCTTCATGGCTCACGGTACGGCGGATCCGGTTGTGCCGTTCGAGTTCGGCGACTCCTCGCGAAGATTCCTGCAAGGCGAGGATCATCCGGTCGAGTGGCACACGTATCCGATCGCGCACGGCGTCGCGCCGGAGGAGATCGACGATATCCGTGTATTTCTCGAGCGCGTGCTGCCGTAGGCAATCGGCGCGGGTTATTTCTCGATGGTATAGACGATATCGGCGCTGCGGTTCTCGCCCGCCTCGGTGCGTATCGTCCAGCGGTCACCGAGTGTGTACTGAAGCTTCAACGTGTTGATCGATTCCGTCAGTGACACGCCGTAGCTGACGTAGAGGCGCGGCGAAAGAAACTTGCCGAGTACCAGCGCGGTCTGGTCCTGCCGCGTGGATTCGAGCGTGACATCCTCGAGCCCGAGTTTCGCGCCGAGTTCGGATGCGAGAATGGCGCCGCCCTGTATCAGCAGGTCCTTGCGCGTCGTGCCCACGAGCTGCGTTTCGTTGCTCCGCAACTGCTCCAGGGTTCCGCCCGCGACCAGCAGCGACACGATCTGCGTCTGCGACACCGGCGGATTAGAGAAAAACGACAGAGTCGGCGCCCGCAGTGTGCCCCGCACGTTCGCGCCGACGTCGATATCCGCAAGGTGTCTGACGGCACGCAGATCGACGCCGGGATTCGACAGCAGTCCGCCATTAAAGAGGAGTCGCCCGCGCTCGACGTCGAGCCGGCGGCCGAGCACGGAGTACTTGCCTTCATCGACCTTGAGTTCGCCGACCCCGGTACCCGGATCGCCGGGGACCGTCGTCGCCACGACGCCGCCCGACAGCTTGCCTGCGAGGCCGTAAGTATCGATGCGCACATCCTCGCCGACCGTAAGGCGCACGTGACTGTAGACTTGGAATCGCTCTTCCGGCGGGGTGACCGCCCGTCCGAGGAGGACTTCGTCGGACGATGGGAGCACGGCGCCGGTGAGCTCGACCGGCGCAATGCGCGCGTATGGCACGGCCACGGTGCCATCGATATCGATGCGCCGTCCGTCGACGCGCAGCTTGATGTCGGGTGATGCGACGACGCGAACCTCGGGCACGTCCACGATTCGCAGGCGCTTGCCGTTGAGCGTCAGATCTCCGGTCGGCAGTCCTGCAGTCCAGGCGAGCTGGCCTTTCACGACCGCTTCGCCGTCGCCGGCGTGTGTCGTCGCGTCGAGAGTCAATTTGTTGCCGCTGAGCCCGGCTGCGAGTGTCGTATCGCGCAACCGCAGGTTGAGCTGATAGAAATCGATCGCTTTGGCGTCGATGCGAAGCGTCCCGTTGAGGCCGGGCGCGCGCGGCGTGCCTGCCAGTGTGAATTCGGTTGCGAGCATGCCATCGACGCGATCGACCTCGGTGAGGAAGAGCGGTATCAGTCCGAGCTCGTGAATCTCGGCGCGCAGCGATCCGGACAGGGTCTGATCGGCGAACGCGCGTCCGTCCTGCCGCTCGAGAGTGACGCTGGTGTCGAGGAAGGTCGTTTCAGTGGCGCGCACCTTGATCGAACCGGCAAACCGGTCCGGCAGGGCGGTCAAATCGGCGTGCGCTTCGCCAAGCGTCAGCTTTTCGCGCTGCCCGCGCCGCAAATAGTAGTAGAAATCAGCCTCGTCGAGATCGACGCGCGCGGTGCCTGTCCAATTCGCGCCGGGCCTGCCCGCGGCATCCAGTTGCATGGCGAGATAGCCATCGAACTCCGGCCTGCCGGGTAGCCCCCGGCCAAACAACTTGAGCGGCATGCGGGTGGCGGAGGCTTGCAGCTTCCATTCATCCGGCGCACTCAGATGACCCTGCGCACAGAAGCGCTCGTCGCCGGCTGCCAGACAGGCCGCGGTCAGTTCAATACGCTCGGCCGCGATCGTGAGTGCGGCTGGAGCGGCGAGCGTCATATGCGGGCCGCCGGGTGCGTCGAGCGTCCAGTGGTCGAGCGTTGCGTTCCACGACTTTGGAGCGTAGCGGCCATGACCGCCGAGCGCGGCGCGTACATCGGCAAACTGAGCCGAGGCGTTCCATTCGTGGGCATCGCTCGTTCCGTCGAGAGAAAACTTGAGAGTATCGAGCTCGTGAGTGCCCCAGGCGATGTCCATCGCCTCGATGTTCGCGCGGGAAGCGGCGTGCTTGATCAAATCGACGTCCACGTCGCCGGTCACTTGCTTGACCGAAACGCCAGCGTAGGCGAGCCCGGTCGCGGTCAAATGACCATTGACGGTGAACGCCGCACTCGTGCCGTTGAAAGCGCCGGACGATTCCAGCTGGCCGGCCGCCCCCGGCAGTGTCTTGGCGAGATCCGGACTCGAGATCGACCAGCGAAGCGCGATTTCCTCGGCGACACTGCCATCGACGCGCAAGTGGGTCGAGCCGAGATCGAGAGCGACGTGCTCGAAAGCGAAGCCCCCATCGATCTTGCGCAATGCGCCGCTTGCGTTGAGGTCCTGCTTGCGCAGCCGGCCATGAAGCTTCTCGACATCGATTTCCCAGCTGGAACTTGCCTTCAGTCCGTCGGCTCGCGCCGTCAGTCCGAAGTCGACGCTACCCGTCCAGGGTTTGCGCCACATACCCGGATTCAGATTCGAGCCGTGCGCCCTCGCTGTCCAGCCCGCGTTGTCCCCGTAGCGAAGGTCGCCTTGCGCGACGATGCTGCCAGCGAGCCACGTGCCGTGCGCGTCGGCAATCGTGACGCGGCCGCTCGCGATTGTCCCATTCGCCGTCAGCTCGGCCGACGGAAGGTCACGGACCCGGAGGCTGGCCTCCGCCTTGAACTCAAGCGGCCACCGGCCGGAAAAGGTTCCGTGCCCACGTTCGCTGACGACGGTGGCGGCGCCATGCAACGGCCACTGCAGTTCTGTCCAATCTGTCGAAAAGTCCAGCCTTGGCGCAGCGCCCGTCATCGTGATCGAACCGCGCGCGAGCACTTCGCCGCGCGCGCCCTCCGGCCCGACGGTCAGCTCGTCGAAACGCAACACCCGTTCGTGGTAACGGCCGCGCCAGCGAACGGCCAGCGTGCCCGTTTCGAGGTCGCGCGGGATTACCTTGCCGGCTGCGAAGAAACCGTCGCGATTGCCGCCGATGTCCAGGGCCGCCGCCGCCGGCCCTAGAGTCGACTTCGCGTTCCAGGCCCTCACGTCGAAATCCTGAATCGCCACCGCGCCCCGCAGCTGCCAGGCTCTGGTGAGAGTCGTCAATTCGCCGCGCCCCGTCGCGTGAAATGGCGCCGCGACGTCCGCTCCCCAGGCGAGCCGGTCGAGATCGCCCTTCAGCTGCACGTTGCCGTGCCATTCGGGCTGGCGTGGGGGCGTCAAGGTCACAACGAGATTCGCCGACAGCGCGAATGGCCGCGCAGCGATGAGCCGAACGTCGCCACGGCCGCTGATCAGTTCCGAATGCGCGTCAACACCGGTCGCGACGAGGTCATGCGAGGTCAACCGTACTTTCGCGAGCACGCGATCGTAGGCGAGATGCACGCCGTTCGGCAGCGCTATGTCGACGTCGTGAACCTCGAGCTCGCCGACGCTGAGCCGCAGCAGCCGCGGCAGGAATTTCGGCGGTTGCGTGTCGGTCGATGGACGGCTCACCACCGTGATCCGAAGCCGCGCGACCTTGAGATGATCGAGCGACACGGCGCCGCCGACCAGTTGCCAGAATCCGGCTACACCCTCGATGCCATCGACGACCACTTGCGCGCGCTCGGCGGATACGCGCACCTCGTCGATCGTGAATCCGCCGACCAGCGTCCCGCGCACGTTGTCGATCTTGAGCGCGACTTTCTTCAATGGCATGGCATTGACCGCGCCGACGATCCATCGCATGCCGGTTTCAGTCGTGCCGAGAAACCACGCAAGAGCCGTCATCACGGCAACGAGCACCGAGAGCGTCACGCCAATGCGTATGAGCCAGCGTCTCATTTCAGATTCGGCGTGATGTTCAGGTGCAGGCGCGGACCCAAGCCGCTGCGCGAGAGAGCCTGTGCGACGTCGATACCGAGGCTGATCACGGGCAGCTTCCAGCGTACGCCGAGTCCAGCGGAGTACTCCAGCGGATCGCTCAGCTTGTTGACGGCGTTGCCCGCGTCGACGAAGGCGGCGATCGCAAAGCGCCTCGGCAGATCGCGCTCGATCTCGAGGCTCGCAACGATGAGATGGCGGCCGCCGACCTTGTTGCCGTTTGCGTCGACGGGTGAAAGCTCGTTGAGCGCGAAGCCGCGCACGCTGCGGTCGCCACCGGCGAAGAAGCGTTCGGACGCCGGTAGTTCCGAGAAATTGCCGACAGCGCTTACTCCGAGCTCGCCGCGCGCGATGAGATGCCAGCGCGGACTCAGGTCGAAGCGGCGCTCGTCCCGCACGTCGAGCCGCAGGTAGTTCGCATCCGACCCGAGCGAATGGTGCGATCCGGTGAGCTCCGCGTAAAATCCGTAGCCGATGTAGGGCTGCGACAGCGTGCGGCCGGCGAGCGGCGCATAGCTGATCCCGGGGATGACGAGGCTGTCGCGCCGCGTTTCCGTGGGTGTCTCGGTCGTCGCTTTCGTGAATCGCACGAAGAGGACTCGCTGCCACCGGCCGAGAACCTGCGTAAGCCCCGGCCGCAACTCAACGGTGCGCGTGTTGACGTCCGCCAGTTTGTCGGTGCCGAAGGTGGCGTCGAGGCTCAATTTCTCGAGCGCAGGGTCGCCCACCGGGATCAAGTATTGGCCGGTGATCTGCCGTGTGATCGAGGATGCCTTGATCGCGACTCGTGAGCGGTGACCGGCGCGATTGATGCGCCGGTCGTCCCAGCTCAGCGTTCCGCGAAACTTTGTGTCCGTGCCGTAGCCGAAACCGATCGAATAGCGGTCGCGGCGCACGGGCTCCGCCCGTATGTGCATGGGCACGGTGAGCGTCTCGCGATCGCGCTCGCCGGGCGCAACTTCCACCACCGAGAAGTACTGGCTGTCGTCGAGCGCGAACTGCGTACCGAGCACGGCGATGGCGTCGTAGTAGTCGTGTTCCCTGTAGCGCAGGTACTTGGTGAAGAGCCTCTGGTCGATCACATCCTGCTCGATGGTCGTCTTGCCGAAGCGATAGCGCGGTCCGGTGTCGAGCTCGAGCTGGATTGCGGCCACATGCTTTGCCGGGTCGACGAACATCTCGCTCTTTATGAGCTTCGCGTCGAGATAGCCGGTGGCCGCGGCCGTGCGCTGCAGCTCGCCCTTGGTGCGTTCGTATTCGGCGTGATTCAGGCGCGTGCCCGCGCTGAGATTCGACTCCCCGACGATCTCACGAAAGATGGCATCCTCGGCGCCGGGGCCGCTGACCTTGACGTCGGCGCTCGCGAGAATGATCGGCGTGCCGGGCTCGATTCTCAGACGCATCCGCCAGTTCTTGCCGACCGGCTGCAGATTGCCGTGAATGTCAGGCTCGTAGTAACCGAAAGGACGAAGCGCGCTGCGTGCCTCGCCGCTCGTCCGCTGAAAGAGTCTTTCGATCATCGCGGCGTCGAGGTCGTCACGGTCGGCATAGCGCTGCAAGCTGAGATACGCGAGCACGTTGTCGCGCATTGCGCCGTCGACGCCGATGATCTCGATCTTGATATCGGCGTGCGCGGCAGCTGCCGCGAACGCGAGGAGCGCAACGCCGAGCACGCCACACCGGATGCTGTCAGGCCTGGAATTCAAATGACGCCCGTCCGATGGCTTCACCGCGCTCATCGTATCCCTGCTCGGTCATCGACACCGCACCGTCGCGGCCGACGACGAGGATTGTCGAGCAACGAGTGCCATACCGATCGTTCACGATGAATGGCGCCGACAGGGCCCGCTCGAGATCGGGCGGCAGACCCGATCCCGGCAGCTCGTACTCCTGACTCGGGGCGCGGTCCGTCAGGATTGCTAGGAGCGCATCGGTCGACAGTCGATCATCGGCGAGCAGTTGCTCGAAGCGCGCGCGCGTGCGCACGAGCTTCGGCCACGGCGTGTCTAGCAGGTGATTGCTAAGTCCGTGCACGCCCGGCGGCAAAGCGCGGGTCGGCTGCGGCGCGCGATTCGCGACATATGAAAGCTGCGCACCGTCACCAACGAGCAGGTTGAAGCCGGAGTAGCGGCTGAGCTTCGGAACGAGGCCGTTCGAGAATTCCATCGCGCTTGCGTCCGACCCCAGGAATTCGGGAATGAGCTGGCCGCGCGAGGGGGTTCCGGGCAGCGGGCCTTGCAGGTCGCGGTAGTTCGTTATCACGCCGAATCGGCCGTCTGGGCCGATTGCAAGCCACGTGCCGCCCGCCTGCAGATCGCGGCCTGCAAGCATGCGGGGCTCGGGCCACCACGCCATCGCTGCGGCCGGACGCTGATGAAACTCATCGCGGTTCGCGGCGAGCACGACCCGGTATCGCGGGTGCACATCCCAGGCAAGGACCAGCAGGCACATGGCGGGATTGTAAATTGTTACGTTATGCTTGCGGGCCTTCTCCATGAAGGAGGTTCGCCATGTCGCACAAGGCTCGTCCGCAGGGTCGCATCCTCGCAGTCGTAACGTTCCTCGCGACGCTTTGCGTTGCCGGCTTCGCGCACGCCGCCGGTGCGAAATCGAAAGCAATCCAGGTAACCTGTCTCGGTCACGCGACCTTTCTGATCGAGTCAGGGGGCGGAACGCGCATCATGATCGATCCCTGGCTGCGCCAGAATCCGGCAACGCCGGAAGTTCTCAAGGATCCGACCCGCTACCGCGTGAACGCAGTGCTCGTCATGCATTCGCATTTCGATCACGCAGCCGATGCCGTCGAGCTCGCAAAGTCGGCCGACGCGCCGCTCATCAGCGCGTTCGAATGGGTGAATGCCCAATCGCTGCCGGACAAGCTCAAGATGGGCGGCAACGTCGGTGGCACGTTCACGATCGGTGACGTGACGATTCACCTCGTGCCGGCAATTCATTCGAGCGAGCCGAGCGGCCGGGCGCTCGGTTTCGTGCTGACTTTCGCGGATGGCAGGTCGCTTTATCACACGGGTGACACGTGGATCTTCGGCGACATGGCCCTGATCGAGGAGCTCTATCACCCGAACATCATCCTGCTCGCCGTGGGCGGCGGCCCGTACGGGGAAAATCCGGCCACCGCGCGCCTGGCGATCGACAAGTACTTCAAGCCCGATGTCATCGTGCCGATGCACTACGGGACCTTCCCGGCGCTCGCCCAGCAGCCGGAAGTCGACGCGGCTTTTGGCGGCGACAAGCGCGTCGTGCAGATGAAGGCCGGGGACATGAAGGACTTCTGATCGAGCCGATGCGGGCTCGGCCCTTGAGCGCGTCCCACGCAGTCTTTGCGATCAGCGCCGCGACGACCACAAGGAACACGATGCGCACGAAGGCTGCGCCGAGCTTGAGCGCAAGTCGCGTGCCGACCAGCGAGCCGGCACATTGCAGGCGGCCATCAGAAATCCGTAGACCCAGAGGAGCTCGACGCGCGAGGCGAACAGGGCAATCGCGGCGCCGTTGGCTGCGACGTTCAGGAGGCGCGCGGACGCCGGTGCGTTCAGAAAGTCATAGCCGAACACGCGCACGAACATGAAGAAGCTGCCCGTGCCGGGCCCGAAAAAGCGGCCATAGAAGCCGATCACGACGATCATGTCGGTCGCGAGCCGCCAGCGGACGCCGGCGATGGCATGCGGGACGTGGCGCTCGCCAAAATCCCGGTGCAGAAACGTGTAGAGCGCGACGACGGTCAGAAATACCGGCACGAGCGGCCGGAAATGCTCGACGGGCACCAGCGTGACCGTGTGCGCACCGGCGAGCGAGCTCGCGAAAGTGAGGGTGGCGGCACCATGATGAGGCCGCCGCCCCCGACCATGGAGTCGACGAAGCCCGCCGCAAACGAGGCGATGAGGAGCGGTACAAGCTCGGGAGTCAGCGCCATTGGATCGTCGGCGAGATTACTCGATCGACGGGCGAGCCGGCGCGGTGAGATGGGCGATTGCGTTCGCGTAGTAGCGAACAGCGGCAAGCTGGTCTGGATTGACGCTATAGCGCCCTTCGGTCTCAAGCACGAGATTGCGAAGCGTCAGCATTCGCAGCCCCACCAGCACCGAGTAGTCGGGATCGCTGCGAGGAACGTAAACGTGCGCACCCAGTTCCTCGAAACGCCGCTGCAGTTCCAGCGCGCGATTGCGGATCTCTTCCTCGGAATAGCTGCCGGTGGGCGCATCGCTGAAGACGCGCGCTACCAGGGACACCGGGAGAACGGGAACGACGTGGCCGACGGCGCTCATGAGATCGTTTGCGAGCTCGGTCACTTTCGCTCCGCGCGCCTCGCGGTCAAGTGCCGCCGGACTCCAGCCCGCCTTCTTCAGATAGGTCTTGAGAGAAATCGGTGCGCCGAAATTGGCGCAGGCATAGCCGAATCGATACCAGCGTCCGCGCAGCCGCAGCCAAAGTTGCGATCCGACGAAGCGCAGCGTATTGCCGACGGCGACCAGGCCGGAGCGGCGTTCCGCTTGCGCGAAATCGTCTGCGAGCAGCGTGCGATCCTCGAGCACGCGATCGTAGTTGAGACCGACCGGCACGAACACGATGTCGCGCTCGCCGGCCGGGTCAAAGCTGCGCAGCATGTAGTCGAGGAGTCCAATCTTCGGCGGGCGAAGGAGGCCGTCGCGCGTCAGGCCGCCTTCGGGGAAAATTGCCTGGACGGAGCCTCCGTCGATCGCCATCTGCACGTAGCGCTCGAGCACGCGGCGATAGAGCTCGTTGCCGGAGCCGCGGCGCACGAAGTAGGCGCCCAGCGAGCGGATGATCTGCTGTATCGGCCACACGCGGGCCCACTCGCCAACCGCGTAGCTTAAGGCCACGCGCTTGCTCGCGAGGTAGGCAACGAGGATGTAGTCGATATTGCTGCGGTGATTCATCACGAATACGACGCTCGCGTTATCCGGTATCTGCCTGAGCGCGCGGCTGTCGGCGTGCCCGAGGCGCACGCGATAGAGCATGTTGACGATGGCGCGGCTCAGGCGGTTGCCGAGCCTGAAATAAAGGTATGCATTGAACGCGGGCACGATTTCACGTGCGTAGTG
>Ga0153915_10003473_pt1 | contig 14473 bp, 11 predicted proteins | sample Opewatmetagenome_2_FD_107003 | JGI IMG/M metagenome (GOLD analysis project Ga0153915, IMG submission 107003) | Freshwater wetland microbial communities from Ohio, USA - Open water 3 Core 3 Depth 3 metaG | ecosystem: Environmental > Aquatic > Freshwater > Wetlands | place: USA: Ohio, Lake Erie... | reverse complement strand
GAACATGCTGAGATCATTATTTTTGAGAGGGGAGAATATATCTCCTTTGCCAATTGCGGCCTGCCCTATTACATCGGAAATATAATTAAAGACCGGGACAGCCTCCTTGTTACGACCGCAGAGGCCTTCAAGGCACGATATAATATCGATGTAAGATTGTTTACAGAGGTCATGGGGATAGACAGGGCCGATAAACGGGTCAAGGTAAAGGACATTATGACCGGGAGGACATACGAGGAGACCTATGATAAGCTTGTCCTTTCCCCCGGGGCAGAGCCTGTAAGGCCTCCCCTCAAGGGCATTGACCTGGAGAATATCCTCACCCTTCGAAATATACCTGACTCCGATATGATCAAGGCACATGTGGACGCAGGCAGGCACGAGTCAGCCGTGATCGTTGGAGGCGGTTTCATCGGGCTGGAGATGGCTGAGAACCTTGTAAGCCGGGGCATCAGGACAACTGTTGTTGAGATGCTTGATCAATTGATGGCCCCGCTTGATTATGAGATGTCGGCAATAGTCAGGGACCACCTGGAAGAAAAGGGGGTCGCATGTTATCTGGGGGAGGGTGTCAAGGGCTTTACGGAAAATGAAGGCCGCATCTTTGTACACACGGAAAAGGACAGGAATATCGAATGCGATATGGTCATCCTCAGCATCGGCGTAAGGCCGGATAACAGGCTTGCCAGAGATGCCGGTCTTGCCATAGGACACAGGGGAGGAATAAAGGTAAACGCGGCCATGAGGACATCCGATCCTGATATATACGCCGTTGGGGATGCCGTTGAGGTAAAGGACTTTATCTCAGGACAACCGGCCATGACTGCCCTTGCGGGACCTGCCAATAAGCAGGGGCGCATCGCGGCTGATAACGCCATGGGAGGCAAATCCGTGTTCAAGGGGACCATAGGGACATCTGTCGTAAAAATCTTTGACCTCACCGTTGCCTCGACCGGGGCAAGCGAGAAGGCCCTCAGACATAACAATATCCCCTGTCTTGCAAGTTATACGCACTCCAATTCCCATGCCTCCTATTATCCTGACGCCAGGATGATGGCAATAAAGCTGGTGTTCTCGCCGGCAAACGGAAGGATACTGGGGGCGCAGATAATCGGTATGCAGGGCGTGGACAAGCGCATTGATGTCCTGGCCACAGCCATAAAGGGCTCCATGACTGTCTTTGATCTGGAGGAACTGGAACTTGCCTATGCTCCTCCCTACTCGTCGGCTAAGGACCCTGTTAATATAGCAGGATTTGTAGCGTCAAACCTCTTAAAAGGCGATGTGAAAAATATCAACTGGAACGATATAAAAGACCTTGACCCTGAAAAGGATGTCCTTATCGATCTTCGCGATAAAAGGGAGCTGAATGATACCGGAAATATTCCCGGCGCTATCCATATCCCCCTTAACGAGCTGCGCAAGAGGCTGCCGAAACTTGACAGGGATAAAAACTATATACTCTATTGCGCCATCGGCCTGAGGGGATACATCGGCCACCGCATCCTTGTGCAGAACGGCTTCAAATCCAGGAACCTGAGCGGGGGATACAAGACATATATGTCGGCCATAAAATAACCGTTCGTCGGATCAACATTCTATGCCCTGATTTGAGAGAGATTAAAATGGATCAACATCATTCTCCCATTCCTTCCCGACCTCTGTAAATTTATCAAGCTTATCCTTTAAAAGCTTCTTTATTTTCAGGTAATCTTCTGTTGTCGTCGCTTCAAGCATGACCACAAGTGCCGGGACATTCGAAGAAGCGCGGATCAGGCCCCATCCTTCGCCGATGTTCACTCTGGCCCCATTAATGTCTATGACATTCTCTGAGCCAAAGTCCTTTTTAAATTCTTCGACCAGACGGTCCACAACTGCATATTTAACATTATCGGCGCAGTGGACTTGCATATTGGGGGAGCTCAGATATTGTCTGATTGTCTTCATGACTTCAGAGAAGGATTTGTCCTGATTTGACAGATATTCAGCAAGCCGCAGGCCTGCATAGAGCCCGTCATCAAAGGCATAATAATTGTCCACGATAAATATATGCCCGCTTTGTTCGCCGCCAAGAGCCGCTTTTTCTTCAGCGACCTTGCTCTTTATGTATGAATGCCCGGTCTTCCACATAACGGGTATGCCGCCTCTTTCCGCTATGTCTTCTATAAGGGCCCTTGTGCACTTTACATCAAAAACAATTTTTGCCTTCGGCTTTTTTTCCAAGATCTGTCTGGCAAGAAATATGAGTACACGGTCAGATGATACAACATTGCCTTTTTCATCCACAACGCCCAGCCTGTCGCCATCTCCGTCAAAGGACATCCCTATATCGGCCTTGTTTTCGATTGTTTTTTTCCGCAACATCTCCAGTGTATCAAGCTCGGAAGGGTTGGGAAAGTGGTTCGGAAAACCGGGATCAAGCTCACAAAACATCTCGACCACCTCAAATCCCGCAGCGCGAAAAAGCGCCGGTGCATACATCCCGGCCGTGCCGTTGCCGGCATCAATGACTATTTTAAGCTTGCGATTGGGTCTCACACGCCATTTTAAGGCCGAAATATAGGATTCTTTTATCTGGTCGAATTTAAATGCAGTCCCCTTCCCTGAATTAAAATTTTCTTTCTCGGCGATCTCGTAAATTTTCTGGATATCCTCGCTGAGCAGAGTTGAAGAAAAGCCGTTTGCCATTTTAAAGCCGCTCCAGCCGTCAGGATTGTGGCTGCCTGTTATCATCACGCCGGCAGGAATGCCCAGCATGTACTGGGCAAAATAGAAGACAGGCGTCGTTGCCATGCCGATATCCACAGTGGTGCATCCGACGGCATTCAAGCCCTTTACTACAGCATCCCTGAAGTCAGGCGAACATTTTCTGCTGTCATACCCCACAACAGCCATAGAATAGCCCTTCTGTTGCTTCATGTGTGTTCCGAATGCCTTGGCTATAATTTCAACAGATTGGGGGTTTAATTCATCATCGCTTACCCGTCCTCGTATATCGTATTCCCGAAACATTGTCTTTTTCATGATCTTAGGGTCTCAATTCAATTAAAAGGTTATTATTTTTAAAAAGCATCACACTGAGCTTATTGAAGGATGATACAAAAAATAACCGGCATGTCAAGACGAAATATTGATTGAAAATGTGTGGGTTAGCGCAGAAGGCCGGCTCATTCGAATCTAACCCCTACCATGACAGGCATATTCCTATATGCCTTGACCGGGCTTATAGCCACGTTGACAGTTTTCGAAATCGCCCGGGGCAATGACCATGATTTAAGCTGCAATCCTCCATATATTCTCCACTGCTTCGAGACAATTTCTATTTTTTTTTGATAAGCGAAATAATTTATGTAACCTTTATTAAAAAGCAACGTTTAAATATTCAGCCAAATATCATATCAGTTAACACTGTGAAATATTGCAGTATAGACAATATGTTATAGCTGAAATTAATTTGGAAGCCTATTCTATTTTAACCATCAGGCGCTGTAGGGGGGGGAACATAGGGAGGCAGGTTAAGTTATAGGATGGGAATAACGGTGGCCGATGAAAAGGCAGCCATCTTATTTGTTTTATACACCTTATTAAAAGAAGGGAGAAAGCGAGGATGATTAAAACGATGGAGGGTGCGAATATTATGGCAGGCGTAAGGATGAAAAGACTAATACTCCGATGGACAATATTACTTTTCTTGGTTTGCAGCGTTTCTTTTTGGGCAGGCTGCGGAGGCGGTGACGGAGATGATGATGGCGGCAGTGGCGCGACAACTTACACTATATCCGGCACAGTAAGCGGTGATGTTGCTCCAGGCGTAACCATTACATTGTCAGGCACGAGCAGTAAAACTGCAACCACAGGAACATCCGGAACATATACATTCACAGGCCTCGCAACAGGGTCATACACGGTTACTCCGAGCCTATACGGATATGACTTCACAGAGACAAGCGAATCAGTGGCTATTTCCGGCGAGGATATCACCGATGTTGACTTCACAAGCGCTGTCGCCCCAACTTATACTTTATCCGGCACAGTAAGCGGTGATATTGCTGAAGGCGTAAAAATTGCATTATCAGGCACAGGCACACCGAGTGCAACTACAAACGCAACTGGAGATTATTCACTCTCAGTCACAACCGGGACATATACGGTTACCCCGTCTTTAAGCGGATATGCTTTTAATCCGACAAGTAAATCAGTGACTGTTTCCAGCGCGGCTGTTTCCGATGTCGACTTCACAAGCTCGGAAGCAGCAAGTGTAGGCGACACAACCGATTACAGCTCAATTACTCTTACATCAGGAGGCGCCTATTCATCCGGTGCTGATTCCGATCCGGTAAGTCAATACCAGTACACATCAACAACCGCCGACGTCCCGGCTATCAAAGTGGCGCCCGGCGGAAGTCTGACCCTTACACATTCTAAAGCTGCCAAAAGCGGAGATACGGATATAGGCACAGAAGACAGCGGTTTTTACGGGTTTAATGTGGGGGTTCTTGCTTCATCATCAAGCTCTTCAACCAGTTATGTTGAGACTGGAAATGCCACAAGCATAACTATGACAGACTGTACCATAACAACAGATGCAATTGGCGCCAATGGTGCATTTGCCTTTGGCGAGGGTGCAGTAATCAACCTTGATCATGTTACAATCGTAACGACAGGGGATAATAATTCACGCGGCGTTGACGCAACATACGGCGGCACTGTAAATATAACCAATTCGAAAATATCAACACAGGGCGGGTCTTGCGCGGCACTGGCAACAGACCGCTATAATAACGCTGATGCCCCTAAAATTAATGCCACGAACGTTGAGGGAACTACGGCAGGAACAGGTTCTCCCGGCATCTATTGCACAGGCACATTTGTAGTCGAAGATTCTAAATTGGCTGCAACAGGATCTGAAGCCGTGTGTATTGAAGGTAAAAACTCTGTTACATTGACAAACACCACTATATCGGGTGTTGCAAAATGGGGAGTCATAGTTTATCAGAGCATGTCTGGTGATTCAAGCGTGGGAACCGGCAACTTTTCTATGACAGGCGGCACATTGACAAATACTTATGCGTCCGGCCCGGCATTCTTCGTATGCGATACGGCCGCAGTTATAGAGCTGGATGGAGCGGCAATTGTTAACAGTTCAGACATGTTGTTAGTCGCCGGTTCAGCAGAGGAAGCCACAAAAATTATTGGCAGCGTTAATAGCGATTGGGGTAAGCTCGGTGGTCAAGTTACATTAACAGCGGCACACCAGACACTGGCAGGCAAAATAATTATATGTAAGTATGATAGTTCCTCAGGCAGTGATACAACCGCGAGTTCATTAGATATGACACTCGAAAGTTCATCAACGTTTACAGGTACAATCAATAATGAGAACAATGACGTAACAGCAGCTCTTACTATAGATTCGACAAGCATCTGGAATGTAACTGCCGATTCATACCTTAGCAGCTTGACTAATAATGGCGCCATTAACCCTGGCTCTTATAAAGTTTACGTGGGTGGGACTCAAGTCTACCCTGAACCGGAGTGATACAAACGCTTTATAAGTATCATTCATATTAATCAGCGGAGTTACATTTAAAGACTCCCTATGGATAATATCGATAAAACTGAAAGCTCCACAAGATATCAGATGATTTCTTGTGGAGCTTTTTTTTATAAAATATTTTTTCTGTAATTGATAAATCCGGTCTTTAATTACAGCAGGCCGGCAATTGCAAAATGCCGGCCTGCTTTTTATTCAGCCTTCATCCTTCTTTCACGAAACCGTTACCTCCGCCTCTGGATTAAAGGGATTTGTCCTTACGGCCAATGAAAATAGATACGGGTAATCATTTTTCAGGTGCTTCATGTAGGCTGTCCATTCGGCTACGATAAGGATATATGCCCTGACCATATCTACCCTGAGATGATCGAGATCGGTCTTAGGAAGGTCATTAAAATCAGCGCGATGATGCAACTCATCGGCAAGATGAAACACCGCCCACAGGAGATTGGTAAAGGTGTCATGCTCCAGCAGATTGGGATTTGCCAGCATGTTAAGCAATCCGCCTTTCTTTTTCTCCAGAAAATCCTTCAGCATAATCAGGTTCTGGCCGGAAAGCATGAGCTGGTCAGGCCTGATTTTAAATTTTTTGCTGATCTCATTAAAATCCTTGTCCTTCCATTTCTGGGATATCCGGAGTCCGCTGTTTACCTCGTTAATGTCTTCAACAAAAGCACCCAGGATATTGATCAGTTCAGTGCCGAGCTCATTAAAAAATACACCGATTACCATATTCATCTTATTCAGCAGGGTCTGCTTTTCGCGTTTTTTCATCAGTCTGTCCAGGAACAAGGTAACCAGCAGCACCTGAACCGGAACAAAGGACAGGTCCTGCAGCATGTAAAAAAATGTATCGTGCGAATTATGAAAAATAAAAATCTGTATCAAATAGAAAATCCCTGAGAGGGCAAGCAAAGCAATTGCGATGATCAGGTACCAAGTGTTGTATTTCATTTTGTTGCCTTTCTTTATAATTATCACAAAAATTCTTTTAGCCGGCATATACCCGAAACTTGATTTATTTTCTTTTAGGAATTAATATCTTTTCAAATCATAACCTCTTATCGAATATTAATGAAATCTTTTTTATCGAATAGAAAAAAATGGCAGAAAAAATGAAGATATACACTTTCCCTGACCCGATATTGCGAAGCGTCTCCAGGCCGGTCGATAATTTCGGTGAAGATACCCAGAAGTTGATTGATTCAATGGGTGAGACCATGTATGCGGCCCCGGGCATCGGCCTTGCCGCCATCCAGGTGGGCGTCCCCATAAGGCTTATTGTCTATGACATTTCTTCCGGGGAGGGGGAGCGTAATCTGTCCGTTCTGATCAATCCCGAGATAATAAAGGCTGAGGGCAGCGTCGTTTTTTCAGAGGCATGTCTGAGCGTTGTGGATTATTCGGCGGACGTGGAAAGGAATTCCATGGTTAAGATCAGGGGTGTTGACCGGCACGGCAAACCGATCGAGATCGAAGCGGAAGATATGGCGGCCATATGTCTTCAGCATGAGATTGATCATCTGAACGGCATACTCTTTATAGATCATATCAGCAACCTGAAAAGATCCCTTTACAAGAGAAAACTGAAGAAGATGATGGAGAAAAAACCTGAAGACCGAAAGCCCCGCGGATAATAATATGTATGTAAATATGAAGGCCCGGCTCCCTGAACACCCCGGGATTATTTTTATGGGCACGCCCGACTTTGCGGCGCCTTCCCTGAAAAGCCTGATTGATGCCGGGCACAATATACGTGCGGTGGTCACGCAACCGGACAGGCCTAAGGGAAGGGGAAGGAACATAACCGCTTCGCCGGTAAAACAACTTGCCCTTAAACATGAGATAAGCATACTCCAGCCGGAGAAGGTCTCGGATCCGGGATTCATGGCCCGGATAAAAGAGATGGCCCCGGATCTTATTATAGTTGTGGCCTTTGGACAGATCCTCAAGAAGGCCCTCCTGGAAATGCCCGGATGGGGCGTTATCAATATACATGCCTCACTGCTGCCCAGGTACCGAGGGGCGGCGCCTATACAGAGGGTCATACTGAATAATGAGACATCTACCGGCCTCACTATCATGCGTATGGATGAGGGACTGGATACAGGCCCGATCCTCTTTCAAAAAGAGGTCCCCGTCTTAAGGGATGAGACAGCCGGGCAGCTCCATGACAGGCTGGCCGCGATGTCAGGTGATTTTTTACTGGACTTTTTACGGGAAATGGCAGGAAATCAAATCAGGGCAACTGTTCAGGATTCGACTCTCGCGACCTATGCCGCCAAGATCGATAAGGAGATGTCCCGGATAGAATGGCGCCATGATGCAACAGAGATATCGGCCCTGATACGCGGCCTCGATCCATTCCCGGGGGCCTTTACTGAAATAGGAGATAATAATATCAAGCTCTATTCATCAAGCGTTCTGGATGAGACCTTTGCCGGGACAGCACCGGGCAGGGTGCTTGGCAATGTTGAAGGGATCCTGGCTGTTGAGACAGGCAGGGGGATCATAGGGGTGAAAGAGCTCCAGTATCCCGGTAAAAAGAGACTGCATGCAAAGGATTTTTTAATGGGGTTCCGTCTGCCTGAAGGGACTATCCTGGGGAAACAAAAGGGGCTTATTTGACTGAGATGAATATCAAAGATATCGATAAAGGCCGGACCTCCGAGAAATGGACATTTATTGTCCTCCTTCTTCTTACCTGCGGCATGCTTGTCGTAACGGCAATCCTCCTGTGGTTGATCCCCTATATAGGCTTCAGGAATATCCATCCCTGGCTCCCCCTTATTATGGCCGTAGTCTTTGCAGTAATTGTGCTCTATTTAATAGGCGGCGCCCTTACACTTGTCTTCACAGTCCTGAGAGGGAGGAATCTTTTTTTTAATCGACGCATCCGAGGGGTTGTAATACGCTTTCTTTATCCGCTGCTGGTCCTGGTCGGCAAGTGCATAGGCATGGGAGAGGACAGGGTCAGGAGGTCTTTTATCGCCATAAACAACCACCTGGTCCTTGCAGAAAACAATAAGGTCAGGCCGGAAAAGCTTCTTATCCTGCTTCCCCACTGCCTACAGAATCATGATTGCGCGGTAAGGATCACAGGTAATGTGGAGAACTGCAAGGGGTGCGGGAAATGCAAGATCAAATACCTGGTCCGGTTTTCGGAGAAATACCACATGCCGATCTCCGTCGCTACCGGAGGGACCCTTGCCAGGAGGATCGTGGTTGAGAAGAGACCGGATGTCATTATCGCCGTTGCCTGTGAAAGGGATCTCACGAGCGGCATACAAGACAGCTATCCCATCCCTGTCTTCGGGATTTTAAACATGAGACCCTTCGGCCCATGTTATGACACTGACATTGACCTTGACCTGGTGGAGAAGGGAATAACTACCTTTTTGGGAAATGAAAACGGATAAACCAAGGGAACTGGCCCTCATGATCCTGAACGGGCAGGTTCACAGACCTCGATATAATGACAGCAATCCTGAAGATCTCTTCAGGCTTTACCGCCTGGATGAAAGAGACCGGGCCTTTGCAGGCAACCTTGTGCAGGGTGTCCTGCGATGGCGGCTCAGGCTGGACCGGATAATCGAACAGTTCTCTGCCTTTCCCTTAAAAAAGATAGATGAAAATATCCTGAATGTATTGCGTATTGCCCTTTATCAGATATTTTTTTTGGACAAGGTCCCTGAATCGGCTGCCGTTAACGAGGCAGTGAATCTGGTCAAGGCAGATAAAAGGCCCCGTCACATTATTTCCTTTGTTAACGGGGTGCTGAGGACAGCATGCAGGCGCAGGGATGATATTAAATATCCTGATCAAGAGAGAGACAGGGCGCGTTATCTCTCTATTTTTTATTCCTATCCCGGCTGGCTCACTGATAAATGGATCAGGGAATTGGGTGAGGATAGTGCCGAGGACCTTTTCTCAGCACAGAACAATTTCCCGGACCTTAATATAAGGGCAAATATCCTCAGGGTCAGCCGTGACGGGCTTATTGATGCCCTTAGCCGTGACGGCATTAATGCAAGACCTTTGCCCTACTCGCCGGACGGAATCCTCCTTGAAGGGTTCAGGGGAAGGGTGGATTCATTGGATGCCTTCAGGCAGGGCCTGTTTCAGGTGCAGGACCAGGCGGCCCAGATCGCGTCCCGCCTGCTTTCCGTCGAACCGGGCGACAGGGTGCTTGATATAGGCGCCGGGTTTGGGGGCAAGTCTTCTCATATTGCCGAACTCATGGGAGGAAAGGGGCAGGTGATAGGCCTCGATATCAATAAAGTCAGGCTTACTAAATTAATCGAAAACGCTGAGAGGCTTGGCATTAAAAATATTATGCCGGTTGTTGCGGATGGATCAAGCCCTCTCTCCTCCCTGTTCGGATACAAATTCAGGCGGGTAATAATAGATGCCCCCTGCTCCGGTCTGGGCGTGATATCAAGACACCCTGACATCAAATGGAACAGGAAGGCAGATGACATCCGACGTCTGGCGGCCTTGCAAAAAGCCTTTATAAACGGGGCCGCCTCTGTTGTTCAAAAAGGCGGCGAACTTCTTTATGTGGTGTGCACCATCTCAAGGGAGGAAAACGAGGAGGTTGTAAGAGATTTCCTTGAAAGGAACAGTGATATGGCTCTTGTAAACCTGAAGGAACGCGTACCTGCCTGGTGTCTTGACCTGATTGATGATAAGGGTTTCTACAGGACCTATCCGCATATCCATAAGATGGACGGATTTTTTGCGGCCCTTTTCAGAAAGAATGATTGACAAAATTTCAAAAGGAGGAAGATATGGGAAAGATAGCCCCATCGATACTGTCGGCTGATTTTACTAGACTGGGGGATGAGATCAGGGCGGTTGAAAAGGCGGGAGCGGATTATATTCACATTGATGTTATGGACGGCCATTTTGTGCCTAACATTACCATCGGCCCGATGATAGTGGAGGCAGCAAGGAGGGTTACAGGGCTTCCTCTTGATGTCCATCTGATGATATCCGACCCTGATCAATATGTTGAGGAATTCAGAAAGGCCGGGGCCGATATCATTACAGTCCACGCTGAGGCCGTGCATCACCTCCACAGGTCGGTCCAGGTTATCAGGACCTCCGGGGCCAGGGCAGCCGTGTCCCTTAATCCTGCAACGCCCCTGGAGGACCTGGAATATGTCCTTGATGACCTGGATATGGTGCTTCTCATGACGGTCAACCCCGGATTCGGAGGTCAGGAATTTATACAGGGGGTATTGCCGAAGATAAAGAGGCTGAAAGAGATGATTAAAACCAGGGGATTGAAGACAGAGATAGAGGTGGATGGCGGCATAAATCCTGATACCATAGGCCTTGTCTCATCAGCGGGAGCGGATATATTTGTGGCCGGGTCTGCAATATTTAAGAGTAAAGATTATAGCGGACTATCCGATTATTGCGAGAAAGGATGTCCTGAGAGAATAATAAGAGAATAAAATGCTCTCAGGCTTTTTTAGGGCTTGAAAAATTGTTTTTTTAATTATATTTTGTTTGTTCAATAAAATGACGGAGGGATGACCGAGCGGCTTAAGGTGGCGGTCTTGAAAACCGTTGAGCGAAAGCTCCGTGGGTTCGAATCCTACTCCCTCCGCCAGAAGTCATAAAATTCAAGTTGTTATACGGAGAGATGGCCGAGTTGGCTTAAGGCGCTCGCCTGCTAAGCGAGTGTAGGGGGTAAACCTCTACCTCGGGTTCAAATCCCGATCTCTCCGCCATATCAATAGGCTGTCCAATATTTCATCTCGAGTACAGAATCAGCAGAAAGACTTAAAGATTAATGCCTTTTTCAGTTTATCCGGAAAGAATGATCCTGCATGTAAATTAAATGCATTATTTACCGGAATTTTTTAACAGCTTATAATCAATTATAATACTTACAAGTGTAGTTGACGTAATATTATACTTATTAGCAATATCAGCTAATTTAGTATTTAAATTTATGGCATCATTTTTCATCTTATTTTTAATTTCAGTTAATTTAAAACTATCAAGATCATAGTCAAGTTGTGTCTGATTATTACATTCTGATAATATTTCAATTAATACATCAGTAGACATTGAGTATTTAATAGAAAGCAATGATATTATGTTCGAAGATGAATAAAAATCCAGTGTGGACATTAATGCAGACACACGTTTTGAATCATACTGATTTTCTGATTCCTGCTTTTTTTCTTTGATATTATCCCCAAAAAAGATTGATGGTTTATAATAGCCTATGCCTAAAAGGATAATTATAAATAATATAAGAATTGATATTAAAAAATTTTTCATTATTGGAGCTCCTTATTTTAATAGGTAACATATGGTGTTGAAAATACAAAGTCTTACAAAAGGTTATAAGAGGTTGAATCGCATTTATAAGCCCATTATTTATTTGAAAGCAAGATAACTATAACATTAATTTTTTTGCAAGCGAAAAGCTGAAAGTCTTATCCTGATTTGCAGATCAAATCTTGTTTACTGCAAATAGCATTTTTCAGATAAACAATAAGGTTTAATTCCCCTTAAAAGCTCGATAATCCGAGCCTCTCCTGGATATTGTATATTATTGCCTTTAAAAGAGAGTCATCCTGATAGGCATAATAATCCGTTGTATAACTCCCGTCCTGATTATCCCAGATACGATTGAAGTACCTGCTTACATCGGTAAAAACAGAATTATTGCCGTTGCCCTTGAGAACCACATCAAGTTCAAGATTATAATTCCTCAGATTGCGGCGCGTGAGATTTGCTGATCCCAGGATAACCGTTGACTCCCCTGCATGTTCTATGAATATCAGCTTGCTGTGGAACTGTTCTCCCTTTGTGTTATACCATCGCACCCGGATCTTGCCTTTTGTTTCATTTATAAGCTCACGTGCGACAGACCGGTTTGGAATGCCTGTCTTTTTATAGCCGAATGCGTCTTTATTGGGGTCCAGGATTATGCGTATGCTGACGCCGCGATCGGCAGCATCTGTGAGGGCCTTTATGACCTTGCGTTCTGAAAGGTAAAACATGGCTATGCCGATATTATCTCCGGGGCTTGTGCTGCCGAGTTCATTGATGATTGTCTTAAAAATCGCTTCTTCCGTGATTGCCTGGACAAGCACCTCCTTATCCTCATCAGGAGTTTTAACCATGTTGATTTGCGACAACTGCCCATGGGAAAATGATGCTACACCTCTTTCCACATCGTAGAGGTCCCCGCTGATCCCCCCTCTTACCTCCAGGGCCACGTTTGAGTGAGAGGAACTGGCGTCATGGGCATTGGCCGACATTATGATCGAGACATAGGAATCACCGGAATCAGCCATGAATATCTTCCTGTGATTGGCCTTGAAGTTGAACATATCAAGGTAAGTCCTAAGACTGACGCCCTGCCCTGCTGCTGAGAATGGATGTAGGAGCCAACCTCCGGGTGAATTGCCGAACCACCGGACAAATGTCCGCCAGAGGCATGAGTATATGGGATTGCTGTCCCGAAGGGGTTTCAGATCAGTGATTATCACATTAATGCCGTGCGCCTTTAATCTTTCAATCTCAGGTGAAGCAGCCCCGCCATAGAGGATATTTATGGGGTCTGTAATGACATCAATCCTGATGGCCGGGTTCCTTTCTTTGGCAGCTACAAGCTGTCCCGCCAGCTCCTGCGACAAACCCCTGAAAGATGAACCGGCCTTGCCCTGATAGGAATTAAAAAGGAACATGTCGATGAGTATGTATCCCCTGGCGCCCTGGATGCAGGAGAATACCCTGTCGAAGATATGCTGTTCATGGATGCGCGTCCCGTCCTTTTCATATGTCAGGTCATATAGAAAGCTCACATTATCTGCATGTATCCCCCGTATCTTTCCAGTGTAATCGATGCCCGGCGGCAGTGATTTATTCATCTGAAAGATGCTTACAATAATAAGCCACAGGAAAATAATGCAGGGGATTATAATGTATGGTTTTTTCATGATAAGGTGTAAACCCAAGGATGAAAGGACGACTTAATTGCTCGCCCTGAGGAAGAAGTCAGGTCACATAACAGGCATGTCACATCAACCAAGGCACTTCGGGCATGGGCCCGGGGTCTGCCGGGAAAGGATCATAAGGCAGTACATCCTTTCCCGGCAAAGGCTATTTAAAGACACTGAACAGCTTATCAAAACCTGATTTCTCGATCTTTGACACTATATCAAGTTCCCCGGCATCAAGCCATATGCCTTCACACTCGGAGCATTTATCAATCTTTATATCCTTGTAGTCGATCTCGATAAGCTCCATGCCGCACTTGGGGCATTTCATGAAATGAAGCTCCTTGAGCCTTTCTTTCTCAGCGATAGCAAGCTTTCTGTGTTTTTCCTCTTCTAGCTTTTTTTTCTTTTCAAACTGCAATCTTGCAAAATATTCTTCCTCATGATCACTCGGTTTTACAGGCATTCTTTTATTCTCCTTTTTTTTACAGGCATTAAATCATGTTATATTATTTCTAGTCAAGCCCGTAAAAAGAGCATGAATTGAATTTACGGGAAAACCCCGGGTTATTTAAATACAGACAACCGCTCCGTGGACCCGGGATATGAAAACCGATCTATAAAATTTTTCAGTTTGACGATCATAAATGGAGAAAAGATTTATGTTAACCGCAAATACTTCCGATATTATTTGTAACTCAATTTCAATCCAACTCCTGCACCGGTGGCATATAAGTATATAATGTGGCTGATCCTCTGATGAATTTTGAATCTCTTTCTCTGTTAATGAGCTTTCATTGAAATGAGATATCAATAAAGGTTTTAATTTAGAGGTAATTTCAAAAGTCCTCCGCTTGTCATTCCGAACGAAGTGAGGAATCTCAAAGGCATTGATATTAAAAGATTTCTCCCTTTGGTCGAAATGACAATTGATGCTTTTTTGAGTTTT
>Ga0153915_10003472_pt1 | contig 14474 bp, 14 predicted proteins | sample Opewatmetagenome_2_FD_107003 | JGI IMG/M metagenome (GOLD analysis project Ga0153915, IMG submission 107003) | Freshwater wetland microbial communities from Ohio, USA - Open water 3 Core 3 Depth 3 metaG | ecosystem: Environmental > Aquatic > Freshwater > Wetlands | place: USA: Ohio, Lake Erie... | reverse complement strand
CGATCTCTATGCCCCCTTCTGGCAGGATGCTAAATTGGAAAGATCCACGACCTTCGATACCTGGAACAGCATTTCCCAGGCGGTCAAAGAGCAGTGCCCGGGCATGCGATGTACCAATATCCAGTGCTAGAAAATAAGGCGGGAAATGCGAGACTTTATTCGACATGCAGGGATTTTCAATCCTTTCCCGAAGCGCTTTTAAAACTCAGAAGATCCAATTTACCAGAATCCTACGGGCAGCCCAATTTCAGTGAACATCGCCCAGGCTTTGTCTAGCGGCAGGCGCGTGGTTGGGTCGTTGAACACAGCCTGAAATGCCAGGTCCTGATCTCTCGTCAAAGCTGCTTCGATAATCATCTCCTGGTTCGCTACATGCCGGGAGACCAAGCCATGCACCCCTGGCGGTAGTGAGCCGGCTGAAAGGGGTGTCACCCGATTGCGGCTGAAAAAAGCGTTCGTTTCAACGACGGCATGCTGGGGCAAATTTGTTACTTGACCCATGTTTTCCGTATTGACGTTCGTGATGAAATCCTCAAGCCCTAGCAGGGCACGGATTTGCCGGAGAGCCTCTTCTCCAGATTGCTGAGGCGTCCATTTCTGCCTGCCTTCCAGGTAGTCTTGCACGATCTGCGGAGCCTGATTAAAACGCTCGATCCGCCAGGCAATCGGTGTGCGGATGATCCCCCAACGAAACAGCTCTTCGGGCGAGAGGGTGAATCCTGGTACAAACTCCGAAAGATGCCGGTCTCCAGCGGCTGCGAGGATGCCGTAGCGTCTAAAAAGCTCGAACTTGATCTGGTAGTGATCCTGGAACCAATTCCCATTGGCTTCCACTTCCTCTCGCTGATAAGGTCGCAAAACGCCAGGTTTTTCAAGGTGGCGTCGAGCGATTTCCAGCAAGTCATGTCCCTGGAAATCGGCGCGGTCGATCCAGGTGAAATGATTAATGCCAGAGACATTCACGTGAATCTCATCCCGTTTGGGGGTTTCTGCCAGGTTAAGAGCTTCTTGAGCCAGTATTGCCAGCAGGTGCTGGGTGCTGAAAACCTCGTGGCAGCAGCCAAATACTTTCAAACCTGGCTCTGCCTTCGTCAGCGTGCGGGTGCAGATGGTCATCGGGTTGGAGTAGTTGATTACCCAGGCTTCTGGGCTGTTTTCTGCAATGGCATGTGCAAAACCTGCGAAGATGATCGCTGAACGCAGCCCGCGCATTAATCCGGGCACTCCTGTGGTATCACCGACCGGGAAGAACATCCCGTATTTCTCCGCCACTCCTACCTCATGTGCCATCATCTCCAACGGACCGGGTTGGATCGAAATGAAGACAAAATCCGCACCTTTCAGCGCTTCTGGGAGCGTTTCCACAGCCTGATAGTGCCAGCGTGAGAGCACGCCCGGCTGGGTCTGCAGCCAGTTGCCTAAGGTCTCATTCCGACGGGCAGCTTCCAGGTCGATGTCATACAGCAGCACCTCGCCGCTGAGATCAGGGCAAAGGGCCAGGTCATTCATCAATACATGTGCCCATCCCCGGCTGCCTCCGCCAATATAGGCAATTTTCAGGAAGATTTCAGGATCTTTTTGGGTCATGCGATGTGTTCCTATCCTTTCAGCTTGAAGATGATAAAGACTCGCCCAGAGGAGGCTTTGAATAAATCATCTCGGTTCAACTGCCCGTCTTGGGTGAGAGAGACGCCGAAATAACGAGCCATTTTTGGGATCTTTGCCAGGTAAAGCGAAAGTTGTTCAGCCACCCCTTTCTGGTCTTCTACCACTTCTCCTTTTGCCTGAACCTCCCTTCCCCTTAGAAGCAAGTGGGTGTCGGCGCCTCCGCGCAAGTTCCGCCACCAGGTCCGATCGCACTGGCTGACTACTCGAATTTCGTCGCCATCTTGCACGTAGTTGACCGGTGTTGTGTAGGGTTTCCCGCTCTTTTTACCCTTTACCGTAACCAACATCATATTTCCACTCAACATAGGGTGAAAAAGTGAGCGCAAAAGCATTTTTATAAAGGCATTGCCAATTTTCATTAATGAACTGCGGGATGCCATCTCATTCCATCCTTAAGCCGATTTCGTTGTGAAAAGTTTTCGATCAGCCTGGCAGATCATTCCAGCCCGATAAAGCCACGAGCGGGAGGCTCCTCCAGGTTCAATCCACTGCTGCCAGCCCTATCATGCCTGCTCCACTAATACGGATTGTTTTTTTTCTGGCACAGCTTTTCCCGATGTACAATTTTATCAGTGATCTTATTCATCCGTCATCAAATTATGAACTAAACAGGGCAATTGCATCTATCCTGCCGCGATAGCCGCAATCCCAGAAATTGGGGGTTGGAGGTGTGTTTGTGAGGCTTTGCCCCACAAACACACCTCCAATTTCCCCTCTCAGTGTGAGCAAATCGCTGAAATGCGATTACCCTGAACTAAACTCCAAAAAAGTGTCTCCTTAAGATAAAATACTTAAGATGGTTTATATGGGAACAGTGAAAATCAAAACTGGGATGCAAGTAGAAATTGAGCTGGTGGATCTGGCTGGCTCGACCGAGCACCAGGTATTCGTTATCGTTCCGGACAGGTATGCCGATTATGCTCACGGTATGCTGGGAGAAGGTACACCCTTAGCCCAGGCGTTGATGGGTAGAGTCGTTGGCGAAGAAGTACCTTATCACCTGGATGAACTTGTCAGCGTACACATCCTGGCAGTAAGCCCTATTAATTCGAGCTCAATCTCTGAAGCAGCAGAACAACGTGGAGCGGAGTTCCGCAAAGCGCTTGCAGATCTTGAAAAACGCAATGCGGCGGCTTTTGCGGCTTCGTTCAGCGGAAAATGGGGCGATTACGATCCGGATGGGGTTGAAGAATGGGATCATCCCACAAAGCCTGGCGACAAGTAATTTATTTCAAGCCGCGGGCTTCCTGGATCCAACCCAGCATGTTGGTCACGTTCTGGCTGATAGAAGCATAGTCTCCTGAAGCCAAAAACTTATGGCTGATGAGCTGGCTACCCACACCCAGCGCACAGACTCCCGCCTTAATCCACATACGAACGCTCTCCGGGGTGGCCTCAACTCCGCCAGCTGGCATCAGACGCGACCAGGGCATGGGTCCCAGCACGGCTTTGATGAACTCGGGTGTGGTTGGGAATACTTTGACGATCTCCGCCCCAGCCTCTTCGGCTTTCATAATTTCGGTCGGTGTAGCGCAGCCAGGAATGTAGGCAATCTTGCGCCGGTTGCAGAGCAAGGCTACCTCAGGGTTAAAGGTTGGGCCGACAATGAACTGCGCACCCTGGGCGATAAACAGGGCCGCGGTGGGTGCATCAATCACGGAGCCGGTCCCTAAAATGAGGGAGGGGTGTGTGTGATGGAACTTTTCGGTCAGGACAGAAAAGACTGCCAGGGCTCCCTCACCCCGGTTGGTGAATTCCACTACTTTTGCTCCGCCATCGGCGCAGGCGGCGACCGTCTGGCGGGCAACTTCCATATCAGCATGAAAGAATAGTGGGACCAGGCCTGTATTCAAGATGGTTTGATAAGTCGTCATGCGGTCGAACATGGGCTCCCTTTCTCTTTATAGGCGGCGGAGGTGAAAACCTCCGTCGATATTGATCACTTCTCCGGTCGAATAAGGTAGAACTCCATCCGCCAGGGCGACAACCGCTCGGGCAACATCTTCCGGTTTTCCCCAACGCTTCAGGGGCAGCAAGCCTGCCTCGATCATGCGCTCGTATCGATCGTGCACCGGAGCAGTCATATCTGTATCTATGATCCCTGGACGAAGCTCATAGACCAGGATGCCGGCCTCTGCCAGCCGGTCTGCAAACAATTGAGTCAGCATGCTCATCCCCGCCTTGGATAGGCAGTACTCGCCGCGCGTGGTACTGCTGGTATAAGCGCTAAGCGAGCCGATATTGATAATGATCGGGCTGATCGATTTTCCGAGGTGCACCGCTTCCTGCATCGCCTTGGCTACCTGCTGCGTCAGAAAAAAAGGTCCCTTAAGATTGGTGTCCATCACTTCATCGTAGCTGGGCTCCTGCATCTCCAACAAGTCAATGCGTTGGCGGGGAGCCATGCCGGCATTATTAACCAGCAAGTCGATTTTTTCATGCTCAGCGAGCACCTGTGCAACCAACCCCTCGCGATCTTCTTTCCGGCTCAGGTCAGTCCGGATGGAGAGAAGTTGGCTGGCTAACTCCGCAGCAAACTGCTTTGTATGCTGCATTGCTTTTTCATCCTGGTGGTAGCTGGTAACAACATACCAATCAGCTTGCAGCAGTCCCAAAACGATGGCGCGCCCGATCCCCCGGCTGCCACCTGTGACCAAGGCTACTTTTTTAGGCATGCAACACCTCGTACAGGGCACCCAGAAAGAAATAATCACCCCACATGACGCTCTCATCAACGCCCAACTTTTTGCGCTGGTGATAAATGCCGTGTTTTATAACCCCTTCCCAGCCCGGCGTGCTGGCAGCCAGGAACTCAGGGGTACACAGCGATTCCAGAATTTGTAAAGCTGCTGACTGGTACGGTGCCTGGCTTTCCGATCCAACCTGTTTTGCCAGGAAAAGCAGCCCCCTGGCAGCGATAGCCGCTGCGGAGGATTCGAAGGGCAGCGTAGGGGACGGCTCATCCCAGTCATTGGGAGGGATGCCGTGTGGAGGGGTGTGCTGGATGTAAAAGTCCGCACAAGACTGGGCGGTTTGCAGGAAGCGAAGATCATGGGTATAGGAATATGCTATGCTGAAACCGTAGATAGCCCAGGCCTGGCCTCTTGCCCAGCACGAGTCTCCCCGCCAGCCTTGCTGGGTGCTCTGGTGCAGGAATTCCCCGGTCTGGGTATCGAAGAGGCCTTCGTGAGCCGTGCTTCCATCTCCCCGCACCAGGTAGCTGCGGGTCGTCAGGCAGTGCTGGAAGGCGATTTGTTGAAGGGTAGGATCATTGGATTGTTCGGCGGCGTAGAAGATGATACCAACGTTCATCATGATGTCGATGAACAGGCTGTTCTTAGCCAGGAACGAACACAGGTATCCACCCTTTTCTTGAAAGCGCAGTGCCAGCGTGCGACCAGCCTGGACGACAACATCGTTTTGCATGGGATCTCCGTCGAGGTCATACCAACGTTTCCAGGTGGGCCAAAATAGAAAGCCCAGGTCGTGCACGCTGCAGTCCAGTTTACGCGGCTCGATGAGCTGGCTGTAGTGCATGGCTTTCTCTCGCCAGTAAGAATTCCCGGTCTGCTGGTAAAGAAGCCATAGCTGGCCTCCCAAGAAGCCTTCGCACCAATTGGTCCAGGTTTCACCTCCCAAAGCCCATTGACCGTGCTGTGTGTACATTGGAAAAGCGTCAGGATGGTTTTCAACCAGCTTTCTGAGCTGGTATTCCGCAAATCCAAAGGCCTCTTCCCAGGTACTTTTATCCGACATCATCATTTGCAAAGTGTAAGAATCCGAAGTAAGCTGGGCGATGAAAATCTGCCACTCGAGTCATAACCGGCGACCAGCAGCTAAATTCTGCTTCACCATCATGGGGACGTTCAATGCGGTAGAAATTCGCCCTCCAGGATTTCGGCAGTTCGCCTGTGGCAGTCAGGGAATGCCAGGGAATTGCCAGCGAAACCCACCAGTGGTGAAGAGTGTCATTCCGCCCGGTTCGCCATTCGATCCCAGGACAATCCCATGACAGATCCCCCGACATAAGGGCATTATTTTGACCGTCAGGGTTATGGATTAAGGCGTCGAAGAGCACGCCATTCGGGCTGACTTCGAACTCGTAATAGTCTAGCGGATCTTTTTCACCCGGGGCGATGAAAACTTCGACAGCTTCTTCGTTGTAGATTGGGTCATCTCTGCGGGTATAATTCCCCCAAATATCATGATCCTGGCAGTCAAAGCGCATATAGAAAATCTGCAAGGTGTAGCACAGGCGCACGGAGGTTTGCTGGTTGGCTATACGGCTGCCGTCTGCCAGGATGAACGGCGTCAGTGCTGGCAGACTGTCCCAATCCAACTGGCTAAGATCAGTCGATCTGGACCAGGGGGGAGGCGCAGGCGATAAACTCCATTCTTTCATGCTCAAATTCTACTATGAAACTACCCTCCCTTGAAAAACCTACTCTTCTGATTGACCCGCTGCGGGTAAAGAATAATATCCAGCGCATGGCTGAAAAAGCTCGCCGGCAGAATGTTCGCTTTCGACCGCACTTCAAGACTCACCAATCTGCGCACATTGGCGAATGGTTCCGAGAACAAGGCGTCAGCGCCATAACCGTGTCCTCGGTAGATATGGCCGTATATTTCGCAAATGCTGGCTGGCAAGATATTACGATTGCTTTTCCGGTGAATTGGAGACAAGTCGAAAAACTTAGGTCGCTGGCGCAATCCATCCGGCTGGGAGCGCTGGTCGAGTCACTTGATTCGGCGCAATGGCTTGAACAAAACCTTGAAGCGACTGTCGAGGTATGGATTGAAATTGACGAGGGCTCCGGGCGTTCTGGCATTGCCTGGGATGATCCGCAAACCGTGCTGCGCCTGGCTGAATATATCCACAAATCGACTCACCACCACCTAGTGGGCCTCCTGACGCATTCTGGGCGGATCTATGCTTCGGGATCGGTTGAGCAGATCACGCAGGTATATTCCCAAACCGTCCAGCGTATGAACCAGGTGCGCGATTTTCTGATTGCCCAAAAGCTTGCGTCCCTTGAAGTATCTATCGGGGATACGCCTGGGTGCAGCCTGGTCTCTGACCTGGGTAAAGTGGATGAGATCCGACCAGGAAATTTCGTGTTCTACGATGCTCAGCAGCTCAGGCTGAGCTCCTGCCAGCCTGGCGACATCGGTGTGGTATTAGCCTGCCCGGTGGTAGCTAAGTATCCTGCCAGGAGCGAAGTGGTGATTTATGGCGGAGCCATTCACCTTTCCAAAGACACCGTCCTGGAACAAGGTAAGCCAGTTTATGGTCTGGTTGCCTCACCAACCGAGGCAGGTTGGGGCGCTCCCGTGCCGGGTGGCGCTGTGGTGCGTTTATCCCAAGAGCACGGTGTCGCCCACCTTCTGGAGCCTTTTTTCAGCCAGGTCTCCGTTGGTGATATGCTCCTGATCATCCCGGCGCATGTATGCTTATCTGTCAGTGCTTTAAGCGAATATCACACGCTAGAGGGAGAAATTATCACAGCGTTTCATGGGTAGCCAGGCGGTAGAGGTATTCCCCGGCGCTGCGCACAACCAGCACATCCGGGTCCTTTCTCGCCTCCCATTCCGACGGGTCAATGTTCGCCGGATCGCGGTACCCCAGGTTGATGGAGCGACACACCTCTGCAGAGAGACCGGTTGCCAGCGTCAGCTGAATGCGGGGACGTTCGAGGCGCGTTTGGGCATCATATTCGCCGAGGCCGCGCAATTGGGTGGAGTGTCCTAACACACCCCAGGGCAGGTGTTTGAAAGTGTCCCACTGCTTGACGAAATAATCGAGCACGTGGTATCCAATCTGGCGGATGATTTTTCCGTGGGTGAGGCTGATTTCGTGAATGTGAGGCGCATACAGGATCAGCTCGCCGCCATCGGCAACCACCGGCTCCAGCTTATACATACCCTTACCACCCACCCAAACTTCCTGATACATTTCGGGCAGGATCGAAAGCACCTGCGAAAAAGGCTTTTCCACCCGGCGGATATGCACCTGAGCAGAATGGTCTGCAGCGGCACGAAAAGCCTCTTCAGGTGTGCCAAAATAGCATCCGGCGATGCCTTCATGCATCACCACGCAGCAGAAGGCATGCCGTGGGCGAGGGATCAGTGAGGCCGCTCGGTCAATTACCCTGCGCACCGGGGTGTCCCGCGTGCCAATGATAGCGTGGCAGGTGATCAGCGCCCCAAGCCAATGGGTAAAGTCAATAATCTCGGGACCAGCGATCCCGGGAAAGAAATACTTGTTCCCGCCCGAAAAGCCCACCACCTCGTGCGGGTAGACTGGTCCGCAGATGAGCAGGTGGTCATAGTCCAGGATCAGGCGATTCAATCGAATATCCACATCCATCGCCAGTCGGTCCTCTGTCAGTACAGCCATCTCCTGCGCTGAGATCGTCCCCAGCGTTGTGAGAGCTGAGGGGTCTTTCCAGGCATGGTTGAAGATGCGGATATCCCCATACTCGTGGGTACGTTGTGCTGCGGTGATCCCGAAATGCTGAAGCAATTCTGGCTCATCCAGTGGTGGATGCGTCCCCAAAGCGACCAGAAAATCGAGCTTTTTGGCCTGCCCTTTGAGATGCTGGGCAATCAACCGGAAGAAAAGCGGTACCGGCATCGTCCGGGTGGTATCTGGCACGATCACCAATACCCGCTTGCCTGCCAATGGCAGGCTCTCCAGCCCTTTTACTACAATCTTTTCGACTTCGGATTCGCTTAAGAGATTCTGCATCCAGGTACCTCCGGAATGAGATGTATGGGAACAGGGGCTTTATGCTAAGTATACTCTATTCGTCCAACAGGCGAACGCATGATTGTCACCAGGGAACAGCCAGACATACATTCCTGCGATCAGCCTGGTTCTCCGAGCAGGTATATAATTGCTGGAGACCAACCAGGAGGAAAAAGATGATACAACTCTTCGGCAAGCGCTATACCCCGCAAGATCTACTCCGCCGCACCGGTGATATGAGTCAGCTGGCTGGAGCCCAACCGGTGGAGCTGGTAGAGGGAAATGAGCGCGGCGTGCGCGCTGTGAACCTGTATAATGCGGCGGGACTGGAGATGACGATCGTACCAGACCGCGGCATGGCGGTGACGCGCTTATCTTACCGCGGAATACCCCTACCACTCATCAGTGCAGTGGGCATAGTTCACCCTGCATTTGCTGAGCCGCGCGGTCTGGGTTGGCTGCGCACCTGGCCGGCGGGCTTTCTCACCCCCTGCGGGCTGACGCAAGTCGGCTCACCCTGCCAGGACGGGGGCGAAGAGCTGGGGCAGCACGGGCGCATCGCTCAAACCCCGGCGCGACAGGTATCCTGGGGGGCGGAGTGGCAGGGCGACCAGTTCGTGCTTTGGGTGGAGGGGAAAGTGCGGGAGACAGCCGTGTTCGGTGAAAACCTGCTCTTGCACCGGCGCATCTGGACAACGCTGGATAGCTCCACCTTTTGGGTCGAAGACCAGGTTGAAAACCAGGGCTTTTCACCTGCAGCGCACATGTTCCTGCAGCACATTAACCTGGGTTTCCCTCTGGTGGATGAAACCACATGCCTGGAGCTGCCCGCCCATACCACCCAGCCGCGCGATGAAGAGGCTCGCTCGGGATTGGCAAAGTGCTGCGAGTTTTCGGCACCTGTTTCTGGATATCAGGAACAGGTGTTTTACCATGACCTGCAGCCGGATGCAGGTGGTCTTGTGGAGCTGCGCCTGGTGAACCCGGCTCTTGCAGGCGGCAGTGGACTGGGCGTGGGGCTGCGCTATGCCAAAGCAGATTACCCGATCTTCGTGGAGTGGAAGATGATGGGCGAGGGCTTGTACGTGGTAGGCCTGGAGCCAGCCAACTGCCATGTTGGCGGACGTTGCCAGGAGCGGGAGATGGGCAGCCTGCCAACCCTGGCGCCGCAAGAGAAACGAAATTATCGGTTAGAAGTCCAGCTTTTCTAAAGGAGGTCGATCATGAAACGCTCAGAAATCAACACGATCCTGCGCTCTGCTATTCAATTCATCCAGGAAAGCCATTTTGCTTTACCCCCTTTCGCTTATTGGACTCCTGAAACATGGCATATGAAAGGGGAAGAGGCACGCGAGATTGTGGAGCGCAAGCTGGGCTGGGATATTACGGATTTCGGCAGCGGTGACTTTGAGCATACCGGACTTTTCCTGTTCACCATCCGGAACGGAAGCCCCGAAAACCTCAAAACCTTACAGGGCAAGCTCTATGCAGAAAAAATCCTGATCATCCGGGTCGATCAGGTCACTCCGTTACACTACCACGCCAGCAAGATGGAAGACATCATCAACCGGTCTGGCGGGCGGTTGGGCATCGAATTGTACTGGTCGCAGGTAAATGGCAACGTGGACCGCCTCTCAGATGTGCAGGTCTCGCTCGATGGAGTCGTGCACAGCCTACCAGCTGGAGGAAAAGTATTCTTGTCGCCCGGAGAAAGTATTACCCTGACCCAAGGGCTGTACCACCGATTTTGGGGGGAGGGATCAGCGGTGCTGGCAGGCGAAGTCTCCTCCGTCAACGATGACGCAGCTGACAATTTTTTCTATGGGGGGCTTGGACGTTTCCCGGCCATCCAGGAGGATGAAGCCCCGCTTTATCTGCTGTGCAATGATTACAGCCTCTATTACAACCCGGTGAGGTAAGGAGCGGTGGTCAGCAAGAGCGCAGTCGTTGCAGGTCATCTCTGCCTGGATATCTTTCCGGGGCTGGGTCATCTTCCGCCCGGTGGGTTTAAAAAGCTGCTCCAGGAGACGCACCTGTTAAGCGTAGGTCCAGTGGTCATTGCTACGGGCGGACCGGTTTCGAATACCGGCCTGGCGCTGCATAAGCTGGGCATACCGACCCGGCTTGTGGCTACAGTGGGGGCGGACCTGTTTGGTCAGGCAGTTCGTGAGATCGTCCAATCATATGCCCTTGAGCTGGCTGAAGATCTACGGATTGATCCGGAGGTCAACACGGCCTATACCATAGTCATCAGTCCGCCGGGTGAAGACCGCATCTTCATGGGACACCCTGGTGCCAGCGATACTTTTGGGGCAGGTGATATTGATTATGAGCGGGTCGCCCAGGCAGACCTGTTCCACTTTGGTTATCCGCCGGTGATGCGCAGGATGTATTCCGATAACGGAGCCGAGCTGGTTGAAATTTTTCGGCGGGTAAAAGCAGCCGGAGGGGGAAAGCTGCTGACCTCGCTTGATATGTGCTTCCCGGACCCCCGAAAACCGGGTGGGAAAGTAAATTGGCGAACGATCCTGAGGAGTGCGCTACCTTATGTGGACATCTTTTTGCCTAGCTTCGATGAGCTGATGTTCATGCTGCACAAGCGCGAGTTTAAACCTTTTTTACATCTCCGGCAGACGGATGCACTCCTGAAGATGATGACGCCAGAGCTTTTACATCGTTTGAGCGGTGAGCTGCTCGAAATGGGGGTGAAGGTGGCGGGGATCAAGCTGGGCGCGCGAGGGCTCTACCTGCGCACAGCCTCCCGGAAAGCCCTGGAACCGCTGGCGAGCTGCCTGGATGTGGAGGGGTGGAGTGGAAGAGAGCTTTGGACAGCGTGTTTCCGGGTGCAGGTGGCGGGGACAACCGGTGCGGGGGATGCCACCATCGCGGGCTTTTTAAGCGGGATTCTGCGCAACCTTTCTCCAGCCGAGACGATGAAAATGGCGGTAGCGGTGGGGGCATGCGACGTGGAGGCGGTGGATGCACTCAGTGGCATCCAATCCTGGGAGGCGACTCGCCAGAGGGTGGAAGACGGCTGGCGGCAGTATGAGCTGAAGCTGGAGGCGCCAGGCTGGAAGCGGGATTCGGAATCTGGGTTGTGGAGCAAACCGCCAGAAGAAAGCAACTCACAAATCAAAAGGCGGCAATTCGGAAGAACGGGAAAACTGCGCATAGATTAATGGTTCTGGCAGATTCATCCCCTTGACATACAAATGCTCTCGGTTACAATCGGTGCAGATATGGACGAGAATGCTGAAATAACCGCAGTGAACCCAGGAAACTCCTCCGAGGTCTATTTGCAAGTACAGCGCGGGCCTCTGGCAGGCAAGCTTATTCATCTCCAGGCGGGTGCAAATGTTTTTGGCCGCGAAGAGGGGTGTATCCTGCCGGACGAGCGCGTCTCCCGGCGGCATGCCCGGATCATGGTGCTGTCTGGCGAATATATCTTAATCGACCTGGGGAGCTCGAACGGAACCCTGGTGAATGGGCAGCGGGTGAACGGTCCGGTTATGCTCCAGCATGCGGATGTTATCCAACTGGGCGGGACGGTGATGGTGTTTTATATCCGCGGTATGGGCGAGAATGCAGTGGAAGGAACTGGGGCGGCTACCCCAGCAGCAAATCCTGATCAACTTTCTGACAGAACTCTCGTGACCAAAAAAGACCTAAAACGAACTAAAAAATTCTAACTCTCGCAGAGCCATCAGGGAAAGACTTAACAAAAATCCCTGGGATTTGACGATGCTTTGCATCGTTTAAAACCCCAGGGATTTAGTTTTGTAGGCTAAGCTTTTCTTTCAGCGTCGATCTTGGCCCAGGTGTCACGCAGGGGGAGGGTCTGGTTGAAGACCAGATGACCTGGGGTAGTATCTGGATCGACACAGAAAAAGCCCTTGCGCTCGAACTGACAGTGCATGCCGGCTACAGCGCTCGCCAGGCTGGGTTCCACCTTGCAGGATGCCAGCACCTTAAGAGAATCGGGGTTAAGCACATCGAAGAAGGTTTTACCTTCTTCAACCCGATTTGGATTTGGGACGGTGAAGAGGCGGTCGTAGATGCGCACTTCGGCGTCCAGGGCAGCCTTTGCAGACACCCAGTGGATCGTGCCCTGCACTTTGCGCCCATCAGGGGCGTTCGCCCCACGCGTTTGGGGATCATAGGTGCAATGGACTTCCTCGATCTCACCAGTGGTGGGGTTCTTGATGAAGTCCTCACACTTGATGATGTACCCGTAACGCAGGCGCACTTCGCGACCGGGAGCCAGGCGGAAATACTTGGGCGGGGGCACTTCGCGGAAATCGTCCTGTTCAATGTAGATCTCGCGCGTGAGCGGCACCTGGCGCGTTCCGGCGGCAGCGTCCTCAGGATTATTGACGGCTTCCATCTGCTCGACCTGACCCTCCGGGAAATTGGTCAGCACCACCTTCAGCGGGTTCAGAACGCCCATGACGCGCGGAGAATGCTGGTTCAGGTCTTCACGCACGGCGTGCTCCAGCAGGGCAATATCAACCAGGTTATCTTTTTTCGACACGCCGACCAGGTCAATGAAATGCCGGATGGCTTCAGACGGATAACCCCGGCGGCGCATACCGCGCAGCGTTGGCATGCGCGGGTCATCCCAACCGCGTACAAAGCCCTGGTCCACAAGCTGCTTGAGAAAACGCTTGCTCAGGATGGTATAGGTCACGTTCAGGCGGGAAAACTCAATCTGCCGGGTGCGGAAGATATCCAATTCGCTCAAGAACCACTCGTAGAGCGGGCGGTGGTCTTCATAAGCCAGGTCGCACAGGGAGTGGGTGATGCCCTCGATGGAGTCGGACTGCCCGTGGGCAAAATCATACATGGGATAGATGCACCATTGATCGCCGGTGCGGTGGTGGGTGGCGTGCAAAATGCGGTACATTACCGGATCGCGCAGGTTAATGTTGCCAGAAGCCATGTCAATCTTAGCACGCAGCACGCAAGCCCCTTCAGGGAACTCGCCTTTACGCATGCGCTCGAACAGGTCCAGGTTCTCCTCAACCGTGCGGTTCCGATAGGGACTTTCCTTACCGGGCTCGGTGAGCGTACCGCGGTATTCCCGGATCTGGTCAGCGCTCAGATCATCGACGTAGGCTTTACCTTTGCGGATTAGCTTGACGGCGAACTGGTAAAGCTGCTCGAAGTAGTCCGAGGCATACAGCTCCTTGCCTGCCCAGTTAAAGCCAAGCCAGTGGATGTCGTCTTTTTGCGCTTCTACATACTCGACGTCTTCTTTGACAGGATTGGTATCATCGAAGCGCAGGTTAGTCTTGCCGCCAAAAGCCTCGGCAGTCTCAAAATTGATGCAGATGGCTTTGACGTGCCCAATGTGCAGGTAGCCGTTGGGCTCAGGCGGGAAGCGCGTGTGGACGTAGTCAAAACGACCGTTGCTCAGATCTTCGGCGACGGCATTGAGGATGAAGTTGGTGGAAATTATGGGCGTTTCGTCTGTCATATTGAAAATCCTTTTTTATAGAGAAAACACCCTGGAAGATGCGCAGGGTGCTTACTCCAGAAGGCTGGGGGCAGAGGATTCGAACCTCTATAGGCAGATCCAGAGTCTGCAGTCCTGCCATTGGACGAGCCCCCAACAGCGGGTGTTATTTTATCATGGAGGATTCGGGGTGTCTATGATATTCCCAATTATGGCTGCATTTGAGTGTTCTGAGTGATCGTTGGGATCGAAAAATAAGAGATTGCTTCGCAAAAGTCGGTCGCAATGAACTTTGGATCATTTTGCATAGCCCAAATAGTGCGAGCAGCTTTGCTAGCGCAGCCAGGTGACAAAATGCAATGTCCCATTTACAATGACCAGCCATCCAGCGAAGAAGACGGCCGCGTTTAAGATCAGCCAGCCAAAGGCAGAATATTTAGATCCAGAGCGCATGCTCGCCCAGCGCTTGAAGAATATAACGTCGACCGTGTTTGCGGCAGGATGCGAGCAGATGTACAGCCCCAGGAGAACGCCGATGGCTCCATCCAGGGTAGAATTGCCTGTTAGCGTCGGGATCAATCTGATTACTATGCCGTAAGCGAT
>Ga0153915_10003471_pt1 | contig 14476 bp, 11 predicted proteins | sample Opewatmetagenome_2_FD_107003 | JGI IMG/M metagenome (GOLD analysis project Ga0153915, IMG submission 107003) | Freshwater wetland microbial communities from Ohio, USA - Open water 3 Core 3 Depth 3 metaG | ecosystem: Environmental > Aquatic > Freshwater > Wetlands | place: USA: Ohio, Lake Erie... | reverse complement strand
GCATAGATTTTCCATACCGCCACATGAACAAGGATTCCAGAGATCCTTCCATAGGCCCTGGGTGGATGGGCTCCTATGTGGTAACCAAGATGATCGAACAGTGCAAAAAGCTCGGCATTGAAATACTGACCTCAGCCCGTGCAACGGAGTTTATAACGGACAGTAAGGGCAATGTGACAGGAGTTAAGGCCGATACGGCGGACGGCAAACTCCAGGTCAACTGCAAGGCCTGCATTGCAGCAGCCGGGGGCTTCGGAGCCAACAGGGAAAAGCTTGCAAAGAGGTGGCCTGAATATGCCGACGGCAATAGATTCCACATCTTCTCCTGCCCGACAAGTGACGGAGACTCCCTGGATATGGCGGAAAAGATCGGCGCATTTGTTGACCACAAAAATATGTACTGGCTGGTTGGTGGTCCTGCTCACCACCCCTATTCATATACCATCTATCGTATCATGCTTCAGCCCGAGATGGTTTATGTCAACCTGAACGGTGAACGTTTTGTTGATGAGACCGGAGGGTTGGACCCCTGCTTCAACCCCCTTAGCAAACAGCCTCAGGCCAGGTGTTACGGCATAGCCGACAATGACCTGGTTGAGATGCTGGGTGAACGCCTTATTGCCAATCCCCATGACGGGCCTACAGATATACCCATTAATAAAAAATTCAGGGAGGATATCGCCTACGAGGAATCCCTCGGAGGAGAACTTACAAAGAAGGCAGACACCCTGGAAGAGCTGGCGAAAAAGATCGGCGCAGATCCCAAAACCCTTGTTGCCACTATAAACAGATACAATGAGTTCTGCACCAATAAACGGGATCTTGATTTCATAAAGAAATCCGATTATCTGGAACCCATCCGCAAACCGCCGTTTTATGCATTTCACGGACAGCGCTTTACTGAGACCACACACGGGGGTATCACCATAAATGAGAATATGGAGGTGCTTAACACCAAGGGCAAGGTAATGCCCGGCCTGTTTGCAGCCGGTGATAATGCAGGCGGTCATACCGTTGACGGCGCAGGTGCAGGCGCACTCGACTTCGCAGTGGTCAGCGGATATATGGCCGGGATAGCCGCGGCAAAATACCTGAGCAAGGCTTGAAATGCATTATCTTTCATGATAATAAAAGAAATCATAAAGGATTCATGAAAAGGCCTTCATTGCCTCTTTTCAGATGGGAATGAACATCTTGTAACATTTTTTTTTGGAGGAGATATGAGTATCAGAAAAACAGTTTTCTTTACAATCGTATGTTTGGCCGTGACAACGTCATTTGCATTTGCCCAGGGTGCAGCCCCTTCAGCACCGGCCAAGGCCGGCACCAGCACTTCGGCCCAAAAAACATGCCCGCCTTATGATGATCCCAAGAAGAAAGGCGACGCATCCCCCATGGCCGATTCGATCGATGCCAACAAGGACGGCAAAATGACCAAAGAGGAATACCTTAAAGCCGGCGCGCCGATAGAGTCTTTTAACATGTTCACAAGCAAAAGCGGTAAAGATTATGTAACAAAGCAAGAGATGCTTGATGAGACACCACCCGACGGCATAGACACAAACTGCGACGGGAAATTCACCATTGAGGAGTTCCATGCATTCGGTCTTAAGGGTCCCCAGGGCGGCGGTCAAGGCGGCGCCCCGGCCCAAAAATAAAACAGACTAAATTCCCCTATGAGTCTGTGCCTCCATGAGAGGCACAGACTTTTTTTTGCAATCTATCTCCAAATATTTGATCCCATATTTACACCTTGAACAGGTGCACCTGATTTTAATATAATCCAATTGTGTGCTACACAAAATGATGTTATTTTCCTATGGACATAAGTGGAGGTGACACCCACCTTCTTAAAAGGAGAATTATGATGAGAAGAGGCATCGCAGGGAAGACAGCTCTTATTACAGGAGGGGCATCGGGAATAGGCCGAACAGCCGCCATCTCCTTTGCCGGGGAAGGTGCAAAGGTTGTTGTTGCCGCGGACATGAACATTGCCGGAGCTGAGGATACCGTTCGCCTTATCCGCGAGGCAGGCGGAGAAGGCATGTTCATCAGATGCGATGTATCCAAAGAGCATGATGTGGAGGAACTTATCCGGAAAACAGTGGATGCCTTCGGCAGTCTGGACTTTGCCTTTAACAACGCAGGCGTAGGTCCTGACGGCAAACGGGTCCCTCTCCTCCCCATCGTGGATCTGACGGAAGAGATCTGGGACCGGACCATAGATGTAAATCTTAAGGGTGTCTTTTTATGCATGAAACATGAGATACGTCAGATGATCAGGCAGGCTAAGGGAGGCTCTATTGTCAATACGGCATCCATTGGAGGCCTGAAATTCATACCCAATTTTGGGGCATACGCGGCCAGCAAGAGCGGTCTTATAGGGCTTTCAAAGACAGCAGCCCTGGAATATGCTGACAGGGGCATCCGCATCAATGTCGTCTGTCCCGGCCCCACTGACGGGACTATGCTTATGGAAAATATAAGGGCCTGCAACCCTGAGCAAGGACTTGAAAAGGGTATCCCCATGGGCAGGATCGCATCCACGGAAGAGATAGCCGACACCACGCTGTGGCTATGCTCGGACGATGCATCCTTCATTACCGGGCAGGCCATCTCTGTGGACGGCGGCATTACAGCCGGTTAATAAAGCAAACGGATCTATCGGAGAGCAGGATAAAGCTATGGATAAGGAACCGCTGGTTATTGATCTTGGATTTGTAAACGTTTTTCTTTTAAGGTCCAGGGACAGCCACATACTTATAGACACAGGCGCAGCAAGGGACTGGCCGGATCTGGAGAGAGAACTGGTCGAGGCAGGTTGCCTTCCTGATAAACTGAAACTGGTTGTCCTCACCCATGGGGACTTCGACCATGCAGGAAACTGCGCGGAACTCCAGAAAAAGTACGGCACAAAGATAGCCATGCACAAAGGCGATGCAGAGATGGTCCGTACAGGGGTTCTTGTAAAACGCAAGAGCAAGGGCATCATCGGAAGACTGCTCCTCTGGATAGGCGGTAGAGAGGTTAAGGGGTTTACAACGTTCCGTCCGGACATCCTGCTTGAAGACGGACAGGTTATCAGCAGCAACGGCCTGACCGTAAAGATCATCCACACGCCTGGCCATACAAAGGGATCGATCGCCATACTTACTGATGACGGCAGACTCTTTGTCGGAGACACTGTCTCAAACAGGACAAGACCTTCAGGCCCGCCCCTTATTGAAGATGAAGAAGGGTTTAATAAAAGCATTACAGTCCTGAAACAGTCAAATGCGCATATGGTGTATCCGGGGCATGGGAAACCTTTTCCATTTTCAGCGCTCCAGTCGGTAACGGAATAAATGCCAACCCTGTGACCAGCAACAGCACAGGATAATAAAACGAGGAGCACCGGCAAGGCCTATGAGATCAAACATCTTCAACAAGATCCTTATGTTCCTGGCGCCCGTCCTTTTTTTAGCGGCCCTCATCGTCCTCCATCATGAACTGAGGGTATATCACATAAGGGACATCCTGGAAAACCTGAAGGAGATCAGCTCCCATCAAATCTCTCTCGCAATAATACTGACAGTAACCGGTTATCTTCTCATGACGATGTATGACAGCCTGGCATTAAGGTATGTCAGGCACCCTCTTCCATACGCTAAGATCGGTTTTGTCTCATTTATCGGGTACGCCTTCAGCAATAACCTGGGGCTTTCGGTGATATCCGGCGGTTCGGTGCGTTACCGCCTCTATTCCCTCTGGGGGCTTTCCCTGATGGACATCACAAGGGTAATAACATTCTGCAGCGTATCCCTATGGCTAGGCTTCTTTACCCTTTCAGGCATAGTCTTTCTTGTAGAGCCGCAGATATTGCCTGCACAATTGAAGCTCCCCTTCCATTCCCTTCATCCGCTGGGGGTCATATTTCTCCTCATAGTGTTTGTCTATGTTTTATCAGCCTTAAAAATTAAAAGGCCCTTGAGGATCAGGGACTGGGAATTCCCATTTCCTTCAATTCCTGTAGTCCTCAGCCAGATTCTTGTGGCCTCCGTTGACTGGACCATTGCAGGCTCCGTCATCTACATTCTTCTCCCTGCAATGCAGGGCTTTTCATTCTTTAAATTCCTGTCTATCTTTCTTGTGGCACAGGTGGCAGGGATTGCCAGTCAGATCCCCGGCGGCCTCGGCGTATTCGAGACAGTGATTATCCTCCTGATTCCTCCGGATGTCCCTCGTCATCAGGCGATAGGCGCACTCCTGATCTTCAGGTGCATATATTATATCCTTCCATTATTGGCAGCAACATTCCTCCTGGGTATCCAGGAACTTCTTCAAAGATGGGATACGGTCAGGAGATTTCATAAGGCCTTCAGCGGCTGGATAGCGGCCGTGATACCGATCGCATTTTCCCTGACAACCTTTTTAAGCGGTGTGATACTCCTTTTCTCAGGGGTCCTGCCTGCAACAAAATGGCGAATTGCATGGCTCAAGGATTTCCTGCCCCTCCCGGTGATGGAGGTAAGCCATTTTCTTGGAAGCATCATAGGGATCATGCTGCTCCTCCTTGCCAGGGGGATATTGCAGAGGATCGACTCGGCCTATCTCCTGACATCAGGGCTCCTGGGGGCAGGGATATTGTTTTCGCTCCTTAAGGGTTTTGACTATGAAGAGGCTATTATCCTTTCGTTTATGCTTATTGCCTTCCTCCCGTGTCACAGCTATTTTCGCAGAAAGGGTTCTCTCATAAGCGGCAGGTTCACTCCCGGCTGGATCGCGGCCGTAGCGCTTGTCATTATATCTTCCATATGGTTAGGCCTGTTCTCATTTAAACATGTCAACTATTCCCATGACCTGTGGTGGACCTTTACAATACACGGGGACGCCCCAAGATTCATGAGGGCCATGATCGGGGTCTTATGTACGGTTATAATATTCGTCCTATGGCGGTTCCTTACCCCGGAATATCCTGCACAGTTAAATAAAATTCCGCCTCATGCAGAGAAGATCCTTTCGGTTGTGCGCCCCTCTGAAGCCACCTATGCATGGCTTGCCATGATGGGCGACAAGTCCTTTTTATTCAACGAGGGTAACAACGCCTTTATCATGTATGGAGTGGAAGGCAGGAGCTGGATCGCAATGGGCGACCCCATCGGACCCAAAAGTGAATGGCCTGAACTTATATGGAGGTTCCATGAATTGTGCGACCGGTATAACGGATGGCCTGTCTTTTATGAGGTCAGGGCCGAGAACCTTTACCTTTATCTGGACATAGGCCTCTCCATCGTCAAACTGGGAGAGGAAGGCAGGGTCTTGTTAAGGGACTTTTCCATGGAGGGAGGGGCGAGCAAGAATCTCCGCTACAATGCCCGCAGGCTCGAAAAGGAAGGATACCTCTTCCGGATCATTCCGCAGGATGAGACCGGCACATCCATTGGCGAATTCAAGAGAATCTCCGATGCATGGCTTGCAAATAAATCCACCCGGGAAAAGGGCTTTTCTCTAGGCTTTTTTGATGAAGGTTATCTAAAAAATTTCCCGGCAGGGGTAATCGAAAAGGATGGCAGTATCGTCGCCTTTACAAACATCCTTTCCGGGGGCAATAAAAGGGAACTATCCATAGACCTGATGCGCTACATCCCCGAGGTTCACAGCGGATTGATGGAATATATGTTCATCTCCCTTATGTTATGGGGAAAGGAACAGGGCTATGAATATTTCAACCTGGGCATGGCCCCTTTTTCAGGGTTTGAAAACCGTGAACTGGCGCCACTGTGGCAAAAGGCCGGGGCATTGATCTTCCGTTACGGGGAACATTTTTACAACCTGAAGGGTCTAAGGCAATACAAGGAAAAATTCAATCCCCTATGGGAGCCGAAATATCTTGCCTCTCCCGGGGGATTATACCTCCCTCGCATACTGGCAAATGTCTCCTCATTAATATCAGGAGGCCTGAAGGGTTTGGTATCCAAATAAGATGAATTAAAGTGCAGCTATGAGAATACTGGTAATTGAAGATGAAAAAAAGGTCGCTAATTTTATAAAGCGCGGACTGCAGGAGGAAGGTTACGCCGTGGATCTCTCTTCAGACGGTGAAGACGGATATTTTCAGGCTGAAGAGATACAGTACGACCTTATCCTGCTTGACCTGATGATCCCCAAGCTGGACGGCCTGACCCTTTGCCGCAAGCTCCGGCAAAACGGGATTCAAACGCCGCTGATTATGCTTACGGCCAAGGACTCCATTAAAGACAAGGTTACAGGCCTGGACTCAGGCGCGGATGATTACCTGACCAAACCCTTTTCATTTGAAGAGCTCCTGGCACGCATCCGCGCCCTTATGAGAAAAGGCAAGAATCAACAGCCAGCTTGCCTGCAGGTGGGAGATCTCATGCTGGACGTTGTGGGACACAAGGCATACAGATCCGGTGAAGAGATAATCCTCACCGTAAAGGAGTATGCCCTCCTGGAATACTTCATGCGAAACGCCGGCACTGTTATCACAAGGACAATGATAGCAGAACATGTCTGGGATATAAATTTCGATACATTCACAAACGTCATTGATGTCTATGTCAATTACTTGAGAAACAAGATTGACAAGGGCCGAGAGACGAGGCTCATTCACACCGTCAGGGGAAGGGGCTATATCCTTAAGGAAGATTAGATGTTTTCAAGATCCATACGTTTCAAGATTGTGTTCTGGTACACGGTCATCCTGGTGCTGGTCCTGGCATTATTCAGTTCCCTTCTATATATCAACCTCCGAAGGACCCTTAATGAGGACCTTAACGACCTGCTCAGGTTGAAGGCTGAAGGCGTGGCCGATTCCATTGACACCTACTGGGAGATGGAAAAAAACGAAGGGCTGTCCACCGGCGCTGCAAAAGAGGCCTTCAGCAAAATCAACAACCTCAATTTCACCAGGATCGCTGAGCGCTGGGTCGAGGAACAGCCAAGCGATCCGGAGTTGCTGGGCAGTTTCGTCACCATCTTCGGTCCAAAAAGTGAAGAGATTGCCTCCTCTGAAAATTTATCAGGCATCATATTTCCGGATAAAGAAAATCTGGAAGAGGCCCTGCACGGGCGCACCCGCTTTGAAAACAGGGCATTTCAAAAGGCCCCTTCCGGCAGTGCCGGATTGATGAGGATATTTACCATGCCGATATTTGAAGATAATTCATTGGCATATATTGTCCGTGTCGGAATTCCCATGACCTACCTCCAGAATGCCCTGAACAGGTTGCGCCTGGCATTCTTCCTCCTCTTGCCTTTGATGGTCCTCCTATCCGGTGTTGCCGGTCTTTTCCTTGCAAACCTGATCATAAGCCCGCTCAAAAAGATCATTGATAACGTACGCAGGATCACGGCGGAAAACTTGAAGCTGCGAATAAAGCTCCCGGACACAAAGGACGAGATCAATGAACTGGTCGACACATTCAATGTCATGCTTGAAAAACTGGACGGAGCCTTCTCAACCCAGAGACAATTGATCCAGGATGTCTCCCATGAACTTCGAACGCCTCTCACCATAATGCGCGGAGAGATGGATGTGAGCCTGAAAAAGGCCCGTTCACCTGAAGAATATGTTGAAGTCTTAAGGAGCTGCCTGGAAGAGATAGGCCGTTTAAGCCGTTTAGTGGAAAACCTGCTCATACTGTCCCGTATCGAGAGCCATGAGACAGGGATGGAGATAAGAGCTGTTCCCCTCATGCCTCTTCTTAAAGATATTGTCTCCGACATAAATATCCTGGCCGATAAAAAAGGAGTCTCCATTAAATGCACCGGTTCGGATGAAATCATTGTCCAGGGCGATGAACACTACCTCCGTCGTGCATTTCTGAATATTATCGACAACGCCGTCAAATATACGAATCCCTGCGGCAGGGTATTAATCGAATCGGCAAGAATCAATACCGGCGCACAAATAAGGATATCAGACAACGGGATCGGCATCCTTCCTGAGAACCTCCCGTTTATCTTTGACCGCTTTTTCCGTGGGGACAAATCTCGTTCCACGGAGGGTTATGGCCTTGGCCTGAGTATCAGCAAATCCATTATCGAGGCCCACAGGGGAATCCTGTTCATTGAAAGCACACCGGGACAGGGAACTTCAATCATAATCCACCTTCCGGATTAAAAATTTTTAATCTTCAATTAATCATCTTCTAACCTCCGCCGTGAGATAATGCGTCCAACAACTTCACGAGAGGAGGTGAATCACATGAAAACGTCTTTGGTAAGTCTGATCATCATTGCTTCATGCATTGGTCTTTCGGGGGTTTCATTCGCGGAAAAGGCATCGTCTGCTGCGGTAAACCCGGCGGAGTCCAATATCAAAATCCTGGCGGGGAAGATCGTCAATATTGATACTGCCAAAAACGAGATTACTATCCAGGAGAAAAACGGGGCCAAGGATTCCTTTATGGTGGACCACAAACAGATTTCTTCTTTAAAAACGAATGAGTGGGTCAAGGTTACATTATGAATGAGCTGCATCATCAAGGAATCAAAAAATCAGATTAATACAAAAACACTTTTATTTAAAAGGAGTCTATCATGAAAAAAATCATTACACTTGCAATCATTTTTATCTTCGCATCGGCCTTGTCCTTTGCAGCGACCAAGGGCGGCAATAGATCAGCCGACATGGAAATATCAGGCACAATTAAGACCATTGCCATGGCCAATCCCTCAAAGGGAACAAAATCGGAGATAACGGTCATGGATGACAAATCAAAAGAAAGCGTCTTTGAGTTAAAAGCTACTACAACGATCTATGGCGCTGATTTCAAGGCCGTCTCTCTTGACAAACTGAAGAAGGATGAAAAGGTCACGGTAAAATACATGACCAATAAAAAAGGCATTAACGAGGCATTGTCCATAAATATCAAGTCATAATTCTCCTTAACTCTCTCTCCTGTTTAAAGCGGCAGGTGATCTCATCTGCCGCTTCATCTTTGAAGAGACTTTTAATCCTTTTACATAGGATAGATCATGGCAGTTAATTTCAAGATTATGACATCACATACCGGTGATACGCTTCACCTGGACCTGACAGGCGATTTTGACGGATCTTCCGCATGGGAATTGCTGAATAATATATCTGATAATGTCGGCAATGAAAAACGTATCCTTATAAACACGAATGGGATCAAAGATATCCATCCTTTCGGACAGTCAATTTTTGAGAATGGTCTTTTATCAGCAGGAAAATCCAATGGTACTATAATTTTAATCGGTAGACATGCAAGAAGAATTGCCCCGGATTATCTTGATTCCAGTATGCAATTTTCTAAAATAAATATGGATAGTACAAAATCTTTAGTTGGCCCATGATAAAGAGTCAAACAAAGACTTGCCATCAAATTCTCAAGATGTAGCTCTGGATTGTGTATTGATTTTAATTTCAAGACAGCAATGCCTCGAAACTGCTGTTAGAATCGCAGTCCTCCTATTTTGCCGGAGTTCTTCATTAAATGTTGGCCGTTGGATGTTGGACGTTCATATTTATTTTGGATTTCTGACATCCGACCGCTGAGCTCTGCCTTCTGGTATTATGCTGTGACCATGCCGCTCTTACTTGAACCCTTGAATCCTGGAAACCTTTTTTAAAAATATCCTTGTTTTTTAAACATCTCGGGTGTATTTTCTCCACATAGCTGCCACATTTTCAGCGACCCAGGAGGGCTAACTGAAAACATATCATATGGATCATCTCCAGACTGATTGATCGATGATCAGGATTCTAGGATTCCAGGGGTCGAGGGGTCAAGTTTATATCAATAAGGAAGCACCATAACTTGAATGCCTCAAGCCTTCACACATACAACCGATTGGAAAACCTTTAACCGCCTGTCCGCTGTAGCCTTGGCGAAGGTGGAAACCTCCGGCAAAGCCGGTGTCTTATCATAATGATTCAATTTCCGCTGATCCGAATCAACTTCGGAAAAGCATATAGATTGATTTCTAAGTCTTTCGCTGAAAGCTGAGTGTTTATAGCGTTTATCCGTTAATTGGTGTTTATGGATGAACACATCACTAACAACACATAACGTAAGCATGGATAAAAAGGTGAGTCAAGCGCAGACCCCTTTCATCAAAGGAGACGATTATGAAAATCAGAAATGGTGTATTGAGCATGTTGCTGGTTGCGGCGATGTCGGTTGTGGCGGCCACAGCAGATGCAGATGAAATGAAAAAGGGCGGGCTGGTCGGCAATACCTATGCCAGCCAGATGCAACAGATTAATGACAGCACATTGCGCATTACCACCCGCAAAAAGGTATCCGGTGATCTGGACGAGGTAAATAAGCCGGGCACTACCATGTACAAAGCTTTGGTCGCGGTACAAAACGGCGCCAGCTCGCGCGCGGCGATGGAAGCCAAAAATTTGGGTTATGACGTATTACAGGTATTGAGTTCGCGCAATCTGACCCAGGTTCAGGAGAAGCGCAATGCCACTGCTGATATGGGCGGCGGCATGAGCGAGTCGGCGTTTACTTTTGCACAGGGCCACTATTACAACGATGTTGAATTGGTCATTGAAATCACAGTGAAATTGATTCCGGGCAAGATGCCCGAAAATCCCCCGCAAGACTACATGGACGTTAACGCAGTATTGGCGCAGTTTGGCTTGACAGATCTATTTGCAGGCAAGAAGTGAAAATGTGTGAAAATGGTTACATTGTTGAATTATTAACTTAAAGAATAAATTGTTTAAAGATTAACAACTTAAAAGCGTACCTATAGACATAAATCAACTCTTTGCGCAGGGTTAACAAGTATACGGTCTTCCCGAGATAACGGGAGGGACAGTCCGGGAGGCAGGCCCATGACCGGAACAACAAACAGGCTGATAAAGGAGAAGAGCCCCTATCTCCTGCAGCATGCCTATAACCCGGTGGATTGGTACCCATGGGGCAATAAGGCCTTTGAGAAGGCACAGAAGGAAGACAGGCCCCTGTTCCTATCCATCGGTTATTCCACCTGCCACTGGTGCCACATGATGGCACATGAATCCTTTGAGGATGGTGCGGTCGCAGCCCTTATAAACAGGGCCTTTGTCCCGGTCAAGGTGGACAGGGAGGAACGTCCGGACCTGGATAACGTTTACATGGCCGTCTGCCACATGCTTACAGGCAGCGGTGGCTGGCCCCTGACTATCATTATGACGCCGGACAGGAGGCCCTTCTTCGCAGGAACCTATATCCCCAAAGAGACAGGGTTCGGCAGGACCGGCCTGATTGACCTCATACCAAAGATAGAGTCCATATGGAGGGAGAGGCGAAGTGATGTCCTGGATACGGCAGACCAGATAGCTGCGGCCCTTAAGGAGATGGATAGCTCCATCATCCCTGGGCCTGACCCGGATGCCAGTGTCCTGGAGAAGGCCTATAACGAGCTTGCCGGCAGATATGACAGGGCGCATGGGGGTTTTGGGGATGCCCCCAAATTCCCATCGCCCCACAATATCATGTTCCTCTTAAGGTACTGGAGACGGACCGCCAAGGGGGATGCCCTTAAGATGTCCGAACGCACCATCCGGTCCATACGCCAGGGCGGGATCTTCGACCACATAGGCCTTGGCCTCCACCGATATTCCACTGACAGCAAATGGCTTGTTCCCCACTTCGAGAAGATGCTCTATGACCAGGCCATCCTTGCACTTGCCTCTCTGGAGACTTTTCAGGCCACAGGCAATACCCTTTTCTCTCAGACGGCCCGGGAGATATTCACCTATGTGATGAGGGACATGACATCACCGGATGGAGGGTTCTATTCCGCCGAGGATGCGGACAGCGAGGGGCAGGAGGGCCGCTTCTACCTGTGGGAAAAATCGGAGATACAGGAGGTCCTGGGTGGCGAAGACGCGGAAATCTTCTGCCGTCTGTTCGGTATTGAAAAGGCAGGCAACTTCAGGGATGAGGCCACAGGCCGCATGACCAGGCAGAACATACTCCACATGACAAAGGACCTTTCCATGATCTCACAGGAACTGGGGATCGACAGGGCCTTCCTTCAGGAGAGGATCAGGCTCATGAGGCAAAAGCTCTTTAACAGACGGGAGTTAAGGGTGCGACCCGCCAGGGATGACAAGGTCCTGACGGACTGGAACGGCCTCATGATAGCAGCCCTTGCAAGAGGCGCGCAGGTCCTTGAGGACACGCCATGCCTGGATGCCGCTGTAAGTGCAGCTGGATTCATCATCTCCCGCATGCTTGGACCGGGTAACAGGCTCCTTCACAGATACAGGAACGGAGATGCCGCTGTCCCAGCCAACCTGGATGACTATGCATTCCTGATCTGGGGGCTCATTGAACTCTATGAGGCATCTTTTGATGCTGCATACCTCAAGACCGCCCTTGACCTGAATGAGGTGATGCTTGAGCTCTTCTCGGATAACGACAGGGGCGGGCTCTTCTTTACTGCAAAGGACGCAGAGGAACTGCCCGTAAGGAAGCGGGAGACCTATGACGGTGCCGTCCCTTCAGGCAACTCCGTTGCCATGCTCAATCTTCTCAGGCTTGCCCGCATGACAGGCAGGGCCGGGCTGGAGGAAAGGGCCTTTAAGATAGGAAGGGCCTTTTCAGGACAGATCATGCAGATGCCCTCCGCCTATACCTTCTTTCTCTGCGCCGTTGATTTTGCCATAGGTCCTTCCTATGATGTCGTAATCGCTGGCGAATCAAAGGGCAAAGATACCATGGGGATGGTCGCCGCCCTCAGGAGGAGGTTTATCCCGAACAAGACGGTGATCATTCACCCCACAGAGGCCCATGCCCCCATGATCGAGCCCCTGTCCGGGTTTGTAAAGGACTATGCAACAATAGACAACAGGGCAACCGCCTATGTATGTATCAACAGGGCATGCAGCGCCCCTACGGTTGATGTACCTAAGATGCTTGAAAACCTCGGCATAGAATAGAAGTCCAATGTAAAAATAGGGGACGTCCCCTATTTCAAACATGAGCGACGCACCATCAACAGTGGAAGAATCCCAATTAAAGGAACTGGGTATCACCCTACTTTAATCCTGAACATTAAAAGGCACTTGTCTCATTACTGCTTGAGACAAGTGCCTTTTATTTATAACCGCGCCTGGAATCCCGCGCCGGCCGGCGGCGATAGCGTTATGAAACCTGGAAGAAGCTACTTCGCGTCTTCCTTGGTCTCTTCTTTTCTCGTTTCAATCGTGACGTTCTTGCCGGCCTTGCATGAACCGCCGCCTGATACGACAAGCTTGGCTACGGTGATCTTGACCGGCTTGTCGGAGGTGATCTTCGTTCCCGGGGCTACCGTAAGTGTATCCATGTCGGTGCGGTTACCTTCCATGAGGACTTTTCATCGAAGTTGAGGCTGGCGTTCTTCGAAAAGCCTATGACCGTCCCTGTCCATTCCGAGTTCTGAAACCTGACGTTGATGAAATTGCCCTTGGTTCCGGAGTCCATGCCTTCAGGACCGCCCATTCCGCCGGGAGCACTGCCACCAGGCATGCCGCCCTGAATCTGGCCGCCGGCAGAAGCGCCTTGTCCTTGCTGGCCGCCCTGCTGGACCTGAGCGCCTCCGCTACCGCCAGTCATCCTCTGCTCCAGGCTTTGGGTGTTTTCGGAGATATTGAAGTCACCCACTATCTCGGTGGTCTCCTTGCTTACGCCGGTCAGGTCCCACTTAGTCTTGGTATTGTCGTTGATGAAGAAGACATTGGCCGTGCCGTTGTCCTCGGCGTCGATGATGATGTTCTGGGCCTTTGAGCCGGGGGCGTCTTTGTACTTCTGGTAGTTCTTGTTGATCAGCTTCGTGCTCTCGATGTAGATGAGGGTCTTGGAGCCCTCGGTGTAGATCACCGAAAAGACACTCCCGCCCATGGAACCGGGAACCGTGCTGTAGCCGTCCTTGAACCAGTTCTTGGCTGCGTTGTCGGTAACGGAACCCACGCCGGTGCCTCGGCCGCTGAAGAGACTTAAGTAGAAATTGCCTGCCTTGACGCCGGCGGCCGTGGCGGCGGCAGCTTCCTCAGGCGTCGCTACGTCGAAGAGCCGCTCCAACTCGTCCTTGTCGAAGAAAAGTAATCGGGGTCAAACCTTCATTCTTGACAGGATGCAGTGAAAAGTAGAAAAGAACGATGTCACCCATTAAAGGGTGAGTCAACAGAAAAAACACCTCTCCATTAAAAAAGATACTCTTTTTTTTCGAATGACGCTTAGCTCGCACTACCTGGGATTCCGTTTTGTCTCCCTCCCCGCATCCGATATTTCGTTGTTGTAGGTTTGCGGTCACATTGATCTGATCCGCTCCAGTCACCCATCGGGATCAAGGTCGATAAAGTTTCCCCTTCTTATCAGGTGTTACCGATCGAGAGGGTCTTGGCTGTTCCTTTACAACCCCTGGCAATTATGTCTGCCCCAGAAAATCATCGGTTCCATGCCGTGTCCAATAGGATATATCTCAAATCTTATGGTTGTTAGCCAGCCCCTTACAGGCTCACGTC
>Ga0153915_10003470_pt1 | contig 14480 bp, 14 predicted proteins | sample Opewatmetagenome_2_FD_107003 | JGI IMG/M metagenome (GOLD analysis project Ga0153915, IMG submission 107003) | Freshwater wetland microbial communities from Ohio, USA - Open water 3 Core 3 Depth 3 metaG | ecosystem: Environmental > Aquatic > Freshwater > Wetlands | place: USA: Ohio, Lake Erie... | reverse complement strand
CCGGTGGGTTATCCGTCCCGGTATTGAGAGCATGACATTTTTAAGACGGGAGAACGAGATGGGTAACGAGAGATCGGAGCATCCCCGGGGCCTGCGCATGGATCGATATACACTCTCCGTCACTGTGGATATCGAGGATTGGTACCATATCCCCTCGGTGACAGGTTCCCCCTTCTCCGTGTACCGTGACACGGCTGAATTCTTCCAGCGCTGGGAAGGGCGGTATGATTACCTGACGGAACCGACCCTCCGCGTCCTGGACCTGCTGGAAGGTCAGGGAATCACCGCCACCTTTTTCGTCGTGGCCGACGTGGCGGACCGCTACCCGGGTCTTGTGGAAGCCATCGCGGCACGGGGCCATGAGATCGCCTGCCATGGCCTGCACCATGCCTGCACCCTTGATCCAACCACGAAACAGCCCTTCATACCTCCCCGGGAATTTGAGGAGCAGACCGGCACCGCGAAGGCCATTCTGGAGAAGATCAGCAGGTCCCCGGTCATTGGTTACCGCGCCCCCAGTGCCTATCTTGGCGGATGGATGCTGGACTCCCTGGAGCGCATGGGATTCCTCTACGACTCCTCGGTCTCGGTCAACTCGCTGTACAACAAGACCGACTCGGACCTGAACGGCGTGGGGACCACCCCCTACTCCCCGTCACCGGGAACCCTCGTCCCCGGCGGGAACCGGCAGATGGTGGAGGTCCCCTTCCCATACTGGCAGGCTATGGGCCTGCGGATCCCGTCTGCCGGTGGCCCCGTGCTCCGTTTCCTGGGATCCGGGGTGGTTCTCCGGGGGATCCGCCAGAGCCTGGCCCGGGGCCCCACCCTCCTCTACTTCCATCCCCTGGACATTGCCCGGGAGAAGTTCCCCGACGTGGGCAGGGGCAGGCCCCTGTACTGGGCGATCAAGGGGGAGCGGGTCGAGCGGAGGATCAGGGAGGTGCTGAAGGGGCTCAGTGAAGTCCCCCGGGCCACGCTGGGCGAGATCCGGAAGCGAATCACATGACCGCGCCGGTGACACATCGGGATATCTGATGGGGCGGCGAGGAAAGCCGTTTGGCAACACAGATAAACCGGTATCTCCCTCACAACAATGAGTTATCACACAGAACATCAGCGGGCGGGATGGGATAATGGCGTTCTTCTCTGAACTGGATCACCATGAGCTGGCCGACGCGGCGCAATCGCGGGGGATGACCCAGACCCAGTTCATCCTCCGTTTCCTGAAGAACTGGCTCCTCGAGCAGCTGGCCGACATCTGCCCGGTCCCCTCCTGGCGGGCTAATCTCCACCGTTGGCGGGGGGTACGCATCGGCAGGAACGCGTACATCGGGTACGACGTTATCATCGACCGCGTATACCCGGAGAAGGTTTCCATCGAGGACTTCGCCGTCGTCGCGGACCGCTGCATCATCACCGCACACGGGTGCGGGAGCTTCCCTCTTCAGCACCTCTATCCCCGCCAGGTGAAGCCGGTGAGGATCGGTCGGGGGGCCTGGCTCTCGCCTGCCAGTATTGTCATCATGGGTGTGGAGATCGGGGAGCAGTCCGTCATCGGGACCGGTGCCGTCGTCACCCGCTCCATCCCCCCGAGGTCGGTGGCCGTGGGCGTGCCGGCGAGGGTGATCAAGACACTGGAAGGGGGAACCCTTCTCGAACGGGGTGGCCCTGCCGGAGGAGGGGACGGTTCGCGGGATCGAAATCCATCGAGGGAAGGAAGAGGGCATGGGGGAGAAAAGGATAACACCTCACTTCCCCTACAGTAGACGGATGTTCGTCGGGGGAACGTCGGGGGAGGAGATGGATGGCTCTCGTATCTGACCGGGACTCGAAAGCGTTCAACGAGGCCGTGGAGACCCGGAAGACCGGAAAAATCCGTTTCGGCTTCTGGTTCGCGAAGAACTGGTTCCTGGAGCGGCTTGCCTCCACCTTTCCCATCCCGTCCTGGAGGACCCTGTTCCACCGCTGGCGGGGCGTCCGCATCGGGGAGAACGTGTACATTGGCTACGATGTGATCTTTGACCGCGTGTACCCCGAGCTGATCACCATCGAAGATTACGCGGTCATCGCGGACCGCTGCATCATCAGTACCCACAGCGGCGGTGCCACACTCCTGAATGATTTCTATCCCCGGGAGGTGAAGCCTGTTCGGATCGGTCGGGGGGCCTGGCTCTCGCCTGCCTGTATCGTCATTATGGGCGTTGAGATCGGGGAGCTGTCGGTGATCGGGACCGGTGCTGTGGTCAACCGTTCCATCCCCCCGAGGTCGGTGGCTGTCGGGGTGCCGGCGAAGGTGATCAGGACGCTGGATGTGGAGGAACCTGGGGTGGAAGGGGCACGGCCGGTGCCGGGGGATGAGGAGAACCGGGATCCGGTAGCATCATGATCGTCTCGATGCACCAGCCCAATTACCTCCCGTACCTGGGCTTTTTCCAGAAGATGGCCATGGCGGATCTCTTCATCTTCCTGGACGTGGTGCAGCTCACCGAAGGCGGCTATACCCGGCGGGTCAGGATACGGACAAAGGAGGGATCCGACTGGCTCTCCATCCCCATGGCCGGTGCGAACCGCCTGGCGCCCATCGACCAGGCATTCCTCCTGCCGGACGACCGGTGGCGGAAGAAGCACCGGAACCTGCTTACGGCCAACTACGACCAGGCCCCCTTCTTTGACAGGGAGTTCGTGGAGACCTACTACCGCCAGCCCTTCACGGGCCTCCGGGAAATGAATGAATACGGGATACAGTACCTGAAGGAGCGCCTCGGCATCCGGACACCTACCATGCGGGCCAGCGGTCTTCCTGTGGACCGGACCCTGAAATCCACCGACCTCCTGGTCGAGATCCTTTCCCGGGCAGGGGCGGACGTCTTCATCTCGGGGGCATCTGGCCGGAACTATCTTGACGAGGAGAAATTTGCGGAGGCCGAAATCGAGCTCCGGTACCTGGATTTCCATCCCCTCCCCTACCCCCAGCGCTGGCCCGGCTTTGTGCCCTCCCTCTCAGCTCTCGACGTGGTCTTCAATATGCCCCCCGATGACTGCCACCGGATGGTCAGCACCGTCAGCGGCGATACGGCCCCCTGAGACGCCGGCCCGCACCAGTCCTCTCGTAAGACCGGGAAGAAGTTCTTGCCCGGGTCACAGGTTCTCCCGTCTCCCGGCAGTCCCGCACTCTGAGAGAAATCCCCGTCCTCCCGTGGATGGGGGACAGGATGGAGCGCGGGTCCCTCCCTTTCTCATCGGAGAAGCCGGAATTCCATGACGCTACGGGGGTCGAGCCCGGATGACACTTCGATATGTTCATCATGCCCGAATCCCAAGGGGGTGTGAGAAGCCGGCCGTCGTGAATCCGGCGGGGAGGGCGTGTGGCATGGCATCGGAACGGGTGAGCTGCCATTTCAAGTTCGACGACAACCTGGAGGCCACGGATCCGTACCCCTTCTCCCTCCTTGATCCCCGGAGCTGGCGGTTCACGGTGAACCGGCTGGCCTATGAGCTGGCGGACCGGTATCCTTTCATACCGGAGTCCGGGCGCAGGCTCATGCGCCTGCGATCGTATCTCAGGAGGGCTATGGCGGGAACACTGAAGCCGGGAGAACCCCCGGCAGACGCCCGGGTGCTGAACCTTGAACCCGGCGAATGGGTGGAGGTGCGGCCGGCGAAGGAGATCCAGGCGACCCTGGATGCCAGGGGACGCCTGCGGGGCCTGGTCTTCATGCCGGAGATGCAGCAGTTCTGCGGCCGCAGGTTCCGGGTCTTCAAGAAGGTGAAGACGATCGTGCTCGAGACCAACCAGGAGATGCGGAAGATCGGAAGCCCCACGGTTTTTCTGGAGGGTTCTCTCTGCGACGGCTCCTACCATGGGGAGTGCGATCGCGCCTGCTTCTGCTTCTGGAGGGAGGAGTGGCTCCGGAGGATTCCCGCCCCGGCGGATGCCGGCGGTGCCGCAGCACCGGAGCCGGCGGTCCCGAAGTTATGATCCCCGGGACGGCTCAATAGAGCATCCGGATGCACTCGTAGACCTCGGCGTAGTCCACCCCCACATTCATCCCGCGGGTGTAGGCCGAGGACCGGATGTACTCAGGAGAGAAATACGGCCGGTAGGACTGGGAGTTGTACTGGGCCAGGGCTTCGATCTTTTTCTCCAGGTGCCGTGGCTCGAGTGCCATGAAGATGTCGGTGCGGAAGACGATGTTGTTCCAGGGGTGCTCCATGCCCCAGATCGAGGAGATCTTCTTGAACGCCCGGACGCTCTCATGGTAGATCACCTGGTGGTCCTGGTGGGTATCGTAGGACGAGGGGGCGATGACCAGGTCCGGCTGGATGTCCCGGCCCAGAACGATCATCCGGTCCAGGATCTCCTGGCGGTGGCTGGGGAACTCCCGCACCTCGATGTCCAGGAGGACCAGGTTTCCGGCCGGAATTCCCAGCTTTCCCGTGGCCGCCAGGCATTCCTGCTTCAGGATATCCTTCGGATCACAGGGCTGGAGGGACTTCTCGCAGGAGGAGAAGGCCACGTAGTGGATCTCGTGCCCCTCCTCCGCCAGGCGGGCGATGGTGCCCCCCGCCGAGATCTCGCCGTCGTCGGGATGGGGGGAGAGGATCAGGATCCGGTCCGGTGCCCGCTTCACGCCATCAGCTCCCCGATGGCCCGGCATACCTTCCGGACGTCACTGTCGGACATGGAGGGGAAGATGGGCAGGGACACTGCCTGTTCCGCGATCCGCTCTGCCACGGGCAGACGCCGTGCAGCCCCGTACCGCGCCTTCATGATCTTCATCCGGTGGAGGGGCGGGTCGTAGAGCACACCTGCCTGCACGCCCTTCCCCCTCATCCCTGAGATGAAGGTCTCCTTCCGGATACTGTCCAGCATGATAACGAACTTGTAGTAGCAACTCATGGCGCCTTCCTGCTCATGGAGAAGGGTGATCCCTGCCATATCTGCCAGCTGTGCCCGGTACAGGGCGGCTATCCGCCTCCGCTTCTCCAGGAACCCGTCCAGCCGCTCCAGCTGGCGGATCCCCATCGCCGCCTGGAAATCGGTGATCTTCAGGTTCAGGGGGACGAAGGAGTCCAGGTACTCGTAGGCCTCGTCGCCCCGGGCGATCCTGAGCTTCCGGCCCAGATCATCGGAATCGGTGAGGACCATCCCGCCGTGCCCGGTGGTCAGGGACTTGGTGGCATAGAAACTGGTGGCAGAGACGGCACCGAAGGAACCGCACCGTCCCCCCCGGTAGGTCGCCCCCGTGGACTGGGCAAAATCCTCGATGAGGGTGAGCCCCCGGCTCTGGCAGGCCTCACGTATCTCGTCGATGCGGGCGGGGTGCCCGTAGGCATGGGTGATGACAACCGCATCGGCACCGGCTGCCCGGTCCCCCCGCAGCTCCCGTGGGTCCAGGTTGTGGGTTTCCTCATCGACGTCCACGACCAGGGGTTCGGCCCCCGCGTGCACGACCGCGTTCAGGACCTCGGGGCAGGTGATGGCAGGGAGGACCACCTTCCGGAACCCGGGCACCCTGACCGCCAGGTACAGGGCGATGGTCCCGGAGTTCACGGCAATGGCATGATTCCTGCCGATGTACCGGGCAGACTTCTCCTCAAACTCTTTCACCACGGACCCGGTCGCGATATTTCCCGATTCAAGGACGGCCTGGACCGCCCGGGTATCGTCAGCGGTGATGGTGGGTCTCGCGAGGGGGATCATGGGTATCACGATGGGGGTGGGGAACTCCTTCAGCGGAACTGTTTCTGGAGGTCCGGGTCCTCTTTCACTGCCCGGAAGCTCTCCGGATAGTTCTCGACAAACCATATCATGAACCTTGTGACATCGATCTTCTCCGAGAGGAACCGTTCCTGCTTCCTGCGCCACTCCTCCCTGACCGTGGTCGCACCCTGCGCGAGCAGCTCGTCCAGCCGCGAGAGAAGGGCCTCCTCGCTGTGGAAGCAGGAGACGAGGCCGTACCTGTCCTGGAGCTCGGCGAGGACCCCGCTGAACTCGGCGAAGGAATGGGGAACCCCCCCGACCATGATCCGCTCGAAGTTCAGCGCAGGGGTTCCGAGGACCGCAGCCTCCTCGGCACTCGTCGAGGACTCCCCGATGTAGAGGCGGGTGTACGCCATGGCGTGGTGGTACCGGTCCGGGGGCAGCGGGAAGAGGTACTGCTGGAGGGATTTCTCCAGCGGCTTCTCTGTGGAGATCAGGATCCTGCCCTCCCGGTCCAGCCTCTTTAAGAGCCGCGGGAGGTACTCGCGCCGGAAATGCTCACTCCGGGTATCGTGGGTGGCCGTGAATGCGGCCAGGCGGATGATGAAGAAGCTGTCCGGGCCATCCAGGCCCAGCTCCTCCCGCACGGCAGGATCCGGGCGGAACCACTTGGGGTGCAAATAGGCAAGCTCGTGGGTGCCATCGTACCGTATCTGTTTTTCCCCCAGGTCCGTGAGGAAGGAGGAAGGGGTGAAGACGGTGCTCACGAAGGGGAGGTAGAACCGGATCTGCTCCATGGAATGTTCCGTATCCTCGAAGATGACGGAGGGTTTCCGGAGGAGCCAGGCGACCTGTGCGGCACGGATCGATCCCACCCCCAGGAAGATGTCCGGCCGGAAGCCGCGGACGATCCGAAGCATCCGGTAATCGGAGACCGGGAGGTAGAGCAGTTTCGAGAGGAGGCCCCCGGCGGGCTGCCCCAGGTTGTGGTGGGGGATCCGGTACCGCTCCAGGAGGTCAATCGCCACGTCCTTGCGGGTGGCGGTGACGAGCACCTGGTGCCCGCGCCCCTCCATCGCCTGGATGAAGTTCCTCATCACATGCACGTGTGCGGGGTGGCCGATATCGACGACAATTCTCATGGTTCACCCGAAGATCCCGAAATAGTGGTCACTGAGCCGGGTAAAGAGCGGAACCGGCATGATTCTTACGGCCGCGCTCGCGGTGCGGAAGGGAAGGGTATCCCTCCGGTGCGACAGGGTTCCTGCAGGGGCGGGATAATAGCTGTAGTGCAGCTTCTCTTCCCGTGCCCCCCAGCCCTTCTTGAACTGGATGAGACCGGTGTTGTCATACGATACCCTCCCGAGGTCAAAGCTGCGGACGCCGAACGAGCAGGCATCCCGGATGCTCTCCCAGAGGATCAACTTGGTGGCGGCGATGTTCCGGGACGAATGGGAGGACGCACCATACCCGTAGACCAGGTGATCCCTGAAGCGCAGCATGATACAGCCGGCCAGCGGTTCCCCCCGGTACCGGGCAAGGTACAGGGTGGGGCACCCCGGTATGAGGGAAAAGAGGTTCTCAAAGAACCGGCGGGGATGGCAGAGGACCCCCAGATCCCTCTTGTGGAGGAGGTTCATGTGGTAAAAGGTGGCGATATCCTCAGGCTTTCCGGACCTGGTCACCTCAACCTCCTGCTTCTCTGCCTGTGCGATCCCCCTCTGGATGCTTTTGTTGAACCGCTGCGTCCGCAGAAACTCGGGTCCGGGCGTGAGATCCAGGAGGTAGGTAGAGTACCAGTTGAAGGTCCGGAATCCTTCCGCACTGATCTCATCCCGGATCTCGAGAGTGCCTGCCCCGATGTCGTCCTTCAAGCGGCAGGCGGCGGAGAGGAGTGCCGTCCTGGCCTCGTCACCCCCCAGGGGACCGCACTGGGCGGAGAAGGGCACCGCGCTGAGCCGGTCTCCGGTCAGACGGCTGGCGACCCGGAAGAGGGGGAGAAACCCGGTGACGGCTCCGGTACGATCGAGGGCAAAGAGGTGATGCCTCCGGAAGGCGAAGGTCCCTTCCAGGAACCGGGTCCATTCCGGGGTGAAGGTGAGGTTCCGGGTTGCAGACTCCACGTAATCCCGCCATTCTGCCTCCCTCACCTCACCCACGATCTCATCCACTGCAGCCCCACCGGGATCCCGGAGTCTTTTCACGCCGGCTGCCGGATATTCGAGAGAAGAGCATATCAATGCACCGTTCCGGCCGTCCTGGGGATGCGGTACGGGTCTTCCGGGCAGGTCCCGGTGGCCGGGGGAGCATTCCTCTGCAGGGACTGCAGGGAAGGGTGGAACCAGGCCGGGGTCACTCCCTGTGGTCCGGCTCTTCGGGAGTAGCGGGGGATCCCTTCAGCGCCCGTACCCGCCGGAAGGTCCCCTTCACCAGGTTGTTCAGGAAGTCCTGTCCCAGGGCCATGGCCTCCCCGCCCAGCCCGGAGGGCCACCTCGCGGGGTGGACGTTCAGGCTGAGCCGTGCCTCGCGGGTCACGGCGATCCAGTGCAGGAGGTCGGTGGTGGTGCGGATCTCTGCCGGGGGGCTCCGCCCGTTGCGGATGGAATCCCGTACCTTCCCCCGGGGGCTCCAGGTCCGGCCCGTGTCAGAGAAGTACAGGAAGTCAGGGAGGGAAAGATAGGCCTCTCCGAGGAGATTGAAGTCCCCGAACCGGGCATGGTTCCAGATATCCCGGTTGTCCTGGGGAGAGCGGGACCCGCCATGGGCGGCGACGGTCACGATCGGGCACACCTCCCGGAAGGCTGCCAGTTCCTCTCCAAAGAGCCGGAGCGCCTGGGGGAGATCCCCCCGGGTCTTGGTCAGGACCTCGTAGTGGTAGCCCACCTCATGTCCCAGCCTGATGGTGGCGCGGATGGCGGCAGGATCAAAGGTGAAGGGGTACCGGAAGTAGTAGGTGGCCTGGATGCCGAGTTCCCTTTCAAGTTCTGCCATCCGCAGGGCCATTTTCGGCGATAAGTCCACGTCGTGCCTGAGGATGACGCGGCGGGACCCCTCCTGGTCCGGCTGCCGGAGGTGACCGGAGAGGGTGACCGGAGTGAAACCGCGATCCTGGAGGCAGCAGCAGAGATCCCGGTACTTCTCAAGGGTAAAGTCGCGGGCCACGGACAGGCTCCCCTCCCCCGGCTCTCCGTCAGCCCCGCGGGATGGCCGCAGGGCAGGCGGGGGATTGCGTGGGATAGCTCTCGCCCTCCCGGGGAATAATCCCTGTGATACCAATCCGGTAACAGATGAGCCGCAGAACCGGTGTTCCCCTTCCTCACCGTCACGGGGAGCAGGCCCCCTGCCATCGCCGGATCCCGGCGGGACCTGAAGATTCATTAGGTATGGGTGGAGATGTTCGCGTGATGTTCATCCTCTGCCATGTGTTCGCGGGGATGGTACTTGGAATCTCCCTTGCCCCGGCGCTCCGCATGCGCACGGCGGTCGGGATAGCCGTCCTTGGCAGCATACTCCCGGATCTCGTGGACAAGCCCCTCGCCCTCTTTCTCTTTCCCGGCCAGAGCAGCGTCGGGCAGACCTTCGTTCATATGCTGTGTGCGATCCTGATCGTTCTCGCTGCAACCCTCCTTGTATACCACTGGTACCCGGACCGGCTGCTCTTCCTCTTCCCTGCGGCTGTGCTGCTCCACCAGGTCATGGACCTTTCCTGGGTGGACCCGGTGACCTGGCTGTACCCGGTTCTCGGGCCGCTCCAGGATTGTCACTGCGGTGGTGCCGGGTACGTGAGCCTGCAGTCCCATGCCGAGCTCCTCTCCCTTTCCGAGTGGATCTTTCTCGCGGTCAGTCTCCTGCTCGTGGCTCTGCTCTTCCGGGAACGGATCACCGGGTGGACCGGCCGTGACCCGGCAACGGCAGCACGGCTCCTCTTCCCTGCAGCCATCGTGCTCCTGGTCCTCATGGGCCTTACGGCCGTAATCGCTGGCCTTCTGGGCCTGCCGACGCCGCTCCTGGCCGGGGAGATCAATCCCTCCGGGGACCTGATGCTTGCGGCCGTCTCCCTTGCCGGGGCGGTGATACTCCATGCCCGAAGAGACCGGATCCTGAACCCGGTATAGTTTCCGGGGCCCGGGACAGGGCCGCGATTGCCCCATGCTGCCCCGTTGTGGCCCTTCCGGCCTCGCCCTGAAGGTGACGGGGGCCCGGGCGGAGACGCGGAGGGTCATTACCGGGATCCCGGCAGGAAGGGGTCCGGGCCTGTACCCGTCACCAGCGAACCCGACGGTCCCTGATCGATACCGTTAATCCCGGTGAGAATAACGTATTCCTTCACGGCATTTTCCGCCCGTATGTTCCGTTCCGGGAGGTCCCATGAGGCATGATCTGAGGCAGCTCGTCCAGGCCAGTCCGCTGTGGGACCTCTACACCCGGAAGGAGGAATATGGGTCCCCTCACCTGGACAGCCACGGGCGGTTCCCGTCCTCTGCAAGCCGGTGGAAAGAGATCGAACGCCCCATGGTCTCCGAGTTCCTGGTGAAGCACGGCTACACCGTCGAGTATCCTGAGGGCAGGGATTTCGCTCTCTGTCTCACCCATGATGTGGATGAGGTCCGCCCCATGCTCTCCCACAGGTTCCAGAGCTTCCTCTCTCTCGCCACCCATCTCCCCTCTGCCCCATCCCGGGGGAGGAAGGACTCCTCCCTTCCCTGGTTCCCCCGGCACTACCGCGATTTCTCAAAAATTATGGACCTGGAGGAGGAGTACGGCGGGAGATCCTCCTTCTATTTCATGGCCACCGAGCGGGATCCCTTCCGGTTCCGCTACCATATCGAAGATCTCGCCGCTGATATCGGCGAGATCCGGGACCGCGGATGGGAAGTGGGCATCCACGGCGGCTATTATTCATCAGCCGATACGCAGGCGATGCGCCAGGAGAAGACCCGCCTTGAGGGGGTGCTGGGGACGAAAGTCCGGGGATACCGGAACCATTTCCTCCGGATCCATGTCCCGGAGACCTGGGCATGCGTGGAAGAGGCCGGTTTCCTCTACGACACCACCCTCGGGTATCCCGACAGGCCGGGGTTCAGGAACGGCATGTGCCATCCCTTCAGGCCCTTCGACCTGGGGACAGGAACAGAGCTGCAGATTCTCGAAATCCCCCTCTGCATGATGGACCAGAGCCAGGAACTCTCCCCGCCACCTGACCTGTGGCAGCGCCTGAGCGGGATGATGGACCGGGTGGCTGCGTGCCGGGGGGTGATGACCGTGCTCTTTCATACCCCCATCTTCATGAGCGCGGCCCACCGCACCCACCTGCGTCTCTACCGGGACCTGCTGGCCCGTGCCCGCGAACGCAACTGCTGGATTACCTCAGCAGGCGAGATCGCCGACTGGTGGCTGAAACAGGGCTACTGAGGGTAGTACGGAGTCAGAGCAGGACCCAATCCCCCGCCACAGGACAGGAACCCCCCTGCGGGGCCAGGCGGATCGGAATCGGAATACCGGGTCTTGTTCAGGGTGAAAAAAAGAGAGAGTCCCCCCTTTCGGGGGATATCCGCCGCCACGGGCGTATCCCGCAGCGCAGCGAATCGGCCTGTCAGAGGCTATCGGGGGTGACCCTCTTCTGGAAGCGCGGGATGGTGGGCTTTGCGGTCCGCATGTCCCGCACGAAGGCATACAGATCGCCCATGAGAAATCCCCAGACCATGATGGCGGAGACGATGAATGCGCACATCAGGGCCCCGGAGACCATCCCGTGGGTGCCTGTCACATCGATACCCCTGGTAAAACCGAGTGCCGCCGCAGGGGGGGCCAGGAAGGCCACCTGCAGGATCCGGGCATGGGTCTCGTTCATGGCTGTGATAGATAATGATATTTTCATCAATACCTTATAAATGTTTTTAATTTTCCTTGATGTTATTAGTTAGATATGATCTCTTTTTTCAGAGTACTGGATGAGTATAGAGCGAAAGTGGATGGTCTGGACCGAAAAAAAATGTGAAAGATCATCGTTCACTGCAGGGCACGGGGAAACGATCGGCCGGTAGAGGGTGGATTGCCACCCCGTGCTTTAGGCAGCCATCCTGCCCATCCGCTGATGATGCAGGCTGGGTACTGGCGGCATCCGCGTAGGGTCACAGCAGCAGTTCCACCTTGCTGTTCTCGATCCGGCCCCTGCACCCTGCCCGGTCGTACTGGTGGTCCCGGAGGTACTGGTATACCTCCTGGATTGCCGTGTAGTCTCTCCCCATCTGGTTGTAGTCGGTGATCAGCCGGGAATACCGGACATCGTCATTGTCAGACTCCTCCTGCGTCTCATAGTTCCCTGCGCTGAGCCGGCCTTCCAGCCGTTTGATCTCCTGCAGGTGGTCTTCCCGCGTGTCCCACAGGAAGGTCATCCGATCCTCCATCCGCTTCTGGACACCGATGACATACATCACGTCGTTGATAGCCCGGTAGCGGATCGTACCGTTGCCCACCGGGACCACGATGGGTGTCGCGGTGGCAAAGGCGGCCTGGTACAGCCCGATGAGGGAGGGACGGGTGGTCTCCACGTACACGTAGTTCCTCCCCTGCGGGCCAAAGACCCGGAAGGACGGGGAGGTGGAGGATGCGATCCGGACCCCTGCGGTGGCATGGTGCTCTTCGGTGAAGAGGAGGAGTGCCACGTCGTAGTCCTCCCGGGAGAGGAGCCCCAGGAGGAGTCCGCTCTTCTCGTCGCAGTCGCCCTTCCCCTCACGGATCACGGCGGATGGGTTCCGGGGGCAGAGGGGTGCTGCCGGGTCATAGGGAATCTGCTGGATGAAGTTCGTCACCAGTTCCAGGTACTCGTCGTCATTGAGCCCCTCCATCCGGTGGATACGGGAGAGTTCCTTCTGCAGGGCGGTGTACAGCTCCTCTTCCTCTGCCGAGAAGATGGTCCCGAGATAATAGGAAGAGACCTCCTTCTCGCTTCCTGGCCGCCACCGTCCCATCGGGCAGTCGTCCCCGCTGCTCACCGTGGCACCGGACATTGCAGGATCTCCCACCGGGACGGAAAGGGTATACGTCCCTGTGCCGGAGACGAAGGAAAAGGTCCGCATGGTCACGGGTCCCCCGGGAGTTTCTTCTGTCGGCATACTTTCCAGGGGCAGGGAGACCGTAACCGGGACCGTCGCGTCGGGAGTGATCAGGGTCCCGTTCACCTGCGGTTCCGACGGCAGAGGCATGGGGGGTTCAGGAACAGGAGTAAGGGGACCGTCCGCTTCCCGGACCATGCATCCGCAGGAGAGGGCGAAGGCAAGCAGGAGGATGATGAATGCCGGCAGGAGAGGATGGACGCGATGGGTGTACGGCCCCATGGGAATCCTGTTCCGAAGGTGGTCTGCGGCGAGGGATAAACCTGCGCCCCGGGAGCATTCACGGCGTTGGTTGGGCTATCCGCCATGGACCGGGCAGCGGATCAGGGTTCCTGCCCGGGACGGGAGAGAAAGGAACACCGGGTCCGAATCCCTAAATATCGCGGTGACACACCACTCACCCGTGATCTGGGCACTCTTTGCCCTGGCAGGGGCCGTCGCCGACGCGGGATACTACGCGCTTGTCAAGCGGTCCCTTGCCCGCACCGACCCGTTCGTGCTGGCCGCGGGTACGTTCCTCGCCACATCGTTCCTCCTGCTCTGCATCGCGCTCCTCCGTGGCCTGCCACAGGTGGGTCCCGGGCTCCTCCCTGCGGTATTCGTCACCGGTACGCTGAATATCGTGGCCTCCATCCTCACCTTCCGGGCCCTGCAGACGACCGACCTCTCACTGGCCGTGCCCATGAAGGCCTTCACCCTGGTCTTTCTCATCGTCACTTCCTTCCTCTTGCTGGGGGAGCTCCCTTCCCTCCTTGGCATCCTCGGCATCCTGCTGATCGTCGCCGGATCGTACGTCATGCACGCCGGCGGGACCCGGAGGCTCCGGGATCCCCTCTTCCGCCTCGCCTCGGACCGGGGTATCCGGCTGATGCTGGTCGTGGCCTTCCTCTTCAGTTTCACCCTCCCCTTTGACAAGGAGGTGGTGATGAACTCGGACCCGGTTTTCGGGAGTGTGCTCGTCATGGGCTATCTCGGGACGGCCATGCTCTGCATCGCGCTCCTGAAGGGGACGGTGCCGGGGCAGGTGAACCGGGAGGCCCTCCTGACATTCCTCGTGATCGGAGCGGTCCTGGCCCTGGACGCCATCGCCATCAACACGGCCTTCACGATGCAGATTGTCCCTTACGTCATTGCCATCAAGCGCCTTGCGGTCCTCTTTGCGGTCCTCTTCGGCGTCCTCCTCTTCCGGGAGGCATATCTCCGGGTGAGGTTAGCCGGGGCTACGGTCCTCCTCGCCGGGGCGCTCCTGATCATCCTGGAGGCACCGATCGGCCCTGCGATACCTCCATAAGCATCCGTGGCGATGTACCGCCGGGGACCATGCCACTGCGACGGGATCTCACCTTCTTTGACCTGACGGCCATCGTCATCGGTTCCATCGTCGGCGCTGATATCTACATTGCATCGGCCCTCACCGCCGGGCTCCTGGGGCCGTTTGCGGTTGTGGTCTGGGTCATCGCCGCCGTTTTTGCCATTGTCATCGCCCTCGTTTTTGCCTCCTGTAGCCACCATGTGCCCCGGGTGGGCGGCCCCTTTGCCTTTGTATCGGAAGCATTTGACGACTTCTACGGGTTCCTGACCGGCTGGAGCCTCTGGATCGCGGAGATGCTCGCCCTCCCCGTCTTTGCGCTCGCCTTCGTCCAGTACCTGGAATACCTGGT
>Ga0153915_10003469_pt1 | contig 14481 bp, 12 predicted proteins | sample Opewatmetagenome_2_FD_107003 | JGI IMG/M metagenome (GOLD analysis project Ga0153915, IMG submission 107003) | Freshwater wetland microbial communities from Ohio, USA - Open water 3 Core 3 Depth 3 metaG | ecosystem: Environmental > Aquatic > Freshwater > Wetlands | place: USA: Ohio, Lake Erie... | reverse complement strand
TCAGCTGGGCCTCCGAGGAGGCCGGCTGGGAGATCCGCCGCAGCATCCTCGACGACATCATCGCCTGCTCCCAGGGCAAGCCGGCCCGCTGCGTCATCAACCCGGAGGTCCCCCTCCGCACCCGCTTATGAGCATTACCCATGTGCAGTCTCCCCTGCCCGGACCCAAGGGCAAGGCGCTCCTTGAAAAATGGCGCCTCTACGAGGCCGATGTCGCCGGTTTCCAGGCTCCCGTTGTGTGGGATCACGCCCGCGGCTGCGTCGTCACCGACGTCGACGGCAACGAGTACCTCGACTGGACCTGCGGCGTGCTCGTCACCAGCGTCGGACACTGCCACCCCCACCTCGTCGAGGCCGCCCAGAGGGCGACCGCGCGGCTGCTCAACAACTACGAGTGCGCCAACCTCGAGCGCGTCGAGGCGGCCGAGCGCCTCGTCAAGGCGCTCCCCCGCCACCTCAACCGCTGCTTCTTCCTTTCCACCGGCAGCGAAGCCACCGAGGCCGCCGCCCGGCTCATGAAGCGCAAGAGCGGCAGGTTCGAGATCCTCTCCTTCCAGTGCGGTTTCCACGGCAGGACCATGCAGGCCGCCTCCATGGGCGGCATGCCCGGACCCAAGCGCGGCTACGGCCCCACGGTTCCAGGCATCATCCGCGCGCCCTTCCCCAATCCGTACCGCGACCCCTACGGCTGGTGCGACGACGGCCCCGAGTTCAAAAAATACTTCGACCATCTCGACCTCACCGTGGCCGCCAACTCCACCGGCAGCCTCGCCGGCGTCATCCTCGAGCCCTACCAGGGCTCCGGCGGATTCATCTTCCCCCCCAAGGGCTGGCTCAGGCGCCTCGAGGCCTGGATCCGCGCCCGCGGCCTGCTCTTCACCCTCGACGAGGTCCAGTCCTCCTACGGCCGCACCGGCAAGATGTGGGCCATGGAACACGAGGGCCTCACGCCCGACATCGTCACCATCGGCAAGGCCATCGGCTGCGGCGTGCCCGTCTCGGCCGTCGCCGCCACCGCGGACGTCTTCTCGTGCCTGAACAAGGGCGAGATGTCCAGCACCCTGGGCGGCAACCCCGTCTCGAGCGCCGCCGTCTCCGCCGTCCTCGACATCTACGAACGCGAACCGCTCGTGGAGAACTCCGCCAGGATGGGCCGCTACATGATCGAGCGCCTCCGCAAGATGCAGGCCTCCTGCCCGTATCTGGGCGACGTGCGCGGCATGGGGCTCATCATGGGCCTCGAGTTCGTCAAGGACAAGAAGACGAAGGAGCCCGCCCCCGAACTCATCCGCCCGCTCATCGTCGACTGCGCCAACCACGGCCTGCTCGTCGGCTCGGTGGGCATGTACGGCAACGTCATCCGCGTCGCCCCCCCGCTCGTCATCACCAGGGCCGAGGCCGACGAGAGCCTCTCGATCATGGAAGGCGCCCTCGGCCGCCTCAAGCTCTAGGAGCCTTCACATGAAAGACCCCATCCAGAGCGCCGTCGAACGGCTCCTGCCTGAGGCGCAGGAGTTCCTCAGCGAGCTCATCCGCATCCCCTCCCTCCCGGGACAGGAGCAGGACGTCATGCTCCTTTGCGAACGCCGCTTCAGCGGATTGGGCGTGGAGACCCGCCGCATCCCCCTCTCCAACGCGCTCAAGAGCGATCCCGACTATTCCGACCCAGTCCCCGACATCAACTACGACGGCCGCTTCAACCTGCGCGTCGTGCGCAAGGGCGCCGGCGGCGGCAGGAAGCTCATCGTCAACGCCCACACCGACGTCGTCCCACCCTCCGAGGGGATGGACCGGCCCTACGAGCCCCGCCTCGAGAACGGCGTGCTCTTCGGCCGGGGCGCCTGCGACGACAAGGGTCAGGTCGCTTTGCTCTATCTGGCCATGAAGGCCCTCGACGCGCTCGGCGTGAAGACGAAGGGCGACCTGATCGGCCACCTCGTCGTCGAGGAGGAGAACGGCGGCAACGGCTCCCTGGCCATGGCGAGGACCGGCGAGCGCGCCGACGGCTGCCTCGTGCTCGAAGCCTCCGAAGGCTGCCTCTTCACCTCCGTGCGCGGCGCCGTCTGGTTCCGCCTCACCTTCCAGGGCCGGGCCGGCCACAGCGGCCAGGCCGGGCAAACCCGCAGCGCGCTGCTCATGGCCCGCGACGCCATCGCGCTGCTCGAGCGCTACCACGCCGAACTCCTCGCCTCCTCCCGCGGCCTCCCGCTCTTCGACCCCTTCCCCAATCCCATGCCGATCACCTTCGGCAGGCTCCAGGCCGGCAACTGGCCCGCCGCCGCGCCGAGCCGCGCGGCCCTCGAGGGCGTGCTTGGCCTGCTTCCCAACACAACCAAGGAGAAGGTCTGCGCAGGCCTCCGCGACGCCATCGCCCGCGGCGGCGACGAGCACCTCGCCAGGAATTTCGACATCAAGTTCATGTACCGGCACGACAGCAGCGTCGTCGATCCGGCGCACGAACTCCCCCGCACCTTCCTCGCCAGCGCCGGCCAGGCCGGCGTCCCGGTCAGGATCGGCGCCATGACCGCCTCCTGCGACGCCTGGTTCTACAACAACCAGCTCGGCATCCCCACCGCCGTCTTCGGCGCCGGCTCCCTCAAGGTCGCCCATTCCAAGGACGAACAGCTCTCCCTCCAGGACCTGGCCACCGCCGCGCGCGCCCTCACCGCCTTCATCCGCGACTACTGCGGCTGACCCTCCCCTCTTTTTTCATGCAAGCTCTCGTCAAGACCCAAAAAGGCAAAGGCTTCCTCGAACTGCGCGATGTGCCCGAGCCCAAAACACAGCCCGGCGAAGTGAAGATCGAGATCGCCGCCTGCGGCATCTGCGGCACCGACGTCCACGTCCTCCACGACGAGTACCCCTACTGGCCTCCGGTCATCCTCGGCCACGAGTTCACCGGCACCATCGTCGAGGTCGGCCCCCAGTGCCGCTCCGCCAAGCTCGGCGAGCGCGTCGTCGCCGAACCCCATACCAAGGCCTGCGGCGTGTGCCCCCTGTGCCGCACCGGCAATATCCAGATCTGCCCCGAAAAACGCTCCCCGGGCTGGGGCATCGACGGCGGCATGACCAGGTACATCTGCTACCCCGAAAAACTCCTCCATCGCATCCCCGATGAAATGACCTTCGACCAGGCTGCCATGGTCGAGCCCACCGCCAACACCGTCACCGACGTCATCGAGCGCGCCAGGATTGCCGCCGGGGACTTCGCAGTCGTCATCGGCCCAGGCCCCATCGGCCTGCTCGCCGCCATGGTCGCCCGCGCCGCCGGCGCCCGCCAGGTCGTCGTCATCGGCACCCCGGGCGACACCGCCCTGCGCCTGCCCAAGGCCCGCGAACTCGGCTTCACCGCAATCAACCTCGGCGAGACCAACTCCGTCGAGGCCGTCATGGACATGACCGGTGGCCTCGGCGCCGACCTCGTCATCGAGTGCAGCGGCTCCCCCCGCGCCATCCCCGGCACCATCGACCTCGTGCGCAAGCGCGGCACCATCTGCGCGATCGGCCTCACCGGCAAGCGCAACGTCGAGCTGCCCTGGGACAAGTTCAGCTCCAAGGTCGTCGACCTGCTCTTCAACATGTCCACCAGCTACACCTCCTGGGACCGCACGATCGCCCTGATCAGCCAGGGCCTCGTCCCCGCCGAAAAGCTCATCACCCACCGCGTCCCCCTCGCCCAGTGGCAGGAAGCCTTCGACGCCATCGAGAAGCTCCAGGCCCTCAAGGCCCTCATCATCCCCTGACCGCGCAAGGAGCTCCCCCATGCCACGCACCATCGGATTCGGCATCTTGGGCGCAGGCCTCATCGCCCCCTTCCACGCCAAGGCCATCAGGGACTCCTCCGGTGGCAGGCTCGTCGCCGTCTGCGACATGGCGCGCGAACGCGCCGACAAGCTCGCCGCCGACTTCGGCGTCAAGGCCTTCTACAGCCTCGACGAGATGCTGCGCGACCCCGCCGTCGAGGTCGTCAACGTCGCCCTGCCCAACCACCTGCACCGCGACGCCGTCCTGAAGTGCGCCGTCGCCCACCGCCACGTCCTCACCGAGAAGCCTCCGGCGATGAGCCTGCGCGACACCGACGAGATGATCGCCGCATGCAGCGGCTCGCACGTCAAGTTCGGGTGCACCGTCCAGTGCCGCGTGCGCAAAGCCATCCAGGCCATGAAGCGCGCCGTCGACGCCGGCCGCTTCGGCCGCCTTCTCCACGCCGACGCCATCATGAAGTGGCACCGCTCCACTGAGTACTACCGCTCCGACGCCTGGCGCATGTCGCGCAAGTCCGGCGCCGGCGTCACCGTCCAGCACGCCTTCCACTACATCGACCTGCTTCAGTACCTCGCCGGACCCGCCTCCCGCGTCCAGGCTCGCATGTCCAACATCGCCCACCCCGGCGTCCAGCTCGAGGACACCACCCTTGCCTTCGTGGATTTCCAGTGCGGCGCCCAGGGCCTCGTCGAGGCCTCCACTGCCCTCTGGCCCGGCACCGACGTGCGCATCGAGCTCAACGGCGAGAACGGCACCGCCATCATGGCCGGCGAACGCATGCTCGCCTGGAAGTTCCGCGACGAGCGCCCAGAAGACGCTGAGATTCGCACCTGCGGCAGCGCCTCCCAGGCCACCGGCGCCGGCGGCGCCGCCGACCTCGGCCACGCCGACCACTCCGTCGTCATCCAGGACATGATCGACGCCATCATCCACGACCGCGACGTCCTCATCCCCGTCACCTCCGTCCGCCCCACCCTCGAGATTGTCCTGGCGATGTACCAGTCCGCTGCCCGCAACCTCCCCGTCTCCCTCCCCATCCAGGACGATGACGACGTCTGGAAGTGGGTGCCCTGACGCCCTCCCGCTCGCGGATTTTCCTCGTCTCAACGGCCGCCTACGGGCGCGCCACGTTCTTTCCTTTTCCCAATTCAAAGCCCTGAAAATCCAGGGACGCTATGTCCAAGGTTATTGTTTCCTCACTGTACGAATCCGATGTCTTCCGCATGGCCTGCCGCCAGTTCGACACGGCGGCCGATGCCATCAACCTGCCCGAGGCGATCCGCGACCGGACCAAGTATCCGCGCCGTTGCCTGGCGGTCTCCCTGCCCGTGAAGCGCGATGACGGGACCGTGACCGTCTTCGAGGGCTATCGTGTCCAGCATAACCTGTCGACCGGCCCGTCGAAGGGCGGCGTGCGCTTCCACCAGAACGTGACGATCGGCGAGGTCGCCGCGCTCGCGATGTGGATGAGCTGGAAATGCTCCCTCGCCGGCCTGCCTTACGGCGGCGCCAAGGGCGGTGTCATCGTCGACCCCTCCCGGCTCTCCGAGACGGAGCTCGAGCACCTCGCGCGCCGGTACATGCAGGAACTCGTCAACTTCGTTGGGCCCCAGATCGATGTCCCCGCGCCGGACGTCGGCACCAACGAGAAGATCATGGGCTGGATGATGGACACCTATTCGAACCAGGTCGGCCGCCTGGAGCCCGCCGTCGTCACCGGCAAGCCGATCTCGCTGGGCGGCTCGCAGGGCCGCCGCGAGGCCACCGGAGCCGGCGTCGCCTATCTCGTGCGGAAATACCTCGAGGACATGAAAATCCCTCTTGGCAGCTCGACGGCGGTGATCCAGGGCTTCGGAAATGTCGGCAGCGAGGCGGCCCTTGCGCTCTCCGGCTACGGGATCAAGGTCACCGCGATCTCCGATTACACCGGGGGCATCTACAACCCCGCCGGCATCGACATCGCCAAGGCGCAGGCCTATGTCCGCAGCCAGAGGGTGCTGCGCGATTTCGACGGCGGCGAACCCATCACCAACGAGGCCCTGCTGACGTTGAAATGCACGGTCCTCGTCCCGGCCGCGCTCGAGCGCGTGATCACTGAGAAGAATGCCGCCCAGCTACAGTGCCGCCTGCTCGCCGAGGCCGCCAACGGTCCCACGACCAACACCGCCGACCGGATCATCGACCAGCGCGGCGACATCGAGCTCATCCCCGATGTCCTCTGCAATTCCGGCGGCGTGATCGTGTCCTACTTCGAATGGCTTCAGAACCTCTCCTGTTTCTACTGGGACCGGGATGAGGTCATGGCGAAGCTGTTCGCCATCCTCGACAAGGCCAAGGACTCCGTCGAAGCCCAGAAGCGGAAGTTCAAGTTCAGCCGTCGCCTCGCGGCGCTCACTCTCGGGATCCAGCGCGTCGCCGCCGCCAAGCAGAGTCGCGGACTCTTCCCCTGAGGCCGGCCCCGCCCCCTACCGGATTTGACGCATTCCCAGAAACTCTGTAATCAGAAAGTTACCTAATGAAGACGTTCCCTGCCACCGCCATTCTCGCCGTTCTGCTCGCCGCCGTCCCGGCCTTCGCCGCCGCCGAGACCCCGAAAGCCCCCGCCACCCCGCCGCCGGCCGGCGTGCCCGATCCCTCCCTCATCCCCGTGCCCGACGTGCCCGGCCTGCCCCGGGTGCTCCTGCTCGGCGACTCGATCTCGATGGGCTACACCATCCCGGTCCGGGAGAACCTCGCCGGCCGCGCGAACGTTCACCGTCCCGCCGAAAACTGCCTGCAGACCGCCCGCGGGCTAGTCAACCTCGACCGCTGGCTCGGCGACGGGCACTGGGACGTCATCCATTTCAATTTCGGTCTCCACGATCTCAAGTACCTCGACGCCAACCGCAAATACGTCACGCCCGACAAGGGCAAGCAGGTGGCGACCCCCGACGAATACGAGAAGAACCTCAGGGAGATGGTCGCCCGGCTGAAGAAGACTGGCGCCAAACTGATCTTTGCCACCACGACCCCGGTGCCCTCGGGCTGCGACGGCCGAGTCCAGGGAGACGAGGTGAAGTTCAACGAGGCAGCCCTGCGCGTGATGCGGGAGAGCGGTGTCGCGGTCGACGATCTCTGCGCCTACACCGTCAGGCACCCCGAGATCCAGCTTCCCCACAACGTCCATTTCAGCCCCCAAGGATACAAGGAACTGGCAGCTCTCGTCACCAAGGACATTCTCGCGGCCCTTCCTCCGCGGTAGCACCGCCCGGGCTCCGGGTCATCCGAACTCGGGGCCCGTGATCGCGTGGATGGACGACGGCCGGCCGGGAAGCGCCCCGGGGCCGCAGGCCATCCGGGTGAAAGACCTCTCGGCCCGGAATCCGCGCGCGGCCAGCGCACTCTCCATCGTCCCGTTCCCCTCCGGAATGTCGGCCAGCGCCGGGCCGCTGATCCCCGCCAGCGCGGCGTCAACCAGCGCAACCGCATCCTGTCCGGTCTCCGCCACCACGGGGCCGATCTGGGTGGCCGCAAGACCCGGCCGTCCGAGGCAGTACCCGCGCAACCCGCCATGAGCCCCCTCGAGCTGGAGCGCGAGATCCGGGCGCGCGTCCGCGAGCGCCTTTAGGAGGAACCCGCGGTTGGCCCCGAAGTGCGGCGCGTCCCACGCTGCGCACGCGTCGGTCCGCAGGGGTCTGATCGCGCTCGGCGGCCTTCCACGCGCCCCTGGCGCAGCGGCCTCGTCCCGTCGGCACCACCGCTTCACACCGTGGAGATCTGCAAAGCCGAGCGACAGATAGACGGCCCGGCCGGCAGGCGTCGCGTCGAGCAGCGGCGCCGCTCCCATCGCCCGGCACCGTTCCAGCGCATGCCGCACGAGCAGCGTCGCCAGCCCCTGGCGCCTCGCCGTCGCCGCCACAAGCACCATCCCGATCCAGGCCAGGCGCCCGCCATACGGCATGACGACCGCGCTGGCCGCGAGCGCGCCGCCGGCGTCGGCGAACCCGAATCCCTCCCCCCGCAAGAGCAGCAGCCGCCAGTCGGCCTCCGTCTGGTTCCAGCCCGCCGCGGCAGATAGGCACAGGCCGGCGGAGGCGTCGTCCGCCGCCAAGCGCACGCCGCGAAACACGGGGTGCGCGAGCCGGGGCTCCGCCGCCAGGGCGTGCGCGGGGTGGAAACGGCTTGCCAAGGGGCCGCTCATTTAATAACTAATCAGTTACGATCAATCACACCGGGATTCAAGCCCGGAAATAGCCGCCGCCCGCCATGCAACGCCTGCCCTCCTCACCCGCCGCCCTGCTCGCCGAACTGGTGTCGCGCCCGAGCGTCAGCCCCGCGGGCCTGTCGTCCGAGCCGGGCAAGGGGGAGGCCGCGATGGCGGCGTGGGTGGCTGGCTACCTCCGGCGTCTCGGCGCCGCCGTCGAGACGCCGCTCATGGCCCCCGGCCGTCCCTGCGTCGTCGGCGTGTTCGAGCCGGCCGTGCGGGCGCAGGCGACCGTCGCGTTCGTGCCCCACCTCGACACGGTCGCCGTCGAGGGGATGACGGTGCCTCCCTTTGAGCTCACCCGAAGGGGCACGCGCCTCCATGGCCGCGGCGCCTGCGACACCAAGGGCCCCATGGCCGCGGTGCTCTGGGCTCTGAGGCGCTGGACGCGGTCCCCCGCGGCCCGCAAAGCCCCCGTGCGCTGGATCCTGGCTGCCACCGCCGGGGAGGAACACGGCGCCCTCGGCGCGCAATTCCTCCTCCAGAACGGGTTCCGCACCGACTTCGCCATCGCGCTCGAGCCGACCCGCCTCAGGGTGGTGCGCGGCGCCAAGGGCATTCTCCGGGCCGCGATCGAGGTGCCCGGCCGCGCGGCCCACGGATCGAAGCCCGAGAGGGGCGTCAACGCCGTCTACCGCGCCCTTCCCATCGCGCAGGCCCTGCGCGACGAGGTGGGCCCTGCGCTCGCCGGCCTCACACACCCCGTCTTCGGCGGCGCCACGCTGAACCTCGGCGTCATGTCCGGCGGCACGGTTGCCAACATCGTCCCGGCCTCCTGCCGCCTCGAACTCGACATTCGCCTGCATCCCGGCTGCACCGCCGACGACGCGATCGCGCTCCTCAGGGACGCAATCCGCCGCCAGCCCGCGGCCCGGCTCAGAATCCACCGCCGCGGCCCCGCCTTCCTCACCGATCGTGGCGAACCGTGGGCCCGGGCGCTCCGCAAGGTCGGCTGCGGATGGGCCGTTGCCGACTGGTTCTGCGACGCCAACTTTTTCTCGGACTATGGAATCCCTTCGGTCGCCTTCGGCCCCGGGGACATCCGCCAGGCCCACACCTGCGACGAGTTCATAGAAGAGGCACAGCTGGCCGCCGGCCAGGATGCCTTCTTCCGCTATCTCTCGGACCCGCCGGCGGGCGCATTCCTCTCAAGAAAGTGAATCCCATGCCCACCATCGCAATCCGCCTGCGCCCCGCAGTTCTCAACCTGATCGGCAACACGCCGCTGATCCCCCTGAAGTTCCCCGAGGATGGCGTCACCGTGTTCGCCAAGGCCGAATATCTCAACCCCACCGGCTCGATCAAGGACCGGTTCGCCCGGTACGTCCTCGAGGAAGCTGTGCGCTCCGGCAAGCTGCGCGAGGATTCCACCATCCTCGAATGCACGAGCGGCAACACCGGAATCTCGCTCGCCATGGTGGGAGCGGCCCTCGGCTACCGGGTGCGCATCCTGATGAGCGACACCGCCAGCGTCGAGCGGCGCTACCTCATCCAGCAGTTCGGGGCCGAGGTGCAGCTTTTCACCGCCACCCGCGGCTACGGCACGGGCATCGACCTGAGCCTGGAGATGGCCGCCAGGGACTCCCGCCTCTTCCTCCCCCGCCAGTTCGAGAACCCGCTGAACACCCAGGACCACGAGGAGGAGACGGGCCCGGAGATCCTCTCCCAGATGTCGGGCCGCGTCGACGCCTTCGTCGCCGGCTACGGCACGGGCGGGACGCTCACCGGCTGCGCCCGCGCCCTGCGCCGCGCCAATCCGGCCACGCGCATCTACGCGATGGAGCCGGCCGAAGCCGCGATGCTCTCCGGCGAGGCCCCCTGCTGCCACCTTATCGAGGGCATCGCGGGCGGCTATCTCCCCCCTCTCCTGAACGGATCGCGCTTCGACGGGATCATCAAGGTCAGCAGCGCCGACGCCATCGCCATGACCCGCCGCCTCACCCGCGAGTTCGGCCTTCTCGTCGGCACGTCGAGCGGGGCGAATGTCGTCGCCGCCGTCCGGATCGCCCTCGAAATCGGGCCGAAGGCCCGCGTGGCCACCATCCTCTGCGACCGCGCCGAGCGGTACTACTCGACCAAGCTGTTCGCTCATGCCGAGCCCGCGTTTGCGAAGGCCGCGGCGGCCGCCTGACCCTTCTTTTCACCGATGAGCCTCACACTTGTCATCCTCGCCGCCGGCATGGGCAGCCGCTACGGCGGACTCAAGCAGCTTGATGCGGTCGGACCTTCCGGGGAGACCGTGCTCGACTACGCGGTCTTCGACGCGATCCGCTCGGGCTTCGACCGGGTGGTGTTCGTCATCCGCCGCGATTTCGAGACCCAGTTCCGGACGCAGATCGGCGCGAAGTACGCCGATCGCATCAAGGTCGACTACGCATTCCAGTCGCTCGACGCCCTTCCGGCGGGGCTCACTCCGCCCGCCGGGCGCACCAAGCCCTGGGGCACGGGGCACGCCGCCTGGTGCGCCCGCGGCGCCGTCAGCGGCCCCTTCGCCGTCATCAACGCCGACGATTTCTACGGCCGCGACTCGTTTGCGCAGCTCGCGGCGTTCCTGCGCTCTGCGCCGGCAGCTGCCGGAGGCCGCTCCCAATACGCCAGCGTCGGTTTCCGCCTCGCGAACACGCTCTCGGAGAACGGTGCCGTCTCGCGGGCGGTGTTCGCGATCAGCGCCGCCGGCCAGCTCGAGAGCCTCACCGAGCACACCGGGATCCGGCGCGAACAGGTTGGCCCGGGGCTCCTGTTCTCGGGCGAGGAGATCGTGTCGATGAACTGCTGGGGCTTCTCGCCTGCCCTCTTCCCCTGCCTGGGCCGGCGTCTTGAGGAATTCCTCAGGACGAACGGGGCCGACCCCAAGGCGGAATTCTACCTCCCCGCAGCGGTGTCGGCGATGGTCTCGGCCGGCGAGGCGGAGGTGAAAATCCTGCAGACGCGGGCAAGCTGGCTCGGAGTCACCTACCGCGAGGACAAGCCACGCGTCATGGCCGCCCTCGCGGCCATGGCCCGCACCGGCGAGTATCCAGCCGCGCTCGCCAGCGCGCTGCCGCCCGTTTCCCGATCATGAGCGCTCCTTCCCTATCCGATCTCAACGCCGAACTCGCATCCGTCTCCCGGGTCTTTCCTCTCCAGGGCAGCTTCCGCCACGGGGCGCCCTACGGCAGCGGCCACATCAACGACACCTACGTCGTGCGGTTCGACCAGGACGGCGCGCCGGTGCGCTACATCCTGCAGCGGATCAATCACCGCATTTTCAAGGACGTCCCCTGCCTGATGGAGAACATCCGCCGGGTGACGTCCCATCTGGCGGCGAAGGCAGCCGCGGATGGCGGCGCCGACTCCTCCCGCCGTGTGCTCAGGCTCATTCCGACGCGGGACGGATGCCCCTTCCATGAGGACGGGCGGGGCGCATTCTGGCGCTGCTACTTGTTCGTCGAACAGGCCCGCACCTATGATCTGATCGAGAATCCGCGGCACGCCTTCGAAGCCGCGCGCGCCTTCGGCGAGTTCCAGCGGCTTCTCGTGGACCTGCCTGATCCGCGGCTGCGCGAGACGATCCCGGACTTCCATAATACGCGGAGCCGCTTCGAGACCCTGCGCCGCGTCGCCAGGGAGGATCCACGCGGTCGCGCCGCCTCGGCGCGCGCCGAGCTGGCGTTTGCCTTCGAGCGCGAGTCCATCGTCGACAGGCTTCTGGACCTCCAGAAACGGGGCGAGATTCCGGAGCGGATCACGCACAACGACACGAAGCTCAACAACGTCCTTCTCGACGACATCACCCAGGAGGCGGTCTGCGTCATCGACCTCGACACGGTCATGCCCGGCCTGGCGCTCTACGACTTCGGCGACATGGTGCGTTCCGCCACGAACTCGGCCAGGGAGGACGAGCGCGATCTGTGCCTCGTGACCATGCGCATGCCAATCTTCGAGGCGCTGGTGGGCGGCTACCTCGCGTCCGCCGGCAGTTTCCTCGTGCCCGCCGAGCGCGCGAACCTGGTCTTCTCGGGGCGCCTCATCACCTTCGAAATCGGCCTGCGCTTCCTCACTGACTACTTGGAGGGCGACGTCTACTTCAAGACCCGGCGCGAGGGCCAGAATCTGGATCGCTGCCGCAACCAGTTCGCCCTCGTGCACAGCATCGAGGTCCAGGAATCCGCGATGCAGGCGGTCGTCGACGCTGCCCAGCCTGCTTCCTGACTGCCGACTCCAGCTCGCGGACCGACCGGGAAGTGATCCCGCAGTCCACCCAGAGCTCGAACTCCGTCAGCAGGCAACGCTGGATTTCTTGCGACGGCCTTGGTACGGTCCGCCCGATGCGCCGATCCGCCTTCCGCCCCTCCCCGACAGCCATCTTCGCAGGGAGGCCGGCAGGAGAGGCACGGGGCCGCGCAGTCACGATTCTCGCCGGGGGGGGGCTTGCGGCAGCCGTGATCGCGGCCTACGCGAACACCTTCTCGGTCCCCTTCCTCTTCGATGACGCCGGAGCCATCCGCGACAACGAGTCCATCCGCCAACTCTGGCCGCCGTGGGCGGTGCTGTCCCCGCCGAGCGGGCTCACGGTGGGCGGCCGCCCGCTGTCGAACCTGACCTTCGCCTTCAACCACGCCGCAGGCGGCTTCAACGTCGCCGGTTATCACGCGGTCAACCTCGGCATCCACGTTCTCGCTGCGCTTGTCCTTTTCGGCCTGCTCCGGAGAACTTTTCAGCTCCGTCCGCCACTCTCCGGCTCCGCACGGCCCCTGCCGGCCGCCGCCCCCGCTTTTCTCGCCGCGCTCATCTGGGCCCTCCACCCCCTTCAGACGGAGTCGGTGACCTACCTCGTCCAGCGCGTCGAGTCGCTCGCGGGACTGTTCACGCTGCTGACCCTTTACTGCTTCATCCGGGGAGCCAGCATCACCACAGAGAGCACAGAGGTCACAGGGAAACACGAAACGTCTCTCTGTGTCCGCTGTGGTGAGAATGCCTGGTTCGTTCTCTCGGTCGTCTCCTGCCTCCTTGGCATGGCGAGCAAGGAGGTCGCTGTGGCCGCCCCGATCCTCGTGTTTCTCTACGACCGCGCCTTCATCAGCGGTTCCTTCCGGGCCGCCTGGCGCCGGCACCGAGCGCTCCACCTCGCGCTGACCGCCACCTGGATCCCGTTGGCGTTCCTCGTCGCGGGCACCGCCGGCCGGGGCGGCACGGCAGGTTTCGGCGCGGGCATCTCCTGGAGCGCCTATGCGCTGACACAATGCGCGGCAGTGCCCCACTATCTTCTGCTCTCGCTCTGGCCGTCCCCGCTCGTGTTCGACTACGGGATGACCGTGGCGCCCCGCGCAGCCGCCCTTCTTCCCGGCGCCACCCTCCTCCTGGCGCTCGCCGCAGGGACGCTGGTCGCGCTCCGGCGGAACGCTCCTCTCGGCTTCGCGGGCGCCGCCTTCTTCCTGCTCCTGGCCCCAAGTTCGAGCATCGTGCCTGTCGCCACGCAGGCCATGGCCGAGCACCGGATGTACCTGGCCCTCGCGGCTGCCGCCGGCTTCGCCACCGCAGGCCTCTTCCGCATCGCGGGCCGCATGGCCGTCCCGGTGCTTCTCGCCGCGGCCGCCGGTTTCGGGTGGCTCACCCACCAGCGCAATGCCGATTACAGGAGCGATCTCGCGATCTGGTCCGACACCGCAGCCAAATGCCCCGGGAATCCGCGCGCGCACAGCTGCCTCGGGTTCGCCCTGCTCGAATCGGGCGACGCCGCCCAAGCCATCGCCCACTACCGCCAGGCAATCGCGCTGAAGCCCGACTTCGCCGAGGCGCACAACAACCTGGGCAACGCCCTGCTCCAGTCCGGCAGCCCCGGCGAGGCGATCATCCACCTCAGGGAGGCTCTCCGGCTGAATCTCCGGACTTCCGAGGTGCACCACAACCTCGGCAACGCACTGGCGGCTGTCGGGCGCCTCGACGAGGCGGTGGCTGAATACCGCGCGAGCATCCGGCTCAACCCGGATCTCTCCGAGCCGCACAACAATCTCGGAACCGCGCTGGCACGCCTCGACCGTCCTTCGGAGGCGGCCGCCCAGTTCAGCGAGGCGATCCGGCTCGATCCGGCCAACGCCCAGGCATCCAGCAACCTCGGCACCGCGTTTCTCCAACTTGGGCGGATCGCCGAGTCGCTCACCGCCTTCGAGCGCGCGCTCCGGCTCGACGACAGGCCGGTCCAGATCCATGCCGCCTACGGCAACGCCCTCGCCCGGGCCGGCCGCATCCCCGAGGCGGCCGCCCAGTTCAGGCTCGTGCTCGACGCCGCTCCTGACTTTCCCGGCGCGCGGGAGATGCTCCTCCGGCTCACCCGGGCCGAAACCCACTGACGGCGCCGCGGCGCTCTGTCAATGTTCCGAATCTTTCTGAGGTCGTAGGAAGGGGGAAGGGAGGGACCGGAAAAGGATCGTAAGAGCGAGTCGGGGGCGGACAGCAATTAGGCACGGGGGCGGAGGGGAGTGGGGTTGGACGCAG
>Ga0153915_10003468_pt1 | contig 14481 bp, 17 predicted proteins | sample Opewatmetagenome_2_FD_107003 | JGI IMG/M metagenome (GOLD analysis project Ga0153915, IMG submission 107003) | Freshwater wetland microbial communities from Ohio, USA - Open water 3 Core 3 Depth 3 metaG | ecosystem: Environmental > Aquatic > Freshwater > Wetlands | place: USA: Ohio, Lake Erie... | reverse complement strand
ACTCCTTACCAAAGCCGAATTAGAAGGAATGATTCCTGATAGAGACGACAGAAGTAACGTTCTGTATGATACCCATGAGGAAAAGAAAGATTCGAATACTGCAAGATCCGGCGAGAGACTGGACGGTAAGGTATCTGAAGCTGATGCTAAGGGCTATTACAGCAAAGCGTTTAATGATCCTGGTTATGCGGCTGCGTTAGTTAAAAAATATAAAGAAGCTGCCGAAGTATATAAACTTCGTGCCGATTCTGCTGAGAAAAAACTTGCCGCTATGGAAGCGGAACAACTGTCGCGTGTTATCGCGAAGCGTGCTCACTCATTAGCCAGGTTAGCTGCGGCTACTGGGGTTATTGAATTTACGAAAGACGCCGTATACAAACAGGCTGCCGAATATGCCTCATTGACTGATCAGGCATATGAACAGGTTAAAAAGCATTTGGGCCGTCTGCCGATAGTTGATCAGCGTGCCGTTTTGTCGTATCAGATTCCGGAGGCAGAAAACATGAAGTCAGGTATTGCTAATCAGCGTTTAGACGCAGTTTACAATGCCAGAATTGACGATAAACCTGCCGAGGGTTTAAATGTAGACGGTTTGCAAAATGCTGTTAAGGATAATGCTAAAACCGCTTCCGCAAAAGTTTCTGATAGCACAGCGGATAGGGTTCGTCGGCAAGTTCATGCTGCCGCGGTCGATTCTGAAACAGTTCCGCAGCTTACGGTAAATAATTCTGAAGTTGGCGGGGTAGATTTGAGTAGACGCTTTATGACGCAAGAACAAAAATGGCAGTCTATGGGTATCGGGGATACCATGTCACGTCATATTCGGAGCAATAGGCGTCAACAGTAATTTGTTGATGATTAACGAGTAAATTAATAATTTAAATAAACGTTTATAGGAGGTTTTATGCCTAGAATTAAAATTAGTGGTTATTTTAACGGAGCTACCAAAGAATCAAAAAAGGTATTGGATGCGGCTATTACTACGGGTTTCTTAGCCGGTCAATGTTTCCGTTTAGCATCTGGTGCTGGCGATGCATACTCGCATAATGAAGTTGAAGTATGCGATACTGCTGGTGAGTCGGTATTTGGTATTGTATTAGAGAGTTCGACTGATTATGATGGTCCGTCTGGAATGAATATTCCGTCATCTTCGAAAGTTACCATATTACACGGCCATGCCGAATTCTTTATCGATCACGAGGCGGAAGTTGCCGCTGCTACATTTGCTTCAGGTACTTGTGCTTACGAATACGGTGCGACGTTTGTACTTAACGCCCCGTTATTTGTTAATGCCAGTGGTAAATTATCCCCGACAGTGGCTGCGTACTCTGGTTCGTTGTACCTGCCCGTCGCGAAAACCACTCAGATTCCTAGCGCTGCCAATGATTACACACTTGGCGTGTTACTGCTTGGTTAAGAATAGTTAGGGTATTATACCGGCTATTGCTAAAATAGCCGGTAGATACTGTGTAATGTTAATACGTGAGTCAATAATTTAATAAATGTTAATAAGTTAACTTTGGAGGTTTTATGAAAAAAGAAGCTAGTTCTTTTTATCCGTCTCTTGATAGAGTTCCTAAGCCCGCTTTTGGGCTACAACAGCAGGCGGCTAGCGGCGTTGATTACGGTACGGTAGACCCGTATAATGTTTATCAGCGGGCTGCAGAAGATCAGCAAATTGCATCTATGTTGGCTACCGAAGCCGGTAGACAGGCACTCGGTGCTCAGATGGCGATACCTATTAGGTCGCAGTTGGATTACCAGGGAATGTGCCGCAGATTTTTCGAGATCGATGTTTTGGCGCAAGGTCAGATTGCTCGGTACGATAAGGATATCGATGTTTCGGCTACCACAGTCACCAGACTGGGTGAAGCCGCAACTTTACAGATTACCGGTGAGTATGTTGAGCCGCATACTTTCGAAATTTTCGCCCCGGCTGCAATTCGTTTACGTGATATTCAACAGCGTAGGTTCAACGTTCTCGATCGTATGCAGGAAAAGATCAAAATAGAAGTTCAGAAAGAAGAAGATTCTAATTTCCTGGCTCTTACCGAAGCTTCTATAGCGGCTAATAGCGCGAATAACGCCATTACCGCTTCTACTACTGGCGTATCGAAAGACTTCTTAAATAAGTTATCCGCTATGGTTATGCGCTGGGATCTACCTGTTTATGCGTTTTTGATGAACGTTAACAGCTATACGCAAATTCGTGCATGGCAGAGAAATGATCTCGACCCGGTAACTCAGCGCGAAATTCAGCAAACCGGTTTAATGGGCAACATTTGGGGCACCGATATACTGGTTTCCAGACTTGTTCCGGATAACGTCGTATACGTGTATTCTGAGCCGAGATTTACCGGCGTACTGCCTATTCGTACTGACTTGATTCTTATGCCGGATGATGAGCCTAAGAAAGCTACTATTGGTTTTGTGGGTTACGAGGAAGTCGGCATGTTATTTGTTAATCTGAACAGCATTGCAAAAGGCATGTTCAGTGGTTATGCATATAATACGGCTGGTGTTTGCAGTTAATAGTTCTTATTAGTTGTACATACTAGGACGGTGGTAAAGTAAGTTGAAGGCGGCGGTAATTATTAAACTGGGTTCAGTTAAATAAATCTCCGCCGCCTATTTTTTCTTGGGCGTGTAATGTAACGGATAAGGTATGGCAGAGAAAACTAGTATTAATAAAATTATGAATCGATTGCGCGCTCGATTGTATGGTCAAGTTGAAGCACTAGGCTTGGACAAGGATCGGGAAGAGTCAGTAAAGCAGTCGATAAAAGATGCCACAGGATTGGCATGGAATGATTTAACAGAATTTGTTAGTAATAAAACAAACAATTAATTAGGAGAGTAAAGAAATGAAAGTTATCGCAGCAAAAGGAATGAAAGTAACTCTGTATATTGCAAGTGGAATGGTTGAAATAGATGGCTATAAGCCATTTGATTTATCAGGGTATACTAAGGAACAGCGGGCAGCCTCTAATTTGAAGGCTCTATTTGATAATGGGTGGCTGGAAAAATATACAACGCAAGAAGTAGATCTGAATCATAAAGATCCTAGTATCAGCAAAAATATTCCGGTTTTAATGACTGCGACGTCTGATTCTGGAGAGATTAAAATATCTGCTGATTACGTAGCCAATCGTATGCGCGGGCCTTTGACAGACAAAGATGTTGCTCGTCTTGCGCAGTCGGTTGATGTTTCTGGAAAAAGCGTTGAGGCGGAAGTTATTGAGGCCGGGTCTACGCCGATAAAAGATACTTCTTCTTTGGCGGATGTTCCGACATTTGTAGTAGGAGCCGCTCCTAAAAGCGCAAAAGCTCCTAAAAATGTTACGGCAGGAGTTGTTGGCAATTTTGCGGATATTGAAGAGGAATCTAAGAAGATTGCCAGTTCCGTAGGCGATGCGGGTATCGCCGGTGATGGAAGTTCTTCTTCTCAGGATGCTGGGGAGTAATTTAAATTTATTAGATAATATCCTTTAGGGAAACATTTCCCTAAAGGATATTCTTTTACACAGTATGAGGTAACATATGATTTCAGTTACGCCGGGAGCGCCATTACATGAAATATTTTATGAAGATAGTACGATATCGGGGTCGTTACAGACGCTAGGTCCCTCGAATGATGAATTAAATAATGCAATAGCCACGGTATCTGCGGTTTACTGGGAACTTAGTAGTGGCAGCAGCGGCTATCTGCAATTGTTCGACGCTACAGGTTTAAAATTTTTCGAACAGTATTCTGCTAGTGGTTCTTTGTATTATTTAAGCAGCTCGCTAACTGTCAAATCTCCCATTAGTTATTATGAAACTGCGGGAGATACCGTTTTAGCATTGTTTGGCAAATTTTAATAAGTTATTAGTAAAGTTAAAAAGATAAAAGAAAAGGTGGATATATGGCAGATCCTGTTAAAGATCAGATTTTAAGGAATAGTGGAGAAACGGCACCGGTACGTGGGATATTTTTGCATAGTGACGGCGCCACTTTTAAGGGATTGCAAATTAGCGGCGATTTAACTAAGTTGGAAATTTATGCTTTGCTGCAAATAGCTCTGAAACGCGTAGAGGCAGAGTTGCATATAGATAAGTTATAAAAGGAGCGGATACTGGCATGCCATCGTCCTCATCAGGAAAACGACATTATTTAAATACTCAGAATAATATTATTGCGTCGAGTATCGCTGCGGTATGGACACAGATGGATAATGTGGTTGGTTTATCGGCTAGTTTACAGGGCGTATATTGGTCATGCACTACGGCAGGTGCAGAGTTATCTATAAAAGACGCATCCGGAGAAGTTGTATATAAATATATTGTAGATGCAGGGTTGACTCCTTCAATAGACCAAATAGAAACGCCTATAACTGTCCGGGCGCCCTTTTCGTATTATGATTCTCTTGGTGGAAATAAAATAATTTTATATGGCGAGTATTTAGATTATCCCGACTAATTAAGGAGTTAAAAATAATGGCGAGAACAATTCCACGACCTATTCGTGCTAGTGGTTCTGGAGTTACAGCCCACTCGGAACTTACCGGACTCCTTAACGACGATCATCCACAGTATTCGCGAACCGATGGTACCCGTACAATTACGGGTAATCAAGAATTTCAAGGGCATATAATAGTAGACTCCTCTGGCTCTTATATGCCGTATTTATCTATTTCCAATATTTTATCTTCTAATTTTTTATATACTCCTATTATTGCTGCGACAACTATAAATGTTAGCGGATTGGTAGACGGTCGCGATATTTCTGCGGATGGCGCCGCAATAGACGCATTAGACATTCGTATGGATAATGTTTCCGGGTCACTGAACAGTGCTTTATTGTTTACTGGGATGTCCAATGGCAACGATAATTCTCCTATATATCTTTCAAATTATTATATTGCGAATGGTAATTCTTTAGAATCTGCTATTGGAAAACTGGATACAATATTACACGAAGTTTCTTCTGGTTCGACGGTATATCATGCGAATTTACAGGGTCTTTTGGCCGACGATCATCTGCAGTATGCGCGTACAGACGGAACGCGTAATATTACTGGTAATCAAATATTTGAAGGAGATATCGTAGTTAATGCATCTGGCTCCGTACTTGCTTCTCTAACCGTTGTGGATAGTACAAATATCGGCGGTACTTTATATGTGGCAGGTAATGAAAGAGTTACTGGATATATTACGAACATATCATCTGGTTCCCTATTCAATACCCTCACTATCGTAAATAACTTACAAGTAGGTAGTGTCATTGATTTTAGTCCTACTACAGGCCCTGTGTATAAGGAGGGTCGCCTATTCTATGATAACGATAGGCATACGTTAACACTGTATCCAGACGTGTCTGATTGTTCGTTACAAATCGGCCAGGAAACATGGATGCGTGTACGTAATAATACCGGCGTAACTATTCCTGATGGAATTCCGGTGTATATAGATGGGGCTATAGGGAACCGCCCGACTATTGTACCAGCTATTGCAACTTTATTGTCCTCGGCTACCGTGGCCGGTATAACAACGCATAGTATTGAAGATAATACGGATGGTTACATTACAACTATGGGTGATGTTAGGGGTATAGATACATCAGATTTTGCGGAGGGTGACCTGTTATACCTATCGCATCTTGTGGCAGGTGAGTATATTAATTATGTTCCTGCGGCGCCGTATTATTGTACTCCTATAGGTGTAGTGGAAATTTCTAATCCCGCTACCGGTGTTCTCGGTATTTCTATAAGCAGCCCCCATCTAGGGTCCGGTTCATTAAATCAAATAATGGGTGTTAACGTGGCAGGAACTGCCGAGGAATATAAAACTATAAGCGGCACCACAAATGAAGTAACGGTTACACATGCTGCTAATTTGATAACTGTGGGATTGGAACCGGATATAGTAGTCGATACAATAATTTCTAGTAATAGTGGATCGGTATTTCAGGATTTGACGGTAATTGATTCGATGTATATGCGCGATGGCGTAATTACGATAAGTTCTGATGGTGAGTATGGCTCTACAGTAAATGTGCCAACTATTGAATTTTCTGGATCGTGCGTTTCGGATACGGGTATCAGTTCTCTACCTGCCCAGATAATGTATTATTCAGATTTGGTATATAATACTAATAAATTATATTGTAATCGGTCAATTGTACTGTTTGATAATGAGGCTGTATTGGGTGACGAATATAAGTCATTAACATGTAAGAATTTAATTCTACAGACTGCCGGTACTGGAGAAAAAGTTCGTATTGATTTTGTGACTGTAGATCAAAGTAGTTATTTTGAAGCTGGACTTAATGGTTTAAATTTATATTGTGATGGTGCAGTTGTTTCTTTGTTTAATAATAGTTCTTTATATAGTCAGGGGTATATAGCTACGGATGGTATTGCGATACTAAATAATGATTATATATCGGGGGATGAGGATTCAACTCTTTACTTTAACGGTACCGGATCTGGTTCACAATATATATCTTGGGATTATGGAGAGGATAGTTTTATCTTTAGTAAAAGAATAATGGTGCCAACTATTATGGCTACGGCATCGGGTTCCATATTCAATGCTCTTCGAGTAGACACTGATTTAACGGTACTTGGGGACATGGCGATATCCTCTATTAAAACTATAGGCGGTACATGTGATGTTGCAGGTAATCTGTTGTCTGATGGCGACATTTATTGTAATAGTTTAGTCGCTGAGTCTGCGGTATATGCGCAGGCATCGGGTTCGCTATTTAATACTTTTACCGTTGAAAATGAGGCAACGGTTGGTACTGAATTGCGGGTTGTAGGTACGTCATATTTACGAGGTATAGTTTATAACCAGATATCCGGTTCAATTTTTAGGACTCTTACAACTGCTGATGATCTCCTTGTCGGGAATAACGCAAGGGTTATCGGCAACCTTAACGTTAACGGCAATATTTTAAATACTGCCGGTATCTTTTCAACTGCGTATGTTGAGGCCCATGAATCCCTATATTCAGACCATAATCTTTATCTTGGCTATGACCAGGCTGACGCAGATCAGTATATCTATTTCCACGAGACATCCAATACCGGTAGGTATTTAAAATGGTCAGACACCAGTAATCGCTTTGAGTTTAACGATGATATTTATACCTCTGGAATTATAACAACTGTAACTTCAGGTTCGATTTTAAATTCTCTTAAAGTGGTTAATGATGAGTCAATTGGTGCCAATCTTTATGTTGCAGGTAATGCACAAGTTACCGGTACTATTACAGCTTATACATCTGGTTCGGCCATGCCAAATTTACTTATTTCAGATAGGTTAATTGCAAACAATTTTAGTACTCCGAATGCTCTCGTAATAAATGCTCCTGGTTATCTATGGTGTGAGGGATCGGGTAAGTTTTACGGAAATCTGTTATTGGGAAATTCAGAAGAAGATAGGTACATATATTTTTACGAGGATAGTAGTGTTACTGGGGAGTATTTAAAATGGGCTAATTCTGGGGATCGATTCGAGTTTTCTGATGATTTGTATGTTGGGGGGTTAGTAGAATGCACATCTTTTAGAATAGATGTGACGCCGACGTCTGGTACTTTTTCCGCAACTCATTATATAACTATAAGTTGTAATGGAACTAACTATAAAATACCAATAGCAGCAGCATAAGTTAACTTTTAAGGTTTTTTGATAGAAACGGACTATTATTTATATAGGGGAAGTATATTATATATGGCACAGAAAAAAAGGTCTCCGCAGATAAAAAAGGCATCAGTATCTACTGGCATTAGTAAGAAAACGTCTCAACAAGTAATTATGATGACCTTATTGCAGACTATCGCCTCTCGTGTGGAGGATGTAGCTATGCAAGTAAATGCGGTCACGGGGCGTGTCGATAGTTACGGAACGCGTCTAGACAATTTTGGAGAGCGCTTTGATCATATTATGGATAGAATAACTTCTGTTGAAAATAGTATGAATTTGCAATTTAATAATCATCTAGGGGATCATCATGCTCTGGCAATGGAACAAGAAAAGAAAAAGCATAGACGGGAAGTTTTTTGGGCAACTGTTAGTAAATATGTGATTACTTGGGGATTGAAAAAAATTATTCCGTGGGTAGTCGGCACACTGCTGGCTGGCACGGGTATATACGAAATAGTTAATAAATGGTTTTAAAATAAAGAGCAATTTAGGAGGTTTCAGATGAGTGTTACTGTTACATGGAAAGAATTTAACGGGGCTAGCGGGAGCCATACAGAGAACACCTTGACTGTGCTTAATTTTGGTAATGCGGATGTGGTAGACTTGTCTCCGACAACGTATCCAATCGCGGCTGGTGCTAATAGTTATGATAAATACTTTTGTGCGGTGTTTTCCGGGTCATTTACACAAATAAGCAATCTTAAATTTTGGTTGGCTTCTGGGTCGTATGTGACCGGGGAGGAAGTATCATTTACCGGGTCTATTGGGTACAGTACTCCTAGTACTGTGGATAACGGCGATGCCGCTGTTGTTACCGCACAGCCATCCTTGCCGAATATTGCGGTTCCGCACTTTCCGCCTAATGGCCCTGAAGGAACTTTATCAGGACCTTCTAATGGGGAATATACTGCGCTGATCCGTATGCAGTTGCAAACTACGTCATCGTCTCCGGCAGGCGCTGTAAATTCTAAAGTATTTGCGCTAACGTACGACAGACAGTAATTAATCGTAAATAACCATGTTTAGCAGATAAGAAAAGAGAGGTTAAGAGATATGTTAATGTGGGAAGCGACGTTCAAAGATGGCAGTAAATTATCCCAGTATCATATGGGTAAAGAAGTGTTATTTAGAGAAGTACTGGATAGGGAGTCTGAATTGAAGACGTTCGCGCTATTATCCGTAGACGCCAACAGTTCATGCTCCGTCGATTTAGAAGATGGATCTTTTGTTATTGTGAAGGGTGGGCAACAGTTACGTGTCCCTGTTAAATGCGGTGATTCTGAGGTTGGTGAATTTCGTAAATTAGTGTATTATCTGCGTTGCCAGCATTTATTTGCGGGATGCATACATAGTGGATCCAAAGAGTCGGTTGTATACGGCGTTATTGGATGGGAACTCTTCATAGGTAGCGAACGCCATTCTAAATACTGTGTTAAATACGACGGAGATACTTTCGAGTTATTAGTAGAATAAAGGATGTAAATGCAAATACTTTATCGCGGTCAGACAGAACGTTTATGGACGGTATTTAAAGATTCTTCGTATAATATCGTAGATCCGACTTCTGGAAGCGTTTTAATTGACATTCAATATCAAGATGGTACGTATCTTGTTCAGGGCGCGAGTGCCACGTGGTCAGATGTGGGCGTGTACTATTATGAGTATACGCCGAGCACTGATGCTAAATATGGGTATTATGGGGCATGGTGGCGCGCTGAAATTGAAGGGATCCCTTCTTATCAGGAATTACCTAATCCTTTTATAGTCGAAGATCGTAATGATGCCACGTATAAAGCTCATTTTTTAGAAAGTGCGAGATCTATGCTGTATATGCATATGGATTCTCCGGGATTTAGAAATAAATTTCCTCGTGATAGAGAATTGCTCGACTTATTGCAAAATAGTCTAGATTGGATAAATGCGTATCCGCCGTATCTTACGGCTTTTACATTTTCTCAGTTGCCCAGGCAATTTTACATAGTTCTCTCGCTTGGGGCGGTTGTATTGGCGATGCAGGCGATGGGTATTCTTGAAGCAGGAAAGCATTTTATTTATAATGATAACGGAATATCATTAACGCGGGACAGGTCTTCTAAATATTTATCACTATATAGTGCAGTTATTGCACAATATAATGAAAATTTAAAAAAGATAAAAATAAAATACGGAATGGATCATATCTCCTTAGCCGGGCAATTTAGTTCGACTGTGGGGTATCCGAGATCCCTTAGCAGGGCTCTGCGCGGTGTAAGTAAATTCAGTTAAAAATTTGTAGGTTAATGATATTTTATGATAGAGCCTGATAGATACATACACAACTCTTCTAACCCGTTAAATTCTGGTGAAGAATTATATCGGGAATGCGAGATGGGTCTCGATGAGGAAGAGCTTGTCTATATAAAAGAGAATCATTCGTTGGAAATCAGAATCGGAGGGGAGCCCTTTAAATTATTCCTGCGAAGTTCTTCTGGAAGTATTGGTAGTGGAAATATTACCAGTATTACTACACAAGATTCTCAAGTAATCGGAACAGTGTGGACACCGGCAAACGGAGAATTGGCGCATCCGGATACGCGTATGGTAACTGGTACCTTTGCTGTGTATAATAATGGGAGTTTGATGACACGAGTTGCGGATCCTGATTTCTTGCAGGTTGATACAGAGTACGCGGTAGTAATTGAAGTTGGTACAAATCTTGCTGATAGGGGTACTATTCGTGTGTATTTTAATAGCGGGTTTACTCCCGGCACGCTTGCGTATACTTATACCACTTTATGTTCATGTGTAGATATCGAATCCGGGTATCCAAATAGGGCATGCCCTATTTGTAAAGGAACTAGTTATCCAATATCTTTTACACAATATGTGTGCTCCGGAACTAAATACAATCCTGCTAATACTATTTTAGTGAGAGTGCCAATGGCGCCAGAGCGGAGACCGGTAGATAAGATAGGACGAGTCATTAAACGTCAGCATAAATATTGGACACTGGCGGAGCCGTATATAAATAATTATGATATTGTCGCGGGGACAATCGGACAAAATTCCGGAGTCTTATTTGAAGTTATCAGTAAATTTGACAGCCGTTATCGCGGTATTTTAACACATCAGGAATTTGATGTTTTACGGATAGAAGAAAGTGATATTAGGTACACGTTAATACCTACTGTATAATAGTATGAAATATGTTTTAAATAGAAATGTTAAACAGCGTTTAATAAAATATTTGCAGTATGCATTTATTATTAATAAAACGTGGTTAAATACTGACATTGAGGTTGTTGATTTTTCATCGGGAAGTATTTCTCCAACTATTGATGAACACTATCCGTGGGATGCTGAAAAATATCCAATAGTAGCAGTTGCTGGTACTGGAACTACAGAGGATAAATGGGCAATTGATGATTATGCTGGAAATGACTGGGACGTACTGAAGTTTGGTTCAGAAGCTAATTCCTATTCTATTTTGGATAATTCTGTAAAATTGGGATGTAAAATAGTAGATACTAGTGATACATTTAAGATTAGAGATGTTCAGGTAGCTTTGAAACAATATAGTAGTTGTGATTATGATGTTTATGTTGAATTATACTCAGCGTCTGGAAGTTTACCGGATACGTGTTTGGCCTCCGGGTCGATATCATCGGAAGACCTTGCAGTATTTTCTTCGTCCTGGGGCTGGGGTGCGTCGGAGTTATGGCCGGAAGTTACATTAGAAAAAAATGATACGTATTTTTTAATGCTGTCTCTTTATAATGGGCACTATGGAAAGTACTATGCAATGGTAGATAGTTCTCCTAATAGCGATATTACTCCGGAACCATTGTTACTTAGCAGCGGCAGCAGTACCGGATGGACAACGTATTCCGGTAGTACATTGTTATCGTATTTGGAAGGACCGGTTTCCCATGTTATTGGCGGAGGTTCGTTTGTTAATTATTCGTTATTTATTGAAGCTAAAGAATTGGGAACTGTCCAAAAAATTTCTGAATTAGCTTCCATATATCTTAATTTATTAAAATACGCTAATATTCAAGTACCGGGTAAATTAGATTATCCAAACGCTACAAATACCGAATATACCCGCATGGGAAAACTGAGCGATTTAGGAATATATTTGTTTAGTGTATCCGCAGGTAGTGAAGGCGTTCGGGAACGGGGAAATGATAGATTGTTTTCAATAGTGCTAAATGTGCAAGGTTATGGTAACTGGGCGGAGACGTTTGAGATGCCCACGTTACTTGATATTCAGGAAATAATTAATATTTATCAATAAGTGTAGGAGGTTAGTAGAATGTCTAAAGGATATTTACCACCGCGAGTTGAAGTAACAAGTGTCTTAAATAGCAGATTAATTAATATATCTGATACAGACAGATTCGTGGTTATTACGGGTGCAGGCCCGTCTGTACGAACCGTTACGGATGAGGAAGTGACTCACGGTTCGGGATCTTTACCGATCACGGATTATGTGGCTAATTACGGGGTTACGGTTACAAGGGTGTCTCCGTATCCGAATGCTTCTGGGAGTTACCTGTCATGGGAAGGTAATTATACGACAGCCGCGGGTACTGGAGATGATGATCTTGGATCTATTATATGGAATAGCGGCTCTGCCGGGGTAGATACGCCTAGGTATGGGGATACTTATTATGTATCGTATACGTATCCTGTTTCGGATACTCAATATGAACCGCAAATTTTTACTGATTCTAATGATCTTGAAGCATTTTATGGTTTAGAATCGGCTGCCGATTCTGATATAACAACCGGGGCTAAACTAGTTCTGGAAAACGGTGCAACTGCAGTTATGTGTTTGCAATTATCCGGTTCTTTGGAGTCTTCTTCTGTGTGGAGTGCTGGTTTGTCGATGCTAGAGAAGAAAAATAATATTTCGTATATTATTCCTATGGATACATCTTCGGTATCCAGAAATGCTATTTTAACTCATTGCTTAACGCAATCAGTTGTCTCCGTTGGGCATGAAAGAAGTACAATATTTGGATTACCGTCTACGGCATCCACGCCGGATGATCTTATTGCAGTAGCGGAATCGATTGCGAATACTAGAGCATCTGTTGCGTGTCCTGGGGAGAGCGTAACAAGAACTCTTGCTGATGGTAGTACCTTAACACTGGATGGCTCTTATGTAGCTGCTGCTGTTGCAGGCGTAATATCTGCGCAAGATAAACCTAGAAATCCAGTTACTGGTATGGTAGTTACTGGTATTACTATTCCAGATGATCAATATCTTCCTTATGATATGAATCGTATGGGCGGTGCTGGTGTTCTTATCGTGTCTGCGTCGTCTGGAACAAATAAAATTAGACATGCTCTTACTACTGATGTTACTTCTGCTGATACAGAAGAAATTTCAGTGCGGGATGCGATAGACTACGTTAAGCGTATTACCAGACAGAAGTTAGATGACGCATATATTGGTAAGGGATTAGTTATAGGCCCGACTACGGCAGCCGGAGTTGCCGCAACAGTTAAGTCAATATGGGGGCAATTAGTTGCAGATGAACAGATATATTCTTACGGCACTAAGGCTGATGGTACAACTGGAGAAGTTCCAATTTCTGCGGTGCAGGATTCTGTAGAACCTCGTAGAATCAATGTTACGGGATCTATTAAACCTTTGTATCCTCTCAATTATATTAGTGTAACGTTTTATGTATACGTATAATTTAGAAGATAGTTGGTAAGATTACAATTTAAATGGAGGTAATATAAATGAGATTGCCGAATATTAAATCACAAGTTTACTACGCATACTCACTAAGTCTTGATGGTGTGCAGATAGGAACTATAAAAACCTTTACGCCGTCTCAGGCGCGTACTCATGAGTACGTTAGAGAGATAGCGCTAAACGGGGGAACCATTAAGGAAGGCGTTCCGGGAGTTACCGACTATACTATCCGGCTGGAGAAAGTAAGTTTATTTGAGGAAACGCTGTATACGAATTTTGGTATCCCATCATATGATATTCAGAGTCAGGTATCCGCTGTGGATATCCGCGAGGAAGTGCACTTTCCGCCATCCCGGAAAAACTCCGCCGCTACAGGGCCTGCTAGTCAGGATCCTACTGGCGACGCCGGTGTTAGAATTATTACATGGGAAAAATGCTGGATTACGGAATGGGGTAAAACTATTTCGACAACCGCGATAACTGTAGTAGAAAATATGACTGTAAAGCCGACGTCAGTATCGGTGTAAATAATCGTATATCGATTACTGTACGGTAATGTTAAGAATAGGTGAGGAAAACTTTTATGTTGGATAGATTAGGCTCCTTAACTACGCCTATGTATCGGGTATACAAACCCTTTACACAATGGAAGGGCGTGCCGGAACTGGTTAATATGGAAGTTGGGCTACGAATATTAACTATTAATGAGCAGTTAAAAATAAGTAGGGTACTGGCTACCGAGTCGGCAGTATCTTTATTGACAGCTATGAAGCTGGAATTGTTAGCGTACGCTATTCAAAGTATTGACGGGATCGCGATAGTTACTACAGAATCATTTAAGGAATATAAGAAAGATAATAAAATCTCAGATGATTCATTTACGGAGCATGAATATATTGTAAATAAGTTGCGCACATTCACGGAACAAGTAATTAATGCTCTTTATTTTTCTTATGAAGAGTTGCAAAATACGTATGTAGAAAAACTACGCGGTTCCAGTTTACCAGAGGAACTAGTTGTAAGTAGTTCTAATACTTCGGCGTCCGCTGCGGATATTCAGGGAACTGATGCGGATGCGAAAAATAACACGTAAAGACGTT
>Ga0153915_10003467_pt1 | contig 14488 bp, 9 predicted proteins | sample Opewatmetagenome_2_FD_107003 | JGI IMG/M metagenome (GOLD analysis project Ga0153915, IMG submission 107003) | Freshwater wetland microbial communities from Ohio, USA - Open water 3 Core 3 Depth 3 metaG | ecosystem: Environmental > Aquatic > Freshwater > Wetlands | place: USA: Ohio, Lake Erie... | reverse complement strand
GTGACGTCTCCGGGCTTCACGTCGCTCAACCTCGTCAACGTCGAGAACCTCAAGGGCAGCGCCGGCGACGACTTCGTCAACCTGGTCAACGACGCCGTCGGCATGAGCGTCGACCTCGGCGGCAGCAACGATACCGTCAACCTCGCCAACGGCGTCAACTCGCTGAGTCTGGCCAACGTCGAGAACATCAACGCCACCGACTTCGGCGGCACGGCGTCGAGCGACACGCTGACGCTGCTCGACGACGTCAGCGGCCTAAGCGTCAACCTGGCGCAAGGCAGCAATACGCTGAACCTTGCGGCCGGCGCCAACGACCTCGTCAACGTCTTCAACGTCGACCATGTCAACGGCTCCGCCTCCGACGACGTGATGACGGTCGAAAACGGCCTGTACGCCAACGGTCACGACGTCGTCGTCGACCTCGGCGCCGGCAACAACACCCTCAACATCGGAGCCCAGTTCGCCAGCATCGGCCTACTCAACACCGAAAACCTCGGCGGCAACGCGCAGGACAACTACTTCACGCTCGACAACACGGTCGGCGGGCTTTCGGTGGACCTCGGTGCCGGCAACGACACCCTGCAGCTCGCAGGCGGGGCGAACTCCGTCAGCCTGACCAACGTCGAGGGCATCAACACCGGCGACTATTTCGGTGGCAGCGCCGCCGTGGACGACACGCTGACGCTGCTCGACGACGTCTCCGGCCTGACCGTGAATCTGCAGCAGGGGGACAACACTCTCGATCTCGCGGCCGGGACCAATTCCATCACGGCATATAACGTCCAGCATATCAACGGCAGCGCGTCGGACGACGTGCTGACCATGCTGAACGACGCGGGCGGCAGCACCATCGACCTGGGGGACGGCAACGACACGCTGGATCTCGCCCTTTCCACAAGCGGCGTTACCGTCGCCAACGTCGAGCATATCAACGGCAGCATCTACGGCGACGTCATCATCATCGCGAACACGACGGGAACCACCACCATCACCGGCGGCATGGGAGCCGACTACATCACCGCCAGTGCCGCGCAGGACGTGTTCCGTTTCACCGACGCGGCGGAGTCTTCGGCCGCCACGGGCGAGGACACGGTCGTCAACTTCGACGCCGCCAACGACACGTTCCTGCTCGACAACGTCGCCGGTCTGGCGGGTCCGGTTCATTTCATGGCCTCCGGCGTGCTGGACGGATCGCCGTCGGCTCCGCATTCCGAAGCCATCCTGACCAATGTCGGAGGGCTGAACGAACTGCAGATCGACGTCAACGGCGACGGCGTGATCGGCGCAGGCGACATCACGGTCGTCATGAACAACATGGCCGGCAGCCTGACGGACGCCAATTTCTCGGTCATCATGCCCAACCATGCGCCGACCGACATCCTGCTGTCGAACGCGGCGGTCGCGGAAAACAGCGCGCCCGGCGCCGTGATCGGTTCCCTGTCGGACGTCGACGTCGACGCAGGCGACACCGCAACCTTCACGCTGACCGACGACGCCGGCGGATTGTTTGCGATCGCGGGCGGCAACCTCGTCGTCGCGGGCGCGCTCGACTACGAAGCCGCATCTTCCCACCAGGTCACGGTGCAGGTCGCGGATTCGGCCAACAACACCTTCAGCAAGACCATCCAGGTCGGCGTCACCAACGTCAACGAGGCTCCGACCGCGGTCCTGCTTTCCAACGCCTCGGTGGCTGAAAACAGCGCTCCGAACACCGTGATCGGCGCCCTGTCGGCGATCGATCCCGACGCGGGCGATACCGCCACCTTCACCCTCTTGGACAATGCCGGCGGGCTGTTCGCGATCAACGGAGCCAACCTCGTCGTCGCGGGTGCGCTCGACTACGAATCCGCCACCTCGCACCAGGTCACGGTGCGGGCGACCGACGCCGGCGGGCTGACCCACGACGCGACCTTCACGATTGCCACCACCAACGTCAACGAGGCCCCGACCGCGGTCCTCCTGTCCAACACATCGATTGCCGAAAACAGCCCCGCGAACACCGTGGTCGGCGCCCTGTCGGCGGTCGATCCCGACGCGGGCGACACCGCGACCTTCACGCTCACCAACGATGCCGGCGGGCTGTTCGCGATCTCTGGCGGCAACCTGGTCGCTACGGGTCCGCTCAACTACGAGCAGGCGGCTTCTCACCAGGTCACCGTACGGGCGACCGATGCCGGCGGGTTGACCTATGACGCCACGTTCATGATAGCTACCACCAACGTCAACGAAGCGCCGACCGACGTCACGCTGTCGAACTCGACGATTGCCGCCGCCAGCGCCCCGAACACCGTGGTCGGAACTTTGGCCGCCATCGATCCGGACGCTGGCGATACCGCGACCTTCACGCTCATCGACAACGACGGCGGCCTGTTCGCGATCTCGGGCGGCAACCTCGTCGTCGCTGGCAGCCTGGGCGGCGTGACGGCGCCAGTCCAGGACGTCACCGTGCGCGCGACCGACGCCGGAGGCCTGACCTTCGACAAGGTGCTGGCACTCACCGTGACCGGCATTGCCGGGAACACGTTCGCGGGCGACGCCGGCGACAACACCCTGACCGGCACGCCGGGCAACGACCGCATCCAGGGATTCGCCGGCAACGACGCCATCGACGGCGGCCTGGGCTTCGACCGCGCCATCTATACCGACGCCACCGGCGGCATCGCCTTCAACCTGGCGTCCGGGACGGTGACCGGACCGGGCGTCGGCACCGACACCCTGACCGGCATCGAAGGCATCGTCGGCACCAACTTCGACGACACCTTCGATGCCACCGGCTTTGTCGGCGTCACCGGCATGCCGGGCACGCCGATCGGATACAACGAATTCGAGGGCATGGGCGGCAACGACGTCATCACCGGCCTCGTCAACAGCCAGGGCGCCCCGCTGACGCGCGTCTCCTATATCGACGCGACGGCCGGCGTCACGGTCAACCTCGCGGCCAAGACGGCCGACGGCGACGCTTCCGTCGGTCACGACACATTTGTCGGAAACGGGGTCGCCGGCGTCATCGGATCGAACTATGCCGACACCCTGACCGGAAGCAACAATCCGGGCGGCACCGTCGAGGTGTTCGATGCGCGCGGCGGCAACGACACCATCAACGGCGGCGGCGGCTTCGACCGCGCCGACTACATCAACGATCCGGCGACCACGTCCGGCATCACCGTCAACATGGCGGCCGGCACCGTGGTCGGCGACGCCACAGTCGGGACCGATACCCTGTTCTCGGTCGAAGGCGTCCGCGGCACGGCGTTCGCCGACACTTACAACGCGGTCGGGTTCGGCGCGACCAGCACCAACGCCGGCTCGCTCGGCACCTTCAATGAGTTCACCGGCGGCGGCGGGGACGACCTCATCACCGGCAACGGCGCCACGCGCCTGAGCTACAACAACGCCACCGCCGGCATCGTCTTCAACATCGCCACCGGCACGGCGACGGGCGACGCCTCGGTCGGCACCGACCATTTCACCGGGGTAAACGCCGTCCAGGCCTCGATGTTCGACGACACCCTGATCGGCGGCACGACCAACGACACCTTCGCCGGGCTTGCGGGCAACGATTATATCGACGGCGGCGCCGGCTTCGACACCGCCACCTACTGGAACGTCTACTTTGTTACGGCAGGCGTCAGCATCGACATGGCATCAGGCACGGTCACGGGCGACGCCTCGACCGGAACCGACACGCTGCGCTCGATCGAGGGCATCCAGGGCACCACGTTCGCCGACACCTATGTGGCGACCAATTTCGGCGCCACCGGCTTCCTGGATCCCGCCGTCAACAACGTCGGCAACAACGGGGCCTTCAACCAGTTCGAGGGCATGGGCGGCAACGATACCATCGCCGGCAACGGCAACACGCGGCTGCTCTGCACCAATGCGACCGCCGGCGTCACGGTGACGTTCACCGGCACCGGCACCGGCACCGCCGACGGCGATGTCTCGGTCGGCCACGATACCTTCACCGGCGTCAACAGCGTGTCCGGATCGGGATTCGACGACACGATCAACGGCAGCAACGCCAACGAAACCTTCATCGGCGGCGCCGGCAACGACACGATCAGTGCCGGCGGCGGCAGCGACACCATCACGGGAGGCGCCGGCAACGACACCATCGACGGCGGCGCCGGCGCCGACATGGCGGTCTATACCGGCGCCAGGGGAGGCTACACCATCAATTTCAACACGCCCGCCGCGGGCCAGACCCAGGTCGTCGACAACACCGCGAACCGCGACGGCACCGACACGCTGACCAACGTCGAGGTGCTGCAGTTCAGCAACCAGTACCAATTGATCGCCGCCGGCTCCTCGGGCAGCCCGGTCAACGTCTCGGGGCTGAACTTCGGCGGCAACGCCAACACGCTGTTCGGCACCGCGAACAACGACTTCCTGACCGTCGGGCAGAGCCTCTCGGGCCACACCATCGACATGCAGGGCGGCACCGACACCGTCATCCTGGGCGTGACCGGCGGTTATACGCTGGGCCTCGCCAACGTCGAAAACCTGACCGGCAGCGCCGGCAACGACTTCCTCGGCCTGACCACGAACGTCGTCGGCCTGGCCCTCGACATGGGCGGCGGCGTCGACAACGTCAACCTCGCCAACGGCGCCAACTCGCTGAGCGCGGTCAACGTCGAGAACCTCAACGGCAGCGACTTCAGCGGAGCGGCGTCGGACGACACGCTGACGCTGCTCAACGACGTCAGCGGCGTCACGATCAATCTGGGGCAGGGCGTCAACACCCTCGATCTGGCAGCCGGCAGCAATACGCTGACCAATGCCTTCAACGTGCAAGCGATCCATGGGACGGCGTCCGACGATACGCTGACATTGGTCAACAACCCCTTCGGCGTCACCGTCGATCTGGGCGGCGGCAACGATACGGTGGATATTCTTGCCGGTACCGGCTTCTTCTCCAGCCTCGGCCTGCTCAACGTCGAGCACCTGACCGGCAGCGCCGGCGACGATTCCGTCACGCTGCAGAACGATGTCAGCGGACTGAGCGTCGATTTCGGCGCCGGCAACGACAACCTCACGCTGGCCGGCGGCGTCAACTCGCTGAGCGTGTTCAACGTCGAGAACCTGAACACCAACGACTTCACGGGGACTGCGGTCGACGACACGGTGACGCTGCTCAACGACGTGTCGGGTCTCAGCGTCAATCTGGCCCAGGGGAACAACACCCTCGACCTTGCCGCCGGCACCAACTCGCTGACCGACATCTACAACGTGCAGCACGTCAACGGCACCGCGGCCGACGACGTGCTGACGCTGACCGACGGCGTCTTCAGCCCGGACAACAACCCCTTCGTCGACCTCGGCGCGGGCGACAATACGCTGAACTTCGGCGCCCAGTACGAATCGCTGACCGCGCTCAACATCCAGCACATCAACGGCAGCGCCGCCGACAACTGGCTGACGCTGAACAACGACGTCTCGGGCATCGCCATCGATCTCGGTGCCGGCAACGACCATCTCGCCCTCGCCAACGGCATCAACGCGGTCTCGGTGCTGGGCGTCGAGAACATCACCGGCAGCGATTTCACCGGCGGACTCAATCCCTCCGACGACACGCTGACGCTGCTCGACCAGGTTTCGGGAGTATCGGTCAACCTGGGCGACGGCAATAATACGCTGAACCTTGCCGCAGGCACCAATTCGCTGGACAGCCTGGTCGGTATCAACACGGTCAACGGCAGCGGAACCGACGACGTTCTAACCGTGTCGCAGCCGTCTTTCACCACGACCTTCGACATGGGCGCCGGTAACGACGTCGTCAATTTCGCCGCCCAAGCCTTCGGAGCCACCGTGATCAACGCCGAGATCGTCAACGGCAGCGCCGGTGCCGACTTCATCACGATCGGCAACACTTCCGGAAGCACCACGGTGACGGGAGGGCTCGGTTCGGACACGATTGTCGCTGGTTCCGCCCCGCTCAACATCAACTTCAACGCCGCCGCCGAATCCCAGACCGGCAGCGGCGACACTGTGCAGAACTTCAACGCCGCCAACGACACCTTCACGTTCACCGGCATGACCGGACCGAATGGCTTCACCGGGCCGATCCAATTCATCGACACCGCGGCCTTCGACGGAACGTCGGGGACACATGTTTCCGAAGCGCGGGTGGACACCACCGGTGGTACCGCGACGTTGCAGATCGACGTCAACGGCGACGGCGTAATGGGTCCCAATGACATCGAGATCCACCTCGCCAACTACGTGGGCACGCTGCACAATTCGAACTTCATCCTGAGTTAGGAAGGTTCGCGACAGGTCTTTCGTCACGCACGCGATGATTGAGCACGTGACCACACGTTCATCCGTCGGTTTGCGCGCGCCTACCTGGATCGATCTAGCCAACGGACAGGTCGAATAGGCAAGAGTCTGCAATGCTCGGGATTGTTCATCGGGCGCCACCGGCCTTCGATCTGGGCAGACTGGAAGCCCAAGCAGTCATTTTCCGGTATTTCTCAGCTAATCCTAGCTCGCACGTGAGGCTGAGCTAAACCCAAGCACTGCCTCGCTGTGGATGATTGATCGGTGTTGCAGGTTCGGCGGGTACGTTATCGCAGTGCAATGCACGCAACGGTGCAAGAGGGGCTGGCTTTTGATCTGTATCAATGCAGATCGCTGCTTTGGAGACGCAACTGTAACAATGCCAGGAAACTCCTCACTCTCGAAGCGGAGAACAAGAACGAGCAAAGGAGGGTCGTCATGACTACGACGTGTGTCAAATGTGGTGAGGCGCTAGTTGCTCCTGATTGGTCGGAATTCGTGAGTGAGCGTTTGGTCCTTAATCTTTGGACTTGCACGAAGTGCGGTGATCGGTTCGAAACCAAGGCGTATACGCCTGCTGATGTCGAGCCGAAAATGCGCGAAAAAGATTGGGAGGAGATGTTTCCTCCGCTGCTGGTGGCTTAACGATTTCTGGAAAACATCAGCCCTGTTGGGTGAATCGATCCGATAAACGCAAGCGGACGCTCTTGGGCGCGGAAGAAAACCCAGAAGCGTCCGCGTTTTGCATTGAAAAAAGCTCACAGGTCCTAAGAGAGAACTTCCTCAATGTTTTGCAAGCCAAGCTCGAAGTCGCTGCGGCGCCTTTGATTTGGATCAACGACGGCATCAGAAGCGACCACAGAGCCCCTCATCCTCATCAAAGGTAGTCTCTTGACATTTGCTGCGCAGCAATGCTGCGATGCGGCATCTGATCAATATTTTGAAAGCGCTCCGCGAGAAGCCGCTCAAAGTCGACGAGGTCATGAAACGTGCCAATATCGAGAAAGAGGAAGCGTGCCAATCCCTGCTGTTAAAAATGCGAGACGAAGGCTTGGCGAAGTTCGATATTCACAGTGGGCGATGGTTCATCGGATGATCTACGAAATTGCTGCGAGAGGAGCCCTCTAAACCAAGGGTTAAACAATGCGGCCTCTAGCCTACTTCGTCACGCTCTTGCTTCTTGCCTTCACGAGCGAAGCAACATTCGCGGCAGATGCCGACCATGGGTCAATATTGGCAAAACGTTGGTGCGCTTCTTGCCACGTTGTATCAAGTGCTCAGCGTGTAGAAATTGACCATAGCCCGTCATTCGCAACGATTGCCCAGAAAGCAGATTTCAGTGCGGAGAAGCTCGCCTTTTTCCTGCTCGAGCCGCATCCGAAAATGCCGAACATGTCACTGAGCCGCAAGGAAGCCGAGGACCTTGCCGCCTACATCGCCGAACAGCGACGGTGAGATTTCGTACTTTCACTTACCAGGGGGGTGCTAAGATTGGCATGCTGATTTCTTACCTTCTTTTAAACCCCCCTGGGTTGTTTGCGCCATCCTCTCCGACACAGTCGCATCCCTGTGTAAAAGAGCGCCAAACTAACGGGCCGCTTGCGCCCTTATTCGATCTCTCGTTAGAGGCAGCCGAATGCCATCTTCTTCCGACAGGACCGCTCTATTTATCGATCGGGCCAATCTCTACGCGACGGCCAAGACGCCAGGCCTCGATATCGACTACAAGCGCCTAAGTGGCCGCCACATTCCGCTGTGCCTGATCGAGGGCGGCAAGGACGACTGCTGCGAAGACTGCCACGGCCAGAATATGCCCAACGAAACGGTGGATTGAAGTGGAAAAGTCCGCCCCCGCCACACCGGCACCACGATGCGCGCGTGTCTTGATGGCAACGCGCTGGGGGCGAGACCTATGCCAGCGCGGTCGAGTGGTCGGGCGGCGCACTTACTCCAGAGAGTGCGCGCCCGGCTACTTGCCATGGGATGGCGCTACGCCACCACGCCATATCCGAAACCTTCAATGGTTGAAGTGCCATCACCGTGCGGCATTTCTTTTTTGGCCGTTCATATCGTGCCGGTACAAGGCCCCGATAGTCCCCAGCGTCAGTATGAAGGCGATGAATGCCAACACCAGGACGTCGTGTGGGGAGACCATCAGCACGGATTTGTGCTCGATGACGGGCATCGGCGAGAGCTGAACGATACGGACCCCGCGCGCGACAAAGGGTGATTGTGATGGCAAGATATCCACCCAGCGATCTGCCCATGGCGTGCCGGCGGCAGCATCATCGTTCTCTTGGCGGTCAACATCCAATGACGCGGGCGTCCTGAGGGACTGCACAGGTCCGTCGTCAGGCAACATCGCCGACATCGAGTCATGCCACCTAGACTGATCACTCTTTCGCCGAACTTCCTGGATCAGAGGTTTTTGCCGAGCTCGGATCTGATGGTGTCGCGGGGGTGTCGCGTCCCAGCAATGATCCGGGCCATGCCAGTAGATATACGTTGACCCAAAATGCTGACGCGCCTCAGTCTTGCTCATGCAGGACTGTGAAGCTGTCGATGGCGTTGTCACCGCCAACATCGTCACAACGATCACCGCGACACGCATGGGGTCGCTCCGTTACCGACGTGCCGCCCCCAACGACTCACTTGGGGTAAATTCTAGAAGCTGAAGGACTGCAAATTATGGCCGAAAGAGACCTGACCCATCGAATGCTTGATGTCCCCTCTTCCCCCTCAACAGCGGACATTCACCAAGGCGACTGGTACGTCCGCTTGCCAAGAAGCGACATTGCCGCGAAGTAGCGGTGTCCCGTGCGATCTTCCAAAAGGCCATTCCAACAGCGGATACGCGGCTGATCACGCGACGGCAGGTCAGACTCTTAATCATCATCGCGTCCCAGGTTCGAGCCCTGGCGCGCCCTCCATCGCAATCCCGAAGCTGCTGTAAATAAAATGACTTCCGGCATCGCTCGGCACTGAGCGGCCCCCGTTTCCTGAAAAACCAGCCGGGTCACGCCAGAGTCGCGGAAATCGCAGGTTTTGTCAGGGAATGCCGGTTCGGGCGCAAAGACGCCTAGGCGGAGCTGGCGCTCCTTCAGACATGCACCGCGCTGCGAACCCGGCCTGCATTGCCGAATACGCGCAGATAACGCTCGACCTCGGACGGAATACCCGTCGCTTTTTCCGGATTGTCCGCAAGCTTCACGGCCGGCCGCCCATCCACCGACGTCACCTTGCAAACGATCGAGATCGGATCAAGATCGACGGAGCCGTCCGGCGTGCATCCGACGAAATCATTGGTCAGGTTGGTGCCCCAGCCAAAGCTGACCCTGACGCGGCCGGCAAAATGGCGGTAGGTCTCCTCGATCGATCCGACATCCATGGCGTCCGAAAAAACCAGCAGCTTCTTCATGGGGTCGCGGCCCTTTTGCTTCCACCATTTGATGATCTCTTCGCCGGCCGGGATCGGCGGCGCGCTGTCGGGGCGAAAACCGGTCCAGTCCGCCACCCATTCCGGGGCGTCGCGCAGGAATGATTTGGTGCCGAAGGCATCGGGAAGGGCGATCAGAAGGTTGCCGCCATAGGTATGGCGCCACTGATCGAGGATGCGGTAAGGCGCCCAGCGAAGTTCATCATCGTCATTCGCCAGCGCCGCGGCGACCATCGGCAATTCATGGGCGTTGGTCCCGATCGCTTCGAGATCGTTGTCCATCGCCAGCAGGACATTGGAGGTGCCGCTGAAGGAGGGGCCTAAGCCTTCCTTCACCGCCTCGACGCACCAGCGCTGCCACAGGAAGCCGTGGCGGCGCCGCGTTCCAAAATCGGAAAGCCGCAAACCGTCGAGCTTGCGGAGCCGTTCGACCTTGCTCCAGAGCTTGGCCTTTGCCCTTGCATAGAGAACATCAAGGACAAATCGACCCTGTCCCTTCATGGCCTGGCGCGAGCGCAGCTCGTTGAGGATGGCGAGCGCCGGAATCTCCCACATGGTGGTGTGCGTCCACGGTCCGTGGAAATGCAGCTCGTACTGCCCGTCGACCTTGCGAAGCTCATATTCGGGAAGGCGGAACGTGGCGAGCCAGTTGATGAAGTCGGGCGAAAACATCTGGGTCTTGCCGTAAAACGTGTTACCGGCGAGCCAGATCAGTTCCTTCTTGCTGAAGCGGATGGTGCGGGCGTGATCGAGCTGGGCGCGCAGCTCCGCCTCATCGATGATTTCGGCGAGACGCACGTGCCGGCTGCGATTGATGACCGAAAAGGTGACGCGCTGATCCGGGTAGAATTCCCGAATCATTTGCAACATCAGTAGCTTGTAGAAATCTGTGTCGAGCAGGCTGCGCACGATGGGGTCGAGCCGCCAGCCGTGGTTGTAGGTTCTGCTCGCAATGTCTGTGACCGCCATGCCCGGAACTTTAGCCCGCCGGAAGCCGTGCAACCAGTGGCTTTGTGGCAGTCCGGCGCCAGAAATCCCGCTGGCAGAACCTTTGCTTTGAGCTAGGGTTTTCGGAAGATCAATCCTTTATCGCAGGTGCAAAATGCGGATTCGCGACGACGATGTACTGCTGGTCATTGACGTGCAGAACGACTTTTGCCCCGGCGGCGCGCTCGCGGTCGCCGACGGCGATGCCGTGGTGCCGGTCATCAACAGCCTCGCCGAGCGCTTCGCTCATGTCGTGCTGACCCAGGACTGGCATCCGCCAGGCCACAGTTCGTTCGCCAGTTCACATCCGGGTTCAGCGCCTTTCGAAACCGTCAGCATGCCCTATGGCCAGCAAACCCTCTGGCCGGATCATTGCGTTCAGGGCACGCCGGGAGCGGCTTTCCATCCGCGATTGAAGACCGAACGGGCGCAACTGGTGATCCGCAAGGGCTTCCGTCGCGGAATAGATTCCTATTCCGCGTTCCATGAGAACGACCGGCGCACCCCCACGGGGCTGGCCGGCTATTTGCGCGAGCGCGGCTTGCAGCGGCTGTTCCTGGCCGGGCTCGCGACCGATTTTTGCGTCCATTACTCCGCCGTCGATGCGCGCCGGCTCGGCTTTGACACCGTGCTGGTCGAGGCCGGATGCAGGGCCATCGATCTGGCGGGATCGCTCGATGCCGCCTGGGCCGAGATGGCCGCGGCCGGCGTGCAACGTATCACCGATCTCGGCTAGATGCCTGATCGGTTCTGATTCAATCAGAACCGGGGCGCTAGATGCTTTTCTTGACGCGAACCGGTATCCACCCCGGATCGTGGTCCGGGGCAGGCTTTCGCTCGAAAACGCCATAGCCGCTTTGGTCTGATCACGCGGTTCGCGTGGTCCGGTTCGGCATTCCGCCGACCGCGACGATTTCGGCGCTCAATTGCTCGATGGTGGTGCGATGCCGCATGGCCGTCTGCCGGATCAATGCAAACGCGTCCGTTTCGGAAAGACCATGACCGCGCATGATCTGCAGGACCGCGGCGAAAACGACCCGCCGGGAGCGAATGCGGTCTTCCAGTTTTTCGATATGTGCCGCTTCGTCAATTCGTCGCTGCGCGAAATCGAACGCGACCACCAGTGCGGTATAAAGTCCGGCCGAGCGCAGCGGCTTGACGAGAAAGGAAGCCGGCTGCAGGTCCAGAAGCCACTTCAACCGGCTCGGCGTCTCCGTCCCGATCAGCGCGATGATCGGCGCACGGGACTTCCACGCCGCGGCGAGATCCGACTTGATCGGAATGGTGTCGGCATCCAGCACGATGACGTCGACGGCTTCGTCCGGAGGGGACGCCTCATTCGGATCATGCTCGCAGATCGCCATGCCCAGGCGGTTGAGCTGGCGGCGGACAATCGAGATTTCGCGTTCGTCCCTCATCACCATGAGGGCACGACGGCCGCGGACAGAGAAAGGCGATGGCCTTGTCATTTCACGACACGCAGATGGTTTGACCGCCTCGTCACCGTATCATTGCCCTTTTCAAGCCTTGTGCCAATCGCCGCCAGATCGAGGTTCGAAAGATAGGGGTCTGGCCGCTCGGGAGCATCGGCTTCCCAGAAGATCTCGAACTGGCATCCAGGCACAGAGCGTGCCAACCGGGGCGTCAGGAAGCAGTGATTGTTGTCGGGATCGACCCAGACCGGGCCTTGCGGCGAGTCATAGCGATGATTTGCCGCAGCGCGCCGGACCGCGGCGACATCCGCCGAGCCTGCGCGCCGGATGGCGCGGGCCAGCAGCATGACGCAAACATAGGTGGACTGGCCGTCGACCGAGAGGTTGCTGTCCGCGCCGTGGCGAGCCTTCCAGCGTGCGACGAAAGCGCGGTTCTCCGGCCGATCGATGCTCTCGAAATAGGCCGATGAGGTGATGCATCCAGCGGACGCCGACGATCCGATCAGCTTGAGCTCCGGCTCGCACAGGCTGCAGCTCAGCATGGGAATGGCGAGACCGGCGCGCGTTGCCGCCAGATGAAGCGCGCGCATGAAAGAATAGCTGGATTCGCCGACCAGCGTGTTGAACACCACCGGCGGCTTTCGCTCCACGATCTCCTTGACGATGTGGTCAACCGCGGTTTCGCCGAGCTCCAGCAGACGTTCGGCGAGGATGCGGCCGCCTGCGCTGGCTACGATTTCGCGAATGACGCGGTTGGTTTCCCAGGTCCAGACATAGTTGGACCCGATACAGAACACTTCGTCCGAGATGTGATCCAGCATGTGCCGCACCAGCGGTACGACGTGCTGGTTGGGCGCGGCCCCGACGTAAATGACATTGTCGCTGCTTTCGAACCCCTCGTACCGCGCCGGATGCCAAAGCAATCGTTCGGTGCGTTCGACGATAGGAATGACCTGCTTGCGCGACGCCGACGTGTAACAGCCGACGATATGGTCGACGTGCTCTTCACGAATGAGCGCGTCGCAAGCCGTGTGATAGGCGGCGACGACCCCGCCGGGATCACGCAGATGCGGCGCGAATACGAAATCGAACTGATCGCTCTGATTGATTTCGTCGATCGCCATCAGCGCGCTCTTCAACATCTCGCCCGCCATCATGGCGTAAGGTCCCGATTGGGAAAACACGAGGCCGAGAGGGATGGATGGCTTTTTCATCGGGAGCTCAGGCGTTGCGCGGCGATGATCTCATCTCAAGAAGCCCGATCTGTCACCTCGTATCATCAGGCAGTGCTGCGCGTCTTTTGTGCTGCACCGTGCTTAAAAAAGGTGCCGGCATCGCATTGACAAGACTGGCGACGCTAAGACACAATCAAACGGTACGTGAATACGTGCATTGCGAAAAAGTTCTCGCGCAGCCGATGGCGTCTGAGTGACAACTCCGAAATTTCGCGCTGCAACGTAAGCCTGCACGACCATTGATAGTAGCGGCGTCGATGCCATTCGAGACCTTCTTGGGTCACGGATGGCTTTTTTCGTTTGTCTTCCAAGAGACAAGAAGAGGGTGAGCATGTCAGTACGGCTTCCGACATTGGAGCAGATCGATAAGCTTGGATCCGATTTCGGTCTCGTTCTCAGTGCTGACGAGGTGGTTGCCTTTCAGCAGGCCTTCAAGGGATCGCTGGCTTCGTATGGCCGGCTCGACGAACTGGTCCCGCCCGCTTTGGCGCCGGTTGCGCCGCGGTCGCCGGGATACCGGCCTTCGGTATCTGAAAACCCTTACGGCGCCTGGTATTGGAAGACGGATATCCGAAGCGGCGCCGAGGGCCTGCTGAGCGGCAAGAAGGTTGCGATCAAGGACAACATCTGTGTCGCCGGCGTTCCCATGATGAACGGCTCGGCGCTGCTCGAAGGTTATGTCCCCGAGCTCGACGCCACCGTGGTAACGCGCATTCTCGAAGCCGGCGGCACCATCGCGGGCAAGGCGGCCTGCGAGGATCTCTGTTTCTCCGGTGCGAGCCACACCTGCGCGGGCGGGGTGATCCGCAATCCGCACAACCCCGCGCATAGTGCCGGAGGTTCGTCGGGCGGAAGTGCGGCGCTGGTAGCGGCCGGCGAAGTGCCGATGGCGCTCGGCGGAGACCAGGGCGGTTCGATCCGCACGCCGTCGAGCTGGTGCGGCGTTTATGGCCTGAAGCCGACCTGGGGCCTGGTGCCGACCACGGGCTCGATGCCGATCAGCTATTCAGTCGATCACTGCGGTCCGATGGGCGCATCCGTGGAAGACGTTGCCCGGCTGCTCACGGTCATCGCGGGTCATGACGGCTGGTTTTTTATTAAGAATTCGGCTCCCACCG